>Ga0134124_10004070_pt1 | contig 11731 bp, 15 predicted proteins | sample KB304_FD_96880 | JGI IMG/M metagenome (GOLD analysis project Ga0134124, IMG submission 96880) | Terrestrial soil microbial communities without Nitrogen fertilizer from Kellogg Biological Station, Michigan, USA - KB3-0-4 | ecosystem: Environmental > Terrestrial > Soil > Unclassified ... | reverse complement strand
TGCGTCGGTCTCAGGCGACGCCGGCTTCGTGTGCCTGGCGGTCGGCGTGGTACGACGAGCGTACTAGAGCGCCGACGGCGGCGTGCTTGAAGCCCAGGCTCGCCGCCTCGCGCTCGAAAGCAGCAAAAACCTGAGGCTCCACGTAGCGCTCGACCGGCAGGTGGTGCGGCGAGGGCTGCAGGTACTGCCCGATGGTGAGCATGTCGACGTCGTGCGCGCGCAGATCGCGCATCACCTGCAGGATCTCCTCGTCCCTCTCGCCGAGCCCGACCATCAATCCCGATTTGGTCGGCACCGACGGATGGCGCTGCTTGAACGCCTGCAGCAGCTTCAGGGAATGCGCGTAATCGCCTCCCGGTCGCGCTTTGCGGTAGAGCCGGGGCACGGTCTCCAGGTTGTGATTCAGCACGTCGGGCGGGGCGGCGGCGAGAATCTCGAGCGCTCGCTCCACGCGGCCGCGAAAGTCCGGCACGAGGATCTCGATCGTGGTGCGCGGGGACTCGCGCCTCACGGCCGCGATGCAGTCGACGAAATGTTGCGCGCCGCCGTCCTTCAGGTCATCCCGGTCGACGCTGGTGATCACCACGTAGCCGAGCTTCAGCGCAGCGATGGTCTCGGCCAGGTGGCGCGGCTCCTGCGCGTCCGGAGCGAGCGGCCGGCCGTGCGCCACGTCGCAGAACGGGCAGCGGCGGGTGCAGATGTCGCCCAGGATCATGAAGGTGGCCGTGCCCTTGCCGAAGCATTCGGCGATGTTCGGGCACGACGCTTCCTCGCACACGGTGTGCAGCTGCTGCCGGCGCAGCACGTCCTTGATCTCGTGGAAGCGGGAATTGGGGCTCGCGGCCCGCACCCGGATCCATGCCGGCTTGGGCAGAGGCGCCGTCGGCACGATGCGGATCGTCTTGCGCGCGCCCTTCTCCTTGACGCCGGGCTCACGCATTCTCGAGCTTCTCCACGAGGAGCGCGGCGAGGCGCTCGGCGAGCACCGGAAGCGTCTCTTTCATCCCGATGTCTTTGGTCTGTGTCACGGCAAGGCCTGGATAGCCGCAGGGATCGATCGCGCTGAAAGGCGAAAGGTCCATGTCGATATTGAGTGAAAGCCCGTGGTAGGCGCGCCCCTGCCGTACGCGAATGCCGAGCGCCGCGATCTTGGCGCCATCGACGTAGACGCCCGGCGCGCCCGCCCTGCGTTCGCCGCGTCCCGCGAGCAGGTCGATGACGGCCTGCTCGAGAAGCGCGACGAATTGGCGCACCTGGATGCCGCGCCGCGCGAGGTCGACCAGCGTGTAGACGACGAGCTGCCCCGGGCCATGATAGGTGATGTCGCCTCCCCGGTCGGCCTTGACGAGCGCAATGCCGTTGCCGACCGGCGCGTGCTCCGCACCCTGCCCCAGCGTGTAGACCGGAGGATGCTCGAGAAGCCACAACTCGTCCGCGGTTTCCGCGCTCCTGCGCGAGGTGAATTCCTTCATTGCGGCGAGCGTGGGGAGATAGGCGACGCGGCCGAGGCGCTTGATGCCGATGGAATCGACCAGGGTCATAGCACCATCACTACCGAAGGATGATCGCAAAGCTCGCGATACAGGGCGTCGAGCTGATCCCGCGAGGTCGCGCGCACCACGCAGGTGACGCTCAGGTACTTGCCTTGGCGGCTGGGACGCATCTGCACCGTCGCCGGGTCGAAGTCGCGCGCGTGCTTGAGCACGATGTCGGTCACCGCCTGGGCGAAGCCGCGTTCTTTCCTGCCCATCACCTTGATCGGAAAGTCGCACGGAAACGCGAGCACCGACTCGGGCACGTACGGGCCTCGCTAGGCGGACACCGCCTCCCGCTTTCCGGCGCGCATCACCTTCTGCTTGAACTCCTGGTAGAGCTGGTACATGCGGGCAAAAACCGGTCCGGGCCGTCCGTCGCCGACCGGGACCGAGTCGAGCGTCACGATGGGCAGCACCTCCTTCGACGAGGAGGTCACCCAGATTTCGTCCGCGGCGCGCACCTCCGTCTCGTGCACGTCGCGCAGCTCGAGCGGAAGGCCGGCGCCGCGCGCGAGCTCCAGCACGACGTCGTAGGTAATGCCGGGAAGGATGAGGCTGGTCTTGGGCGGCGAGAGGATCACGCCGCGCTTCACCACGAACACGTTCGACGACGAGGCTTCGGTCAGCTTCCCGTCGCGGAAGAGGATCGTCTCGGCCGCGCCCGCCTCGGCGGAGAGCTGGCGCAGCAGGCAGTTGCCGATGAGCGAAATCGACTTGATGTCGCAGCGCAGCCAGCGGTTGTCGGGCGCGCTCACCGCGGCCGCGCCCCTCTGCACCGTCTCCCTCGGCGGCGTGACCAGCGGGTTGGACATCGCGAAGACGGTGGGCTCGGCGTCCTTCGGGAAGGCGTGGTCGCGCTTCGCGACCCCGCGCGTGACCTGGAAATACACGCCCTGGTCCTCGAACGGCTGGGCGTCGACCAGCCGATAGTCGATCTCGCGCCATTGCGCGCGCGCATAGGGGTTGCGGATCCGGGTTTCGGCGAGGCTGCGCTCCAGCCGCGCGAGGTGCTCGTCGAGCCGGAACGCGACCCGCGAGTACACCGGCACGAGCTCGTAGACCCCGTCGCCGAAGATGAAGCCGCGGTCGAGGACCGGGATTTTCGCCTCTTCGAGCGCAAGAAGCTTGCCGTTCAGAAAAACCATGCTCGCTCCGCTACTTGACCCATAGACGCAGTGTATCCCACGCGCGTCCGAAGAGGCCGGCCACGCCCACCGTCTCGAGCGCCACGACGGGATATTCGCCGAGGGGCTTGCCGTCGTGCGTCACGCGCAGCGTCCCCACGCGCTGGCCCTGGGCGACCGGCGCGAGGAGCGGCTGCCGCGTGAGCAGCTCCGCCTTCAGCTTGTCGGCCTCGCCCTTGGGCACGGTGACGATCACGTCCGAGCGGAATCCGGCCTTCACCTCGGCGCTCGCACCCTTCCACACCTCGATTGCCTTGACCGGCTGGTTCGCCGGATGGAGCTTCACGCTGTCGAAAGACTGGAAGCCCCAGTTGAGCAGCTTCTGCGACTCCTGGGCGCGCGTGGCCTCCGACGTGGAGCCGAGCAGCACCGAGAGCAGCCGCCGGCCGCCGCGGTTGGACGATGCGATCAGGCAATAGCCCGCAGCCTCGGTATACCCCGTCTTGACGCCGTCGACGCTCGGATCCAGCCACAGCAGCCGGTTGCGGTTCGGCTGAGTGATGTCGTTGTAGCGGAACTCCCGCTGCGAATAGTACTGGGCGTACTCCTTCGGAAAGTCGTGGATCAGCGTGCCCGCGAGGAGATACAGATCCTGCGCGCTGCTGTAGTGCTGGGGATCGGGCAGGCCGGTGGAATTCATGAACCTCGTGTTCTTCATGCCGATGCGCGCCGCTTCGCGGTTCATCAGCTTCACGAATGCTTCCTCGGCTCCTGCGGCGGCCTCGGCGAGCGCGATGCACGCGTCGTTGCCCGATTGCACGACCATGCCGCGGACGAGATCTTCCACGCTCACCGGCTTGCGCGGCTGGATGAACATGCGCGATCCGGGCGCGCGCCAGGCGCGCTCGGAGACGTTCACCTGCTGCTCGAGCGTGAGCTTCCTCTCGCGCAGCGCCTGGAACACCACGTACGCGGTCATGAGCTTGGTGAGCGACGCCGGCTCGACGCGTTCGTCGGGCCTTTCGGCGAGCAGCACCTGCCCGCTCGAGAGGTCGCCCACCACCCAAGAGCGGCCGGCGACGGCGGGCGGCTGCGGCGGCGCCGCCTGCACGAACACGGGCAGGAGGAGAAAGACCAGCCCGATTCTTTTCATTCGGCCCGCGGCAAAAAAAACGCGGATTATCGCACCACGACGAGCGGCTTGAGATCGAGCTCCGCCGCGATGCGATCGGCCACCGAGCGCGCGTCGTCGCGCGAGGGATAAGGTCCGACGTGCAGGCGCCAGAGGTCTCCGGCGAGGAGCACCTGCGCGCCTTGCTGGAGCCACGCGAGCTCGTGCGTGACGCGCACCTGCAGCGACTCCGCGTTCTCACGCGAGGCGAAAGCGCCGACCTGCACGTAGACCGCGCCGGCCTGCTCGCGGCCAGGCTGGACGCTCTCGAGCTCCACCTGCGCGCTGCCGGCCTGGATGAACCCGAGCTTGTAGGCCGCGGCGTACGACAGGTCGATGACGCGCGAGGAATGGAACGGGCCGCGGTCGTTGACGCGCACAACCACGCTGCGGCCGTTGGCGACGTTGGTCACCTTGACGTAGCTCGGGATCGGCAGCGTCGGATGCGCCGCGGTCATGGCGTACATGTCGTAGAGCTCGCCGCTCGCGGTCTTCTGCCCGTGAAAGCGCCTTCCGTACCAGCTCGCGACGCCGCGCTGCTTGAATCCCCGCGCGTCGGCGATGGGCACGTACTCGGTCCCGAACACCTTGTAGGGCTTGTTGGCGTAACGGTGCAGCGGCTCGGTCTTCGGTTCGGCGTCCGGGATCTGGCCGAGGTTCGGCGGCGGCGCGCTCCCCGGACCGTCGTCCTTGTAGTAACCGCCTTTGCCCTGCGTCGGCGCCGGTCGCTCGGCGACGGGAGGCGCCGTGCTGCAGGCCGCGGCGAACAGCACGGCGAGCGCGAGCGAGCGCCTCATGCCTCGTACACGACGTTCCCCGCCACCAGCGTGTAGCGCACGCGGCCGGCAAGCTCGTAGCCGAGGAAGGGCGTGTTCTTGCCCTGGCTCTTCAGCGTCTGCGGCGCGACGCGGAACGCGGCCCGCGGATCGAACAGCGCGAGGTCGGCGGGCGCGCCGACCGCGAGGCGGCTCGCTTCGAGGCCGAGGATCTTCGCCGGCTCGGTGGTAATCCGCGCGAGCGTGGCGGCGAGCGGGAGCTTGTGCGCCTCGCCCCACTTCAGCGCGAGCGGCAGCAGCAGCTCGAGCCCGGTAGCGCCCGGCTCGGCCTCGGCGAAGGGCAGGTGCTTCCCGTCCTCGTCGACCGGCGTGTGGTCGGACACGAGGCAGTCGACCACGCCCTCGGCGGCCGCGCGCGCGAGCGCGTCGCGGTCGCGCTGGCTCCGCAGCGGCGGCTCGAGTCGGCATTGCGAGTCGAAGTAGCCGAGGTCCATTTCCGAGAGGTGCAGGTGATGAATCGCCACGTCGCAGGTGAGTGGAAGCTTCTCCGCCTTGGCCCTGCGCACGAGCTCGACGGCGCCCGCGCTCGACAGCCGGCACACGTGAACCCGCGCGCCCGTTGCGCGCACCAGCTCGATCAGGGTACCGAGCGCGATGGTTTCGGCAAAGGAAGGAATTCCCGGCAGCCCGAGGCGCGTCGCCATCTCGCCGTCGTGCGCCACGCCGCCCTTGGCGAGCGCCGGGTCTTCGGCGCGCAGCCAGACCTTGTAGCCGAACGTCGACGCGTACTGGAGCGCGCGCCACAGCACCTGGCTGTCGGGCATGGCGGCGTTGCCCTGCGAGAACGCGACGCAGCCCGCGTCGGTAAGCTGTCCCATTTCGGTGAGCGCCTGTCCCTCGAGCTTGAGGGTGAGCGCGCCGATCGGGTGCACGCGCGCGCGCGACAGCGCGCGCGCGCGACGGCGCAGCATATCGACCAGCCCCGGCTCGTCGAGCGGCGGGTCGGTGTCGGGCGGACAGGCGAGGCTCGTCACGCCGCCCGCCAGCGCCGCGTCGAGCTCGGATTCGAGCGTGGCCTTGTACTCGAACCCCGGCTCGCGCAGGCGCGCCGCGAGATCGACGAAGCCCGGGGCCAGGACCAGGCCCTTCGCGTCGATGACGCGGTCGGGCCGCGCGAATTCCTCGGCGATCCGGCCGTCGGCCACGTAGAGGTCGCCCACAGCGTCCCCGCCGCTCGCCGGGTCGACCACGCGTGCGTTGCGGATGTGGATGCGCATCAGTTCCCCGCCACGATGCTCATCACCGCCATCCTCACCGCGATGCCGAAGGTGACCTGCGGCAGGATCACCGAGTGCGGGCCGTCGGCGACGGTGGAATCGATCTCCACGCCGCGGTTCATCGGCCCGGGATGCATGACGATCGCGTCGTTGCGCGCCGCCGCGAGCTTGTCCTCGGTCAGGCCGTAGTGCTTGAAGAACTCCTGCGCCGAAGGCAGGAGCGCACCGCGCATGCGCTCGTTCTGCAGCCGCAGCATCACCACCACGTCGCAATCCTTGAGGCCGGCGCGCATGTCGTTGAACACGCGCACGCCCAGGCCCTCGACGCCGAGCGGCATCAGCGTTTGCGGTCCGATCACGCGCACCTCTGGCACGCCGAGCGTGGTGAGGCCATGGATCAGCGAGCGCGCTACGCGCGAGTGAAGGACGTCGCCGACGACCGCGACGACCAGCCGGGTGAAGTCCTTCTTGTAGTGGCGGATGGTGTAGAGGTCGAGCAGGCCCTGCGTCGGGTGGGCGTGGCGGCCGTCGCCCGCGTTCACCACGTGCTCGTGCGGCTTGACGTGGCGCGCGATGAGAAACGGCGCGCCCGACGAGGCGTGCCGCACCACGAATATGTCCGCCTGCATTGCGGACAAATTCGCAACGGTGTCGAGCAGCGACTCCCCCTTGGTCGCCGAGGACACCGCGATGTTCAGGTTGATCACGTCGGCCGAGAGGCGCTTGGCCGCGATCTCGAAGGTGGTGCGCGTGCGCGTGGAGGGCTCGAAGAACAGATTGAACACGCTCTTGCCGCGCAGCAGCGGCACCTTCTTCACCTCGCGCTCGGTCACCCCGGCGAACGACTCGGCGGTGTCGAGGATCTGGAGCAGGATCTCGCGCGGCAGGCCCTCGATCGAAAGCAGGTGCTGCAGCTCGCCGTTCGCGTTGAGCTGGGGGTTACGCTGCACGCTCGGACTCCAGGACCAGCGCCAGCGTCCCGTTGTCGGCGCGCTGGAGCGTGAGGCGCATTCCCGCCGGCACTTCCACCCTGGCGCCGACGTGCTGCGCGCAGATCGGCAGCTGGCGCCCGCCGCGGTCGGCGAGCACCACGAGCGCGATGCTCGCCGGCCGGCCGTAGTCGAACAGCTCGTTCATCGCCGCGCGCACGGTGCGGCCGCTGTAGAGGACGTCGTCGACCAGCAAGAGCTCGGCGCCGTTCACATCGAACGGAATCTTGGTGCGCTTGGGGTCGTGCTTCAGGCCCCGCGCCGCGTAGTCGTCGCGGTAGAAGGCGATGTCCATCAGCGCCAGCGGCGTCCTGAGGCCGAGCATCGCGTGCAGCCGTTCGGCAAGCCACGCGCCGCCGGTATAGAGGCCGACCATCGCGCTCTTCGGACCGATGCGCGGACGCAGCTCCGCGGCAAGCTGCTGGCAGAGCGCTTCGGCGTCAGGCAGCTTCATCGAAGTACTGCTCCAGGAGGAGCTGCGCCGCCACCGAGTCGATCTTGCCTTTCCCTGCCCTGCCTGTCCTCGTGCCGCGCAGCCTGGATTGCGCTTCGGCAGAGGAATAGCGCTCGTCGACGCGCGCCACCGGCAGCTTGAAGCGCCGCTCGAGGCGCCGGGCGAACTCCTCCGCGCGGCGCGTCATGGCGTGCGCCTCGCCCGCGGCCGACAGCGGCAGCCCGACCACCAGGCGGCCCGGCTTCCACTCTGCCACCAGCGATGCGACCTCTTCAAAGCGCGTCACCGCGCCGAGCGGATGGGCGGTGCGCAGCTCGGGCTCGCCGACGGCGATTCCAATACGCTTTAGACCGAAATCGAAGGCAAGGACGGTGCGGCCGCGCCGCTCAGGCATGTCCCGCTTCATCCTGCAGCCGCGCGAAGTCGAGGCCGAGGAGCTCCATCGCCGCCGGCAGCCGCTCCTCGGCCGGCGTATCGAAGAGAATGCCGTCGCGCGCCTCGACCGTGAGCCAGGCATTCTGCGACAGCTCGTGCTCGAGTTGTCCGGCGGACCAGCCCGCGTAGCCCAGCGTGACAAGGAGCTGCTCCGGGCCCTCGCCGCGGCCCACCGCTTCGAGGATGTCCTTCGAGGTGGTGAGGCCGATGTGGGCGCCGACCCGCATCGTCGACTGCCAGTTGCCCGCCGGCGAGTGCAGCACGAAGCCGCGGTCGGTCTGCACCGGGCCGCCGAAATAGACCGGCGCGGCGGCGCGCTCGCCGCCGCGCAGCGTGAGGCTCAACCGCTCGAACAGCGCCTGCAAGGTCATGTCGATCGGGCGATTCACCACCAGGCCGAGCGCGCCCTGGTCGTTGTGCTCGCAGATATACGTCAGGGTCTTCGCGAAGTACGGGTCCGCCATGTTGGGCATGGCGATCAGGAAGTGATGCGTCAGGTTGATCGAAGACATGCGCGGGGCCGCCCAGAATCTTACTGCAAGGAGGCTATTAGAGCCCCGCGGCCCGCGAAAGTTTTGTCCGCGAAACTTCAGATCTCGACCATCTCGAAATCGTCCTTGCGCGCGCCGCATTCCGGGCAGGTCCAGTTCATCGGCACGTCTTCCCAGCGCGTCCCGGGGGCGATGCCTTCGTCGGGCAGGCCCGCGGCCTCGTCGTATACCCATCCGCAGATGAGGCACATCCACGTCCTGAACTGGACTTGATTTTCGGTGGTCATGCGTAAGCTGGAAAAACGCCCGGAATCGCTGCAAAAAATGCGGCTCCATACGCCGCAGTAGAATGGCCGGCCGAATATTACCCCATGTCCTCGCCTCCACCGATCGTGCTCACCTTCGCCGGCAGCGATCCGACGGGCGGCGCCGGGCTGCAGGCCGATCTGCTCACGCTCGCGAGCATGGGCTGCCATCCGCTTTCGGTGCTGACCGCCCTCACCGTGCAGGACACGCACGGTGTCGCCTTGCTCGACGCCGTCGACGCGGCGCGCGTGCGCATGCAGGCCGAGCGCCTGCTGGCCGATACGCGCGTCGCCGCCATCAAGGTCGGCCTGCTCGGCTCCGCGGCCAACGTGCAGGCCGTCGCCGCGCTCCTCGCCGAGCACGCGGAGATTCCGGTGGTGCTCGACCCGGTGCTCGCCTCGGGGCGCGGCGACGTGCTCGCGAACGACGAGGTGATCGCGGCGCTGCGCGAGCTCATGGTGCCGCAGTCGACCGTGGTGACCCCGAACAGCATCGAAGCGCGGCGCCTGGCGAACGCGTCGTCGCTTGCGCAATCGGCGCACCGCCTCGTGGAACGCGGCGCCGAGTACGTGCTGGTCACCGGGACGCACGAGCCGGGCAGCGAGGTGCTCAATACGCTTTACGACCGCGGCGGGGTGGTCCGCGAAGACCGCTGGCCCCGGCTGCCCGGGAGCTATCACGGCTCGGGCTGCACCCTCGCTTCGGCGATCGCGGCAGCGCTCGCGAACGGCCTCGGCGTGCCCGAAGCGGTGCGCGACGCGCAGGAGTTTACGTGGCAGACGCTCTCGAGCGGATTCCGCACCGGCACCGGCCAGCTGATTCCGGACCGGTTCTTCTGGGCGCGCGAGACCCTGGCGGGCAAGTGAGGCTGCGCGGGCTGTACGCGGTCACGCCCGAGGCTCCGGACGCCGTGGAGAAGGTGCGCCTCGCGCTCGAAGGCGGCGTCGCGCTGCTCCAGTACCGGCGCAAGCGGCGCGACCTCGCCGAAGCACGCACGGTCGCCGCGCTCGCGCGCCGCCACAGGGTGCCGCTCATCGTCAACGACGACATCGAGCTCGCCCTCGAGCTCGACGCCGACGGCGTGCACCTGGGCCGCGACGACGGCGATCTCGGCGCGGCGCGCAAGCGTCTCGGCAGCAGGATTCTCGGCGCCTCCTGCTACGCCGATCCCAGGCTTGCGCAGCGGGCGGTCGAAGCCGGCGTCGATTACGTCGCCTTCGGCAGCGTGTTCGCCTCGCCCACCAAGCCCGCGGCGGTGCGCGCGCCCCTGGCGCTCTTCGCCACACCGCTCGGCGTGCCGCTTTGCGCGATCGGCGGCATCACCCTTGAGAACGCGCCACGCGTGCTCGCGGCGGGAGCCGATCTGCTCGCCGTGGTGTCCGACCTTTTCGACGCGCCGGACATCCGTGCGCGGGCAGTGCAATACCAGGGGCTCTTCACATGAAAAACCAGCAACTCTTCGAGCGCGCGCAGCGGCGCATCCCGGCGGGCGTGAATTCGCCGGTGCGCGCCTTCCGCGCCGTCGGCGGCACGCCGCCGTTTTTCGAGCGCGCCGCCGGCGCCTATCTTTGGGACGCCGACGGGCGCCGCTATATCGATTACCTCGGCTCGTGGGGCCCCATGGTCGCGGGACACACTCACCCGGCGGTGGTCGAGGCGGTGCAGGAGGCCGCTTCCCGGGCGCTCTCCTTCGGCGCGCCGACCGAGGCCGAGATCGAGCTGGCGGAGCTCTTGTGCCGCCTCGTGCCTTCGGTGGAGATGGTGCGCCTGGTGTCGTCGGGCACCGAGGCGACCATGACCGCGGTGCGGCTCGCGCGCGGCTTCACCGGGCGCAACCTGATCGTCAAGTTCGAGGGCTGCTATCACGGTCACGCGGATTCGCTGCTGGTCAAGGCGGGCTCCGGGGCGCTCACGTTCGGCAACCCGAGCTCGGCCGGTGTCCCGGCCGATACCGCTGCGCACACGGTGGTGCTCGAGTACAACAACCTCTCCCAGGTCGACCGCCTGTTCGACGCGCAAGGCACGCACGTCGCCGGCGTGATCGTCGAGCCGGTCGCGGGAAACATGAACCTGGTGCTGCCCGCGACGGGATTTCTCGCGAAGCTGCGCGAGCGCTGCACGCGTCACGGCGCGGTGCTGATCCTCGACGAAGTGATGACCGGCTTTCGCGTCGCCCTCGGCGGCGCGCAGGCGCGCTTCGGTATCCGCCCCGACCTCACCACCCTCGGCAAGGTCATCGGCGGCGGCCTGCCGGTCGGCGCCGTGGGCGGCCGGCGCGAGATCATGGAGCGACTCGCGCCGCTCGGCCCGGTGTATCAGGCGGGCACTCTGTCGGGCAATCCGGTGGCGGTGGCGGCTGGGCTCGCCACACTGAAGTTGGTTCAGGAAAAAGACTTCTTTCAAAAACTTGAAGCGACCACCCGCAGCCTCGTCGAAGGACTGAACGCCGAGGCGAGGAAGGCGGACGTCGTGTTCTGCGCCCAATCGATCGGCAGCATGTTCGGCGTCTACTTCCGCGCGTCGCCGCCGGCGAGCTTCGGCGAGGTGATGGAATCCGACAAGGAGCGCTTCAATCGCTTTTTCCACGCCATGCTCGAGCGCGGGGTTTATCTCGCGCCGTCGGCGTACGAGGCGGGGTTTGTCTCCAGCGCGCACGGCGAGGCGGAGATCGAGCGCACGCTCGAGGCCGCGCGGGAAGCCTTTGCAACCCTCAAACAAGGAAAAGCGTAGCGAGTCCCAGGAAGATGAAAAAGCCCCCCGAGTCGGTGACCGCCGTGATCAGCACCGAGGAGCCGGGCGCGGGATCGTGGCCGCCCCGCGCGCGCAGCCACGGAATCGCCACGCCGGCGGCGGCGGCGAGCATCAGGTTGAGCATCATGGCGAGCGCCATCACGGCGGCGAGCGCAAGCCTGCCATACAGCAGGTAGGCGATCGCGCCCAGGAGCGTGCCCCAGACCACGCCGTTCCGGAGAGCCACCCCGAGCTCCTTGGCAAGCAGTTTGGTCCAGTACGAGCCCTGGATCTGTCCCAAGGCGAGCGCGCGCACGATCAAGGTGATGGTCTGGTTGCCGGAATTGCCGCCGATTCCCGCGACGATCGGCATGAGCGCGGCGAGCGCCACGAGCTGCGCGATCGACTGCTCGAAGACCCCGATGACGCGGGACGCGATGAAG
>Ga0134124_10004069_pt1 | contig 11733 bp, 5 predicted proteins | sample KB304_FD_96880 | JGI IMG/M metagenome (GOLD analysis project Ga0134124, IMG submission 96880) | Terrestrial soil microbial communities without Nitrogen fertilizer from Kellogg Biological Station, Michigan, USA - KB3-0-4 | ecosystem: Environmental > Terrestrial > Soil > Unclassified ... | reverse complement strand
TGGTTGTAAGGTGTGCTCGCGGCGTTCGCGGCGCAGGTAGGTTGTGGCGATCCGGTGGAGCTCGGGATAAACGAGCCGGACCAGCTCGTCACGCGCGTTTTCCTCACCATTGCTCCATCTTTCCAGTAATTGAGTGATGCCGTCGGACGAACTGGTCGCCATTCGCTTATCTCTTTCTATTGGGCGAAAGCCATATCGGGAGTTGTGAGTGGGCGGTCTGCAAGGCGCCCGTTGGCTGCTGAGTTTACCACCGGAAAATATTTGAGGGAATGTCGCAGCGGAATCCGCGTTCTAATGAACAGGAGAAAAGGGAGACTTGTTCGGGAGTTTCGAACAGTCTTTCCAGGTGGTTTCTCACCCCGCCCGCAAGAAAACAAAGCGGCCGAGCTGCATTAACTCCCGCTCGCGCCGCTTTGTTTTATGATATTCAAGATAGCTCTATCCGTGTCTATCCTGCTTTAAATCCGCCTAATCCGCGTTCTCTTTAACGCGTAATCCCGAGACGTTGTGGACCTTTATAAATGTGCCAGGTTAGGTACTGATACCTGTATCATGAAGTTCGGTCGACGGAAATCACGCTTAATCCCGGATTGAGGAGCGAATGACGACTATGACGTTTCGAAGACGAGCGAAATCCTTCATCGCGATTACGTGTTTGCTTTTTGGGGTAGTGGTGAAGGCGCAGCAACACGACGACAAGCAAGAGCTACGCGCGAAACTATTCAACCAGGTACTCAGTGACTCCAAAGATGTGCGCGAGTGTCTGGAGCAGGAAGAAGGCGGGCTTCGCAAAGCGCAGGAGGATATGAACGTCGAAGAGCACGACTTGAATCGTGACGGCGTGAACGAGTACGAAGTCGAGCTGAGCGGGCCGTGCACGTGCGGAATGGTTAATTGTTCGATTTACATCTACCGCAAAACCGCGCAGGGATTTGAGTCGATTCTGGATGATGCTGCGGGATTTGGTGTTGAGCTGTTGAAGACGTCAAGTAACGGCTATCGCGACTTGTTGGTCACCGCACGTGACACGGCGGCGACGCAAGGTGAAATGACTTATAAGTTTGACGGCAAGCAGTATCGCGAAGCTAAGAACATGCTGGTCCAGGTCGAGACTGGAGAGACTAAGCCCGCGTCTCGACGCTTGCAGTTCAAACGCGGCACATCTGAGGCTACCGTGCAAGGTAAAGTGTCAATCGCCTTGCCGGACACTTACCTTGTCGGCGCGCGGGCCGGGCAGACAATGACGATAAAACTCACGGCGCCACGAAGAACGGTGCGGTTTCTGTTGATGAGCCCGAGCACGAGGAGTCTTGTGGCAGACAACGCGCGTGATTGGACCGGGGTGCTGGCCGAGACAGGTGATTACACGATTATCATCGACTCAGACGCCCGCAACAGTACGTATACGATGACGGTCAGCATTAAGTGAATACAGTCTCACGAAGGCACGTATAATGGCTGCGCCATGTACTTAGTATCGCCGATCGAACAACAAATCTCCTGCAGGTAGACGCGAAGAAAAACAGCCCGGAGTGAACGATCCTTTTTGCATAGGCTCACACGGTGACGAGGAAATAGTATGACAGCCAACCGCAGCAGACTGAAAAAGTTCAGATCGAATCTTACAAAGGCAAAATGAGTTGAGTGTTTTGAGACGCGAACCAAGAAAAAAACCGCGCACGAACGGGCAAGCTTTATACTCCCCTCATGCCCGTTCACGAAATCGATCTCGCCATACTCCTGCGCAATCTTGACGACGACGCTTTCCTCGCCGAGGCGCTGCTGTTTCCGGAGGTGTCGCGGTTTGGTGACGATCCGGAGAAGTTGAGAAGAGCGGTCATCAAGAATGCAGTTCGCATTATTGAAGTTGAAACGCTGTCGCGAGTCTGGACACGCCTGAAACCGGCCGACTTAGAATCCTTTGAAATCAACCTCGTTCTCGATCCCCCCGAGAAGCGTCTCACCTGGCGCCAACCGATCGATCTCAGACTCGACGTCCTCCGCTGGAATCAAGGCGAAGCCGCGCACATTGCCCTCATACCTGCACTCGGAATCGAGGTGTTGAGCACAAAGCTCAGTGACTTGCAGGAGACTGCGGACCAGACCTCGATGCTGCAACGGCACGTACGCGCGGAACTGCAACGCCGTGGCGCGCTGGCGAATCTTCTAAGCCTGATACTACTAGACCGTACGCGCGGGTTGACGGTGACCAAAGCCTTTTTTCAGGCGGACATTCGCAGCCCGAAGCAAGTCATGGCCAGCGCGGGCAAGACAAAGGACAAGAAGTCCACGCTCGAACAGACGGCAGTTGACCTCACGACGCAGAAACTTAATCCCGCCTTCGAAGTTGACCACGTGGTTGAAAACCTCGCCGAAGCTCTTGTGGGCCAGTCGGCGTCGAGCGTTCTGTTGGTCGGTAAAGCCGGAGTCGGAAAGACTGCGGTGGTCCATGAACTCGTACGTCGCAGAGGTCGCTTCGGTATGGGTACAACTCCGTTTTGGTCCACCAGTGGTTCGCGTCTGGTGGCTGGCATGACAGGCTACGGAATGTGGCAGGAACGCTGTGACGCACTATGGCAGGAAGCAGAGAAGACGAATGCCGTCGTGCATTTCGGAAACCTCGTCGAACTGGTAGACACGGGAAAGAGTGAACATAACACGCAAGGGTTGTCGAGTTTCTTTCGGCAGCGTTTTGCGCGCCGTCAGGCCCTCGCGATTCTTGAGTGCACGCCCGAACAATTGTCAGTAGTGGAACGTGAAGATCCCGGTACTCTAAAAGTCCTTCGTCAACTGATGATCGAGGAGCATTCAGCACAAGCCGGACGTAAGATCTTGAAACGTTTCGCTCGCGAGTTTACTCCGGAACATGCAAACACAAAAAATAAAAAGAGGCGACAGCAGCAAACACGACGTCCTGTGTCAGCAATCACTGATCCGGCGCTCGAGTTGCTCGATCAGTTGCATCGTCGCTTTGCCGGGTATTCAGCTTATCCCAGTCGACCGCTACGTTTTCTGCGCGGCTTACTTCAGAGTGACGAGTCGGACCAGATTGAAAACAGTGAAGTAATCGAAGCCTTTGCCGCTGAGACAGGACTGCCGCTGTTCTTACTCGACGATCACGTGCTCTTCGATACTGATAACACGGCGAAGTGGTTTGAAGACCGCGTCATCGGACAATCTGCCGCCGTCCGTTTAATTGTGGATTTACTCGCCACTGTGAAGGCCGGACTCACTCGTCCGCGCCGTCCGATTGCATCGCTGTTGTTTGCTGGTCCAACCGGTGTCGGTAAGACCGAGATGGCGAAGTCGCTCGCTCGCTTCTTCTTTGGTGATGAAAACAGAATGGCGCGTTTTGATATGAGCGAATACGCCGACGCGCTGGCGGTAACTCACCTCGTCGGCGGCGTCACCGGAAATGAAGGCACGCTCACCGCGCGCATACGCGAGCAACCATTCAGCGTCGTTCTGTTTGACGAGTTTGAAAAAGCACATCATTCGTTCTTCGACTTACTGTTGCAAACACTCGGCGATGGACGAATGACTGACGGCCGCGGACGAGTGGCAGACTTCACCAATTCAATCGTGGTGATGACTTCCAATCTTGGTGCGGCGAAGTTTCGACGCCCACGCGCAGGATTCGATGCCGGCGATCAGGGTTTGAGTGATTCTGACCGCGCGGCGCAGCGACACTTCACTCGAGCCGTTCGCGAATTTTTGCGCCCGGAAATCTTCAATCGCATAGATCACATCGTCCCGTTTCTTCCGCTTGACCGCAAAACAGTTGAGCAGATTGCGGTGCGAGAGCTGAGGCTGGTTGAGCAACGCGATGGATTGCTGCGCCGCGGTGTTGCGTTGCGTACTTCGCCGCAAGGGCTGGAAGTGTTGGCGCGTCGCGGTTATGACGCGCATTACGGCGCCCGCCCGCTGAAACGTCTGATCGAACGTGAGCTGCTGCTGCCGCTTTCAGTCGAACTCAACCGCCGGGCCGCAATTTTAGATGGGGCGAGGCGAGCAACGCTGATCGCGAATGTGGATGTGAAGTCCGGACATCTCGCGGTTGAGATAAGCGGAGAAAGTAAATCAGCGCGTGACGATTTGAGTCTGGCGGCGAGAGTCGATCGTCTCGGTGAGCTGCGCCGTCGCATCGTGCGGCTCGGACGAAGCTCAGCAGTTATTGAGCTGCAAAACATGATTTGGCGACTGAGCGAGCTCGAGCGACGGATCAAGAAAGCAGCGCGTCGCGCGAAGTTGAAGGATAAGACCATTCAGGCCAGGTTTACCGTGGTGAATCCGAAAGAGTCTGCCGTGCTGGCTTTACTGCCGGGCTATCGACGGAAGATGGCTACCCTCAGCGAGCTCGAATCGAAAAGCGCGAATGCTGAAGACGAAGCGCTGCTCATGTTGTATAGCGGTGAGACGCTGCAACTGGCAGCCGAGCAGGTTCACGTGATTCAGGAAATCGAAACCGGTTTACAAACGTTGCTGCGGCAACTACTCGATCTGCGGTTCGCACATCCGAATCGTGTAACGATAGCGATTTATAGCGAGAATAAAGACGCACTATTTGAGCTGGCGCGTGCGTATTACAAGACCGCAGTTGGTATGCAAATGCAGGTGACGGTATCTCAGTTCACGTCAAACCTGCCGGAAGAGTTGCTGGATGATCGTGGAAATCTAAAGAAGAGGGATGAAGATGAGGAACCGAAGGTGTTTGATCTGTTCGGTCGAAAGGTAGTGCACGAGGAAACGAACAAGCCAGTGGAGTTTCTCTCGCACAAGCCGGATGCGTGCAATGCAATTGTTTTCAGGTTGGACGGCGAGAGTGCTTTCGCGATGTGGGCGCTCGAGTACGGGCTACATAGTTTCGTGGAAGGTAAAACAACCAATCCCGTCTTCGTTCATACGAGTGATGTGGTGAAAGAGTATCGGCCGCCGTCGTCTTTGGAACGGCGAGGCGCGGTCCAGCCGGCGAATGTTGGAGCGTGTCGACGTACATACAAGCGCGCCGAGATGTACGTGGAGGATCATGCCCTCGCCACGCGCCTGAACTGGCGTATGAATTTGCCTGCTGTGCTCGCCTACTTCCTGGACCAGCAACTGCAACGAGCAGCGGAAAAACTGATAGATGAATAAACGGAGTCGACTTCTTCTCTGTGCAAACTCTGTGTCCTCTGTGTCTCTGTGGTTAACAAACTGATCATCACCACAGAGACACAGAGGACACAGAGTTTGCACAGAGAAGAGAACTCATAAGGAATGCACGTTAGAGTTCCAATCTATGTTGAGGAGCGGAAGCCGGAGGTTGCCGGGCTCCAACACGTGCGTCCTGTAAGCCTGCGCCCGCTCTTCTTTCCACGCCCAATCGAACAAGACGTCAGCTTGCAGCGCGCAACGGCCCGGCTTACGAACGCATTGCGTGAAGAGTTAGGCCGGCTTGCACGCTTTGCGCGTCACGAAGACTTGGCCGCCTATAGTTTCTATCCATCACTCGACGAAATAATGCTGGAGTTTCCGGTTGAAGTTGCCAAAAAGCGCTTCCAATTGCGTCATCTATTCGTAATCCTCTCAGCCTTCGATCGTCGGTTCGCATGGACTCCCAGCGTCCCCGAAGTTTGGGTTGAAGTCGCACGCGGAGAAACCATTCGCGACAGAGTCCAGGAAGCACTCACGGAACACTATCGTTTGCTCGAGCGCCGCTTTGGCAGTGAAGACATTCAGCCTGACTTAAACACAGTTCACGGGAAAGCATGGATAACATCGATCGAGATATCAATCGACATTCCCAGCTTGTACACGCCAACAGTGGAAACTTTCTTTGCCGCGATCGGTGAAGTGCAGGAAGTTGCGGGCGCGGCCGAATTAGTTCGTGTCGGTCGTTCGCTCAATTCGCTCTATCCGGACGATCTGGACCATGCGATCAACCGTGAAGCTGAAGTTAATGAGCTCTCGACCCTCTTGAGCGACAGTGATCAGCGTCCGGTTCTGGTTATCGGAAAAAGACTCGTAGGAAAAACTGCGGTCATCCACGAGTTTGTTCGTCGTCGCATGGACCGGCGTAGAACCTCGGAAGCAACGATGCATATCACAAGCGTCGCCGACCTTACCGGTGACGTCTGGCTGATCTCACCGCAGCGACTGATTTCGGGAATGTCTTATCTCGGCCAATGGGAAGGCCGTTTGCTCGCGATCCTCAAAGAGAGCCAGCGCAAACATCACACGTTGTATTTTGATGACGTGATTGGTTTGTTCTATGCGGGCCGTACAAGCTCTTCGCAGTTAAGTGTGGCTCACGTACTCAAACCGTATCTTGAACGCCGCGACGTGCGCGTGATTGCGGAATCAACGCCGGAAGCATTTCGCGTGCTTCAGGAGCTGGATCGCAGCTTTGCGGATCTTTTCCAGGTGGTGCGAATCGAAGAGCCAAATGAAGCAAAGAATCTACACACATTGCTCGGCTCGCGGCGCACGCTGGAGCGACAGCACAATACGCGCTTTCACCCGGACGTCTTGCCCACTGTGATCGATCTGACGCGGCGCTATGTTTCTGACGCGGCATTTCCCGGCAAAGCGGCGCGTCTGCTTCAGTCGTTGGCGACAAAACACAAACTCGGCGAAGTGACGCGCATCGCAGCGCTGGAAGAGTTTTCTGCAAGAAGTGGTCTCAGCGTAAGTTTTCTAGATGATCGATCTGAGCTCGACTACGCTCAAGTGATCGAAGGGCTCAGTAGTGAAGTAATCGGTCAAAAGGCCGCCGTGACTGCGTGTGCCGATGCAGTGACGATCGCGAAAGCTCGATTGAATGACAGCATCAGGCCGATAGCTTCGTTCCTGTTTTTGGGACCAACAGGCGTAGGTAAGACGCAGTGTGCTAAAGCACTCGCGAATTATTTGTTTGGTGATCGCGAGCGCCTCATTCGCTTCGACATGAATGAGTTTGCGAGTTACTACTCGGTCGCACGACTCACCGGAACGCTCGATGCACCGGAAGGGTTACTGACGAGCGCCGTGCGACGCGCGCCATTTGCGGTATTGCTATTCGATGAAATCGAGAAAGCGCATCCGGCCGTTTTTGATCTCCTGCTTGGCGTGATGGGTGACGGACGACTGACAGACGCGCGTGGTCAACTGGTGGATTTCTCCAACACCATTATCATTCTGACTTCAAACCTTGGCGCACGGGAAGCTGCGAGTGATGTCGGGTTTCGCCAGACTAACAGAAGTGATGCATCAGTTTATCGTCTCGCGGCTGAAAAATTCTTCAAACCCGAGTTCTTCAACCGGCTCAGCCGCGTTGTGCCATTCGAGCGTTTGAGTCGTGAGGATGTGCAGAAGATTGCGAACCGGTTGATTGAAGATGTTTTCAATCGCGAGGGATTGGTCCGGCGTGGTGTGAAGCTCGTTGTTGAAACTGGCGCACTGAATCTGCTGGTTGAAGCTGGGTATCATCCGCAGCTCGGTGCTCGTGCTCTCAACCGAACACTTGAGCGTCAGGTAACGGCTCCGATTGCGGCGCGTCTGTCTGCGACGGCCGCCGATCAACCGTTGATTGTTTTTATAAACGACGATCATGGAAGAATTAAAGTTGATGCTTGCACCTTAACTGTTGTTGAGAGTGACGTGCAGGGCCGGCGTCCGCTTTTAGACACCGCTGAGTTTCTCGATCGCATTGAGGATGTGCTGATTCGCGTCGAGGAGCTGGCAGATCGTTTATATCCCGCGGGTGAGATTTTGTTGGGCGATGCTCAGTCGGCGATGATGCAAATGCAGCGGGTTAATCTCCGGCAGCAGATGCGACGAGTGTCAAGGATGCTCGATCGCGCGGATGAAAGACGCGCCAAGCCAATCGACATCTCGAAGCCCGCCGGCAGTCGTCCAAAGCGAGCTGCCGGCAAGGGATATCAACGCCGGCTGGCGAAGATTGCTTCGGTAAGCTTTGATAACCGGCTATTTGCTCGCGATCTGCACCGACTTCTCAGTGAACTACCGGCTCAAAGTGAGAACTTTGGCGATAACATCGACGATTACCTCGTTGACTTACTAAACGAGACTTCTCTGCTGAATGCTCTGTCAACGATTGTCGATGGCAATGCGGCACAAACACTGATACGAGTGGCATCACTGGATGCAACTGGACGAACGGCGTGTTTACGCTTGCGCGATCTTTACCGCATGTTGTTTGAGAAGGAATTCAACTGCAAAGTAATCAAGTCTGAAACAGATGCTGGCGCACACGCACATATGCATGTCGCAACACTCCTGCTGGAAGGGCCGCTCGCAGCACTGCTGGCGCCACTCGAGGCAGGCACGCACCTGTTCGTTTCCAACAGTCAAACTTACCAGCCAGTTGTCGTAACGGTTGGTTCTGTGCGGCGGGAACAGTTTGAGAGTCTACCTCCGGTGCTTCGCATTTATGCGGAACCGGAGGTCACCCTCGATCTTCGTACGCAGTTGTTATCAATTGGCGAAATGGGAAGCGCCGAGCTCCGCGCATTTATACTCGCCGCGCTTCCAACGCCCAGCGAGTTTTCTGTGAGTAGTACTCGGTTGGATAATACTAACGCCGAAGGCGTTCGCTAATTTGAGCCCAGGGTTCGAGGAACGAGAACCCTGGGACCAGCACATCAAAAGTGTTCTATCCTGAAAGGGTTCGCCAATCGCCGAACCCTTTCAGGGTTAATACGGAATTTAATTAGCAATCCCAGGGTTCTCGCTTCGCTTCGAACCCTGGGCTCAAATTAGCGAACGCCTTCGGCGTTATCAAACCAGTCTATGCATCGATTTCCTGTCTTGATTTGGGAAGACTTCACGGGTCGCTACTCGGCGCGTTTGATTGACGATGAGGACGATCCGGCGAATCCGCTGGCCGGCTTTGGTCGCACGGCGCGTGAAGCGTTGGCCCAGCTTAAGGAGTATCTCACCTGGTCTTTCGAGCATGAGCCGTGGCGCACCGCACCTGACTTTCTCGATCCGCAGCTCGTGGAATTCAGAGTCGAGGTGCGTCCCGAGTACATGCTTAAGGGTCGAGTGTACCCGTGCGATGAATCTTTTCCGCTCCGTGTCGCGTGTGTACATGGGCGCCAGCAGAGCGGAATGCTTGTGTGCGCGCTGCCGATGCTTGGTGCTCAGTTTTACTATTACGAAGCGAATGCATTGCGTGGCCTCGTGACGACCTACACTCAGGAGTGGTTGAAAAACTCAACTCCGCAACAACTCAGACGTTATCTGAGTCCCAAAAATGTTCGCCTCGCGGAGCTTGCCGTCAGAGGTGGTAAGCCTTTCGCTGCGATGTTCACGCCACCTGACATACAACACCTAAAGCTGGTCGCGACTCCGCTCGGCTCAGACGAAATGCGCCGGAGTTTTTCTCGCGCGTTTGGACGAGAGCGACTTGTTTCAGAGTTGGTCCAGTTACTGCAACGCGATCGAGCAAACGTGCTGCTGGTAGGAGAGTCAGGTGTGGGTAAGACGTCGATACTCGTCGATGCAGTGCGGATAGTCGAACGAGAAGCGCGTTCAGGTGATGACAGGGCAGAGGCAAAGCTGGCCCGGTTATGGACTTCAAGTGCTGCGCGACTCATTGCGGGCATGAAATACCTGGGCCAGTGGGAAGAACGTTGCGAGCGAGTGATTGAAGAACTGGCGCGGATCGACGGAGTGATTGCGTTCGAAGATCTCCTGGAGCTGGTCCACACCGGCGGAGCGACTACCAACAGCATCGCTTCATTTTTCCAGCCATTCCTCGAGCGAGATGAAATGCGAATCGTCAGTGAAACAACACCCGCGGGCCTCGACGCGTGTCGTCGCCTGTTGCCGGGGTTCGTTGATGCGTTTCGAATACTGCGAGTTCCTGATTTCACGCAATCCGAAGCTCTCGCAGCCTTACACGGTTACTGCACAAATATCGAGCGTAACAGTACGGTGCGTATGAAGAGCGACGAGCGCAATCTCATCTATCGCCTGTTCCGGCGTTTTCTGCCCTACGAAGCGTTCCCGGGCAAGACGGTCAACTTCGCTGCGAGACTTTACGAACGCGCTAAGTCGGATCGCGCCACGCAGATTACGGGCGACGAGGTTATTCGCGCGTTTGTCAGCGCCACTGGACTGCCGGAACTATTCTTACGCGACGAGGTGTCTCTGGAAGAGCGGGATCTACAAGCATTCTTTGAGCATGAAGTGATTGGCCAAACCGAGGCGTGTCGGGCTGCGACAAGTGCGGTACTGATATTCAAGGCTGGATTGAATGATCCAGCGAGACCAATCAGTGTTTTGCTCTTCACTGGTCCAACCGGTGTTGGCAAGACCGAGCTTTCGCGTTCATTAGCCCGTTTTCTTTTCGGCGCGGCAGAAGACTCTGAGCGATTCGTAAGGCTGGATATGAGCGAATACTCTCTGCCGGGCAGCGCCGAACGCTTAATTGCCGGACCAGGGGGCGAGCCAAGTGAGTTTATTAATCAAATGCGCCGGCAACCTTTCGCCGTCGTTCTGTTTGACGAGATCGAAAAGGCGGATGAAGGTGTTTTTGATCTGTTGCTCAGTGTATTTGACGAGGGACGTTTGACCGATCGATTTGGACGCACCACCCATTTTCAGAGCGCCGTCATAATCATGACTTCAAACCTCGGAGCGATCGCGTCGGAAACGCCGGGATTTGGAGCAGGTGAAATCGCCTCGTCGACTTATCACCGCGCTGCGCAAACCTTCTTTCGGCCTGAATTTTACAACCGCATCGACGCGGTCCTGAGTTTCAACGCGCTCGACAAAGAGAACGTCCGCAGCATAACGATCAAGGAGCTGAACGCCCTCAACTCGCGCGAAGGAATGCTGAAGAGAAGTATCAAACTCGTTTGGACCGAGCGCGTCGTGGACCACGTGGCCCAATCTGGATTTGATTCTCGCTTAGGCGCGCGTCCATTGCAGCGATTCATCGAAAGGGAAATCGTCACACCCCTTGCGCTCCATCTCAACCGCAACCCGCAACTGCGAGACACGCAGATTACTATCGATTTCGACGATGAAAAGAATCGAGTGATCGTAGTTTAACGAGCTTGTGGTTTTATTTCTAAAATATCTGTTCAACATCACTGGTAATCACATCTCTTCTTTTGGTGGTTATGTTTGTGATGAAGGTAAGACTACGCTGATGTTAGCTGCTGAAGGTCGACATGATGAGACGGCAAGGGGCCTGACTCAGGCCGAAGTTGCGAAATAGCCCACCCACTCGTCAGGGGTGTTGTCGCCTGCTGCGCCACTTGCTGGCATAAGGCAGCACGAACAAGTACAAACCTGTGAACAGAAGCAGGAAGAGCGGGAACAGGGGCGAATAGGTCACCAGGGCGGGCGGCTGCTTCCCTTGGCCCACGCTCAAGACTACGATGTTGGCGATGACCGTCACTGTAAAGGCGATGGACATCCAGCGGTGGACCTGTCTAATCCATTTGTTCCAGTTCATTGGAATCTCCTCTAAAGAACAAGTCAGGAAGAGGGGGGCTTGCCCCCGCCGCTGCTTGGATTGACGAGCGGGGGCAAGCCCCTCTTCCTGACTTGTTCTATTTTTATCTCGATTCACGGTTTTTCAATACCGAACAACTTTGCGTACTCCGCGTTCAATCGTTGCCAGCCCTCGAACTTCATCACGTCTGGTCCAACGATGCGCCCGGTGGGCTGACCCGCGAGAAATCGATCCAGCACATCGAAGCAGATGTGCCATCCGGCAGCGCCCATTGAAATGAACCG
>Ga0134124_10004068_pt1 | contig 11734 bp, 10 predicted proteins | sample KB304_FD_96880 | JGI IMG/M metagenome (GOLD analysis project Ga0134124, IMG submission 96880) | Terrestrial soil microbial communities without Nitrogen fertilizer from Kellogg Biological Station, Michigan, USA - KB3-0-4 | ecosystem: Environmental > Terrestrial > Soil > Unclassified ... | reverse complement strand
GGCCATGAAGCCGCGCCTGATCTTCCTCGACGAGCCGGCGGCCGGCCTCAACCCCAAGGAAACCATCGAAGTCGACCATCTGGTGCGCAAGATCGCCGATTCCGGCGTCACCGTCGTCCTCGTTGAACACGACATGAAGATGGTCATGAACCTCTCGGACCGCATCCTGGTGCTCGACTACGGCAAGAAGCTGGCCGAAGGGACGGGCGCCGAAGTCCGCCAGAACCCGGATGTGATCGCAGCCTATTTGGGCGCCCACGCCTGATTCCGTCCCCGGCCCACCCATGACTTTGTCGACTTCGCCTCGCCGTGCAAATTGCACTGTCTTCGGCTCGTCTTCGCATCCTGGGCGAGCCGTGAACGGAATCCCAGAATTAGGAGTTTGATATGGAAGCATTGCGCGTCATCAGCGAAGACCACCGCAACCTGTGGCGCATCGCCGCCACGATCGACCTCGTGGCCGATGAAATGGCAGCCGGCAGCCCGGTCGATCCGGCCTTCTTCACCTCGGTTTTCGACTACATAGAACAGTTCATGGATGGCTGCCACCACGCCAAGGAAGACGACTACCTGTTCCCGGCGTTGCGCGCCCGGAGTGCCGAGGCCGGCGCCGTGCTCGACCGCCTGCAGGCCGAACACCGCAACGGGCCGGAAATCCTCAAGTCGCTGCGCATCCAGCTCGTCGAGACGGCGGCCGGCCGCCTGGGCAATGCCGCATTCGCCGCTGCCCTGCGCACCTACACGCAAAGCCTGAAGAACCACATCAGCACCGAAGAGAAGGACGCCATGCCGCTGGCCCGCGCGGTGCTGAGCGCCGAGGACTGGGCCGGCATAGACCGCGCCTTCCTCGACAGCGAGGACCCGCTGTTCGGCGAGAAGGCGAAGGCCGAATTCCGCGAGCTCTACCACCGCATCGCCAGCCTGGCCCCGGAATCGGTCGGCCTCGGCGCGCAGAGCGCCGGCGAGCTGCAGCGCGGCGCCGGCCCGGCCGGCGGCGACGTGCTGCTCGCGGTCTCCGGCCTGGAAAGCTGCTATGGCCGGATCAAGGCCCTGAAGGGCATCGACCTCGAAGTGCGGCGCGGCGAAACGGTCGCCCTGGTCGGTGCCAACGGCGCCGGCAAAACGACCTTCCTGCGTACCCTGTCCGGCGTCCAGCCGATGAGTGCCGGCAGCATCCGCTTCGACGGCGAGGACATCAGCAAGCTGCGTTCCGACATGCGCATGCGCCGCGGCATCTGCCAGAGCCCGGAAGGCCGGCAGGTCTTCGGGCCGCTGTCGATCGAGGACAACCTGCGCCTCGGGGCCTACACCCAGCCCAAGGGCCAAGTCGCCGAAGACATGGAAAAGGTCTTCTCGATGTTCCCCATCCTCAAGGAAAAGCGCGCCCTGCCGGCCGGCACGCTGTCCGGCGGCCAGCAGCAGATGCTGGCCATCGGTCGGGCGCTCATGGGACGACCTAAGATGCTACTGCTCGACGAACCGTCGATGGGCCTGGCGCCGCTGCTCGTCGAGGAAGTCTTCAACGTCGTCAAGTCGCTGAAGGCCCAGGGCATGACCATCTTCCTGGTCGAGCAGAACGCCTTCGCCGCGCTGGCCATCGCCGATCGCGGCTACGTGCTGGAAACCGGCAACATCACGCTGACCGGCACCGGCCAGGAACTGATCCGCAACGAACAGGTGCGGGCCGCCTACCTCGGTATGTAAGCCCGCCGCCCCGGCGCCGGCTCTCCGCCGGAGCAAGCGGCCGGCCTGAACGGCAATGCGCCAGCCTCAGGCAGTGCCTTCCATGGAGCGGGCATACTTCCCTTCGCGGGCCAGGCCGTTCAGCCGGCAACGTTTCAGGAGCGCCTGCTGGGCGGCCCCGACATTGACTTCCTGCCCTTTCCACGCCGCCAGCACGGGGGCCTGCAGGGCCCGGCCATACGAAAAGCTGACTTCCCACGGATGGCGGCCCATCGCGTTCATGGCGTTCAGGTGATCGGTCGCCTCCTCGGCGCTTTGCCCGCCGGACAGGAAGACGATTCCCGGCACGGCAGCGGGAACGTAACGCTTCAGGCAGCGGATCGTGGCGGCGGCGACCTCCGGCACGCCGGCCTGACGGGCGCACTTCTTGCCGGCAATCACCATGTTCGGCTTGAGCAACATGCCTTCCGGCACGATCCGGTGGGCATCCAGCTCGGCGAAGACGGCTTCCAGCATCTGCCCGGTCACCGCCTCGCAGCGCTCGATGTCGTGAGCGCCGTCCATCAGCACTTCCGGTTCGACAATCGGCACCAGTCCGGCCTCCTGGCAAAGCGCCGCGTAGCGCGCCAGGGCGTGGGCATTGGCGCGCATTCCGAAGGCCGACGGAATGTCGCGTTCATCGATCTCGATGACCGCCCGCCACTTGGCAAACTGTGCGCCCAAGAGCTTGTAGCCGGCGAGCCGCTCGCGCAGACCGTCGAGTCCCTCGGTCAGCTTCTCTCCAGGATAGAGGGCCAGGGTTTTCGCCCCCTGGTCGACCTTGATGCCGGGCACGATGCCGCGGCTCGCCAGCAGGCGAGGGAAGGGCACGCCATCGCGGGTGCTCTGGCGTAGGGTTTCCTCGTAGAGAATGACGCCGCCGATGTAACGTTCGATTCCGGCGGCGGTAAACAGGATTTCCCGGTAGCGCCGCCGGTTTTCTTCGGTGGATTCCAGCGCGATCGCCGCGAAACGCTTCTGGATGGTGGGATTGCTTTCGTCGGCGGCCAGCACACCCTTTTGCCTGGCGACAATGGCACCGGCTACCGCTTTGAGTTCGTCGATATTCATGGGATACGACCTTTCCGCGCCTGGGCATGCGTTGCCGGGCCGGCCCCAGCATTCGCCTCGGGCTTCATTGCCTACTCTAGACCACCGGCCGCGCCAATCAAAGCTCGGCCTGGGCAGCGGCAGCGGACTGGCCGACCGGGCGTTCGCCACCGCCAAGTGAGACGCCCACCTGAGCGTCCCAATCCGGTTCAGCGACGGGCATCGTCGACTTCGATGCCCAGGTATCGCACGGTGCTCGCCAGATTGATATGACCTCGCACACGGCCAGTTCATGACTTTGTTCAAAGAGGTGCGGCGCCTCAAACCCCTGCTGGGCCAATACATCGACCTCACGGACGACAACGATCCGGCCATCGAGCATATTGCCCAAGGCGCAATTGCTTCTTGGGCGTGACGTGGCAGGTGCCGCAGTAGCGGTATTAAACAGCGCTAATTGTGCGTCTGCCCCGCAGTCTCGAACAAAGCCTGGATGGCGGCGTCGGCGCTCTTGCTGATTTGTCGCGGCGAGGGTGGCACGCCAGCATCGAAGTCAGGATCGGCACCGTTTTTGAGCAGCAGTTTGACCATCTCGGGTTGTTTGTTTTGCGTCGCCAGCTTCAATGCTGTCGCGCCTTTGATGGTTGCCTCATTCGCTTTTGCACCGTTTTCCAACAATGCCGCAGCGCCCTTCAAGTTGTTGGCGCTGACGGCGAAGAGCAAGGGAACACTGTCGTCATTGCCCCCTTTCTGTTCGGGTTGGCTCCTTTGTGGATCAAAGTCCCGATGAAATCGACAAGACGCGAGTCAGCGGCCGCGATGTGCAGGGCACTAAGCCTTTGCTTGTCTGCGTTACCGACGTCGATGCCGCTGTCAATCAGCAGCTGGGCCGTTTTTATCTTGGTGGCGACGAGACGGTTAAAGAACTTTTCATCGTTCAGCAACGTCTCTTCCTTCGTCGTGGGCAGCAGCATGGCGACCTGTAAGAGGGAGCGTCCATTCGCGTCGCGCTCCCTGAAATTGACCCCCCGCTTGATCGCGCTTTCGACCTTTGGGTAGTTGCCGTTTCGGACGAAGAAGGCCAGCGCGCAAGCTTGCGGAGGGTCCGTGTTGATTTCGCAGGGTTGTGGAGCCCCGGGGGGATCGTCTTGCGCGCCGGCCTTTTCCAGCATCGGCGCGATCAAGGTGCTGCGCTGGTCGGAACGTGCCATCTTCAGGAGATTGCCGCCGCCCGCCGTGCGGGCATTGGGGTCGGCGCCAAGCTTGAGCAGCAACTCGACGGCACTGGGGCGATTCAAGTTGACGGCAATGCTGAGCGGCGTCTCGCCGAACTTGGTCTTCTGATTGGCGTCCGCGCCATGGTCTACGAGCAACTGGATGCTCTGCAAGTCGCCGCCGCGGCCGGCCGCCATATGCAGGGCGGTGAACTTGTAGGGGTTGTGGGCCCTCAGGCTGACGCCTTGCTCGATCAGGTAAGCGAGAATCCGGGCATTGCCGACGGCCAGGGCGGCAGCGTGGAGTACGGGCGAGTTGGGTGTCGCCGCGAGGCGTGCATCGACATCGGCGCCGTCCTTGAGTGCGGCTTTGATCCCGGCGAGATCGCCGCGTTGGATGGCATGCAGGTAGCGATCATCCACCGCCCGGTTCTTGCCGTTGTCCGGGGCGCCGTGGCTGGTCAGCAGCTTGACCATGGCCGCCGACTGCGCGGGGTCCTTGATATTGCGCTTGGCACGCGTCACTGCCGATTCGCCGAAGGCATCCAGCGGAAAAGCCCAGGCCCCGGCATCCAGCAGGGCACGGGCGCTTTCGAACCGGGCGCTATCCACGGCGACGGCCAGCGCTGAAATCCCCAATTCGTCACGGCTGTTCTTATCGACCCCGTAACCGATCAGGGCCCGGATGACTTCCGGCCGCTCCTGAACCGCGGCAAAGTGCAGCAAGGTGCGTGGCGTCACGCGTTCCGGGGCAACACCGCCCTCGACAAGCGCCTGCAAGGCTTCGACATCATTGTGGTAGATAGCGGCCTCGAGCAGGGTCGGTCGGGTGCCATCGCTCCAATTCACGTCGGCGCCCGCCTTGATCAGGGCATGCATGGCGGCGTACTGTTTCTGGCTGATCGCATCGAGCAGCGGCACGCTCACCGGGCCATTGGTGCTCCGATAACTTTGGTTGGCGACACTTGGATCGGCAGCGAGAAGTTGCGCAACAATCTCGGCATTCTTCGAGTAGATGCCCAGCGTGATCGCCGGCACTCCGTTCGCGGCAGTGGCTTTCGCATTGCCGCCGTTGCGCAGCAAGCCCTGCAGGACTTCGGATTGGCCTCGTGCGCATGCCTGCAGTATTGCAGCATCGGAGACGGGAGGGATCGCTGACGCGAGATTGCTAAGACCGAGGCCAACGGTACAGATTATGAATAGGATCGACCGCCGGCAGTTTCGAAAAAAGGGAGACATTGTTGGGTATTGCCTGACGAAAGGTTGGAAAAATATCCATCAGAACTTCGCTTGATATCGGTATCTTCAAATCATCGGCAATCAAAGACAAGCGGCATCCATGCCGAAGACCTGGCAGCGGGCGATAGTGATTGCAATTGTCATCAGGCGGTTTCGGGTCTTGATTGCGAGTTCGCCAAACGGAGAAGCTGCCGCTCTGTGTGATTGCCTATTGACGGGCAGCTTCCCGCCGCATTGCTGACTGAATCAGCCAGCCTGTCGAATCCGCACCGACAAGCAGACGAAACTCCCCAGTTTCATCACACTGATGTTCGCCGATTGTTGGGCAATCCCGGCCATAAACGACTGGATCAACTGAAACGGTGGCTTTGCGTGGCTCATAATTCAAAGCCCGCGGCCCGGCCGGGGGATACTTACTTTACGGATCGGTCAGTAGCCAACGGAGGACGGAAGATGGACGAATTCATGCAAGCCGCCATTGCGGAGGCGCAGGCCGGGTTGGTCGAGGGCGGCATTCCGATCGGCTCGGTGCTGGTCCATCGCGGCGTCATTCTCGGGCGCGGCCACAATCGGCGCGTGCAGCAGGGCAGCGCGATTCGGCACGGCGAAATGGATGCCCTTGAAAACGCCGGCCGGCAGCCGGCCGATGTTTATCGGGAGTCCGTCCTCTATACGACCTTGTCGCCCTGTGCGATGTGCAGCGGGGCGATCCTGCTTTATGGCATTCCCCGGGTGGTCATTGGCGAAAACCAGAGCTTTCTCGGCGAGGAGGATTTGCTGCGCTCCCGGGGTGTGCGGGTGGAGGTCCTCCAGGACGCGACCTGCATGGCCCTGATGCAGGGCTTCATCGCCAGCAATCCGGGAGTCTGGAACGAGGATATTGGGGAAACCGACTGAGCGATTGTGGATAATCTGGATTCCCGCTGTCGCCGGCTGCAGCATTCAAGGAAGGGCTTTCGCCAGCCCCTCCTGGTTGGCCTTGGCGATTACTCTCCGGCGAGCTGGATCGGGCGGCCGTTGACCTGCTGGGTCGGGCGGGCGTTCATGGGGTACATGGCGCCGAAACGGGCGTACTGGGCGCGGGAGACTTCGACCGGGGTGTTCAGTACGAACCAGTTGACACCTTCCGAGCAGGGCGGCGTGGTCAGGGAGCCAGAGAAGTTGTAGTAACTGCGCTTGGCGGGCAGCAGGTCGATCGGGTTGAAAGTGGCGCCGTCCACGGTGATTTCCTTGCCGGTTTCCGTGGGCAGGTTGTCCCAGATTTTCTGGACGAAGGCGCTTTCCGTCCCCTGCGTGAACAGCACGCCAACCACGGCCAGTTTGCCCTCCGCACTCTTGTGCACCATGTGGGCAACCATCTCGTAGGACTTGCCGTCGATCTTTTCCTCGGAGGGACGATGGAAGTGGAACTGCTTGAGTTCGTAGGTCTGGCCGCCGATGCTGATGGAACTGCCACCATCGACATTCACCTGGATGGTATGGCCGTTATCGATGATCTTCAGGGTTGAGGTCTTGTAGGTGAAGGCGATAGGGCCCAGCTTGGTCTTGCCGGCCTTGGCTGTGGTGATGTCGATTGGGGACTGGACCTTGCCAATGGAACAGGTGCTGAAATCCTTCTCGAGTTTGCCCCACGCGGCGGGACCGGTTTCCCCTTCGTAGCTCCAGTGGGGGGCGTGGTGTGCGCCGTGCGCGGCGGCATGCCTTTCAGTGGCGTAAGCGGCAAACGGCACGGTGGTGGCAACGGCCAAGGCAAGAACAGTACGAAACGTCATGCAATTTCTCTCCGGTGTTTTCGGTTGGCAATCCCTGCCAGCCTGGGTAAAAGCGCGCCAATATAGCCTCTAAAACTGGCGCTAGAAACCCGTTCCTCGCCGCCGCTGGCTTGCCTTTCCAGAATCGCCCACTAACATTAAAGAAGTTGTTTAATTTTGTGCTGTAGCACTCCCGGTGCCATTTCCGGCGCCGAAGAGGCAGAGAAAGCGAAAAGCCGATCTGAAAGGCTCGTGAGGAGGGGCAATGGGCTACGCCGAACGGGCGCTTAAAACCTTGAGCGCGGGAAATCGCACTCTGTTGCGGGCGGTGGATGAACCCAGCCTGTTGCAGGACATGTGTCGCGCCATTGTCGAGATTGGGGGCTATCGCATGGCCTGGGTCGGCCGGCCCGAACAGGACGCCGAAAAAACCATTTCCCCTCTTGCCCATCATGGTTTCGAAAACGCCTTCCTGGAGCTGACTCATTTCAGCTGGGCCGATGGCGACGAGAACCGCGGTCCGACCGCCCAAGCGGTGCGCACCGGCAAGCCCGCCATCGTTCAGGACATCACGACCTTGTCCGGCACGGCGCTACAGATTCCGATCGCGGAGGGTCTCAAGCGCGGCTACGCCTCGGTCGCCGCTTTCCCGCTGATCATCGACGGCAAGGTCATCGGCAATCTGACCATTTTCGCCGCCGAGCCCGATGCCTTCGACGAACGGGAAACCGAACTGCTCGGCGAAATGGCCGACGACCTCGCCTTCGGCATCGCCACCCTACGCATTCGCGAGCGCCATCGCGAGGCCGAGGAAACCATCCGCCGCATGGCCTATTTCGATGCCCTGACCGGGCTCCCGAACCGCACCTCGCTGCAGGAAAAACTGGACGCGGCGATCGATCAGGCGCGCCAGCAGCATCAACCGCTGGCCGTGCTGCTGGTCAAGGTCGGGCGTTTCCAGGAAATCAGCGACACCCTGGGCTACCAGGAGGGCAACGCCTTGTTGCTGGAAATGGCGACGCGGCTGCAAGGCATCTTGCCGACGCAATTCATCGCCCGGGTCGGCGAGGACGAATTCGCCTTCATCCTGGCCGGCGTCGGTGCCGAAGCCGCCACCCAGACGGCGCGCCAGATTACCCGCAATATCTGCCAGCCGGCCAACCTGGCCGGGCTCAACATCGACGCCCACGCCTTTGTCGGCATGGCGCTTTATCCCGGCCACGGCAGCACGGCGGACGAACTGATGCGGCGCGCCAAGATCGCTGCCATCCAGGCCCGGCAGAGCGCCGGCAATTACGCCATCTACAAGGGTGCGGCCGATCAGGAATCGCGGCGGCGGCTGGCCCTGATGAGCGATCTGCGGCGGGCGATCGACAGCAACGAATTGCAGCTCTATTGCCAGCCCAAGGTGGGCATCGCCTCCGGCGCCATCTGCGGCGCCGAGGCGCTGGTCCGCTGGTTCCACCCCGAACATGGCGCCGTCGCCACCAGCCAGTTCATCGCCCTCGCCGAGCGGGCCGGCCTGATGATGCCGCTCACCCGCTGGGTCCTCGAAACCGCCTTCCGACAAAGCCATAGCTGGCATGAAATGGGGCTCGATTGTCCGCTGGCGGTCAATCTCTCGGCCCAGGACTTGCGCGACCCGCAATTGATCGAGCGCATCGGCGGCCTGTTCGCCACCTGGGCCGTGCCGCCCCGGCTGATCCAGTTCGAATTGACCGAAAGCGCCCTGATGGAAGATCCGGCCGGGGCGCTGGACACCATGCTGCGCCTGAAGGACCTCGGGGTCGAACTGTCCATCGACGATTTCGGCACCGGCTATTCCAGCCTGAGCTACCTGCAAAAACTGCCGGTCGATTCGCTGAAGATCGACCAGTCCTTCGTCGGCAGCATGCTGAGCAACAGCGGCTCGGCGGTCATCGTGCGCTCGACCATCGAACTGGGCCACAACCTGGGGCTCGGGGTGGTTGCCGAAGGCGTCGAAACCCAGGACCTGTGGAACAGCCTGCAGCAACTGGGCTGCGATACGGCGCAGGGCTACTTCGTCAGCCATCCGGTGCCGGCCGAAGGTCTTCCCGCCTGGCTCGGCAATTCGCCGTGGCGCGGCGGGGCGCTGGCATCGTCTGTGTAATTTAGATTTGAACCAAAGGCCGATCAGCCGCCGGTCAATCGAGTTCCCAGGCCGGATTCTGGCCGAAGCGGGCGATCAGGAAATCGAGCAGGGTGCGTAGTGAAGCCGGCACGTGCCGACGGCTGAGGTATACGCCCCAGATGGTGAGTTCCGGCGGCTGCCAGTCGGGCAGCAGATGGACCAGTTGGCCACTGCGGATCAACGGCCCGGCAAGGTAGGTCGGTTGCAGGGCGATGCCGGTGCCGGCCAGGGCGGCCTGGGTCAGGACGGTGGCTTCGTTGGCGCTGAGGTTGCCGGCAATCGGCACGGCGACGTCTTCGCCGGCGCGGCTGAAGCGCCATTCGCCCTTGCCGAAGTTGGAATAGGTCAGGCAGTTGTGGTGGGCAAGATCGGCCGGTGTCTGCGGCGAGCCATGGCGGACGAGGTAGTCGGGTGCGGCGCAGATCACCGAACGGCAGGGGGCGATGCGCCGGGCGACCAGGTTCGGATCGAGTTCGCCGGAGATGCGGATGGCCAGGTCGACGCGATCCTCGATCAGATTGATGGCGCGGTCGACCATCAGCATGTCGACGGCAACGGCGGGGTATTGCCGCAGGTAGTCGCTGACGGCGGCGGCCAGATGGGCGACGCCGAAGGACATGCTGGTCGTGATGCGCAGTTGCCCTTTTGGCGCCTGGTCGCGCTGGCCGGAACGGTCCTGCATTTCGGCCGAGAGGTCGAGCATTTGCCGGCATTGCCCGAGGCAGGATTCGCCGGCCTCGGTCAGCGAGATGCGCCGCGTCGAGCGTTGCAGCAGGCGCCCGCCCAGCCACTTTTCGAGTTGCGTGACGTAGCGCGTGACCATGACCCGGGTCATGCCCAGATGGTCGGCGGCGGCCGTGAAGCTGCCGCGCTGCGCGACTTCGCTGAAGACTTGCATGGCGGTCAGGCGGTCCATATGAACACCAATTGAAATAAAGATGCTCATATTTGTCTATTTATCCGCGCTTATCAAGCGCCTAAAGTTCGTAGCACTTCACCACCATTCAGGAGATATTCATGAAGACGCTACGCAATTTTGCCGCCGGCTCGCTGCTGGCCGTCGCTACGCTCGGTAGCGCCCTGGCCGATGACACGCCGGCGCTCGCCCTCAAGGTCTATAACGCCGACGGCAACAGCTTTCACGTCAATTCCGTGCTGGTCACCGGCCAGCGGGACGCCATGCTGATCGATGCCCAATTCACGCGGGCCGATGCCCACCGTCTGGTCGCCGACATCCTGGCTAGCGGCAAGACCCTGAAAACCGTCTATGTCAGCCATGGCGACCCGGATTACTACTTCGGCCTGGAAGTCATCAAGGCCGAGTTTCCGGACGTGAAGATCGTCGCCAGCGCGCCGACCATCGCCTGGATCAGGAACACGGTGCAGAAGAAGGTGGCCTTCTGGGGGCCGAAGCTGGGCGCCAACGCACCGCGCACGCCGATCATCCCGGAAGCGCTGCCAAAGGACGGCCTGACGCTCGAAGGGCAGAAACTCGAAGTGCTCGGGCTGGATGGCGCGCTGCCAGGCCGCAGCTTCGTCTGGATCCCGTCGATCAAGGCCGTGGTCGGGGGCGTGAACGTCTTTGGCGGGCTGCATTTGTGGACTGCCGATACGCAAAGCCCTGCCCAGCGCGCGGAGTGGGTCAAGATTCTCGAGCGGATCGAAGCCCTGCAGCCGGCCACGGTCGTTCCCGGCCACGCCGGCGCAGCCGACAAGGGCGGTCTCGAGGCCGTGCGCTACAGCAAGACCTATCTGCAGCGCTATGAAAGCGAGCTGGCGCGGGCGGCGAACGCAGCCGAGCTGATCGCGGCGATGAAGCGCCAGTACCCCGAAGCCGGCCTCGGCATCGCGCTGGACATTGGCGCCAAGGTCAACAAGGGCGAGATGAAGTGGTAATGCGCGACGGAGAGCCGAACATGGTTTTGCATTACATCTACGATCCCTTCTGCGGCTGGTGCTACGCCGCCGCCCCGCTGGTCGGTGCGGCGCGCCGGGCGCTGCCCGTGCAGGCGCACGGCGGCGGCATGATGGCCGGGCGCCAGCGGCGAACGGTGTCGCCGCAGTTGCGCGACTACGTCATGCCGCACGACCGCCGTATCGCGCAGCTGACCGGCCAGCCCTTCGGCGATGCCTACTTCGACGGGTTGTTGCGGGACCCGGAGGCGGTCTTCGACTCGGCGCCGCCGATCGCCGCGATGCTGGCGGCCGAGCGCCTGGCCGGGCGGGGGCTGGATCTGTTGAGTCGCTTGCAGACGGCGCATTACGTCGAGGGGCGGCGGATCGCGGAAACTCCGGTGCTCGTCGAGCTGGCCGGAACGATAGGCCTGGAGCCGGCGGCCTTCGCGGTGGCCCTCGAGGCGACGCAAGGCGAGCCGACGCTGGCGCATATCGAGGACAGCCGACGCCGGCTGGCCGAGGTCGGCGGCAGCGGCTTCCCGACTTTCGTGCTGGAGCAGGCGGGGCGCCGAACGGTCCTCGACATTTCGGCCTATCTCGGCCGCCCCGAGGCGTGGCAGGCGTTCCTCGAAGAATCGATCAAGGCGGGAGAGCCTGGCCCCGGATTGTGAGCGTTGATCGCCCAATTCCGGCAGATGGCGGCCTGTTGGCGG
>Ga0134124_10004067_pt1 | contig 11734 bp, 14 predicted proteins | sample KB304_FD_96880 | JGI IMG/M metagenome (GOLD analysis project Ga0134124, IMG submission 96880) | Terrestrial soil microbial communities without Nitrogen fertilizer from Kellogg Biological Station, Michigan, USA - KB3-0-4 | ecosystem: Environmental > Terrestrial > Soil > Unclassified ... | reverse complement strand
TGACGACGATGGGGCCGCCATTGAGGTGCAGGGCCACGCCTTCGGCCTTGCCATTGGTGGCGCGCTGCTCCGGCGTGAGCACCACCTGATCCCAGATCACCCGACCGCTGCGGATGTCGAGCGCAATTACATGGCCGTCGACCATGGGCGCGATGAGCCGGTCCTCGTACAGTGCCAGCGTCTTCACACGCGAGGCGCGGGCGTTGTCGTACTGATCCGGCAGCACACGCAGGTATTGCCACAGCAGCTCGCCGCTGGCGGCATCCAGTGCCTGCACCACAGGTCCGCTGTACACGAACATCACGCCGTCATGCACCAGTGGCGTGATTTCATTCATGCTGTCGGGCAGCGACCAGCTCCAGGCCATGCGCAGCTGCTTCACATTGCTGCGGTCTATCTGGCGCAGCGGACTGAAGCCCAGGCCATCGTAGCGACGGCGCCAGATCAACCAGTCCGCGGCAGGGGGATCTTTCAGCAAGGCGTCGGTCACCGGCTTCAGCGCGGTGAGTTTCGCGGTGCGTGCCGCGGTGGCCGACTTATATAAAGGATCATCCAGATTGCGCTGCGCTGGCGGTTGCGGTCGCCCTTCGGGCACCTGTGCATCCGCCGGTCGGCCCGGTGCCGCAGGGGCGGGTGCAGTGGCGCTGGAGGCAGCCGCACCTGAGGCAGTGGAGCCGGCCCGCGACTTCAGGTCGTTGGCCTGGAAGATGTAGGCCTCGATATCTGTGAACGCCTGTCCACTCACTGAGCCGAGACCACGTGGCGGCATGGTGCTGCGGATCTGTTCGGAGAATGCCGCGCGAGTGCGCGTGCGCCAGTGGCTGGCAAAGATGTCGCCTTTCAAGGCGGGGCCGAACTGTCCGCCTTCCAGCGCAGCACCGTGACAGGAGACGCAGACGCGGCCGTAGGCCGCCTGTCCGCGTGCTGCCTGATCAGCGGTGAACTGCGCTGCCCCATCGTCGCTGAAAATACGCTGCGCCAGCGCAGGGTGGCCAATCATCAGGGCACCCATGAGAAACAGATGCGATGAACGCAGCTTCATACTTGCGAATCTCCCCGCGCGATTTGCCACAACTCTAATACCAACGCCGGCTGCAGCGCTAAGATTCGCTTCAGCAGCAGGAGCCGTCCATGTGCAGGCATTTCCAAGGCAGGTCCCGAGTGGGTGCGCGGCTGCGTGGTGCCGCATTGATCATGGCGCTGGCTCTGGCCGGCTGTGCCGCGCGGTCGTCGCTGGCCACAGGTGACGCAGCCCGTGCGCAGGTAGAGGCCACCGAGCGTGCCTTTGCAAAAACCATGGCCGAGCGTGACTTCGCCGCTTTTCAGACTTTTCTATCTGTTGAGTCGATTTTCTTCACCGGCCCGAAACCGCTGCGCGGCAAGACGCAGGTGGCTGAATGGTGGGCGAGGTACTACAAAGATGCCGCCGCGCCGTTTTCCTGGGCGCCCGATCACGTGGAAGTGCTGGACTCGGGCCAGCTGGCACTGAGCACTGGCCCTGTTCGCGATGCCAATGGCCAGCTCATCGCGCGCTTCGCCTCGATCTGGCGGCAGGAAAAGCCCGGCGTGTGGCGCATCGTGTTCGACCGCGGAGAGTCGGCGCCACCGCCGTGAGCGCTGGCGAACGCTCAGTCGAAACGAAATCCTGCGATGGGCGTTCCCAGCACCATCTCGTGATACACGCGCGTACCTGTACTCTCTGACGCGCCTGCCGCAACCATCAGCGGCAGCAGATGTTCATGCCGCGGATGACACAGACGTGCATTCGGTGCGGTGTCCCAGCGTGACAGCTTCGAGCTGCGTTCGGCAGCGGGCGCCGTGACGGCATCATTGAGCCAGACGTCGAACTCGGAAGCGGGCGCCGTCATGCGCGGGTCGCCCAGCGCGCGCAGATTGTGCACGCTCATGCCGGCACCGATGAGAAGTACGCCTTGCTCACGCAGCGGCGCCAGCGCCGCGCCCAGCTGCAGATGCATTGCGGCGTCGAGGCCGCGATCCAGCGAAAGTTCGATTACCGGAATATCTGCATCGGGGTAGACGACCTTCAGGGGGACGAACACGCCATGGTCATAGCCGCGCGCGGCGTCCATTGCCGTTTCGAAGCCTGCAGCGCGCAGGCGCTCTGCGATTTCCGCGGCAAGCTGCGGCGCGCCTGGCGCGTCATAGCGCAGCTGGTAGGTATGCGGTGGAAAGCCGTAATAGTCGAACACCAGTGGCGGGCGTTCGGCCGCGGTTAGCGCAAAGCCGCGAGTCTCCCAATGGCCGGAGACCATGAGGATGGCCTGTGGCTTCTCGGGCAGCGTGGACGGCAGTGTGCGCAGGAATTGCGCCATGCCGGTCCATGTTCCCTGCGGGTCATCCATGAAAAAGCAGGGGCCGCCGCCATGGGGTACATAGAAGGAGGGGAGCATCGAAGTTCAGCGACCGAATGTGCCGGTGAACGTTGCCTTGCCGAGCACGTTGGAGTTGACCGTGAAGCCCGTCAGTGAAGCCGTGGCCGTCGGAGGCAGGTCCAGCTTTTCCACCTTCAGCGCGTATACCGTGAAATTGTAGCGATGTGGCTTGTCGCCGGCTGGCGGACAGGGACCGCCCCAGCCCGGTGCTCCGAAATCCGTATTGATCTGGCGGCTGCCTGCGGGCAGGCGCTTGCCATCGGCGGTGCCGCTGCCCTGCGCGATGAATGCCGTGCCCGCCGGGATGTCCACTACGATCCAGTGCCAGAAGCCGGCGCCGCCGGTGGGCGCGTCGGGGTCATGCACCATCACTGCGAAACTCTTCGTGCCAGCCGGTGCATTCTTCCACATCACTGCCGGGGACACGTTTTGCCCGCTGCAGCCAAAGCCGTTGTAGATGAACTTGCCGGCAATGGGCTGGGCCGCGCTGATGTCCGGACTGCTGGCCTGGAAGGAGGCTGTTTCGGCGGCCAGGATCGGCGCCGCACCAAGCCACAGTGTCAGCCATGCGAAAGACCTTCCACGCGTCATATGTCTTCTCCTCATCTCTTTGACAGTCAAAGGCCTGCCGCCTACGCTTGCCGGATCGAATAACCTGCAAAATCGGGGAAAGTGCAGAATGTCGCAAGTAGCCCAAGTTGTGAAGGTCGTGAGTGCCGTGGCAGCTGCCCTGACTCTCGGGGTGTGTCTGGCTGCAGAGACTCCGGATTTCACCGGTGTATGGACCAATGCCGGGGGCCCCGGCATCGGCGGAGCGACCAATGCGGCCCCTCCGGAGCGGCCATCGTTGACTCCGCTGGCCCAGAAGCGTCTGGAGGCCTACAACAAGCTGGTCGGCGGCACCGATGATTCGCCGGGCCGATGGTGCACGGGCACGGGTATGCCGGGCTCCATGCTGGGCTCTGGCGGCTATCCGATGGAGATCATCCAGCGCCCCGAGCAGATCACCGTGATCTACGAAGCTCACAACGAGATTCGCCGCATCTACTTCGGCGACCGTAATGCCAAGCAGGAAGATCGTGTTCCAGGCCGCGATGGCTATTCCAGCGGCCATTGGGAAGGCGACACGCTGGTAGTGGAGACGGACAACCTGGTCGACCAGGTGGATCAGCGCAACACTTCCCACACGGAAGAGGCCACGATCGTCGAGCGCTACAAGCTGGCCGGCAAGGACGCGCAGGGTCGACGCGTCCTCACCGTGGAAATGACGATGACCGACCCGAAGTTCTACACCAAGCCGGTGGTCATGAAGAAGAGCTGGGCGCAGGTACCCAACGGCCGCCTGCTGCCTTATGAGTGTCCCGAGGAAATGTGGCTGGACCGTCTCGCACAGCGCGCGAAGGAAGCCGGCGTCCCGGTACCCTGATCGCATCAACTTTCAAGCTATCGAGAATCAAGAGGAATCCCCATGAACAAGTTCATTCGTTACGGCGCCGCCGCTCTTCTGGGGCTGGGACTGGCGTTTGCAGCAAGCGCGCATCACTCGGCCGTGCAGTTCGATTTCGGCAAGCAGGTGCAGTACACGGGCACCGTGAAGGAGTTCTCCGCCATCAATCCGCACATGCGCATGACGCTGGACTGGAAGGACGACAAGGGCAAGGATCACGAAGTGAAGTTCGAGGGCCACAGCACCAACAACATGTACCGCGCGGGCTACCGCAAGGGCATGGTGAAGTCCGGCGACAAGATCACCGTCAATGCCGCGCCCTACCGTGATGGCACTGAAGGTGGCTATGTCATCGCCGTCACCACCTCCGACGGTCAGTTCTTCGGCATGAAGGGTCGCGCGCAGCAGACCGGCGAAGAAGTGCGCAAGCAGGCCGAAGGCAAGTAAGTTTTTCAGGCACAGGAAAGAACGAGCAACATGGCAAAGATCATTGGTGGGATCGCGACTTCCCACACGCCCACCATCGGCTTCGCGCTGGATGCGAAGAAGCAGGAAGATCCGGTATGGAAGCCGATCTTCGAAGGTTACAAGCCCGTGCAGCAGTGGCTGGCCGAGAAGAAGCCCGATGTGTTGCTCTATATCTTCAACGATCACATCACCTCGTTCTTCCTCGATCACTACTCGCACTTCGCGCTCGGCGTGGGCGCGGAATACGCGCCGGCGGATGAGGGCGGCGGGCCGCGCAAGTTGCCGCCTTTCCAGGGCGATCCGAAGCTGGCGGCCCATATTGCTGCAGGCCTCGTGGCCGATGAGTTCGATCTGTCGTACTTCCAGGGCAAGGATCTGGACCACGGCGCGTTCTCGCCGCTGTCGCTGCTGCTGCCGCATGAGAACGGCTGGCCCTGCCGCATCGTGCCCTTCCAGTGCGGCGTGCTGAATCCACCCGTGCCCACCCCGCTGCGCTTCTGGAAGCTCGGCCTGGCGCTGCGCAAGGCGATCCAGAGCTATCCGGAAGACATCAAGGTGGCCATCGTCGGTACGGGCGGCCTGTCGCACCAGGTGCATGGCGAGCGCTGCGGTTTCAACAACACCCCCTGGGACATGGAGTTCCTCGAGCGCCTCGTCAGCGATCCCGAAGGCCTGACGAAGATCACCGTGGCCGAATACGCCACGCTGGGCGGAATGGAAGGCGCTGAAGTGGTGATGTGGCTGATGATGCGTGCGGCGCTGTCGAAAAAGGTCCGCAAGACGCATCAGACCTACTACCTGCCATCGATGACGCCCATCGCCAGCATCATCCTGGAAGAGGACTCGGTCGATCCGGTGACCGAGACAAACGAACACTACCTCAAGCGCATCAATGAGCAGTACGCGGGTCTTGAGAAGCTCGAAGGCACCTACCCGTACACCATCGAACGCAGCGTTAAGGCGTTCCGGCTGAACCGGTTCATCCATGAGCTGATCCACCCGGAGTTCCGCAGGCAGTTTCTCGCCGATCCGGAGCCGCTGTTCGAGCAGCACAAGCTGACGGCCGAAGAGCGCGGTCTGGTCCGCAAGCGCGACTGGCGCGGCCTCATTCACTACGGGGTGATCTTCTTCCTGCTGGAGAAGCTCGGCGCCGTGGTGGGCACCACCAACCTGCACATCTATGCCGCCATGCGCGGCCAGTCGCTGGAGGATTTCCAGAAGACCCGCAATGCGCAGGTGCTGTATTCGGTGGCAGGCAACGACGACAGCAAGAAGAGCTGGGACAAACCGGCCGCAAGCGCCTGAGGCGCGCAAGGGAAGGACATGGCGCGAGTTCACATGGGCGCGGGATTGGCGCTGGGATTGCTGCCGGTACTGGTGTTGGCTGCGGATCCGCAGCTCGACGCGGCACGGCAGTGCACAGCGCTGACCGACAGCCTGCAGCGACTGGTGTGCTACGACAAGGCGCTGGCTTACGGCTCGCCCTCTGTTGCAGCGCCGGCCCCTGCTGCGGCGCAGGCGCAGCGCCCGGCGCGCGCTGCAACGCAGCCCCCGCCTGCCGCTCCGGCAGCGGCTGCTGCAGCCCCGGCCGTTGCCGCCGCGGCGCCCGCGCTGGGTGATGAAGCGGTCAAGCGCAGCCGCAAGGACGAGGCGGTTTCCACCGAACCCACCAATCTGGAAGCCAGAGTTACGGCGGCGCGCGAAACCCGCAAGGACACCTACCGCGTCTCCCTCGAGAATGGACAGGTCTGGCAGCAGATGGACATGTCCTCGCTGTTCCATGTGGCCGTGGGCGACACGGTGCGCATCGAGAAGGGCAAGATGGGTGGGTATCGGATGGCCCTCACCGGCGGCCACAGCGGCTGGGTGCGGGTGTCGCGCGTACAGTAGCGCGACATATTATCGATTGTTATACGATAAGGCGTTCTTAGACCTTTTCTGGCATAAAGAAAGCGCTTAGCCTTCCCCTCCCATCTCATCGCCCGAGGGTCCGATGGCTGCGATCGCCACCGAACGCGTCACCCACGTCCATCACTGGAACGAGTCGCTGTTTTCCTTCCGTACCACCCGTGATCCGGGGTTCCGGTTCGAGAACGGCCATTTCGTGATGCTGGGCCTGCCCATCGATGGCCGTCCACTGCTGCGCGCTTATTCGATCGCCAGCCCCAATTGGGAAGAGCATCTGGAATTCCTCAGCATCAAGGTGCCCAACGGGCCGCTGACTTCGCGGTTGCAGAACCTGGCCGTGGGTGATGAGGTGCTGGTCAGTCGCAAGCCCACCGGCACGCTGGTGCTGCACGACCTGAAGCCGGCCAAGCACCTGTATCTGCTCGGCACGGGCACCGGTCTCGCGCCCTTCATGAGCATCATCCAGGATCCGGAAACCTACGAACGCTTCGAGAAAGTGGTCGTGGCGCATGGCGTGCGCAAGGTCAGTGATCTGGCCTACACGCAGTTCATTACCCAGGAGCTGGCGCAGCATGAATGGCTGGGCGAGCAGGTACGCGAGAAACTCATCTATCACCCGACGGTGACCCGCGAGGAGTTCCGCACGCGTGGCCGGCTCACAGACCAGATTGCCGACGGATCGCTTGCGACCCTGGTGGGTCTGCCACCGCTCAATCCCGCGCAGGATCGCTTCATGCTCTGCGGCAGCCCGGGCATGCTGCACGACACGCGCGCGCTGCTGGATGCACGGGGCTTCGTGGTGTCGCCGCATATCGGTGAGCCCGGTGATTACGTGATCGAGCGCGCCTTCGTAGAAAAATAAAAATCCCCGCGGGGATGAAAGGGGGAGGCGTGCAGGTCAATTCCACGCAGCGCGTGCTGTTTGCCAGTCTGATTGGCACCACGATCGAGTTCTTCGATTTCTATATCTATGCCACGGCCGCGGTGCTGGTGTTTCCGACGCTGTTCTTCCCCAAATCCGATCCGACCACTGCGACGCTGCAGTCACTGGTCACCTTTGCGCTGGCGTTCTTCGCGCGTCCCGTGGGCTCGGCGGTGTTCGGGCATTACGGTGATCGCATTGGCCGCAAGGTCACGCTGGTGGCCGCGTTGCTCACCATGGGCCTGTCCACGGTGCTCATTGGCCTCTTGCCCACGTATCAGACCGCCGGCCTGCTTGCGCCGATCCTGCTGGCGCTGTGCCGTTTCGGACAGGGTTTTGGTCTGGGCGGGGAGTGGGGTGGCGCTGTATTGCTGGCTACGGAAAATGCACCACCAGGCAAGCAGAACTGGTTCGGCATGTTTCCGCAGCTGGGTGCGCCGATCGGCTTCATCTGCTCCTCCGGCATCTTCCTGCTGCTGGGCAAGTTGCTGAGCGATGAGCAGTTCCTGCAATGGGGTTGGCGTGTGCCCTTCGTTGCCAGTTCTTTGCTGGTGCTGGTGGGTCTGTACGTGCGGCTGCGGATTCACGAAACGCCGGCCTTCCAGAGGGCACTGGCCAACAACGAGCGCGTGCGTGTGCCCTTCGCCACCGTTTTTCGCGCCCATGGCGCAACGCTGCTGCTGGGCACCTTCGCGGCCGTCTCGGTGTTCGTCGTTTTCTACCTGATGACGGTGTTCGCATTGTCCTGGGGCACCAGCGCACTCGGCTACACGCGCAACGATTTTCTCGTGCTGCAGCTGGTCGGCATGCTGTTCTTCGGGCTCGCGATCCCGCTGTCTGCCTGGCTCGCCGATCGCAGCAATCCGCGTCGCATTCTGATGTGGGCCAGTGCTGCGATGGCGCTTTACGGTCTGGTGTTCGCGCCATTGCTGACGGCCGGCAATTCCGGCTCGGTGCTGCTGTGCCTGTCGCTGGGACTGGCGTTGATGGGCCTGGGCTACGGCCCGCTCGGTGCCGCGCTGGCTGCTTTGTTTCCCACCCCGGTGCGCTACACGGGGGCTTCGCTGACCTTCAACTTCGCGGGCATCATCGGCGCTTCTCTCACACCCTATGCGGCCACGCGGCTGGCAACGAGTTTTGGTCTGCAGGCCGTGGGCTGGTACCTGACTGCAGCGGGCCTGCTGACCCTGGGCGCGCTGCTGCTGATCGGTCGCGGACAAATGGTGCAACGATGACCAGCAAGTTGTATCTGGAAGACCTCTCGCCCGGCATGAGCTTCGAGAACGGACCGGTGTCCGTCACCGCCGAAGAGATCAAGCAGTTCGCAGCGCGCTACGATCCCCAGGAATTCCATCTCGACGAGAAGGCGGCAGCGGAGAGTTTTTTCCAGGGACTGGCCGCCAGCGGCTGGCATACGGCGGCGCTGACCATGCGGTTGATGGTGACGGGCGGCATGCCGCTGGCGGCGGGCTACATTGGTGCTGGCGGCGAGCTCACGTGGAAGCAGCCGGTGTACGCCGGCGATGAACTGAGCGTGCGTGTGGAGGTCGTCGAGGTGACGCCATCGCGTTCGCGACCCGATCGCGGCTTCGCGCTGCTTCGCTGCGAAACCCGCAATCAGCGCGGTGAGGTGGTGCAGGTGATGCATGCGCGGGTAATGGTGCCGCGGAGGCAGATTCCCTAGACTCCACTGCATGAGCACCATTGCTTTCGATGGTCCATTGCCCGACTTGCAGGAATACCGGCCGCCGTCAGAACGCGTCCTGGCCGGTGACCCATTGCAACGCGTGTGGAATGTTTTCAGCAGCGCGGACGGCCGCTTCAATTCCGGCATCTGGGAATGTGCCGTGGGCCGCTGGCGCGTGGTATTCACCGAGAACGAGTTCTGCCACCTGCTGGCCGGCGTCATCGCCGTGACCGGTGACGACGGCTCCGAGCGCATCTTCCGGGCAGGGGATGCGTTCGTGTCTCCAGCAGGTTTCACTGGCGTCTGGGATGTGCGCGAGGCGGCGCGCAAGTACTACGCGATCTACGAGTGAATGACGTCGACTACATGCGGCTGGCGCTGGAGCAGGCAGGTCAGGCCGCGGCGCAGGGTGAGGTGCCCGTGGGAGCCGTGCTGGTGCATCAGGATCGCGTGATTGCCCGCGGCGGCAACCAGCCGATACGCATGCATGACCCGTCGGCGCATGCGGAGATGGTCGCCCTGCGCGCTGCCGGACAGCATCTGGCCAACTACCGGCTCGACGACACGGTGCTGTATGTGACGCTGGAGCCCTGCCTGATGTGTGCATCGGCCATCACCCACGCGCGCGTGCGCCGCGTGGTGTTCGGTGCTTTTGATCCCAAGGCCGGTGCTGCGGGCGGCCTGATCGATGCCTTCGCGCTCAAGGGCCTCAATCATCGCGTCGATGTATTTGGCGGCGTGCTCGAAGAGGAGTGCCGGGCATTGCTGTCGGAGTTCTTCGCTCAGCAGCGGCGCTCATGAAGCTCACGCTGTACACCGATTTTGGCCTGCGCATGCTCATCGCGCTGGCCGTGTCGCCCGGTGAGCGTTCGACGGTCAGCGCCGTCAGCGGTGCGTATGGCATCTCGCGGCATCATCTGGTGAAGGTGGTCGGGCGACTGGCTGCATTGGGCTATGTGGAGACGCTGCGCGGCAAGGGTGGCGGCGTGCGTCTGGCGCGGCGACCGGCGCAGATCAGCATCGGCCAGGTGGTGCGCGACATGGAAGCTGAACTGGGCGTAGTGGAGTGTCTGGAAGATGACGGTGGCCACTGCGTGGTGGCGCCTGCCTGCAGGTTGAAATCCATGCTGCGCGATGCCACCGGCAAATTCCTCGCGGAGCTGGATGGCTACACGCTGGCCGAGGTAGTCACTGCGCGCGCGCCATTGGCACGGCTGCTGGGCATTCCGGTCAGAATCGAGACGGGTCGCGCTTGATCTGCTGCCAGGCGTCGTAGACACGACGCCACAAGGGACCCGGCAGGCCACTGCCCACCGCTGCGCCATCCAGGCGCGTGACCGGCTGCACTTCGCGTGTGGCGGCCGCCAGCCAGATCTCATCCGCGCTGCGTAACTCAGCCTCGCTGATGCGCACATCCTTGCGCGCCATGCCGAGCTCATCGGCCAGCTCTTCCACCACACTGCGTGAGGTGCCGGGCAGGATGCGTGAGGAATTCGGCGGCGTCAGCAGCACGCCATTGCGCACCACGTGCACGGTGGAGGCGCTGGCTTCCATCAGCTCGCCATCGCGCAGCAGGATGGCTTCATTGGCTCCGGCATCCACTGCCAGCTGGCGCAGCAGCACATTGGCCAGCAGTGCCACGGACTTGATGTCGCAGCGGGCCCAGCGTGTATCTGCGGTGGTGATGCACGAGAGCCCTTCGCGCAGCGTCTTTTCCGCGGGCTGTGGCCAGGGCGAGCAGTACACGAACACCGTGGGTGGAATCTGCGGCAGAGGTGCGTGATTGCGGCCGAATTCAGCGCCCCGTGACAAATGCAGATAGACGTATTGATCCCCGCCGCCGTTGGCCGCGACGAGTTTCTCCAGCTGCGAGCGCCACTGTGCATGGTTGTGGGGATTGGTGAGCTGGATGGAGGCGGCGCTGCGGGCCAGTCGATCCAGATGCGACTGCAGCCGGAACAGCCGACCGCCGTACACCGGCATCACTTCATAGATACCGTCGCCAAAGAGAAAGCTGCGATCGAGAGGCGAGATGCGTGCCTCGGCGAGCGGCAGCTGCTCGCCGTTCAGCAGACACCAGCGCAAAGGCTGCGCCATCGCGAAGCCTTGCTAGTTGAACCAGAGCTTGACGGTGTCGACGGTGGTGCGCCAGATCCCGCCTGAGTCCACCTTGGTCAGGGTGACCAGCGGTACGCGCGCAACGACTTCATCGCCGTTGCGCACCACGTATTCGCCCACCGGCGCATGCAGCGCCAGCGGCGCGACCAGGGGCGAGTTGACCTTGGCTTCCTTGGTCAGCTTCTCGCTAAGTCCGCGTGCGATGGTGATGCTGATGTCGCTGGGGCTGCCCACGGCCACCGTCTCGGCGGAGCCCTTGAACACATGCGGTGTCAGCACGGCCTTGCCGGCATCCTGCAGCTTGATGGTTTCGTAGAAGGTGAAGCCATAGCCCAGCAGCGCGGCACTGGCGTCTTCGCGCGACTTGATGTTCGGCGAACCCAGCACCACCGAGATCAGCCGCATGCCATTGCGCTTGGCCGAGCTGACCAGGCAGTACTTGGCACTTTCGGTGTGGCCGGTCTTGATGCCGTCCACCGTGGGGTCCTTCGCCAGCAGGCCGTTGCGGTTCTGCTGGGTGTGTTTGTTCCAGGTGAACTCGCGCATCGAGTAGTACTTGTAGTAAGTCGGGAAATTGCGGATCAGGGCGCTCGACAGCGTCGCGATGTCCCGCGCCGTGCTGTAGTGATCCGCAGCTGGTCCGCCCCAGCTGTTGGCGAAATGCGTGTTCTTGAGGCCGAGGCGCTGCGCGTAGGTGTTCATCATCTGCACGAAGCCCGACTCGCTGCCGCCGACCTTCTCGCCCAGCGCGATGGTTGCATCGTTGCCCGACTGCACGATCATGCCCTTGA
>Ga0134124_10004065_pt1 | contig 11740 bp, 10 predicted proteins | sample KB304_FD_96880 | JGI IMG/M metagenome (GOLD analysis project Ga0134124, IMG submission 96880) | Terrestrial soil microbial communities without Nitrogen fertilizer from Kellogg Biological Station, Michigan, USA - KB3-0-4 | ecosystem: Environmental > Terrestrial > Soil > Unclassified ... | reverse complement strand
GTGTCCTGGCATACCGGAAGCTCGGCAGAGGGAATGCTTCATTTTCAGCGGAGGCCTACGAATATGCGGTGGCTCATGCGCCTTGCACGATCCTGGCGTTCGATGTGGAGAATTTCTTCGGCTCTCTTGATCACAAACTGCTGAAGAGCCGTCTTAAGGACATACTAGGGGTCTCGGAGCTACCCCCAGACTGGTATCAGGTTTTCAAGGCGGTCACAAAATATCACTATGTACAGAAAGATGATCTGAAAAAGGATCCGGTGATTGGCCCGAGAATGAGTAAGTTTTCGAGCCGCCCGTTCGCCACCATCGCCGAAATAAGATCGCAGGGAATAGAGATCCACGGCTCTGGAAATATGCCTTCTGGGATTCCTCAAGGCACGCCGATTAGTGCGGTGCTGTCGAACTTGTACATGTTCGACTTTGACACATCGATGGCAGCCTTGGCCGTCGCTCACGGTGCGCTGTATAGGCGCTACTCAGATGACATCTTGATCGTGTGCCCCGTAGAGCGAGGCACAGACTTTGTATCAGCCGTGGAAAGGTTGATATCGGAACAGAAGCTGAAGTTGAACGACGACAAGACGGAGAAAGTTCTTTTCGATAACTCGGCGAAGGCTGGTTCGCCGGTGGCGCAGTATTTGGGGTTTTCACTGTCCCCTTCTGGCGCTGCCATGCGTCCTGGAACTCTCAGCCGCAGATGGAGAAAGCTTCGGGGAGCCCTAAAGCGAGCTCGCAGCTCCGCGAGAAAGAGTGCGTCAGCGGGCTCTGCACCAAAGGTGACAACAAGAAAGCTGCGCAGACAGTTTACGCCGGTCGGACCACGAAACTTCTCTACGTACGCGCGTCGCTCGGCAAGAGAATTTGCGGACAGCGCGACGATCCTGCGTCAGATCAGAAGGATGGAAAGAAGGGCGGCGCTGGAGATTTCTGCCTATAAAACCGCGTCGGCCGCACCGGTTGTTTCAGGAAAGTCGAAAGAATAGCTTCAGGTACTACTCCACAGCCTTTCGCCTCACGTCGCGACGAAGCGGATGTCATCCTTAGCGGTGTCCCGCCGCGAGTCGAATAGCCGGATTTCGGACGTGGGCACGCACATCGCGGAGCAACCTGGTAAGGAAATATATCCATCCAAGACAGTATTCCTTGGGCCGATCGAACTGGGGCAGCAATGCACATAAACGACAAATCCGCGATACCTCGGCGGCTATCGCTCCTTACCCTATGCCTTTGCGCCTTCTCACTGCACGCCGCGCAGCCCAGGCTCTTCGCCTTCGAACTGGAGAACTACGATAAAGCCAGATACTCCGCCGCCACATGGACCGGCAGACCGCTGGTGCTGTTCCTCGCAGACAAGAAGGGTAGCGACTACGACAAGAACTAGCTCTGGACCTCGCCACTGACCTCAATGGTCTGCAGCCATGCGCTTTCCGGCAATCCCGCTTTCGCCAGCATCGCCGACCTTCGCGCCGCACCGAGACTGGCTCGCGGCTTCCTCCGAAGTTCATTCCAGCCCAAGCCACAGGATCCAGTCGGACTGACGCTCCTCGACTGGAACGGCGACTTCTTCAAAACCTACAACCTGCAACCTGGTGTGCTGCACATGCTGGTCTTCGACCGCGAGCACACCCTCGTCTACCAGGTGGCACTGCGTGACTTCGATTCCGCACAGCTCGCCGCGGTGCAGAACGCCCTGAAATCAGTCTGGTCGCTGAAGCAGGGCGGTTAGTCATGAAGCGCTGGATCAAACGCCTGGTTCTCGGCACCTTCGTCACACTGGCGGGTCTGCTTCTGCTGCTCGGGGGTGCCTACCTCTATCTGGATCGCACCAATGCCGAGCTCACATCGATGGGAGTGAAGCGCCAGTATCTGCTGTACGTGCCCGCCAGTCTTCAGCCGGGCCATCGCACGCCGCTGGTGATCAGCTTGCACGGCGCGTGGTTGTATCCCGCCATGCAGCAGCGACTGACGCTGTGGAACAAGGTGGCCGACCAGCACGGATTCATCGTGGTCTATCCCCGCGCCACGGGGTTTCCGCGTTCCTGGGGCATCGAGCCCGGTGCCCGTCTGAAAAAGTAGCAACGCTTCTTCACGGACCTGATCGACAAACTGTCGTCTCAATACAGCATCGACCCGGACCGCATCTACGTGAGCGGCTACTCCAACGGGGCCGGGATGACCTTCATGTTGTCCTGCACGCTCGCCGACCGCATCGCGGCCTTCGGCATGGTAGCCACCCCGGTGGTGCCGTGGAGCTGGTGCAAGAATCCGAGTCCAGCACCGATGCTGGCGTTTCACGGCACGGCGGACCGGTATGCCCCGTATGCGAGAGGCACGAACTTTCTGACCAAGGAGCCGCTGCAGAGCCTGCAGGCATGGCTGACGCGGTGGGGTGAGCGCAATCGATGCAGTGGTGGCGCCGTGACGACGCAACCGGCTGCGGGCGTCACCTTGCGTGGATACGACACCTGCGCCGATGGCACGGCGGCGCGGTTGTACACGATGCAGGGCGCGAGCCACATCTGGCCCGGTGGTCGCAAGCTGGCGGAGTTCGGCACAGGTCCGTACTCGTCCGCCATCAACGCCACCGATGAGATGTGGACGTTCTTTCAGAATCACCCATTGAATCGCTGGGGTGTGCAATTGCCGAGGTACGTCGAGCCGTATAATGCGGTCGGCGCAAGGAATCCGTTAAACGCAGTTCGGTATCCCAGTTGGTGCCCATTGCAATGCGCTTGTGTAACGGCCGCTGAATTCAATCGGTAGGTATTTCGGACATGGCGCAGGATGCAGAGAGTTGGAAGGATCTTGCCTTAAAGGAGGTTGGTCGTACGGTCGTGAACCTCCAACGGCTTGAGCACAACCTAAAACTCGCCGCGCGTCTAGGGCCGTTGGAGGGTGTCCTCCCAAAGATTCAAAGGGACATCGAAAAGAGGGTAGAACGCGCATCCACGTTTACGCTTGGGCAGGCGATACAAGCATGGCTGGTGGCGGCCCACAGCGAGCCAACGGAGATCGGTGGCACTCAGGACTTATTTGACGGAAGCATGCAGATAACGATCTCCCTGGTGCCGGACGTAGCGGTTCGTAGTGCCCACGGAGCCGCGCTCAAATCACTACTTGAGGCGCGCAACAGCCTCATTCACGGCGGCATGGCCAATGTATGCTGGGACTCGCCGGAAGAATGCAAGAAGCTCATTGCGGATCTCGACTTGTTGAATGGCGAGATAACGCGGCAAACGGGCTTCATTGGTTCCATTTTGAACGCCTTTAGTGCCCTGAAGAATCTTCGCCCGGAAGACATTACAGCCGCTATAGAAGAGCAGCTGCCGCTAGGAGACTGAAGCTATGGCGCTGAATGAGAAGCCCGTCCGTTTGCTGATGCATGATATGGCCGCATCTTTCAAGCTCTTACCCAGTGAGACGTTCTCCCGAGAAAGGGCGGTGCAATGGTTCAAGCAGCACTATCCCAACGTCAAGGAAGGTACGGTTACAGCGCATCTAATTCGTCTGTCTACCAATGTGCCGACGAGGCTGCAGTACAGCGCAAGGCCAGACGGCTCAGATGATCTTCTCTTCAAGGTCGATAGTTCGCATTTTCGTCTGTATCAGGCTGGCCAAGACCCGACTCCTATCTCAGCGCAGAATCCTAGCTCAAGCGAGCCCGAAGCCGCTGCACAGACGCGCAGAGAAGAGGGCGCGGGATCGGAGTTCGCATATGAACACGACCTACGAGATTACCTCGCCCGCAATCTCGGAGTCATCGCGCCTGGCCTGAGGCTCTACGAGGACGAGGGCATTCGGGGAGTTGAGTTTCCGGTGGGCGGGCGGTACATCGACATACTTGCAGAGGACGCATACGGATATGTGGTCATAGAGCTCAAGGTGTCGCGTGGCTATGATCGAGTCGTTGGTCAGCTTCTCCGATACATCGGGTGGATAAGGCAACATCATGCGGACCCGGGGCAGTCCGTACGAGGCGTCATCATTGCCAAGGAAATCAGCGAGGACCTCCGCCTTGCATGCTCCGGACTCAGAGACATCACACTCTACGAATACGCTCTTTCAGTGACGGTGAAGGCGATTGGGTTTTGAGTTGAGGCACGGTTTCTTGTTGTTGCTGTAGCGATCGTGCACGGTAAAGCATCCTGTCACGCGCGTGAGATGTGGACGTTCTCTCAGAATCACCCATTGAGTTGGCGGAGTACGGACTGGCGGATGAAGGGCAGCAACCGAATGAAAATGATGTGTGTACTGGTGGCAATGCTGGGTGCATTGTCGCTGCAAGCCGCAGAGAACACCGGCTCGCCGTTTCCCGTGCAACTGGAAGTGGCTGTCCCTTATGAGCCCACCGCATTCCCCAGTGATGGCCGGCAACGTGTCGTATACGAACTGCTCCTGCGCAATTTCGAAGGGCGAGCGCTGGATCTGCAGCGACTGCGCGTACTGGACGCAGATGTCACTGACGCTCAGCCGCTCGCAATCTACGGCGTCACCGAACTGCGAAAGATCGTGCAACCTATCGGCGTTCGTCCCAAGAATCAGGAAGACATGACTGTCATGCCGCCCGGCGGCAGCTCCATGGTGTATCTGCTGCTGACTGCCGATGCGGGTGTGACGCTGCCGAGACATTTGCGGAACGAGGTGGCGACGTCAGCGGGATCGGTATCCACAGTGGCGATCACGACGCAGCGCGATGCGCTGCAAGTGCTTTCCCCGCCGCTGGCCGGCGCCAACTGGCTGGCAGAGACCGGTCTTTCCAACGACAACGGTCATCGGCGTGGCTACGTCGTATTGAATGGCAGGCCAGTCACGTCGAGGCGCTACGCATTCGACTGGATCAAGATCGAGAACGGCGAGACGTTCAAAGGCGACAAGCAGAAAAACTCGGCGTATTTCGGCTATGGCTCGAAGGTTCTCGCAGTCGCCGATGCGGTGGTCACCGGCCTCACGGACGGCGTACCTCAGAACGTTCCCGGTCGCGAGACGGCCGTACCCATGACGTTCCGCAACATACCGGGCAACAGCGTGACGCTGGATATCGGGCGAGGCCACTATGCCCACTACATGCATCTGCAGCCGGGCAGCCTGCGCGTGAAAGAGGGCGAGCGCGTCAGGCGCGGCCAGGTGCTGGGGCTGGTAGGCAATGCGGGCAGCAGCTTCCTGCCGCATCTGCACTTCGAAGTCACCAACTCGCCGGTGTTGCTGAGTGGTGAAGGCGTGCCTTACGTCTTCAAGTCCTTCAGGGTGACGGGCGGGACAGTCCCGCTTCTACACCGCAACGAACTGCCCCTGGAAAAGATGGTGGTGGACTTCGGTGGCTGAAGTTGTAGGCATGCTTCTCCGCTCTTGAATCCATTATCACGCGTTACGATGCTCTACTCTCCATCGTCGATTTCCAGGCGTTATGGCCTCTACCGCATCTCGCCCTTTTCGCAACGAAGTATGCGAGCGAGGCGTAGAGCAATAGATCCACGCCCAACGCGCCACCACCGCCGGACGAACTTCCCGTCGAACCGCCGCCGCCGCTGGATGGTGGCGTAGAAGGCGGTGTTGAGGGTGGAGTCGTGGAGGGAGGGGTGCTGCCGCCGGAGATCGTGAAGCGCAGATTGAGCGATCCGCTGGCCCCAAGCGCATCAGTGATTTGAACAGTGGCGTCGAACACACCGGCCGTAGTCGCGGCTCCTGTCAGGCCTCCGGCTGCGGATACGGTGATCCCCGGCGGAAGCGAGCCAATCACCGTGTAGGAAAATGGTGGCTCCGAGTTGCGGAGCTGTGGCAATTGGTAGATCAGCGACTGATTGGTCGAAAGCTCGATACTGCAGAGTCCTGATTCGCAGTACCAGTTGCCTGGATACGCAATGCCCAGGAACACGCTCTTGTAAGCCACGGCATTGTCCGCATCACGTACGGCAACCGTAAACTGATATTCGCGAGATTCTGTCTGCGCAGTGCTCGCCGTACCGGAAAGCAGTCCGCCGCTGCTGAGCGTGATGCCATCCGGCAGCTTGAACCCAGTCAATGACCAGACATACGGTGCCCGGCCGCCAGCCGCCGTGAATTGGTAAGAATAGGGTTTCTCGGTCCGAGCCTGCAGCAGCAGTGAGGGTGATGTAACCGTCAGGGCACGATTCTCGAATCTCACCAGGAAGGCATCCGCGATGCCGCCCATTCCGGCGCGCAGCGAATTGCCTGTCACAGGAAAACTGGCGGCTGTAGTGGATCCTCCCACATACACGCGCCCATCGGTGCTTCGGGCGATTCCCCACGCGCCGGTGAGCGCGTCGTAGTTGCGCGGATAGGTATGGAAGCCACCGAGATAGGTGCCGTACAAAAGCTGCGTGCCCGTGGAATTCAGCAGCGAAAAATAGCCTTCGCGCGTACCCAATGAAGTCACGTCCTGGAATGCGTCGCCGGTAACGGGCATGTCGGAGGAGAACGTCGTGCCAGCCACGTAGGCATTTCCCGCTCCATCCGTGGCCAGTGCGGTCACCCCATCGCCGAATTCGCCTCCGAAATAAGTCAGGTACCGCGGAGTCAGATTGCCATCGAATCGCCCGACCCAACCAGTCTGTGTTCCGCGGTTTCGGTTCTGCACTACGCCAGCAGTGACCGGAAGGTCGCGGGATGTGGTCGTGCCCGCAGCAAACCAGCCTCCCAGCGGATCGTGCAATAGTGCGGTCGGCACATCGACGCCAGAACCTGCCACGCGGCGCTGCTGCAGAACCGAGGAGAAATCAGCGGGCAGCAGCGCCATGTAAACATCACTGGATCCTGATGGCGCGCCATTCAGACCCGCCATGTCGCTGGACCGCAGAATGCCGGAGACGAGCACTCTCGACTGTTCGTCAACGGCAACGGCCTCCGCGGAGTCGTTCAGCAGACCACCCAGGTATGTGCCTGCGAGAAGAGTCGAACCATTGGCCGACACCGCCAGTACGAAGCCATCCTCGTTGAGCGTGTTGCCATTGGGCTGATAGGCCGGCTTCAGCGCCGCGGCGGAGGTGGGTAGGCCGGGCGAGTCGACCATGCCTGCCAAAATTGCGACACCGTCAGGACGCAGCGCTACAGCGCGCGCCTCCCTGCCATAGAATGTGGCAGCGTAAGAAAGCGCCGATCCCGTCGTGTCGAACTTGATCACGAATGCCTGGCCGGCGGGTTCACTGGAAAAAACGCCTGGTGTCCACGGAAAATTCGTGGCGAGTCCGGTCTTCCCGACTACCACGGCCTCGCCGGCAGCCGTCACTGCAATGTCCGCCGGAGTGGTATCCGCAAGCAGTGCTCCATATATCACCTGATAGGAAGGACTCAGTTTCAATACGAACATGCAGGAGAAGGAACACACCGGCTGTGCGGGAGGCCACCGCTTCACATAGCTCTGGGCAGTGGTCGGAAAGTTGTCGGTGCCATCGGATTGCAGCGCCGTCTCTCCCGTGAGATATAAGTTGCCCTGCGCATCGACGGTCATTGCAGTAATGACGTCCTCATTCGCCGCGCTGCCAAGGAACGTGGAATCGGTCGCGACCAGTGGATCTATGACCAGTGGCAGTTCCGGATCATATGTGCCGACCTGGAATCGCAGAGCGCCATCAGAAAGCTGATAGGTAACATTTACCGGCATCCGGCCAGAGGCAGACTCCTGCCACGCAACCGGCGCGGAGAGCCGAATGACGGCATCGCCTTGCTGGAGTACCGCAGCTCCGCCCTCGATGTGCAATTTCGCACTCCGCGGGGGATCAATGACGATTTCGGAGGCATCCGCACCGGGGCGGAGGTGATAGTCGAACTGCAGTGTTCCAGATGGTGAGACGTAGTAGATGAGATCCACGCCGCGGTAAATATCGGAGAAACGGACGCGCTGGAAGCGCGCGAACTGCGCTTGCATGGCCGCGCTCGCGCCGAACAACATGATTTTCGATAAAGGCTGTTCAAACAGCGGAGCTATTCCGGCCTTTGCCCCTCGCAGCCTGAACCATTCCTGATTTTTGCCACTGATTCGGAACTGGTTCGACTGGAGCAGTATCTCTTTGCTATCGCTGGTACGAAACACCGCCGACAACGGCATTCCTGCGGGAGCATGTTCGATTCTGGAAGGCCATAGCATCTGCCGAACCGATGCAAGCCCGGCGTTCAACGCATCCGTGTCAACCAATGGTCGTACGGAGGCGGCGGGGATCAGGCTCAGAAGCGCTGCGAGCAGGAATCCGCTTGCCCACAAGCCAATTCGTGCTCGTTCCTGCAACATGAATCGCTCCCTTGGCCGCCTGCGGCGATTTGGCCAGTATCCAGGCAACAAGCTCTCGTTTCGACGTGACGAATGGCGGGAGTTTGATCCATATGGAGCAGCCGCCTGCTATCCACTAGCGCCGCTAGGAGCACTCGAAATCGTCCTTTCCAATGGGTCGGCAGGAATCCGCCCAGCGACCCGTCCGGCGCCACAGATCCACAAATCCGATCTGATCCATGATGCCCTTGAAGCGGTCATCCACCCGCACATGGCCCAGCAGCGGAATCCACATATTCTGGAATAGCGCCGAGCTGCCCTTCGCCGTGAAGACCTGCAGTGCATCCAGCGCCAGGGTTTTATCGCCCACGTAGCTCGCCCCCATGGCAATGGAGGCCGCATTGTTAGGGGATGTTTCCATGCTGGCGCGCAACTGCGAACGCAGCAGAGATGACGCCTGCCGCGGATCGCCGGTCGCCGCAGTCCAGATCTCGCACCGGGCAGGCCCGAGGGTTTTGCAGTAGCGAGGCACCAGCGTTTCCAGTTCCGCGCGCCCGCTCGGGCTGGTGGCCACATGTGCCAGCACGAATTCGATCGCCCCCTGCGCCGCATTCAAACCCTCAGCGCGGCTGAACTCGCGCCGCATGTCCGCTTCCATGCCCAGCAAGGCGTAGTGCCGCGCCAACGAAGCCGCCGCGGGCACCGAGAGTGGGTCGCTGCTCCGGAACGCCTCCCGATAGGGCAAGGCCGCACGTATCCGGCCGGTGAGGGTGAGGAAGCCCGCGCAGATTCCCTCCGCGCGGGGATCCGAGTGGACGGCAAACACTTTCGCGCACGCGGTATCCGCTTCGACCCATTCGTGTCGATCAGAGTGGAACCACATGCTGGCCACCTGGGTCAGTGGGGCATCCGGGGCGATCTGCAGCGCCTTCGCCACGGCTTCTTCGCGTTCGCGCTGAGCGACCGTGTCGTCGGGCTTGATGTTGAGCCCGCCCAGCGTAATGACGAGTTCCGCGTAGGCCCGCGCAAAGTTCGGATCAATGGCCAGTGCGCGGCGATATTCCGTCAGCGCCGCCTGGAGTGCTGCCGGTGTGGCCTTCGCGAACTCCGCGGTGCCGCGCAGAAAATGATCGTAGGCCTCGGGGTTCTTCGTGCCGCCGAAATCGGCGCTGCGGGGCGCGATTCCCAGCGAAGGCGCAAGCTTCGCAGCCACCGAGCTCGCGATTTCATCCTGGATGGCAAAAACATCCTCCGCTGTGCGGTCGAAGGTCTCGGACCACACGTGATATCCCGTCGCCGCGTTGATGAGCTGCACTGTGACGCGGATGCGGCCGCCCGCCTTGCGCACGCTGCCTTCGAGGATGTGTGCCACGCCCAGCGTCTGCCCGACGGCGCGCAGATCCTGCGCCTTGCCCTTGAACGAAAATGCCGAGGTGCGCGCGGTGACACGCAGTGCGTCGATGTGCGCCAGCTGGTTGATGAGCTCCTCGCTGAGTCCGTCGGAGAAGTACTCCTGCTCCGGATCCGCGCTCATGTTGACGAAGGGCAATACCGCGATGGTGGCTTCGGCGCCGCTGGCGACCTGCGCGGATCCGGGCGGGGAGGCGCGGCGGTCATGCAGATACCAGGCGCTGCCGGCGACGAGGGCCGCGACGGCGATGGTCGCAGCCAGCATCCAAGTACGGCTTCGCGCAACGGTAGGTGTGGCGCGTGAAGGGGAAGCACTGGCGGACGCGTCAGCGGCTTCGTCGCGGCCTGTCATGCGGCGCAACCCTTCGACGAATGAACGCCAGCGAGCGTCCCCGGTATCACCCTTCCAGCCGATGAGGTCGGCGGTGTGCGTCAGCTCGAAAAGGATGGGCCGCTTGCACGCCTCGATCATCACAGGCACGAGGCGGTTGTTCGACTTCGCTTCGGTGGCTTCGGCCCGTACCCAGCGCGAATCCACGGACCGTCTGGACCACAGCACGACGACGGCCCGGGCTTCGGCGAGGGCCTGCTCCGTGACCCGGTCGAAATCCTCACCCGCGTTCAGCGACTGGTCCCACCAGACGTTGAATCCTTCACCCGCCAGACCATCGGCAAATCGCCGGGCCGTGGCGAGGTCATCGCGACTGTAAGACAGGAAGATTTCCGGCATCAGGCCCTCCGGGGCCGTCCCCGATCAAGTCACTCCGGCAGGAGGCGAGGAGTGCCCAGCCCCTCTTGTATCTCTGCAGTCCGTCTTTGTCACTTCCCGCGAGCATGCCGTTCGCTTGCCACACTCAAGCGGGGCGGCGCGATTGTGGATGCAACTGGCCGATGCAGATGGAAGCGTAGAGTCGGCGGAGCGCGGACTAACTGCGGCATGCCGCGCTATACAATGCGTCCAGCAACGAAGGGAGGATTTCCATTGAACGCAGTCCGGTCTCTCCGAACGGCGGTAATAGCGCTGGTGCTATGCCCAGGCGTTGGCATAACGGCAGATCTCGCCATCACACCGCCTCCGGGCAAGGCCGTCATCATCGTCTACCGTCCGGCCAAGATCCCAGGAGTGCTGTTGCAGACCGGCGGCGCCAGTCGCGTGGCTTTCGATGGTCAGTGGATCTCCGCGTTGAGCAAGGGCGAAAATTTCGCCTTCTATGCCTGGCCCGGCCAGCATCGCATCTAGTGGCCCTACTCGATGCTCCACAATCCCGCGGCAATCAACAGCGCAAAGAGAACGACGGTTACTACGCACACCGACGGTCGCGCGTAGTTATGCGAAGCGCCGATTCCGGATCGCATCGGCACGACCAGGGCAGGATCCTGGCGATTGAAGTAGAAGATTCCCCATTTCCAGCAGGCGTCCGGCATGGGATCGACGCTTTCGATGGCGAGATGACGACTCAGCCACCCGCGCAGCCGCCACACACCGATCAGCAACAGAGCTTGCACGGGGAAAGTGATCGCAAAATATCCTGACATGCTCCAGTGCCGCAGCCAGGGCACAGTCAGTCGGAAATCCATCAGCGTCAATGCGCAGATGCCCGCGGTCATGACGGTGAAGACCGCTGCCATCATGACGCCAGAATAGGTGCGGAATTTGTGGCTCGCGCCCGAATCGGGCGCCCAATCGCTGGGCCGCGAGTAATACCGCAAGCAGATCTGATTGGCGGAACACATCAGACCGCCGCACAGTGCAAAGACGGCAGCAAAGTAGTGCTTCGACAAAAACGGCGTCGAGAACCCACTGCCGTAGTGAGCCAGAAAGAGAAGAGTTGCGATCGGCGCTGCCAGCGGAACGGTCATGGCGAGCCAATCGAGCACCGTCAGCCAGGGGCTCTCAGGTTCGTTCGCGAGGGACGCGACTCGTGCTGTGGGCGCGGGCATCGCGCATGCTTGAAGGCGGGTCTCGCGGTGCGCCATGGCGAACGCGAGCAACCCAGCGCCGAGAACAGCAAAATAGATTGCGCCCGCACGCTGTACCGCCGCCACGGCAGCAAGCGCCAATGCGCTCAACCACAGGCGCCAATGAAACCCCTGCAGAATGGTCCG
>Ga0134124_10004063_pt1 | contig 11742 bp, 7 predicted proteins | sample KB304_FD_96880 | JGI IMG/M metagenome (GOLD analysis project Ga0134124, IMG submission 96880) | Terrestrial soil microbial communities without Nitrogen fertilizer from Kellogg Biological Station, Michigan, USA - KB3-0-4 | ecosystem: Environmental > Terrestrial > Soil > Unclassified ... | reverse complement strand
TGCATCGTCATTCGGTGGGTGAGAGGCATGCGGCAAGTTCGGGCCGCTGTTTGCGAGGCGTCGCCCCAGGCGCCGCGCGGAATCGTGCCGGTGAGGTCTTCTCCGGCGATTCCGGAACCCAGTGTCGCCGGCGTCTTCCGACCTGTGATTCTCCTGCCGCAAGGCCTAGACGTGCAGCTGACCCCGGCGCAGCTCGAGTCCGTACTGCTCCACGAAATGGCGCACGTACATCGTCGTGACAATCTGATGGGACTGCTTCACAGGGCCGTCGAAGTGCTGTTCTGGTTTCACCCGCTCATCTGGTGGATAGGTGCGCGCCTGAGCGATGAGCGCGAGCGAGCGTGCGACGAGGACGTGCTCAGTGGTGGGATCGAGCCGAAGACGTACGCCGAAAGCATCCTGAGGATCTGCGAGCTGGGTCTGGGATCACCGCTGTCGTTCGCGAGCGGCATGACCGCATCCAGCCTTACAACTCGAATCGAGGCCATCATGACCCACCGCGTCACACCCCGGCTCACCGTTGGAAGAAAGGCCGTGCTGGCGGCGGCCGGGTGTATCGCACTGGCCTCTCCATTCGTGGCGGGTCTCGTGGCACAGACGACGCCGACGAGGGACCCATCGATCCGCGCGGTCTGGACGCCGGCGTCTGGCGCCCCCAAGAATCTGCTCACCGCACTCGAGGGCAGGCATCACGACTTGTTTATCGACAGAGCGCGTGCAGGCAACATCGATCTTGTCTTCTTCGGTACGACGGACACCGCGACGTGGTCGTGGCCGGACACCCCCTTGGGTGGCGTGGACCGCGGCAAGCGGGTGTGGGATCAGGCCTTCGGATCGCTCAAGGCCGCGAATTTCGGCTCGCAGGGCACAAATTCCAAGAGTTTGTTGTGGCGCATGCAGAACGGCGAACTTGACGGCTACGAGGCGAAGCTCGTCGTGCTGCACGGTGTCGGCGTCAAGGGCGTCAGCGGAGGCCGACCGATCGGCGGCAACATTGGAGACCTGCCGATCGACGACCCCCAAGAGTTCGTCGCCAGCTACGCACGCCTCATCGCGGAGATCCGCGCGCGACAGCCTAAGGCGAAGATTCTGATCTTGCCGCCCTTTCCACGGGGTCGGTTGCGTCGAGAGGAGTGGCGCACGATCGCGGATGCGAACGCCGTGGCGTACAGGAGACTCACTGACGACAGCACTGTCTTCTACGCCAATTTCGGCGACCGCTTTTTCCTTCCCGACGGCTCCCACAACCAGAAGATGTGGAACGTCTCAGGCCCCGTTCCAAACGCGGGAATACACGAGCCCGGGTTCAAGGCGTGGGCGGAAGAGCTTCAGCCATGGTTCGATCGATTCGTACGCTAGAGGACGGATCAACTCGCGTCCTATTCATCGGCGCTAACTGACAACAGGCCTCGCGGCCAGCCCGCTCCCGGTCGCGCCGGCCGCGTCCGTCTATAGGCCGCCCTGCTGGTACTCAGTGAGGTCCAACTGAGCGAGCACGGCGCGCGTCGGATTGATCACCCAGTTCAACAGCAGGCCGGCGAAGAGCATGGCGGCGAACCCGGTCGCAAGCCAGAAGCCGTACGCAATCTGTCCGAATGCGTCACTCACGGCGCCGATAGCCAACGGTGCGGCCACGGCTGAGACGCACGTGAAGAACAGGATGACGCCGGCGCCGGCGCCATGTTCGGCTTTCGGCAGACAGCTGATTCCTTTCGAGTTGATCGTCGGGTAGATGACCGACATGAAGAGACCTGACAGCGGCAGCGCGTACACCGCCGATCGCACGCCTCCTACAACCGCCGCGGCGAAGCAGAGCACGATGCCGCCACTGAACATGGCGAGTACTGCCTGCCATCGATACCGGGTCAAGAGCCACGCGCCCAGGAAACGTCCAGCGGCCCGCAACAGAAAGAAGACAGACACGGCGTACGCCGCCAAGGCCGCGGCGTTGCCCGAATATCCCGCCAGCAGCGTGGGCATCCAGACGTACACGGACGCCTCGACCCCCACATAGAGAAAAGCGGCCGTCGAGAACGCGAGGACGTACGGGTTTTTCGCGGCGGCGCCGATGGCGCTGCCGCCGCGATCCGCCGTCGATCGTGCGCCCTCCGGATACCGGACGAGCGACGCGACAGCGATCAGGATCGCGCAAATGGCGCCCGCCAGCAGGTAGAGCCGCGTCCACGGCAGTCCCGCCCCGAGCAGCCGTGCGAGGATGGCCGGCCCGGCGATCGCGCCGATACCGAAGAACCCTTCGAGCATGTTCATGATCGACGTGTGCTCGGTCGTCGACGACGAGAGGTCGCCGATGAGCGCGAGCGCGCCGGTCTTGAAGACGCCGATCGCGATCCCAGACAGCCCCAGCAGGGCGGCGAAGAACACGAACGAGCCGCCGGTGGTGATCAGGAAGCAGGCGGCCGCGAAGAGCGTGAGGCCGGAGATGATTGTCCGACGCCGCCCGATGCGGTCCGCGAGCTGTCCCAGCAGCAACGCCGCCACGGCAATGCCGCCCATCGTTGCATACTGGAAGCTCCCCGCCGCCGTCAGCGACAGGCGGAACGTCCTGATGACTTCCGGAATGATGACGCCGACCGAGTCGGTCGTCATCGCGAACATCGCGAACATCGCGTATGTCAGCGTCTTGACGACCGCGAGGTTGCGCCGGCTCACCTGCGGCGCCAGGCGAAGTAGTCGTCCAGCACTTTCAATCCGTCTGCGCTCACGAGCGGGCCCGCTTTCGGCGAGCCCACCAGATACATCATCTGCGGCGCGGCGTCGTGGAAAGCGGGCCACGCCGGCAGTCCCGCAGCATTGGGGTCGTGTGTCTTCGCGAAGTTGGTCCAATACGTGATCATCGTGTCCGACAGCGCCAGATCCTCCGACGTTGGCTGCCGGTTCAAGAAGTGGGCGAACACGTACGCCATCTCTGCGGCATGGGGCGAGCCGAATCCAAACCGCGGTGAATCGGCGGGATACTCGGGGTGCTGGTCGAAGTAGTAAAGGTACGCGTGCGAGTGGCCCGTCTTCTCCTGCAGGCGAGCCCACGTCCATGTGTGCCAGCCGAATGTTGTATCGCGTGTCAGGTCGCGCGCGGACTTTCTGGCGGCGCCCTCACCCCACGGATACGCGGCGAGCAGTCTGTCGGCGAAGCGCTCGTAGCGCTGTTGAACGGTCGTGATGTACGCGTCGCGTGAGGTGACGTTGCCGAATGACGCGCCCTCGTCGGAGTTGTAGCCGGCGAGCACTGGCACGTCGTTGTAGCGGCCCGCCGCGTACAACTTGTACTGGTCGTCGGGGATCACCCGGCCGTCGGTGATCGGCCACGCGATACCGCGCTGGGCGCGTGCGGCCTCGAGCAGCTTTTCGCCCGGGATGTTGCGCAGGTCGGCGACGCTCGCGGCACCCATCTTCGACGACCAGGCGGCGCCGGCCTTCTCGGCCACCGCGAGCGGCTGCATGTTCTCGCCCGGCCCGCCGCCCTCGCGGACCGGGCCAAACGAGCCGCCGCTTTGCGAGATCGCGGCTTGGAAGAGCCCTTTCGCGAGCGGCGATGCACACAACTGGCTGACGGCGATGCCGCCGGCCGACTCGCCGAAGATCGTCACGCGGCCGGGGTCGCCGCCGAAGGCGGCGATGTTCTTCTTCACCCATTGCAGCGCGGCCATCATGTCCAGCAGACCGTAGTTGCCGGCGGTGTGTTTCGCGTTTTCGGCGCTCAAGGCGGGATGCGCGAGGAAACCGAAGACCCCGAGGCGATAAGCGAGGGTCACGACGACGACGCCTTTCTTCGCGATCGCCTCGCCGTGATACAGCCGCTCCGGCGGCGTGCCTGCCGTAAAACCGCCGCCATGAATCCAGACCATGACGGCGAGCCGATCCTCGGCTCGTCTGGCCGGCGTCCAGACGTTGAGATACAGGCAGTCTTCGTTCGGTTGCGGAAGATTCGCGATGGCCTGGTTGATCTGCAGGCACGCGCGACCGAAGGTGTCGGCCTTCCGTACGCCCGTCCACGTCGCCGCAGGCTGTGGCGCGCGCCAGCGCAGATCTCCGACGGGCGGGGCAGCGAACGGGATGCCGCGATAGACCATCAGGCCATCCTCGGCAGTGCCTTCGAGTAAGCCGCCGTCGACTTTGATGGGGCCAGCCGATGCGGCACTCACCAACAGCAGCGAGATGCCGAACGCGAGTGCCGCGCACTCGTTGAGATGTCTTTTCTTCATCGAGACTCTCCTTGCATCACTCCGTTCGTGGCAGGCACCGAACACCACGCGGTACCCGTTGCGCCGGCTCCTTCGACAGAGCAGGTCACCGCCGCCTGCATCTCCGCGAGGTCGACGTCCAGCCTGGCGGAAGACGCGCCGTTTTCCCAAGCGACGGCGAGCCGCGTCGGGTCAGTCGCCTTCAAATGAAACTCGCCGCCAAACGCGGCGTGCGTGTTTCGCATTCGCAGCAGTGACACGAGTGACTGCACGACGGGCCGCGTCAGCGCGGTCTGCAGTTCAGCCGCCGTGTAGTAGTGCCGGTTGATGTCCCGCCCTTCGCCCGTGCGGCGCAGCAGATCGAGATCGTTGGTGCCGGCCAGCAGCCCGACGTAGTAAATCTGCGGGATTCCAGGCAGGAAGCACTGAATCGCTCGCGCGACCAGATACTCGGCATCACGGCGGCCGAGGGCGTCGTAAAACGTGCAATTGATCTGGGACGTGTCGAGGTTGCGGGCCGCGCCGCCGCTCGCGAGCCGGCTCTCGTCGCGGCTCCGCAGGTGGATCGTTTCAATCAGCGTGTCAATCGCTTGCCGGGGCAGTAGTCCCGGCGCGCCGCCGTCGCGCTTCGCGGCGACGTCCGCCACACCGATGCCGTCATGCGTGTCGAGCACCGTGATCGCATTGTGCGGACGTATCTCAATCCAGCGTCGCAGCGACGTCGTGTCGCGCCTGTAGAGCGCGTCGAGCACGAGCGGCGGCAGCGCGAAGTCATACACCCAATCAACCTGCCGGGCGACCTCGAGTTGTGCCTGGTAGTGCCCGTGCACTTCGACCAGCACGTCCATGTCCAGCGCATGCGCCTGTGCCGTGACGTCGGCGATGAAGGCGCGCGTCGCCGGCAGCATGAAGCAGCTGGTGCCGGCTTGCTTGATCGCGTATCCAACCGCGTCGAGGCGGATCGCCCGGATCTTCGCGGCGTGAAGGCGCGTGAGGATGTCAGTCAGGTAGCGGCGTCCGGCGGGATCGCGGACGTCGATGTCGATTTGATCGCTCGTGAAAGTCGTCCAGAGGAGGATCGACTCACCGCGAGCGTTCGTGTGCCTCGTAAAGGGGAGAGCCGGACGGGGAGTGCTCAGCTCGAGCAGGTCGGATTCGTTTGCGCCTTGTGGGAAGACCCGCGAGTAGGTGAGGAACATGCCCGCGTAAGGCGACTCGTCGCCTCGGCCGTCCCAGTCGACGAATTGCGGAGAGTGACGCGAAATGTGGTTGACGATCACGTCCGCCATCACGTCCGAGCGCTCGGCAAGAGCCGCGACGTCGTCCCAGGTACCGAGGCGCGGATCCGCCCGCGTGTGATCGATCGGATCGAAAACTTCGTCGGCGCCGTCGATGGGATGGAAGAACGGCAGGACGTGCACGCCGCCGAACGCGCCGCTCAGCGGCCCCTCGAGCAGGCGCTGAAGATCGCGGAATGTGCCGCCCGGCAGCCGGTCGACGTATGCGATGAGCTGCGCCTGGTTTTTCATCGGCCTGGAGCCGCGCCCCTCGCGCTGACGATCGCCGCGCCGGAACGATTCGCGCACTCGGCAACTTTGGGCACCGGCCAGCCCGCGATGACCCCGTGCAAGAAGGCCGCGGCGAACGCGTCGCCCGCCCCGACGGTGTCGACTGCTGCCACCGGAACACCGGCCGCTTCGGCAAAGTCGTCACCCACGAGCATCGCGCATCCGCGTGCGCCAAGGGTCACGCACGCTGCCTGCCAGCCAAAGCGCTCAGCGCCGACGCGGCAGAACGCTTCGAGGTCTGCGGGAAGTCCCAGCCAGCCGCGCACCTGTATCAGCTCGCGCTCGTTCAGTTTCACGACGTCGGCCTGGTGGAGCAGGTCGCAGGTGAGCTCGCGCGACTCGAAACCGCGCCGGAGGTTGACGTCATAGAAACGGCGGGCGTCCGGCATCGCATCGAGCAGCAGACGTAGCACGTGGCGGCCGTTCGCGCGCGAGGCGAACAGCGTGCCGTAGTAGCACCACGACGGCTTCCACTCCGCCAGCTGCGCGAGGATGACGTCAGAGATCTGCACCGCGTCGTAGGCGGCTGGCCGGTCGATCGCAAACGACGTGCGATCGCCTGGTCCGAAGGTGACAGACGCCGTACCCGTGCGGAAATGGTCCGACGACTGAAGGAAGGTCGTATCCAGCCCGAGCGAGGTGATGTCGGCCGTCGCGGTCTCGCCCAGCGCGTCGTGCCCGACGGCGCTGACGATCCGTGGCAGGTGGCCGAGCCGCTTGAGGTGTACCGCGAAATTCAGCGGCGCGCCGCCGAGACGAATGGCATCGGGAAACACGTCCCACAACACCTCGCCGACGGCGAGCGCACGTGCAGGGATGGCGGGCGGATCGGGTGCATCCTGTATAGACAGATTATCCGGGATGAGCTTCTCCACGCGTGCCGGCCGGCACGGTAGCAGCGCCACCGTTTCGCTGTCAACGATCGCGAGGTCCGCAGGACGCCCGTACGACCAGACGGAAGTCGAGCAGCACGTCGCGGGGAGGCATCTTCGGATGGCTCAGCCGCTCGAGCATCGCGGCGATCGCCGTCGTTCCGATATCTGCGCACGGCTGATGGACGGTCGTCAGCGGGACCGGCAGCAGACTGGCGTATTTCACATCGTCCACACCCACCAGCCGGACGTCGCGCGGGACCGAGACCTTCAGCTCGTCGAGTGTTCTGAGGAGCTGCGCGGCCGTGAAGTCGTTGGCGCACACGAAGCCGTCCGGACGCGGCTTGCGCAGCGCGTCTTTCACCTGGGCGCGATCGGCCGGATCGATGCGGCAGACGTGCGGGGGCAGGCCCGCGGCGTTCAGGGCCTCCTTGTATCCGCCGATGCGGGCGTCGACCGTCGGAGCCGAACCCGGACGTCCCACGAAGGCCACACGGCGACAGCCGCGCTGGATGAGATGCGTCGCGAGCACGTAACCGGCTCGCCGGTTGTCGATCCCGACGAGATCGTAGGGGCTGCGTGAGGGATACGGCACGAGATCGCGATCGAGGAGCACGACGGGAATGCCAGCCCGATCGAGTACGTTCGCGATGCGGCGATTGATGGCGTCCTTCTCGGGCGTCAGCTCGAGCGGCGCGAAGAACACGCCTGATACCTTCCTCGCCACAAGCTGACGGCAGGCCTGCGCCGCCTGCTCCTCGATGTTTGCGCCTTCCGTGAGCGAGGTGCCCCAGAGCAGCACGTGCTGGCCGCCGTGCTGCGCGTCTGCCATGCCGCGGCAGATGGGTTCGAAGATTTCGGTGCGTCCGAGTTCGGGAATCAACAAACCGAAGACGTATCCGTGCGCCGCCGCATCGGCACGGACGTAGCTGCCCGATCCTGCGCGACGGTCGATCAGGCCGGCGAGCTGAAGCTCGCGGAGTACGCGGTTGACGGTCGGCCGCGACACCCCGAACGTCCTGACCAGTTCGGCCTCGCTGGGAAGTCGCTGACCGGCGCCGTACTTGCCGCTCGCAATCTGATCGGTCAGGGTCTGGCGGATTTGCGAGTGTTTGGACTCGGCGGGCTTCGAAGCCACGAACCTGATAATACAGGTTCAGTCGTTTGAACCGCCAGCGGCATTGACAACTGGTGCGGCCGTTGATACAGATCCGCCTCGCGTTGCGAAACTTCCGCCATCTCGCATCTTCTGCGGTCGCCGCCCTGGCGCTCGCCGCGGTCGTCGCAGCGCAAGGGCTGCCGCCACCGGTGCGATCACCGGAGGTACTTGCCGATCGGCGCGTCACGTTTCGATTGCGCGCGCCGAAAGCGACACATGTCGATCTCGTCGGCGAAGTACTGCAGGGCAGGGCGCCGCAGGCAATGGCGAAGGACGCCGACGGACTCTGGAGCGTCACGATCGGCCCGCTTCCGCCGGAGATCTGGATCTACAACTTCCGCATCGAGGGCGTCGATCTCCCTGATCCCGCCAACCCCAGCCAGATGCCGCGCGCCGCAGGAACGGCGAGCTCGAGCTTCGTCGAAGTCCCTGGCGACGATCCGGCGTTCTTCGACGCGCGGCCGGTGCCGCACGGCGAAGTGCGGATGGTGCTCTATGAATCGGCGGCGATGGGCGTCGATCGATACCTCTGGGTCTACACGCCGCCAAACTACGACGCGTCGACGGAACGTTATCCCGTCTACTACCTGCTGCACGGCAACGGCGAGACGCAAAGTGGCTGGGTGATGAACGGCCGGGCGAACATCATTCTCGACAATCTGATCGCGGAAGGCAAAGCGCCTCCGATGATCGTCGTGATGCCGCACGGCCATCCGATACAGAGCGCATCGGTCGGCCCGCACGTGGTCGTGCCGCCGCACCACGGCGATCCGGGGATGCTGAACTTCACGCTCTTCACCCAGGATCTGCTCGACCAAATCATCCCGCTGGTGGAGCGGCGCTACCGCGTCCTGGCCGATCCCGCGCATCGCGCCATCGGCGGCCTCTCGATGGGCGCGTTTCAGAGCATCGAGATCGGCCTCGCGCACCCGGAGCGCTTCGGCTATGTCCTTGCGTATAGCGGCGGGTTCGGCGCGCTGGGCCCGAAGCCGCCGGCGGATCCCATTGAGACGCAGGCGCCCTGGACGCAACTCCTCGCGAACGCGACCGCAACGAAGAAGAATCTGCAGCTGCTGTTTCTTGGGAGCGGCCAACAGGAAACGGGTATGCGCCCCTCCGGACAGCGCATCGTCCAGCTGCTGCGGGATCGTGGAATCAACGCGCGTTGGGCAGACTATCCGGGCGGGCACGTCTTCAGCGTGTGGCGAAATCTCCTGCACGAGTCCGTGCCGATGCTGTTCATGCAACAGCCGCGCGTCGCGCCTCGGGCGCAATCCAGTTCGACACCGCTCACGACCGAGCACTGGGTGACGACGTGGGCAACGGCGCAACAGCTGGCGCCGACGCGCCTGCCGTTTGGCAACGGCGAGGTCGTGCAGCCGCCGCCAGCCGCCCACGTTCCGGCGACCCTGAAGGAGCAGACCGTGCGCATGATCGCGCACACGAGCCTGGGCGGGCGAAAGGTCCGCGTCGCGCTGTCGAACGCGCTCGACAAGCCGCCGCTGCGCGTCGGCGCGGCGCACGTCGCGCTTCGCGTGAAGGCGGCCGCGATCGCGTCAGCTTCTGATCGCACACTCACGTTTGGCGGCGAACGAGCGACGGTTGTGCCGCCAGGAACGATGGTGGTCAGCGATCCGGTCGATCTCACAGTGCCGGCGCTTGCCGACCTCGCCGTGTCGCTCTATCTCCCGCAGGACACCGGCGCGCCAACGGTTCATCCAGACGGCATGCACACCGCGTACATCGCCAACGGGAACGCCACGGGCGCGGCGGTGCTGACTGCCACTGCGACAACGACCGCGTATCTGTGGCTGGCGAGCATCGACGTCCTGGCGCCGAGCGATGCCGGCGCGGTCGTCGCGTTCGGAGACTCGATTACGGACGGCGTCGGCGCGACGCTCGACAGCGACCGCGCCTGGGCATCGCTGCTCGCCGCGAAGCTCTCGGCCGGACGCGGCGGCGACGCGCGAAGCGTGGTCAACGTCGGGCTGTCGGGCAATCGGCTGCTGCGTCCGGGCTTTGGGGTGAGCGCGCTCGCGCGTTTCGATCGCGACGTGCTGAGCCACGCGGGCGTGCGCTGGATGACCGTGCTGCTCGGGATCAACGACATCACCTTTCCGGCCGTGCCGGGTGCGGCGCCGACGGAGGCCGTGAGCGCCGACGATCTGATCTGGGGACTTCGGCAGCTCATCGAGCGCGCGCATCGCCACGGCATCATGGTCGCCGGCGCGACGATCATGCCGGTGGAGGGCGTCAATACCTATACCGATTCCGGTGAAGCGATCCGTCAAGCCGTGAACCGGTGGATTCGGACGAGCAAAGCGTATGACGCCGTCATCGACTTCGATGCGGCGGTACGCGATCCGGGTCATCCCGGCAGGTTGCGAGTGGAATTCGACCCTGGCGATCACGTTCATCCCAATGATGTGGGTAACGCCGCCATGGCGGCCGCGATCGACGCCGCCATCTTCCGCCGCTAGCGAAGGAGACCAGAGATGACGGCGCGTCTTGCGATTCTCGCCGCGGCACTCACGGCCACCCTGGCGATTCCTCGAGTCGGCGAGGGGCAGGATCGCCGCGCGTCGGCGTTTCGCGTAGGGGCCGCCAGGGTCGACGTGACGCCGGCCGACTCGGAGCTCCCCAAGAATTACCTGGGCGTGCTCGATCACGTGTACGCGAGAGCCATCGTGCTGGAAAGCGGCGAGGCCAAGGCCGCACTGATCACGGTCGACGCCGGCATGATCCAGGACGGCACCTGGCAGCAGGTGACGCGACAGGTCGAAACTGAGTTCGGCATTCCCGCCACTAATGTCCTGCTGACCGCCACGCACACGCATAGCGTGCCGGGGCCGCCGGCCCCCGACTACGCCAAGAAGATTGTGGAGGCTGTGAGGCTCGCACGACAGAAGCTGGTCCCCGCGCGCGTGGGCTACGGCACCGGCGAGTCCTACATCAACGTCAACCGGCAGATCACCGATCCCAAGACCGGAAAATGGTGGGAAGGACCCAATCGCGAGGGACCATCGGACAAGACGGTCGCGGTGCTGAAGTTCGAGAGCCTGACCGGCGAACCGCTCGCGGTGTACTACAACTACGCCGTGCACGGCGTGATTGCCGGTCAGCTCGATCAAGTCAGCGGCGACATTCCCGGGGCGAGTGAGCGCTACATCGAAGACGCCTTCGGCGGCACCGTCGTCGCCGTCTGGTCCACCGGCGCGTCGGGTGACCAGAACCCGATTTACTACCAGCAGACGTACGACCTTCGGGAGATCCGCATCAAGGACTACGCGACGCGTGGTGTCGACATCAGCAACGCGATGCCGCCCGGCGGGCAGGGCCTCGACAGGAACAATCCCGCGGTCGTGCGGCTGATGAATCAGCAGAGACAGATGCTGTCGTCGATGGGTCAGTTCCTCGGCGAAGAAGTGCTGTATGTCATGCGCAACATCGAACGGACGGACACGCACGTCCGCTTGTTCGGCGCGCAGAAGACGATTCAATGTCCCGGCCGCGAGCGGACGAACGATGGTCGCGCCGGATCGGAGGGCACGTACAAAGAGGCGGGCCCCGTCGACATTCGCCTGGGACTACTGCAGGTCGGCGACGCGATGATCGGCGCGGTAAACGCGGAGGTCTTCAGTCCCATCGCGCAGCGCCTGAAGCACGAATCGCCGTTCAAGGCGACGATGATGGCGACGCTGACGAACGGGTCGGCTCGCTCCGGCTATATTCCGGACGAGGCGTCGTACGGGAAGTACACCTTCGAAGTGCTGTCGTCACGGCTGAAGCCTGGCTGCGCGGAGTCGTCGATCGTGAGTGGGCTGCTGGCGCTCATCGACGACGCGCGCGACACGAAGTAGGGCTCGTCCAGAGACACTCCGGGCCGAACTGAGCGTCGCCGTGACAATTGCCGGTTTTTTGCACGTCACCCGATGGCCCGCGCC
>Ga0134124_10004059_pt1 | contig 11748 bp, 16 predicted proteins | sample KB304_FD_96880 | JGI IMG/M metagenome (GOLD analysis project Ga0134124, IMG submission 96880) | Terrestrial soil microbial communities without Nitrogen fertilizer from Kellogg Biological Station, Michigan, USA - KB3-0-4 | ecosystem: Environmental > Terrestrial > Soil > Unclassified ... | reverse complement strand
TGATCATGTTTAACGTGGGACTCTTCATGAATCCCGACAGGCCGATGATGCCGCCCCACAAATTCGGCGTGACTCGCCAACTCGAATCCTTCGCTTTTGGCTGGATCCGCGCGCGGCGGCTCACGGCGCCGGCCATCGCGGTCACCAGACAAGCGCCGGGATAATCGAGCGGGACCTGCATGCGCGTGGCGACGTCTTCCACAAAAGAGCGGAGTGCTTCCGGCAGCAGTAACGGATCGAACGCATCGACGGAAGGCAACTCCGATCCGATGGGCAGCGGATCCGGCCAGTTGTCGGTCGCTCCCGCGCGCGGCTGCTGGCGGCCATTTTCATTCCACTGATTCCACTGCGGCTGCGGCCCCTCGAACAGCTCTCGGACATCACGCCAGGTCTTGTTTGCGCACGAATTATGGAAGCAATGGAACGCTAGGCTCCCATCGGCGCGTTGAAATACGGCGGCATCCGGCGCCTGGTGTTCCTCGTTGAATGGGCAATTTTCCAGGACCCATTTCCGGCCGCCTTCGTGTGGCTCGGGCGGGCGCGCCTTGAGGTTGCGCGCGGCGAAACCATCCATGTCGAACTGGCCGCGGCGCGCCGATGCATGCTGCCGCGGCGGATCCGGCTCCTTCAACTCGGCGGCGAGCCCCTCGAGAAGCTCTCGCGGGACAATCTCCATCTTCGACGGGACGTCTAGAATGCGGGACAACCGGTGCGGCCGCTCTGGCAGGTTGTCGCCCTTGCAAGAAACCGTGCCGTAGGCCTTCACAATGCGCGCCGCGTTGTACACCGTTTCGTCCACCGTCACGGCGGCATCGCTGAACCGCCTCGCCAGCGCCTTCAGGACCGCTGCGATGAGCTTGGTTGTAGCCTCATCATTTGGGAGATCAATGCAGTAAAGCAGGTGCGCCCCGTTGCCACTGTCGGCCAGGATGGGCTCGGGCCAGCCTTCTTCCGACAGCATGTAGCGGATATCGCGCGCGCGTTCTAGCGCCGCCTCATGTTCGGCGTCCGTGGAGGAAATTTCCGCCGGCCGCGTGGGATCGCAATCGATGAGAATCCATAGCCGCCGAGCGATGTCTTTATCGCTCGTGGTCGTGCGGACGCGGCTCTTGATCCGGTTGACGCAGCGGGCGAGCAGGGCGGGCGAGCAGGGATTGAGCGTCACGTACACCGCCATGTCGCCGTTGCGGGCGGCCAACTGTTTCGCCAGTTCCGCCCGGTTGTCAAAATAACCGGAGACAGTGCCATCCCGCTCCGTCTTCGGGACCCGCATTTCGATCACGTCTCCGGCCAGGTGGAGCAAGGCGAGAGCGCGGGCGATCTCTTGGGGGTCGCTTCGCGGCGATTTCAAAGTAGTCTCTCCAGATACTTGTCGAGCGCTGCCAAGATCTCGGGGATATCGGTCAAACCTTTGTCGTAATGTGCTGGAGTGGTCATACGGTAATGTCTCGATAAACCGCCTTTACGCAGGCGGTTCTGGATCACCTCGAGGCGCGCGTCACAAAAAACAAGCTCGTGGCGGCCCGCCCCCAACTCTTCTTCCCGGGGCCTAGACCTCAGCCGCTTCGCGCTCGATGTCGGCGATTGTTTGCCGGACGAGTTTCAGGACGCTCAACATGAGTTCCCACACGCGCAGATCCGAACTTTCCGCGGCCTCCGAACATCCGGCGGCCAGCCCATCGAAGTAGGTGGCTACTCGATCGGCGCATGATAGAATCGCAGTGCTTTTCATTGGTGTTTTCGTCGCAGTCGGTGGCATGTCACGCCGCCGACTGCGGGTTCGCGAAGCTCTCGCCTCTTCTGATCTATGCGGCCGACTCTTTCGACGGCCGTACGCCCAGTAGGAAGTCTTGAAACGCCTGTTTCGGAATCAGGATCCGCCGCCCCAAGCGGATCGACGGAAAATCTCCCCGTTCCGCGGCCAAGTAGAGAGCTTGACGCGTAATAACCTCTTTGCCCATCCAGCGATGGGCCTGGTTAATCGTCAAGGCAGCACCTGAGGGTTCTGTCACACTGGCTCGCTTCTTCCTGGCTTTTCTGGGGTCCATCACGCCAACGGCGCCTGCTTTCTGTTTCGTCGCCATCGAATACTCCTTTTCCTGTCACGTCAACCGCGTGTCAGTCGGTATTGACTTTGTGAGCTGAGTCGCGGAAGATAGGTGTGGAGACATGCTATACCACGACAAAATGTCGTGTCAATGGGTGTCTGATAGGAAAAGGGTATTGCCTCACAATGACATCGGCGCGGCGATCAAAGAATTGCGGAAAGCGCTCGGAGACATCAGTCAGGAGCGCTTCGCGCGCCGACTCGGAACGACTACACGAACCATCTCCCGGTGGGAGGCGGCGGAAGCCCTATCGCCTCAGATTTTGAGCCGCCTACGAAGCATCGCGATTAGCGTCGGCGCGCACGATGCTGCAGACTTCTTCGAAAGTAAGCTCCGCGAAGATCTGGACTGGGAAACGGATGGCAGTGAAGATCAAGCCATTCCGAGCACGCTGGAAGAACATGCAATCGTTTCCGAATTTCTCAAGCGCTACCGTGCCAATGATCCAGCTATTCAGCCGCTTATAGAAGAGTTCTTAATCTCGACCGTGGCCAATCTGAGATTAAAGACGCTGCAGATCGAGCGGCATCAAGGAAAACAGCAGTTCTCGCTGGCGGGGTTGATGCGCCGTCAACCGCCGGCGGAACCGACGGTGAGCAACCGGCAGCAAGAAACATCCGGTCAGCCGAAATCAGAACCAAGGCAGACATTGAGAGACCTGATGCCGAAATCAGAACCAATGCGGACATTGAGAGACCTGATGAATGCTTCGCCATCCACATCCGATGCGGACATCGTGAGGGCTTTCCTGTCAGGCCGCTCGCGAGGCAAGACATTGAACGACGAGGCCGGGTTAGCGCGTGGGAAGAAAGAGAAAAAATGACTGGGCACGTCCGGTACCACAAGGGCTCATGGAACGCCGTTATATATCAGGGCCGTCGGATCAACTCCAAAGGCAAACTGGGCTACAACTACCGATGGATCAGCGGCTTCAAGACGGAGCGCGAAGCACAGGAAGAAGTGACGCGCCAGCTCTCTGCGCGGCTGGAAGGCTCCTACGTAGAGCCCCACAAGATGACCCTCAAGCAGTATCTGCGTCATTGGCTGGCGGTCGTCGAAACGTCGCTCGCCCCCAAAACCTTCGAGCGCTATAACGGCATTTGCGAAGACAACATCATCCCGGCACTGGGTGCGTTCCAACTGGTCAAGCTCACCGCAATCGATATCGAAGGGTTCTATTCCCACATGCTGAAAAAGGGACGACAGCCGCGGTTCAAGAAGCAGAGTTCCCGCGGCCTCAGCCCGACCACCGTCCTGCAATTCCATCGTGTGCTACATAAAGCTCTCCAGGATGCGGTCCACAAGAAAATCGTGTCGCACAACGTTGCGGACGCGGCCCAGGCCCCGCGCAAGGCGCAAGCGGAAATCAATGCCCCGGATGAGGAGCGGATGGCGCTGCTGCTCGAACGGGTCCGGCAGGATGCGCGCGTTTACCTGCCCACCTTGATTGCCTGCGGCAGCGGCTTGCGGCGCGGCGAGATCCTCGCGTTGCGCTGGCGCGACATCAACCTGATCACCGGCGCAGCGCGGATCATACGCTCGTTGTGCCAGCTCAAGACGGGCCAGCTGATCTTCAAGGACGTCAAGAGGAAAAAAAACCGCCGGGTGCTCGTGCTGCCCGAGTTCGTGATCGAAGCGTTACGCGAAGCACTCGTGGAGCAGCAGCAGAACCGGAAGCTGTTCGGCAAGGATTACCAGGATCAGGATCTAGTCTGCTGCCTGCCCGATGGTAGCCCCATACCACCGGATACCGTGACGTCGGCGTTCCGCTACCATCGCCTCGCGCTCGGCCTGAAGACCCGCTTCCACGATCTCCGGCACGGCCACGCCAGCCAGGCGCTGCAGGATGGCGTACCGATCAAAACGGTGCAGGAACGGCTAGGCCACTCCACGGCCGCATTCACGCTCGACGTCTATGGCCATTTGCTGCCCGGCGCCGATGAGCGGGCCGCAGCGAGCACTCAGCGCACACTGGGTGCGGCCATCGAGAGACAGCGGCAGAAATCAGTTAACTGAGTCCGGAATCGCGGATTCCTCCAAATGACTCTCCAAATGAACCAGAATGTAAACGGTTGAGACGATAACATTGCCTAAGTTTGTTGCGTCCGGCAAGTGGCTCTTTTTCATTACTATACGTTAAGCCGTTGACTGGTCGAGTAACTCAGCACAGACTGAAAATCCGTGTGTCGGCGGTTCGATCCCGTCCCCGGCCACCAACCTTTTCAACAATTTAGCTTCCATGCCGCCGCCAGCCGGCGCCCTTTTCCAAATGGATTTCCAAATGGCGGCTTCCGAGTGACCAGGAACAAAAGGTCCGACACGCGCCTTCAAACGGGCGCGCGCGAAGCTGCTACGGTCAGACTGTGAGCTGGTCTCTCTACTTCCGCGAACAGGCGTTGTGCGTGTGCGGCCACACCCGCGCAGAACATCGCGGCGGACCAGGCAGCCGCCTGGTCCGGGTTCTCGTGGGGTGTCCCAACGCGCGTGCGGTATGTCGGTGCTGGGAGTTTGCGCCGGCCGGCGCTCGTCGGTCGGTGAAGTGTCCGACGCCGGGCCCTGTTCAATCGCCTGAAGCACCGTCAGCTGCGTGATTTTGTTTCGCTCGCTTGCGCAACGTCGCATCAGGTCAACCGCCCGGCTGCGACCGCCTGAACGGCCGGGTGCCGCGCCGCCTTTCCTTCGATGAATCCCTCGTGCCAGGACCACGCTTCCCGCGACGCGGCCTGGTAAGGGCTGTCGGTCAGCGCCTTTCCGACCTCGCCCACGGCGAATCCGGCGTCCCAAGCCGCAATGTCGAGCGTGAATCTCGCGGCGCTCATCGCGTGAGGTATACCAGCGCCGCGTCCGAACTGCGGATCATTCCGGCTTGACGCCGACCTTGCGCAGCCATTCGCGGTCGATTCCGGCGAATCTCTGATCCAGTTTCCACTCCACCAAAGCCTGGAGGTACGCCTCGAGGCTTTCGAACAACTCAAGCTACGGTTTAGGCCGCATTTACTGAGTTCCTCCCAAAGCCGCGGAAGATCCACGCAGCAGCCCGCAGCATCGCGTAAAACGCCGCGGGAACCGCGAAGATGCCGATCCAGAACCCCAAAAGATCGGTTGTCGGGTGCGGACCTGCTGGATCGAGAGTGCAATCCGGGGCGTTCCGGTCGAACCAATCGCCCTTGCATACCTCGCCACGCCAGTTCAGCAATAGACCGCCGTGATTTGCGGCTTCCGGGTCAGAAGCACGGGCGGCCGCCACACGGTTGTTGAATTGCTGCTGTTGATAGGTCACGCCGATTGCGAGTGCGCCCCACAGCGCGATCCACAACAGGCTGGAAACCATCCAAACGCGGTAGAACCCGCGATACCAGTTAAGCCGCACTGCGTGCCCTCTGCTGTTTGCTGGCGTGCGCGGTCGCTGACGATCGCGCGCTTGGTTCGAAATGTTCGGATTGGCGAGGAGTTGGCGCGGGTTGTGCGTTCATCATTTATTTGCTGTTCCCCTGCGACGTGCAGAACAGACAATCTACGGCCTTGCCGACACACCACTGTTCGCGGTCAAAGTCGCTCTTGCGCATGGTGTGGCGGTGGCCACAGGAGAACACGACGCGGTAGGACCGTGAGTTGCGCTGTTCAACGTGGGTGATAGTGGGCATCGTCAACATGTTTTTCATGCGGTCTGTTTCCGCTGACCTGAGCCGACGGCCTGCCGGTTTTTCGCGCCGGCCCCAGCCACACTTGTCAGGTGATCAGCTACAGGGGTTTGCAAGGATAGTGCTTCAGATAAATTGACGTGCTGCGCCGTGTGAGCGCCCAGTTTCACCAGTGAAATGGTCTGCAATCGGGCTGCAAATTCGCAATCACTCGGATTTCACGCCGACCTGGCGCAGCCAGGCACAGTCGATCGCGTCGAATCGCTGATCCAGATGCCACTCGATCAGAGCCCCGAGGTAATCCTCGAGGCTCGCGAAGGATTCCAGCTCCGGTTTAGGCCGCACTTTCGCCCCTCTTCCAGCACTGGATCCATCCCTCGCGTTGTGCGCCGATCAGAATCGTAGAGACGAGATCCTGGCGCGCCTGGTCGCTCCACTGTTCGTTGCATTCCTTCATTGCGGACTGCACCATGCGAACCGCATCGACAACCGCCCGGTCCATCGGAATCTTTACGAGCCCGGCAGCTTTAGCCGGAACACCGTTAACCGCGGGCGCCTGAGCGGGAGGACGCGGTGCCGGCAGCGCCATGATCGCCAGCGTGCCGTCGCCCTGCTCGCCCGCCTTGCGGCGCTGCACCATCTCGATCGAGGCCCGAAGTTGCTCCTCGAGGCTCGGGGTCGGCGCCGGTTCCGAAGCGGTCTCAGGCGAGCTGAACGCCTTGCGTTCAGGCGAGTAGTAAAGGTTCGACGGCAGGTTCGTCTTGAGCGGCGGCAGCACCTTCTTGTGGCCCATGCCGTTGCTGGCGACCGGCCTGGCGGCGATCGGCTCGCGGGAGACGCAGTACTCGGTCAGCCGGCCGTTCTTGCGCTTGCAGATGTAGAAGCACTCGCCCTGCGCCAGGTGCAGCGCCATGATGCGCGCCGAGGTCAGCGGCGTGACGTACATGACGCGGCCGTCAGTGGTCGAAAACATGTGGCGGTCGTCGCCGCCGGGGTATCTGTCCGATGGCGGAAACACCCGCGGTTCGGTGAAGCGGAGCGCGAGCTCCACGGGGTGATCGAATTCGAACTTGATGACGTCGGACATGTTATTTGCCCCCCTTCGGGAAGTTGAGGAAACCGGCGCCATCCAGCGTGCCGTCGCCCATGCGGCGAATTGCGGCAAGCCACTCAGCGTTGATCGCATCGCGGTATTCGCGGGACTTTTCAGCCGTCAAGATCGGCAAGCCGAGACCCGCCAGACGTTCGGCAATCGCGGCTTGCTCCTGGAGTTGTTCGGGTGTCAGCATTACGCCACCTTCCGTTCGTGCGCGGCGCAGCCGTGCGCGTCATAGAGGTCAACGTCGATGCGCTGGCAGGTGCAATCCTGCTCCTGCTCGTCCGCGGCGCGGACGCAAGCAGCGCAGGAGAACATGTCCCAATCGGGAAGGTAGGTCAGGCAATCGGCCGCCTTGTGGCAGCTATCGCAGACGGGCAGTTCGACGACGGGCGCCGCGAAGTCGCGTCCCTCGTCCCAGTCGATGTAATCGGCGGTTGTCATTGTTTTTAAAGCCCCTTGGCCACTCTTTTAGTATGCTTGATATGAGCGGACATGTCAAGATGACAGACCTAGATTTCACCCTGTGACTGATTTGAGCGGTTACGTTAAGCTAGGGGGAGAGTGAGCATCGACGAGGAAAAGGGGAACGATAGTGGCACAGCGTAAGAACCCGCACGCGGTAGCGCTTGGAAGACTAGGCGGAAAGAAAGGCGGACCGGCGCGCGCAGAAAAACTGACAGCCGAAGAATTATCAACGATCGGCCGCAAAGCCGGACTCGTCGGCGGCAAGGCCCGCGCCGCCGCGCTCACGCCGGCCAGGCGCAAAGAGATCGCCAAGAAGGCCGCGGCGAAGCGGTGGGAGAAGAAGACATGAGCCACATCGAAGCCCCGTTTGAAATGGCTAATCTGTTCCCGAAGCACACCGGCGTGCCGTTCTTTGTTTGGATTTCGTATCGGGGTGGCGAGCGCCATGATGTGCGCGTCAAGGTGTCGCGCAACGCCAAGGCCATCCCCGCCGACATGATCTCAGTGGCGATCCGCCCCGATGTCCACATCGTGGAGGGCACGATGGATTCCGGCGAATTCGGCCAACTCCAGCGGTGGATCGAGCGTAACCGGCAGACGCTCATTGCCTACTGGGAAGGAGAGATCGATGCGCAGGACGCGCTAGAGGCGCTGGTGAAGCTGTAATCGCCAGGGTGGGGTAGGAAGGCGGAACGAGCACGCGCGCTGCCTAGCAGACGCGGGATACCGAATGAAGATTCCCAAGTTCAAGAATGAATCCGAAGAGGCGGATTGGTGGTACGCCAACCGTAAGAAAGTTGAGCGCGAGCTTCGCAACGCGAAACCCGTAACCGACGCCAGCGGCAAGCCAATGACGCCAGCCGAAATCGCTGCTGCGCATATCGCAGCAGGAACGAGAGTATGCCAAGAAACCCTGATCTCCTACACCGTGATTTATGAGCATGGCCCCAATGAGGAGGGCAATGAAACCTGGTCGGCATATATTCCCGATCTGACAGGCGTTGTAAGTTGCGGCGATACGCGCGACGAGTGCGAGCGGATGATTCGGGAAGCTATCGAGCTGTACGCGGAAACCATGCGGGATCTCGGTCGGCCGCTGCCGGCGCCGAGTTCCGAAGCTGGCGTAGTGGAAATCGCCGTTCGCCGCCCGCAAGACAAGTGAGTCTGGAGGCTGGAGATGAATAACACGGAGTACGTGGCCAAGGCGATCGCCGCGGAACGGCTCGGCCTGAGCGTGCGCCGCGTGCTCGAGCTCTCGGCGCGTGGGCTGCTTCCGCGGCACACCGTGCTCGACCCGGCGACCAAACGCCGGCAGACGGTCTTCCTGGCCGCGGACCTGGAGCGGCTCATAGAGGGCCGCCGGGGTGCCGCACCTCCGGAGCCCGATTCTACGCCGCAATCTCTGCCGGGGTACGTGAGCAAGGCCGAGGCCTCGGAACGGCTCAGTTTGAGCGCCCGGCGCGTCCTCGAGCTGGCAGACGCGGGACTGATCAACCGCGGCTATGTGCGAGATCCGGTGACGAAGCGCCGGCAAACGGCTCTCTTGGAGGAGGACGTGGAGCGCCTCATACAGAATCGCAAGGGCATTGCCCCTCAGGCGTCCGACGCGCCTTGGCTCACTCTCGAGGAGGCAGCCGTCTACTCAGGCCTGCCAGGAGATTACCTAGAGCGCCAGATCAGGACCGGGCGCCTCGGCGCCATCGACGTCAGCGTAGGCCCCGCCGGTGGCTACCGCGTAGCCCGCCGTGACTTGGATGCGATCACCGCGACTCGCCAGGCGCGACTCCCCGTTATGCTCAACACCGACGAATCGCAAGCTGCCGCGGGTGTGGCCCGCTCTGAATCCGCGGAGGCGGTCAACGTCGGTGATCTGGTGCAACTCCGGCCAGGCGCCGACTCCCACTGGCAGACGAGCTTGCTGCTGGTTTGCAAGGTGCGCGACGGCGGCAGCGTCAGCGGAGTTGTGCTGCGGCCTCATCGTTCCAGCGCCAAGGATGCATGGTACACGTACAGCCTCCCTGAGGTCGCGCGCGTCGGCAGAGCCCCCTTTCCGCCTCCCGAAAAGGCAGTCAACAGCGCCAGCTTCCTTGCGAAATGCCCTCCATGCTTGGGAAGGGATGGCGGCGAACCAGTTCCCGAACCGGTCATCGATCCATACTGCCCGACCTGCCTTCTCTCCGAGGAAGTCGCTGCGGAACCGAAGCGCAAGCCCGTTCAACGCGAGACCATAGCCCGGATACGAAAGGAGGCACCGTGAAGCGACTGTCGCCGTTATGGATGAAGATCCGCAGGCTACGCCGGTCTATCGAGGACGGGGAGCGTGAGTCCGCGGCCCGTGCAAAGCAAGCCAAGAGTAAAGAGCAGCGAGAAGAGATCAAGTTCGAGTGGCACAGCAAAGCGATCCTTCTCTACGAAGACCTGGATTTTCTACTGACTTCTAAGCTGTTGAGGTCAGCATCGAGGCTGCGGATTGCGCCACCTCGAAGAGAGCCCCTGAGTAGGGGAAACATGGTCGGTAGAAACTGGGAACTAACAAATACCTTTGGCTACGAGGTACTGACTCCAGAGGGAAGCGAACGTCTCTCGAAGATGATTTGGGTCAGAAGACTTGAGGTCCTAGCGATTATTTTTGGGATCTCCAGTGTCGTTCAAACTTTCTATACGGTTTTGGCGTACTACTCTCCCCATAAATGATTTTGGCAGTGGTTGATGAAGGACAGCACTGTGTCGATCATGGGCCAGGACGGCCAGACTTATTCGCTCGACGTGACCGCTTCGAGCCTATTCGAAGCTGTGGACCAGGCCCTGCAAAGCTGGGCGAAGTTCTGGTGGTACGAGCCCGATGCCGTGATCGAGGTTCGTGCCGGCGATCAACGCTGGAAGATCCGCGCCGGCCGGGTGCGGGAGTGGAAGGCCGCCAAGGAACAACGATAATTGCTCAGGCGGCATGAGGAAAGCGCCGCAAACGAAAAAGCCGGCCAGAAATCGTGATCTGAGCCCCTCAAAATATGGTCAAACTTACTTGCCAAGTCACGGATGGTATAGTTGGACAAAACCAAAACGAGAGAGCCGTTTAAACCATTGAGATCGGCTGACCCTCTTTTCTTTTGCTGCAAGGAGGCGTCTGCCATGAGTCACGATCTTGATGCAATGAAGTTGGCTTTGCGGATATTGGCCGCGCTTAACGAGCACCGTGCGCCTGATCAGGCGGACGTTCAGATGCTACGTAGTCTGGCTCACAACGATGAACGCTTCAGTGATCTGGACGAGCTTGCGTGCGACGTGCTCCAGGTTGCTCTGAAGCAGCGTGCGGCCGCACGCCGCGCCGCCGCGCAATGATTTTTGGTTGGGCCGGCTCAGGGGTCGGCCTGGAGCGTCTGGGCCGGTGACGCCTGGACGTGAGAAGCAAAACGTCACTCACGTCACCGGCTTGCTCACTTCACTGTTCGGAGATGGCAGAGTCCGACGCTCGATTTAATTTTTGGCAGCGGCGGCCGGCCACGTGGGATGCCACCGTTTCGCGCAGGGAAGGCCCTGGCTGCATCGGGCCGCCAAAAGATAGAGGGGTAGCCCTCCCAGGTCTATGGGAGGGCTATACAACGTTACGGAAATCGCCGAGATTTTGAGGAGAATTGGGATCCATTCAATTCGGCAGTTGAGAAATAGTGATGGATCTCTTTCCAGGGCGGACTCATTTTTTTGCGCATTGAGATGACCCGTCCCGTGCCGGCGCGTCTGCTGCGCTGAAGGCTGCAGTGTTCGCGCCGATCCCCTGGCCCTGCAGCGCCCGTCGCGACGCGGCCCAGAGGCATCCCCGTCGGCCCGCACGCCGAAAAACTTCGTCACCTTGACGAAGTTCGATACCGCCATTCGCGTGATAAGCGCGCGCAAAAGCCTAGTAAACCTAATGATTGCGGGGGATCATCCCCATAGAGCCTTTTTCGATTGGGAGGCGAACATCGGACTGGGCCTGCCCGAAAGCGCATCGCCGCATTTGACTGTCCACCCGGCGGACATTCCGCCTCATTTGGCCCCTCGGAGGTCCATGGCTGCATCAGAGAACACAGGATTGGTAGTTTCCTGCGCTCAGCCGCCCCGCACGGCCCTTCGGCGTTCCTCGGGTGATTGCTTTCATTTTTTATTTTCGGGAGCGTAAATCCAACCGTGTTTTTCAGGTGCGGCCCCTTTGCGATGTCACACCCTGTGCTTCGTGGTCTGTTCCGCCGGGCGGAATACGTGGCTTGACGAGGCGGTGCTCGTCAATGCGCCTCTCGCTAGCTCCATACGAAGTATGGAGCTACTAACGGCCCCGGCGAACGAGGCTTTCATCCGATCGCGCTGCATTCGCCGTGTAATCAGCAGACATTGCTGGAGTTATTGGCAGCGGCGCAGTCTCCGCATAAGGGAATGCTTGCGTGTCGCCGTGCTTTCCCCC
>Ga0134124_10004058_pt1 | contig 11750 bp, 10 predicted proteins | sample KB304_FD_96880 | JGI IMG/M metagenome (GOLD analysis project Ga0134124, IMG submission 96880) | Terrestrial soil microbial communities without Nitrogen fertilizer from Kellogg Biological Station, Michigan, USA - KB3-0-4 | ecosystem: Environmental > Terrestrial > Soil > Unclassified ... | reverse complement strand
GCTGGTTCGGGGGCAAGTGGAGCTGCCGCGACGGCAGGGGCCGCCAGCGGCGGTACGGACGGCAAAGGCGGCGCGAGCGGCAAAGGCGGCGCGAGCGCAGGGGCGGCGGGCAAGGCGAGCTCCGGCGGCGCAGGCGCGGGCTCTGGTGGTGGCGCGAGCGGGAATGCAGATTGCAACGATGTGACGGGGCAACCCATCGTCACCGTGGGCCCCAGCGGCGCGAGCTTCAAAACCGTGCAAGCGGCGTTGAACAGCCTATCGAAATCCAACACGACCCCAACGCAAATTCGCATCGCGCCAAACACGTACAAAGAGAAGCTGAGCATTCAAATCCCGAACATCACCTTGTGCGGTCAGACCGACAAGGCGAGCACCACGATTCTCACGTATAGCGACAACGCCAATACGTCGGACGGCAACGGCGGAACGCTGGGAACAACCGGTGGAGCCAGCACCACGCTGTCGAGCAACGATGTCTCCGTCGAGAACATCACGTTCGCGAACAGTACCCCGGTCGGCGGGTCGCAGGCGGTCGCGCTGCTAGTGACCGGCAACCAAGTGCAGTTCAAAAACTGCCGATTCTCGAGCTTTCAAGACACGCTCTACGTCCGCAAAGCCAAGCAATATTTCCGCGACTGCTACGTCGAAGGCACGGTCGACTTCATCTTCGGTGACGCCACCGCGGTGTTCGACAACTGCACCGTGAAAAGCGTCAGTGGCGGTGGCACCGCGGTTACGGCGCCCAACACCGATCAAGCGGTCGCGTACGGCCTGGTTTTCCTGGGCGGTCAGCTCACCGCGGATAGCAGCGTGAAAGCAGGTTCGGTGGCGCTCGGTCGCAACTGGGGTGCTTACGGGGCCGCCGCGTACCTGCGCACGACGTTGGGCGCACACATCTCTGGCGTCGGCTGGTCGCCCATGGGCAGCAACACCCTCGATACCGCGCGCTTCAGCGAGTACAAGACCACAGGTCCGGGCGCCGCCGCCGGCTCGCGCGCGTCGCAGTCGAAGCAGCTCAGCGATCAGCAGTCGGCAAGCTACACGCTCGCCGCTCTGTTCGGCGCCTGGGTCCCTAGCTTCAGCAAATAGCACCGCGAGAGGGCGCTTGGATGAGCGCAGCGACAAATGGATCCGATCCAACTGAGCCAGTCGGCTGTGCCAGAGCCCGCGGCCCGGACCTATCCCCCCGCTTCTTCTGCAGTTCCGTGATTGACGCGAAGCATCGAGTTTGCGGCACCACTCTTGCAGTAAGCTTGGGTCAGGAGGCACGCAATGCGTCAATGGTTCGGGCTGGGTACGGTTGGAATCGCGCTACTGGTGTCCGGCTGCTCCAGCTCGGCCGACAGTGGAGAGTCGAACTATCGGAGCGGGACTTCGGATCCCGCGAGCCACGAAGACGGTTCGTCGAGCGCGCCGCCTTCCAGCGGTAGCGACGGCCCTGGGTTCACCATCGACCCCTCGGTGCCGGCGCCGGCTGAAGGTGCCGGGGAGGCGAGCGGTTCAGCGTCCTCGTCGGGCACTCCGTCGCCGGGGGCACCATCGGACTCTTCCGGCGGGAAGGGGGCGCAGCAAGGCCAACGGGGAGTGCTGACCGCAGGCGCGTGGGACGACAACCGCAACTTTTCGCGCTTCCTCGGCTATCGCTCGGGGCTCGCGGCGCTGGACTTACCGGGGCTATTGCCGATCACGGAGGACGAGCTCAACGCCGCCCATCCGCTGTGGATGGCCACCCCGACCGCCAAACCAGGCCTCGACATCTCGCTGATCATCGACACGACGGGCAGCATGGGCGACGAAATCGCCTATCTGCAGGCGGAGTTCCTCACGCTGTCGCAGACGATCGCCATGAACCATCCGGACGCGCAGCAGCGCTGGTCGCTCGTGCTGTACAAGGACGTCGGCGACATCTACGTCACGAAACCGTTCGACTTCAGCAGCAACACGCAGGACTTTTCGAGCCAGTTGGCAGCGGTCACCGCCGGCGGTGGCGGGGACTTCCCCGAGGCGCCGGACCAAGCGTTTACGGCGGCGAGCCAGCTTTCCTGGAGCTCGCCAAGCTCCACGGCAAAGCTGGCATTTTGGGTGGCTGACGCCCCGCATCACGGCGAAAAGGCCGTGGCCATGGCCGAGGGGCTCCGCGGCATGAGCAAGCTGGGGGTGCACGTTTACCCCGTCGCATCGAGCGGCGTGGATGAACTCACCGAGGTCACCATGCGGACCGCGGCCGCGCTCACCGGCGGTCGCTATCTATTCCTGACCAACGACTCGGGCGTGGGTGGCGACCACAAAGAGCCGACCATCCCCTGCTACTTCGTGACCAAGCTCGACGTGGCCATCGCGCGCATGGTCGACATCGAACTGTCCGGCGTCTATCGCGAGCCGGACGCGTCCGAAATCCTGCGCACCGGCGGCGATCCCAAAGACGGGGCGTGCCAGCTGGACAGCGGCGAAACCGTGTTGGTGTTTTGAGCGGTCGTCTTCCGCAATTCACTCGTAGCCGAGTCGATAGAGCTCCAGCTGTCGGTGCGCGATCGGGTCTTGATACGCGCACGGAACCGAGCCGCTGTCACCGCACAGCGCGGGCGTCAGCTCTTGGCGAAGGGTTTGGATCAGTGCGTTGCTCATCGGCTCCGCGTCGTGACGTGAGTAGCGCAGGTTGATCAAACGAGCGATGCCGAGCGGATCGACGTACGACGTCGACATCAGCGGCACGGTGGCGGTTCCGAACCCGAATGGGGCCGCAAATTCGTAATGGGGTTCGGCGCACAGGGGGGCTGGTGTGCTCATCTCGCAGCCCCAATTGAGGTAAACATCGGCGTCACCGGGCACCGGGAATTGGTCCGTCTTTTCGACGTCACCGCGGCCTATCTCGTCGAGCCCCGAGTTGCGCGAGGAGAAGAAGCCGACGCGCACCCGATTGGGATACTTGGGGCTCACCTGGTCGAAGGGGTAATCGGCAGGGCTGCCCAAATTCGCGGCGGCCTGTGCGGTGACGACGCCTTCGCTGTCGAACAGCAAGTCGTAGACCGGATCGTACACGTGCAACAGCGCTTGCAGCTGTTCGCCGCTCGGCAGTTCCGTGCCACACGTGCGCGCCCAATCGACAGCGAGGTTCGGCACCGTCGAGCCGAAACTGGCGTTGATGAAGCGGACGTTTTGCTCGCTCATGATCTGCTTCAGGGAGCTGGTCAGGGCGCTGAAATGCACGGTCGCCGCGGCAAGCGTTTGCGGGTCGATGCCGCTGCAGACGGAGGGCGGAATGTCCAAAAAATGATTCAGATCGAGCAGCACGAGCGGCTGTTCGGGGACGAGTTCCACCGCGTGTGCGAAGACCACGCCGCCGTGTGCATAGTAGAGCAAGTTGAGCTTTCCGTAGCTCGCGTTGACCGCGGCACCGACGCGGGCCAAGGCGCGCGCGGAGATGAACTCCGGGCCAGCGAACGAAATCAGCGCGTCGCCGAGTCGCTGGGGCAAGTGCACCGACAACACCTGCAGGACGACCTGGTCACCGTCAACGCGGTAAACGCCCAGCAACCGATTGCGATAGCGCACCAGCTCCGGGTAGAAGCCCGCACTGAAGTCGTCGATCAAGAGCAGCGCCTCGTGCGTCGACCTGGCCATGTCGAACTGGTGGGCCCCGACTTCGTAGTCCGCCCATTCGCAGAGAGAGGTGTCATCGCCCGAAAAGCAGGAGTCCGCTTGAATGCTCTCGATAGCTCGGTCGATGCGGCTTTCCAGATCGGAAGGTTGCGGGTCGCCGCCGCTCCCGCCGTTCGGCGAGCCACCCTCAACGGCTCCCGCCGAGCCGCCGTTGCCGATGCCGCCGTCACCACTGCCGGCAGGCGAGCCACTGTCCGTCGCGCCGCCCTCACCGCCGTCTGGCAGGCACGCGTCTGTCGTGCACGCCTCTCGGTTGGGGTGGGCATCGTCGGTTTCGCAGCCGACCGCGAATTGCACGCAGAAAACCGCCGCCAACAGCAGCCCTGCCACGTGACTCCTGTCCGCCATCGCCCGAGTGCCGAAAACTTAGCAGCGGAGCCGAGTCGAGCAAGCGCGCGCCCCAGGGTCGGCTTTCCGCTGCGACGCGCTCAGTCGAACACGACCGTCTTGTTGCCGTACTCCAAGACGCGATCTTCCAAGTGCAAGCGCACCGCTCGCGCCAGGACGACCTTCTCCAGATCCCGACCCTTGCGCACCAGGTCGTCGATCGAGTCGCGGTGTGAGCAGCGCACCACGTCTTGCTCGATGATCGGCCCTTCGTCCAGCACGGCACTCGCGTAGTGCGCGGTCGCGCCAATCAGCTTCACCCCTCGCTGGTATGCCTGATGGTACGGCTTACCGCCCACGAAGGCCGGCAAAAACGAGTGGTGGATATTGATGATCTTCCCGGGAAAGCCGGTCACGAACGATTCGCTCAAGATCTGCATGTAGCGCGCCAACACCACCAGATCGACACCTCGCTCGCGCAGAAGTGCGAGTTGTGCGGCTTCGGCTTGCGGCTTGGTTTCGGCGTTGACCGGAATCAGCTGAAAGTCGATCTCGAATTGCTGGGCCACGCGGGCCAGGTCCGGATGATTGCTGACGATCAGCGGCAACTCACAACGGAGTTCCCCGCTGCGATGGCGGAGCAATAAGTCGTACAGGCAATGGTCGTAGCGTGAAACGAACAGCGCAACGCGCTTTTGCCGCGCTCGGTAACGGAGCTCGTAACGCATGCCGAAACGTTCGGCGACTTCGGCAATGGCGCGTTCCAGCGTTCCGCGGTCGGTTTGCAGGTCCGACAGGTCGAAATGCAGACGCTGAAAGAACTGCGCCGCCAGCGGATCCGTGTGTTGGTCGGAATCGAAGATGTTCGCGCCGTGGCCGTACAAAACCTGCGCCAAAGCGGCAACGATGCCGCGTCGATCCGGGCAAGACACCAACAGCGTGGCGCGTTGGGCTTCGCTTTCGCTCATCGCCGACCCTTTATAGCGGAACATTTGCCGGGGGCCACGCTCCAGCAGGAGCCGGGGCCCGCACGGCTCGAGGTCTCCCGCCCGCCCCGAAAACTCGGGACTGTGCAGACTGCGTTCGAAGCATTAGATTTGGCGGGTGAGCGAACCGCCCGACACCGTACTCCGCGCCATTACCGACGACGGCGCCTTCCGCGTCATCACCGCGCGTACGACCCAAACCGTCCGTGGGGCGATCGAGGCGCAAGGGGTCACCGGGCAGACCGCCCGCCATTTCGGCGATCTGTTGACGGGTTCGATTCTATTCCGTGAAACGATGGCCCCGAGCCTGCGGGTGCAGGGGATCATCAAGGGCTCGAGCGGTACGGGCAGCCTGATTGCGGACTCGCACCCCTCCGGTCAGACCCGGGGCCTGGTTCAGCTCAAAGGCGGCGCGCAGGAGATCGACCTCGGACACGGCGCGGTGTTGCAGCTGATGCGCACCTTGAGCAACGGGCGCATCAACCAAGGCGTCGTCGAGGTCCCGAAGAACGGGGGGATCTCGCACTCCTTCATGTCGTACATGCAGACGTCCGAGCAGGTGATCTCCATGCTTTCCGTGGGCACCCTGTTCGAAGATGGCGGGGTACGCAGCGCGGGTGGCTACCTCGTGCAATTGCTTCCGGAGGTGGGGCGCGGCCCGCTGATGGTCATGACCGAGCGCCTGCGTGATTTCGAGTCGATCGATCCGCAGCTGGCTGACGCCGCCTTTACCCCGAGCTGGCTGTTGGATGAATTGCTGTACGGCATGCCCTTTACGCGCTTGGAGGAAAGTCCGGTTCGCTTCGAATGTTGGTGTGACGAGCTGCGCGTGGTCTCCGCGCTCGCAAGCCTGAGCCGTGACGACCTCGAGCATCTGCTCTCGACCAACGAGGTTTTGGAGATCGCCTGCGAATATTGCAAGCGTGACTTCCGAATCGCTCCGGCGCGGCTGCGCGGGCTGCTGGAACAAAGTTAGCCCCAGGCGGGTTTTGCTTGGCTCACATGCCACTGTCTCGCTCCGCTTTGGCTTGGCTCCTGGCCCTGTCGTGCGCGTCCTGTGCCGAGCCACCGCCGCCGAAGGCGCACGCCCAACCGTTCGCCAGCGTGCCGAGCCCGCAGCCGAGCGCGGTTCCGCCGCGTGCGCCGTTCGTGCTCAGTTTCCTGGGGCTCAACGACCTGCACGGCCGGCTGCGGGCACTGCCGGCTTTTGCCGGCTACGTGAACAACGTGCGCCGCGTACGCGCTGGTGACGGCGGTGCGGTCGTGCTGGTGGACGCGGGCGACATGTTCCAAGGCACGCTCGAATCCAACCTGACCGAGGGCGCGTCGGTGATCGCGGCGTACCGCGTGTTGGGAATGACGGTCGCGACGCTCGGCAATCACGAATTCGACTTCGGCCCCGTCCCCGGTGGCGACGACCCGCAGGGCGCAATCCGCGCGCGCATCAGCGAAGCGCCGTTTCCGATTGTGTCGGCCAACTTGGTCGTGCGCGGCAGCCAAGCGTCGCCGCCTTGGGAAAAATTTCGTCGCTCCGCCTTGGTGACCGTGGGCGGCGTGCGCATCGGCTTCGTTGGTCTGCTCACGCACGAGACGCCGAGCATCGTCCTGAATGCGTGGTTCGCGGGGTTGGATGTCACGCCGCTCGCGCCCGCGCTGGCCGAGGAAGCTCGCGGCCTGCGCGCCCAGGGCGCAGAAATCGTGATCGGCGTCGCGCACGCCGGCGCCGACTGCAAAGACTTCGGCGAGCCCACGGATCTCGGCAGCTGCAAGCCGGACGCAGAAATCTTCGACGTGGCGCGCGCGCTCCCTGCCGGCGCCGTAGACGCGATCTTTGCGGGGCATACGCACGCGGGCGTGGCTCAGCTCGTCAACGGCATTCCGATCGTGGAGGCGTACGCACGCGGGCGCGCCTTTTCCCGCATCGATTTGCGGGTCGATGGGGCGACGCATCGCGTGCTGGAGAGCAAGATTTTCCCGCCCCACGAGCTCTGCCCGAAGCTGACTGAGGGCGGTCCCTGCACGCTCACGGACTACGAGGGACAACCAACGCTCGAAGATCTCGACATCGCGCAGGCAATCGAGCCAGCGCTCGCGCAAGCCGAGCACTTCCGCGCAGCGCCGATTGGCTGCACCGTGAGCGAAGCCATGGCGTGCGAGCACGGTATCGAGTCGGCTCTCGGCAACCTGTTCGCCGATCTGTTGCGCGAATCGGTGACCGGCGCGGACGTGGCAATTCTGAACGGCGGTAGCCTGCGCGCGGACTTGCCAGCAGGGAAACTGAGCTACGGCCAGCTGTTCGAGGCCATGCCGTTCGACAATTTAGTGGCCAAAATTCGACTGACCGGTGCCGAACTGAAGACGGTGATCGCCGCGCATCTGCAACACGACGCGCATGGGCTGATCTCACTCAGCGGTATTCAAGTCGTCGCTCGCTGCGGCAAATCCGGCCTGGAGTTGAAGCTCACGCGCGACAACGGCAAGGTCGTTTCGGATCGCGAAACGCTGCTTTTGGCCACGAGCGACTACCTCGCGACCGGTGGGGACGGCCTATTTCAGCCGCTCGCACTTGCTCCAAAGCGCATCGAGCTCGACACGAGCGGCACCTTTCGCGACGCGCTGGCGCGCTCGCTGAAGCGCCATCCCCAACTCTCGCCCCGAGATCCGGCGATTTTCGATCCGGCCCATCCGCGCCTCGATCTGAGCGGCCCGCGGCCGATGACTTGCGCGCATTGACCGAAAGCGCTGGCGGCACTACGCGTAGTCCCCCTTGGGACGCCACTCGGGCGAACCCTTCCGCTACGGGCGCGCGCGGGACGCGGGCTCTGCGGCGTCAAACCAAATAGGAGCGAGCAATCATGGCCATCTCAAAAGCTTCAGCCAAATGGACGGGTACCCTCAAAGAGGGCAACGGCTCGATGAAGGGCGGCACCGGCTATTTCGACGCGCCGTTCACCTTCCTTTCGCGCTTCGAAGGCGCGCGTACCGGCACCAATCCAGAAGAGCTGATCGGCGCCGCCAACGCCGGCTGTTTCTCGATGTTCTTGGCCGCGCAACTCACCGCCGCGGGACACCCTCCGACCAGCATCGAGACCAACGCCACGGTCACGTTGGGTGAGCTCGGCGGCGGACCCGCCATCACCAAGATCGAGCTCGAGACCAACGCGGTCGTACCGGGCCTGGCGCAGGCCCTGTTCGACGAGAAGGTCGCGTTCTCCAAGCAAAACTGCCCGATCACGCGCGCGCTGGGCGGCGTGCCGGAGATCACGATCAAAGCCAAGCTCGGCTGATTTCGAGCTGCCGACGTGCTCCGCGAGCGGCGCGGAGCACGCACGGCCAATGCCGGTTACTCCGTCGGTTCTTGACGAACCTTCTTCAGCTTTCCTGCTTCAAACTCTTCTTCGACGTCCGGATCCACCGCGGCCGACTTCTTGGCCGACTCTGGATGATCTTCATCGTCCTCGTCGTCCTCATCGTCCTCGTCTTCATCACGGGTGACGGCAGGCGCTTTGCGGCGACGCGCTGAAGCGCCTTCTTCGTCGTCCTCTTCTTCTTCGTCTTCTTCGTCGTCAGTGTCCGCGGCCGGCAAAGCGTCGCCCCAGCCGGAGGGCTCCTTGCGCTTCATGGTCCAATACACGCCGTACCAGCCGAGCAGCGCGGGCAGAATGCTCAAATACTGACCCATGCTGATCGCTGAATCCGGATCCAGCGCTTCGATCTCTTTGTAGAACTCCGTAAACAGGCGACCGGTGAAGTAGAGCGCGAAGAACCAGGCGATCATCGCACCGCGCGGGCGCTTCTCTTTGCCCATCGCGCGGTCCGCGATCAGCAGACCGACGAACACGGCCACGCCGAGCGTGATCTCGTACAGCTGACTCGGATAGCGCAGCGGGATCGGTGTGAGGCCATGGTCCGGCGGATTTCGCGGGAAACGCATGCCCCAGCTCTGGTCCGGAACCTTGCGACCCACGATCTCCGAGTTGAACAAATTACCGACGCGCACCACCGTTGCACCGAGAGCCGCGGAGAACGAAAAGCGATCGGCGCCCTCCAAGAACGGAATGTGACGGCTCTTCGTGAACATGTACATCGCGATGATCAGACCCGCCACCGCGCCGTGGCTCGCGAGTCCGCCGGTCCAGATCTTGAGAACCCAGACCGGATCTTCCAGCGCCTTGTCCAGATCGTAGAAGAGCACGTGACCGAGCCGGGCACCGACGAGCACGCCCAGCACGCCGTAAACGATGAAGTCCCCCGCTATCTCCGGCCCGCCGCCACCCCGCTTGATCTGCCAATTGAGCAACGCATGCCCGCCGAGGAAGACCACCACGAACAGCATGCTGTAGTAGCGGAGCTCGACCACCGGCCCCATGAACTCCGAGATCAGCAGGCCAGCGCCGGCGAAGAACGCGCCGGTGATGACCTGCTCGCGCTCCTTCTTGGCAAGGCCGTAGAGCACCATCAAGAGCCCGATCGCGCCGATCGTCCCGGCGACGCCGGCGCGCGGCACGCGCCAGAAGACCGGGTCGACATCCCATGTGAAACTAGGCAAAAGCAGCATTGGTCGGGGCGGAGCCTAGTGCTGAAGGTGGGCTCTCGCAAACCCCCACGAAAATCACAGCCTTACCGGTTCAGAGCGCGCCGAGATCGCGCAATTCTTGCTCGGCGATCGCTGCCCAGCCCCGGTTGGCCTTGGGGCTCGCCGGGCTCGGATGCAGAATCGTCCCGATTTTCCCTTGGAAATTCGGCAATGCCTGCTCTGCGCGGGCGAGCGCAAACGCACCCACGCCGATCACGAACTTCGGCTTCAGCGCAGTCACGATGTCCCGAAGTGCCCCGTCGCACGCGGCGAACAGCGCTTCTTGCTCGGCCTTGGGCAACTTGTCCGGGGTCAAATTCTTGCCGCCTTCGTCCATGAACACGAGCGGGCAATAGTTGACGACGAAGAACTCGTCGCAGAACCGCGCTGCGGTTTGGAAGCGATGCTGCGCGAACCCCCACAGGCGCGTGCCGCTGACTTCGGAGCGCGTACAGTCGAAGCCGGTGATGGCGCGCTTGGGGTGTTCGCGAGCAGGCTTGCCAACCTGCCCGGAGATGCCCAAAAAGTCTCGCACCATCGTCACGTCACCGAACGGCACCCCCGTCTGCGCCATCCCGAATGGCCCGGGGTTCATGCCCAAGAGCAGCGCGTGCTTGGGGCCTTTCCCATAGCGCTTCAGGTACGCTTCGTGCGGCGCTCGCGCATACTCCAGAGGGTTATAAACGTATGCCACGGGCGCTTTGAACTTCAGCCCGGAGACCTGGTCGCTCAGCGCGCGACTCACCTGCGTCAAATTCATGTTGCGCCCCAACGGCAACTACAGCGGCTTTGCGTTTCGCGCTGCTTCGATCGCCTGGTCCAAAGCCATCGGGCTGAAGCCGACCAGGATCTGACCCATCAAGTCGATCACCGGGATGCTCGAGCCAGAGCGGCCCGCGCGTTCCAACTTCTGACGCATTTCGGCGGCGGCCACCGGATTTTCGTCGATGTCTTTGTCGACCACGGTGACGCCGCGTTGCTTCAAGTACTTGGCGGTGTCGTGGCAGGGTTTGCACCAGGAAGCGCCGTAGATCGTGGCCGAGATGCCGCTCGCGAGCGCTTTCTTGGGCGCGCCCCCCGTGCCCGGCTGGGCGTTGGGAGCAGACTCTGCCGGGGCGGGCACTGCGCTCGGCGCGAGCGCTTCCAAGCGCGCTTTGCGTTTGCCCGCACCGAGCTCGTCCCACGCGGCGCGAGTCATCGTTTTTACGCGATAGGCACCGCTGGGCGTCACTTCATTCAGGTTCGAGACGTAGACCAACTTGCCGGTGCCTTCTTCGCGCGTGGTGTCCACGACGCGCACTTGCTCGCGGCCTTCTTTCGGCACGTCGGCCGGCTTCTGGGTGACGTGGAAATCACCCTTGTCGTCGATCCAGGTCAAAAGCAGGTTGGGGCTGTCTTCTTTGATCTCGAGCGGCGGGAGTTCGGTGGGCTTGGGCACCGCGCCAGTGTCGTCGGTCGACGCAGGAGCCGCTTGCTTCTTGCATGCGCTCAGCGCGACGCAAAGTGCGAGCAGCAAGCCCAGGGCATGAGTGATGGAGCGCCTCATTCTCGTTCTCGCCAAAGTTATCATCGGCCGGCCTGCTTGTCCCGTTTGCCCTTGCCCTGCTTTTCTTGCTTCGTCTGTGCTTTCGCGGCGGCCGCTGCAAAAGCCTGCGCTTGTTCCGCTGCGAGTTTCCGCAACTTGGCTTCCGCGTAGTCCTTGAAGCCGCCGTCGTACAGGTCGATCCCCGTGGGTCCGAAGCTTGCCGTGCGCGTGGTGACCGTCTCCAAAAATCGGCGATCGTGCGAGATCAACACCACGGTGCCTTCGAAGCCCACCAACGCCTCTTCCAGGATCTCCGCTGCTGGGATGTCCAGGTGGTTGGTCGGCTCGTCGAGGAACAAAAGGTTGCGCGGCTACAGCAGCAGCTTGGCCAACGCCAAGCGCGTGCTCTCGCCACCGGAAAAGCTCGACACACGGCGTAACGGGTCGTCCCCGTAGAAACGGAAGCGCGCCAGGTACTCGCGCGCGCCGTCGACGTTGAGGTCACCGCGCACGCTGCGGATTTCCTCGACCGCCGTCTTCTTCGGATCGAGCGAGCCGAGGTGCTGATCGAAATAGCCCTCGTACAGGTTGGTGCCGCGTTTGATCTCGCCGCGATCGCTCGGCTCGCCGTTGCCCGCGAGCAACTTGAGTAGCGTCGACTTGCCACAGCCGTTTG
>Ga0134124_10004055_pt1 | contig 11756 bp, 10 predicted proteins | sample KB304_FD_96880 | JGI IMG/M metagenome (GOLD analysis project Ga0134124, IMG submission 96880) | Terrestrial soil microbial communities without Nitrogen fertilizer from Kellogg Biological Station, Michigan, USA - KB3-0-4 | ecosystem: Environmental > Terrestrial > Soil > Unclassified ... | reverse complement strand
CTCGATCGAGTGCTCGCAGCGGTGGGCGAGCAGGCCCTTGCGATGACAGCGGGACGTCCGCTTCTCGAGGCGGCCGATGAAGTCGCGGTCGGCGGGCAGAGCGCCGAGCGGCGTCTCGAAGCTCTTCTCGCAGACGATGAAGCGCCCCTCGTCGGCCGCGTGGCCCGTGCCGAGCACGACCACCACGTCGGGACGCTCGCGGCCGCGCAGCGCCGCGTACGCCTTGCCGTAGCCGGCGCCGCCGCGGTGGAAGTCGATGTGGGGCGCGACCAGGGCGCGCAGCCGACCCTGCGGCCGGCCCCCCGCCACGCCCGTCGAGAGCCAGCTGTCGAGGTCGGCGCGCAGCTTCTCGGGCTCCTTGGAGTAGGCGGCGCCGGCGTGCATCGCGGGCCGGACGGTCCGCTTCTCGAACTCGAGCTCGAGACCGCGCCGGTGCTCGGCGAAGTGCGGCGAGTCGAGCAGCAGCGCGCGGTCCATCGTCCGCAGGAACTCCTCGAGCTCCTCCGCGCCGAGCTTCTGGTGGGTGCGCGCCTCGAAGTCGGCGCGCACCTGCTCGCGCGTGCGCGTGCCGTCGACGTAGGAGAAGAGCACGAGCGCGGCGGGGCTGATCTGCAGGGGGGCTTCGAGGAAGCCGGCGGGATCGTGCAGCAGGAACGAGCGATGGCCGCGTTCGTCGTAGGGGATCACCTCGACGGTGCGCACGCGGGGACGATCGTTCGGCGACGGATCCGAAGTTTGCATGGACGAGCGCACGGGAGCATACCGCTGGTCCGCTCGCGCGGTCGCCGTAAGATGCCGCGCCGTCGAACGTCCCTCCGCCGCGTCGAGACCTGCGAGCCGAACCTTTGGACCTCAAGCGCTTCGTCCGCGACGTGCCCGACTTCCCCAAGCCCGGGATCCTCTTCAAGGACATCACCCCGCTCCTGCGCGACGCCGCCGCGCTGCGCGGCTCGGTCGAGCAGCTCGCCGCGCGGCTGAAGGGACAGAAGGTCGACGCGATCGCCGGCATCGAGTCGCGCGGGTTCCTGTTCGCGGCGACGCTCGCGCTAGAGCTCGGACTCGGGCTGATCCCGCTGCGAAAGCCGAACAAGCTTCCGCATGCCAAGGTGCGCGAGAGCTACGCGCTGGAATACGGGACCGACGCCCTGGAGATGCACGAGGACGCCATCCGAAAAGGGGACCGGATCGCGCTCGTCGACGACCTGCTCGCCACCGGCGGGACGATGGGCGCAGCGTGCAAGCTCGTCGAGCGGTGCGGCGCCTCCGTCGTCGCCTGCCTCTTCGTGATCGAGCTCGCGGCGTTGAAGGGGCGCGAGCGGCTGGGTGGACGAAAGGTGGAATCGCTCCTCATCTATGAATGAAGCGATGGGAGAGGGACTTGCCGGATCGGGAAGGTCCGGAGCCGTGAATGCGCTCGAGAACGCCTTTCCCGACGGGGTCCGCGGAGCTTCCTTTTTTGGAAGTTGGAACCTTGGGCGTCTCTTGGCTTTCATGGCAAACTTCGGCTAGGGATCGGCGCCGACAGGGCCATTCGAGTCGGGCGCGACCCCCCAATTGCCGATGAGACTCGCAGACGGGCCGTGCCGGGTGCCAGGGACCGGAGAGGCGACATGACGGACTTCCGGGAGAAGCTCAGGGAGATCCGGGCGACCGAGCAGGAGCGGATGCGGCATCGCGTGCCGCTGACCGACCACGAGCTCGGGCTCGACTCACCGGCGACCCATCGTCTGGAGGTCCGCGCCCACCTGGTGAAGGACCTCGAGCAGATGCTCGCGGACTTCATCGCCGAGGCCCCCACCTTCGAGATGGGCCACGGCTTCTTCGAGGGGAAGTACGCCCTTTCGATCTCCTACGACGAGCCCTTCCTCGACGAGGCGCGCGGCCTCCGGAAGCACTTCTCCCGGATCAACTTCCTCCTCGACCCGTGCTCGGCCGACGGCACGTTCGCGATCACCGCCAAGATCACCGTGCGTGATCGCGACCTCTCCAAGGCGTCCGACACCGGCAACCTCGACCACTCCGACGACGTCGCCCGGCTGAAGAAGTTCGCCGAGGCGCAGCTGCTCCGCTTCGCGACCGACTACTTCGCGACGAAGACCCCGGCGCCGCCGGTCCACACCGCGAGCTGAAGCGACTTTCGTCCCGGGCCTCCCCGCCCTCCTCCGCTCCCCCGCGCGCGCGTCACCTCGACGCGCGCGCTTTCGTTTCACCCCCCGCCCCTTCGGCGGTCGATCAGGTGGGTTGTCGGAACCGCCCGTCCGCGGCGACTCCGCCGTCGTAGATTTTTCTATTTGACACAGTTAGTCCACGTTGTACATTCACCCCAAGTTGAACAACTTGACGCGCTTCGCCGGGGACCAAGGGCAAACTTTCCGAAAGGAAGGGGCGCAAAGCTACAGGGCCTGACCCGCGGGGGGTTCCGGAGGTTCTGGAACCGAACCACGGCATGGCAGCCAGCTGCCGCACCGGCTCGTCGCGGGGGCGAAGTCGTCGTTCGAAGCTTCCCGCCCGACGTGGTCGATGCGCGCGCCCCCTACGGGGGAGCGATTCTCATGGCGCAGGGTTCCGCGATCGGGTCGGTCGTCGCAGCTCCGAAGAAGGTGGTGAAGGAGCGCGAGTCGAAGGGCAGCGTTCCGGAAGGTCCGGACATCGAAGAGGTCTGGCGGACCTACAAGGAAACGAACGACCCGAACCTGCGCAATCTGCTGATCGAGCGCTACCTCCCGCTCGTCCGCTACATCTCGGAGCGCCTGCTCGTCTCGCTCCCGAAGTCGATCGACGTCGAAGATCTCCAGAGCGCCGGCGTCTTCGGGCTCATGGACGCGATCGACGGCTTCGACCTCGAGCGCGGGATCAAGTTCAAGACCTACTGCACGACGCGCATCCGCGGCTCCATCCTCGACGAGCTGCGCAGCCAGGACTGGGTGCCGCGCCTCGTCCGTCTCAAGGCGCACCAGCTCAGCAAGGCGTACAAGACGCTCGAGATCGAGCTCGGCCGCGAGCCCACCGACTTCGAGATGGCCGAGAAGATGGGCGTCTCGATCGACCAGCTCTCCGGCATGGTCGAAGAGGCCGCCGTCTGCAACATCTTCTCGCTCTCCGAGAAGTGGGACGAGAACGAGGACGACGACTCGCTCGAGAAGATCGAGATGCTCGAGGACAAGCAGAGCCTCGATCCGATCGAGACGCTGAACCAGAAGGACGTCCTGCGGGCGATCACGCGCAGCCTCACCAAGAAGGAGAAGCTGATCATCATCATGTACTACTACGAGGGGCTGACCATGCGCGAGATCGGCGACATCCTGAGCCTCACCGAATCGCGCGTCTGCCAGATCCGCTCGAACGTGATGGCGAAGCTCAAGATCCAGCTCGACAAGATGCGGAAGAAGCTGGTCCTGTGAACGGTTGCCGCGGCCTCCGGCAGCGACCGGAGGCACGCGGAGAGAATCCTCCGTGATCAAGGCCGGCGCCCCGCGCCGGCCTTGATTCGTTTCCGGCGCGCTCCAGAGTGGAGGCATGGAGCTCCCCCGCCTGCGCCACTGGAGCGGCGAGCGCCTCGGGCCGGTCGAGGTGCTCCCCGTCGTCGACTCGACCAACGCCGAAGCGCTGCGCCGCGTCGAGCGCGGCGACGCGCGCGACGGCCTCGTCCTGGTCGCCGAACTGCAGGAGGCGGGGCGCGGCAGCCGCGGTCGCGCCTGGTCGCACCTCCCCGGCAAGTCGATCGCGCTGACGGTGCTGCTGCGCGCGAGCGACGAGCGGCCGCCCCACCTCGCGACCTGGGCGGCCGTGGTCGCCGCGACCGACGTCGCGCGCGCGCACGGGCTCGTCGCATCGGTCAAGTGGCCCAACGACGGCCTGCTCCACGGGAAGGGCAAGACCGCGCCCGAAGCCTCCGAGCCGATCGCGCGGGATGCAGGCAGGAAATTCGCCGGCGTCCTGGCCGAGGCGCGCGGCGGCGCAGCCGCGGTCTGGACCGCGCTCGGCGTCGGTGTGAACGTCGGCCATGGGGCCGCCGACTTCGCCGGGGAGTTCCGGCGGCCGCCGACGTCGCTCCTCCTGCACGGCGTCACGCTGCCGCTCGAGGCGGCGCACCTCGAGCTGCTTCACGCGCTCGACCGCCGTCTCGCGCACGACCCCGAGGAGCTCGTGCGCGACCTCTCCGACCGGCTCGGGCTGGTCGGCCGCGCCGTCGTCGCGACGCTGTCCGACCGGGAAGAGCGCGGCCGGCTCGTCGCGATCGGAGTCGACGGCCGCCTGCGGCTCTCCGGCCCCGGCGGCGAGCGCTTCCTCCACGGCGCCCACGTCGTCGCCCTCGCCCTCGATCCCGCCGAGTAAGATCGCCGCCCTTTTGCTGGCGCGACTGCAGGCGCCGCCCCCCCGCGAGGATCGAGCGTGCGCCCCGACGGCCGCCAGGACAGCGAGCTCCGCCCCAGCCGCTTCACGCGCGGCTTCACCAAGGCGCCGCTCGGCTCCGTCCTCGCCGAGGCGGGGCAGACCAAGGTCCTCTGCACCGTCACGGTCGAGGAGACGGTCCCCCCGTTCCTCCTCAACACCAACCAGGGGTGGCTCACCGCGGAGTACTCGATGCTCCCGGGCTCGACGCCGAGCCGCAAGCAGCGCGACCGCGGCCCGCGCCCCGACGCGCGCTCGCTCGAGATCGGCCGCCTGATCGGCCGGTCGCTGCGGGCCGCCGTCGACGCGTCCCGCTTCCCCGGCCGCACCGTCTGCGTCGACTGCGACGTGCTCCAGGCCGACGGCGGCACGCGCACGACCTCCATCAACGGCTCGATGGTCGCGCTCGTCGACGCCTTCCGCGAGATGGAGCGGCGCGGCTGGCTGCGCGGCCGGCCGCTCGCGACGAACGTCGGCGCGAAGTCGGTCGGGATCGTCGGCGGGACGACGAAGGTCGACCTCGACTACCGCGAGGACTCGACCGCCGAGGTCGACATGAACGTCGTGATGACTTCGGACGGACGCTTCGTCGAGGTGCAGGGCGGCGCGGAGCGCGGCGCCTTCACTCCGGCGCAGCTCGACGAAATGCTCGCGGCCGCCAAGGCGGCGCTGAAGCAGGTCTTCGAGCTGCAGGAGGGCGCGCTCGCCGCGGCCCTTCCGGCGCCCGCGGCGAAGCCGGCGCCCGCGGCGACGCCGGCCCCCACGGCGAAGCCGGCCCATGGAAGCTGACGTGGGCGCCCCTCGCCGCGGCGCCGGCGCCCTCGTCCTCCTGCTCGCGACGCACAACTCGAAGAAGCTCGCGGAGATCGAGCGCATCCTTCGCACGGAGCTCGGCGCCGGCGTCCACCTGCTCGGGCTCGACCTCCATCCCGAGGTCGCGACCGCGCCCGAGGAGGGGGCGACCTTCGCCGAGAACGCGCGCCAGAAGGCGCTCTGGTACGCCGAGCGCACCGGAGCGGTCTGCCTCGCCGACGACTCGGGTCTCGAGGTCGACGCGCTCGGCGGCCGGCCGGGCGTCCACTCGGCGCGCTACGCCGGCGCCGACGCGAGCGACGCCGACAACCGCAGGAAGCTCCTGCAAGAACTCGCCGGCGTCGCGCCGCCGGACCGCACCGCCCGCTTCCGCTGCGCGATCTGTCTCGTCGACGGCAGCGAGGTCGTCTTCGAGGCCGACGGAACGACCGAGGGGAGCCTCCTCCTGGCCGAGCGGGGCGGCGGCGGCTTCGGCTACGATCCGCTCTTCCTCTCCTCCGAGCTAGGGTCCGCGGAGCTCGGGCAGACGTTCGCCGAGGCGCCCGCGGCCGCCAAGGACCGCGTGAGCCACCGCGGCCGCGCGCTCGCCCGCCTCGCCGGGTTCCTGAACGGCACGCCGGTGCAAACGTGAGCGAGGCAGGCGCGTGAACGCGGCGCACATCCGGAACTTCTGCATCATCGCCCACGTGGACCACGGCAAGTCCACGCTCGCCGACCGCCTCCTCGAGACGACCGGCCTCATGCGCCGCAACCAGGCGGGGCAGGAGCAGGTGCTCGACTCGATGGACCTCGAGCGCGAGCGCGGCATCACGATCAAGGCGAAGGCGGTCGCGCTCAACTACCGCTTCGAGGGGCAGGACTACCTGCTGAACCTGATCGACACGCCCGGCCACGTCGACTTCAGCTACGAGGTCGCGCGCAGCCTGCGCGCCTGCGAGGGGGCGCTCCTGCTGGTCGACGCGTCGCAGGGCGTCGAGGCGCAGACCATCGCCAACAGCGGGCTCGCGCACGACCTCGGCCTCGAGCTGGTCCCGGTCATCAACAAGATCGACCTGCCGCACGCGCGCCCCGCCGAGGTCGCCGAGGAGATCGAGCACCTCCTCCTGCTCGAGAAGGAGCGCTGCCTGCCGATCAGCGCGAAGCAGGGGATCGGCATCGACGCGGTCCTGGCCGCGGTGATCCGCGACATCCCGCCGCCGAAGGGCGACCGCGACAAGCCGCTGCGCGCGCTGGTCTTCGACGCCGAGTTCGACGACTACCGCGGCGTCATCTCCCACCTCCGCATCGTCGACGGCTCGATCAAGAAGCGCGACCTGATCCGGATGGTGGTCGCGAAGACCGAGTACGAGGTGCTCGAGCTCGGCCGCTTCCGTCCCCACATGGAGCCGTGCGACGAGCTGCTGGCCGGCGAGGTCGGCTACCTCATCGCGAACGTCAAGCTGCTCGAAGAGCTGAAGATCGGCGACACGGTCACCAAGCGCGGCGTCGAGGTCGAACCGCTGCCCGGCTACCGCGAGCCGCTGCACATGGTCTATTGCGGCGTCTACCCCACCGCGAACAAGGACTTCGAGACGCTGCGCAAGGCGCTGCAGAAGCTCCACCTGAACGACGCGAGCTTCAGCTTCTCGCCCGAGACCTCCGACGCGCTCGGCTTCGGCTTCCGCTGCGGCTTCCTCGGCCTGCTGCACATGGAGATCGTGCAGGAGCGGCTCGAACGCCACGCCGGCATGGACATCGTGCAGACCTCGCCGACCGTGACCTACGAGGTCGTCACGACCGACGGCAAGGTCAAGCGGCTGTCGAACCCGGCCGAGCTGCCCGACCCGTCGCTGATCGTCGAGATCCGCGAGCCGATGGTCGACCTGCGCCTGGTCGTCCCGTCCGACTCGATCGGCACCGTGCTGAAGCTCGCCATCGACCGCCACGGGCAGCTCAAGAACCAGGAGCACATCAGCCCGACGCGCATCCTGGTGAGCTTCCGCATCCCGCTCGCGGAGATCATCTTCGACTTCTTCGACAAGATGAAGTCGTACACGCGCGGCTACGGGACGATGGACTACGAATTCGCCGGCTACGAAGCCGCGCCGCTCATCAAGCTGCGCATCCTGGTCGGCGGCAGCGAGGTCGACGCGCTCTCGGTGATCGTCCACCGCGACGAGGCCGAGTCGCGCGGCCGCGCCTTCCTGCTGAAGCTGCGTGAAGAGATCCCGCGCCACATGTTCGAGGTCGCGCTGCAGGCGGCCATCGGCGGGAAGATCGTCGCGCGCGAGAGCATCAAAGCCCTGAGCAAGCACGTCACGGCCAAGTGCTACGGCGGCGACATCACCCGCAAGCGCAAGCTGCTCGAGAAGCAGAAAGAGGGCAAGAAGCGCATGAAGATGGTCGGGAACGTCGAGATCCCGCAGAAGGCCTTCCTCGCCGTCCTGCAGGTCGAACGGTGATGGCGGCGACCCCGGGCCCGGCGTCCATCGCCGAACCGCCGGCGCGCGTTCGCGCCGCGCGCGGCGCGGGGCTCGTCCGCGCCGCGTTCGAGAACGTCGAGGCGCTCGCGATCGCGGTCGTGATGGCGCTGATCCTCAAGTACTTCCTGATCGAGGCCTACAAGATCCCGACCGGCTCGATGCAGCCGCAGATCATGGGCGACCAGGTGGTCGGCATCTCCGACCGCGTGCTGGTGAACAAGCTCGTCTACCTGATGCGCGACCCGGAGCGCTACGAGGTCGTCGTCTTCCGCAACCCGCTCTGGCAGCGGCAGAACTACATCAAGCGGCTGGTCGCGTTCGGCGGCGAGCGCGTCTGCATCCGCAACGGCGACCTCTTCATCACGCCCAGGGGCGCGGCGCCCGAGGCGGAGCACATCGCCCGCAAGCCCGACTCGGTGTGGCGGGCGGTCCGCAAGGACCTGCTGCCGACGTCGGCGCCGCTCTCGCAGACCTTCGAGACCGAGGGGCACGCGCGCTTCGCCGACCGCGACGTCCTGCTCGAGCCGGCGAAGGGGGCGACCGCGTCGATCCGCACGCGCACGCCGGTCAAGGACCACTACCTCGACGGCTACCACCCGAAGTGGGTCGCGGCCTACCTCGACCCCACGACGACGCCCTTCGTGCAGAAGCAGTACGCCCACGTCGGGATGGAGAACGTGACCGACGTCGAGTTCTCGGCCGACGTGACGCCGAAGGCGGGCGCGCAGGCGTTCTTCGTCGAGATCCACGAGGCGGGCCGCGTGCACCGCCTCGAGCTGCCGGTCGGGACGGGATCGGGCTCGCTCGTGACGCAGGCCGGGGCGAGCTCCTTCGAGCCCGAGGGCGAGGCCGCCCCGCTCCCCGCGCTCGCGGCCGGGAGCTCGACGCGCGTCTCGCTCCGCAACGTCGACGACGAGCTGGTGGTCGAGATCGACGGCGCGGTCGCGCTGCGCCGCCCCTACGTCACCCGCGGGATCGACCCCGACAGCGATCCGACGGCGCGGGACGGCGGCGCGCGCGTGGTCGCCGGCGCGAGCGGCGGGACGGTCGAGCTCGCCGACGTCGGCCTCTGGCGCGACATCCACTATCTCCCCGACGGCAACGTCCCGATCAGCGCGCGCTCGTCCACCTACACCGTCCCGGACGGCGAATTCATGGTGCTCGGCGACAACACGCAGAACTCGTGGGACTGCCGGCAGTGGGTCGCGGCGACGGTCAAGCTCTCCGACGGACGTTCGATCACCGGCAACTACTTCAACAAGTTCGGCAACACGCCCGACAGCAACCCGGACTACGCCGGACCCGGCGCCAACCACTTCCGCAACGTGTTCGGACAGGACTTCGTCTTTCCGCGCGACGACGAACGCGGAGACTACGTCGAGACTCCGGTCCACTCGGTGCCCGAGCGCATGCTGCTCGGCAAGGCGCTCGCGGTCTTCTGGCCGCTGCCGCCCTTCTCGCCGACCTGGCGCCTCAAGTGGGTGCGCTGACGTGGCGCTCCTCGAGGTGCGCGGACTGGTGAAGTTCTACGGCCGGCGCAAGGTCGTCGACGGCGTGAGCTTCGAGGTCGACGCGGCCGAGATCGTCGGTCTGCTCGGGCCGAACGGCGCCGGCAAGACCACGAGCTTCCGCTCCACCATCGGGATGATCACGCCCGACGAGGGCGAGGTCTGGTTCGACGGGCGCGACGTCACGCGCATGCCGATGTACCAGCGCGCGCGGCTCGGCATGGGCTACCTCTCGCAGGAGCCGTCGATCTTCCGGCAGATGACGGTCGAGGAGAACGTCCTCGCCGTGCTCGAGATGCGGTCGCTGTCGCGCGGCGCGCGCCTGAAGCGGGCCGCCGAGCTGCTCGAGGAGCTCGGCCTCTCCCACCTCGCGCAGCAGCGCGCCGACACCCTCTCCGGCGGCGAGCGGCGCCGCCTCGAGATCAGCCGGACGCTCGCGATCGAGCCGACGCTGATCCTCCTGGACGAACCTTTTTCCGGGATCGACCCCAAGGTCGTGGGCGAATTGCAGCGCCTGCTCGAGGGGCTGCGCGCACGGGGCATCGGGATCCTCATCACCGACCATGCCTGGCGCGAGACGCTGCAGAGCACCGATCGCGCCTACGTGATCTTCGAGGGCCGCGTGCTGCGCCACGGGCCGCCCGACGAGCTCCAGAACGACCCGGAGGTCCGCCGGCGCTACCTCGGCAGCGAGGCCTCCTCCGCCGCGCCCTGACGCGGCCCAGCGTCCCCCCGCGGCGCGGCGCCCCGATGCGAACGGCGCGCGAACGGCGGGCGAACGGTCGCGAACTGCCGCGGACGCGAGCGCGCCGCGCCGACCGCAGCGGAATCCGGCGGCCGATCGCGAATTCGGACGGACTTTCCCGACGCTTCGCCGCGACGCCCGGCCGATAGGAGGCGCGGTATTCCGTCGCGGGCCCGTGGAGCGCTCGATGAGCAGCCAGACGATCGTCGCGGACAAGTCGGCGCCCCCGAAGTCTGCGGGGCCCGTCGCCGAGAACCGCGGCCGGATCCTGGTCACCGACGACGAGCCCGGCATCCGCCAGTCGCTGTCGATGTTCCTGAAGCGCCTCGGCTACGAGGTGAACGAGGCGGCGACCGCCGACGCCGCGGTCGAGCTGCTCGACCGCCACGACTTCGACCTCGTCCTCTCCGACATCGCGCTGCCCGGCACCACCAACGGGCTCGACCTCCTGACCAAGGTGAAGGCGCGCTCGCCCGACGTCGACGTGATCCTGATGACGGGCCACCTCGACCTCGACTTCGCGATCGACGCGCTGAAGAAGGGCGCCTCCGACTACTTCAAGAAGCCGTTCCTCTTCGACGAGATCAAGCACGCGGTCGAGCGCGCCGTCGAGCGGCGCAAGCTGCTCGGCAAGGCGCGCGAGCTCGACAAGCTCCAGCTCAAGCACGACGCCCTGAAGGACCTGCAGCGCGAGGTGCTCGTCTCGGTCGCCGCGATGATCGACGCGAAGAGCCCCTACACGCGCGCCCACAGCGAGCGCGTCGGCATCTACTCGCGCCACTTCGGTCAGAAGCTCGGCATCTCGTCGCGCGAGCTCAAGATCGTGACGACCGGCGGCCGCCTCCACGACATCGGCAAGATCGGGACGCCCGACCAGATCATCGACAAGCCCGAGCGGCTCACGCCCGAGGAGTGGAAGATCGTCCAGCACCACCCGGTGTGCGGCGCCGAGCTCCTGAAGCCGATCGCGATGATGCGCCCCTACATCCCGGTCGTGCGCTGGCACCACGAGAACCACGACGGCACCGGCTACCCCGATCGGCTCTCCGGCGTCCAGATCCCGCTGACCGTCCAGATCGTCAAGATCGCCGACTACTACGACGCGATCACGTCCGACCGGCCCTACCGCAAGCCGATGACGATGCGCGAGGCGTGCGCGACGCTCGAGCGCGAGGCGGGCAGCGCCTTCCCGCGCGAGATCGTCGGTTCGTTCATCGAGCTGCTGCACGCGGCGCCCTGGCGCGGCACGACCGCCGACGTCGGCGAGAACGAGTCCGAGGCGGGGACGCGCGGCAAGGTCGCCGCGACCGCGGAGCGCACCGGACGGAGCTGATCGGAGCCGAGGCGGGCTGCCGCTCACTCGATCGAGGACGCGGCCGACGCCGCGCACGGCGGCGCCTCCCTTGCACCGCTCGCGCAGGCGCCCTAGCCTCCTCCGCCTTTCGCGGCGCCGCTGCGCCTCGCGCAGCCGCACCCGCCCCCCCCGTGCACGGGTCTCCTCGCATGAAGATCACCGTCTGCGTGAAGCGCGTCCCCAGTACCGCCGCCCGGATCCGGATCAGCGCCGACGGGCGGTCGATCGACGAGGCGGGGGTCGAGTTCGTGCTCAACCCCTACGACGAGTTCGCCGTCGAGGAGGCGCTCCGGATCTGCGAGAAGGCCGCCACCCCGCCGCCGAGCGAGACGACCGTGCTGTGCTTCGGTCCCGACGCGGTCACCAAGGAGCTGCGCAACTGCCTCGCGATGGGCGCCCACGCGGCGCTGCACGTGCCGGCGCCGGCGGGCGACGCCGCGGCGCGCGACCCGCTGGCGACGGCGCAGGTGATCGCGGCGGCG
>Ga0134124_10004054_pt1 | contig 11756 bp, 8 predicted proteins | sample KB304_FD_96880 | JGI IMG/M metagenome (GOLD analysis project Ga0134124, IMG submission 96880) | Terrestrial soil microbial communities without Nitrogen fertilizer from Kellogg Biological Station, Michigan, USA - KB3-0-4 | ecosystem: Environmental > Terrestrial > Soil > Unclassified ... | reverse complement strand
GGAGTAGCCCCTACTTTAATTTCAGGGACAGACACCGAGTATGAATGATATCGGGGGGCTGATGAATCTGGTAGACATTCTTATCTGGTTGATTCTGGCAGGATTTGTCGTCAAGGGGTTCACAAAGGGTCTTGTCCGTCAGATATGCTCCCTTGCCGGATTTCTGATAGGCGGCTGGGCTGCCATCAAATACCATCTTTATCTTGCCGAGGCCAGTCGCAACATCATTCATCTGCCGCACTATCTGGCAATAATCCTCTCCTTCATCCTCATCTTCCTGCTGATCGGGCTTCTTTTCTTCCTTCTCGGTCATATTCTTACGGTGATGTTCAAGATAGTCCTGCTTGGCGGTGTGAACCGGGCTGGCGGAGTGGTTCTGGGTTTTCTCGAAGGAGCATTTACCGTCTGTATCGCTCTTTATATGGGTACCAGCAAGCCGGTACCGGAAAAGGTCAAGGGGTATATCCACCGCTCCAGGACGGCAGCCCCTTTCCTTGAGACCGGAAAGGAGATAGTCACAGGATGGGGTGGCGTTCCGGACCTGCTCAAGATGCCGGCATCTCTCAAGGGGGGCAGGAATTCCGGCGCTTCGAAGGATTAGCCCATGATGATCCCTGATGAGAAGATTGCTGAAGTCCGGGAGCGGGCCGGGATTGTCGAGGTTATATCCGACTACATCAGCCTGAAAAAGTCCGGGGCAAACTTTCAGGGGCTCTGTCCGTTTCATGGTGAAAAGACCCCGTCATTCAACGTGAATCCTTCACGCGGAATATTTCACTGCTTTGGCTGCGGCGAAGGCGGTAATGCCATTACCTTTGTGATGAAGATGGAGGGGATCTCGTTTCCCGAAGCCGTGAAACTCCTTGCGAAGCGGGTCGGTGTAGAGATAGACGACCGTCCGCCGACCCTTTCGGAGATGAAGCGCAAAGACGAAAAGGAGCAGCAGCTCGGAATCATAGCTGCCGCTGCCGGCTACTATGCAAGACTTTTAAGGGATGATCCTGCCGGCGACGCCGGTCGCAGATATCTTGCCGGTCGCGGCGTTGAGGGGGAGGTGATCTCTTCCTATCGACTGGGATATGCTTCTGATCGCTGGGATGGACTGGCAGCTTTCCTGAAGCAGAAAGGGGTATCGCCGGAGCAGGTTGAAAAGCTCGGGCTGATAAAGAGCAAGAGTAGCGGCGGGTACTTCGATCTGTTCAGGAACAGGCTGATCTTTACCATTGCCAACGTTCACGGGCAGCCGATCGGTTTCGGCGGGCGGGTTCTCGACAATTCGCTGCCCAAGTACATAAACTCTCCGGAGTCGCCTGTTTATCTGAAGAGTGAAGTACTGTTCGGTATCGATCTTGCCAGGCAGTCGATGCGGGAGCAACGATCCGCGATCATCGTAGAAGGCTATTTCGATCATCTTGCACTCTACAGAAGCGGGATCAAGAATGTGGTAGCTACCTGCGGAACAGCTCTCACAAAAGGTCATCTGCTGGTATTGCGGCGTTATGCCGACAAGCTGTATCTCCTTTTTGACGGCGACAGCGCAGGTAAAAAGGCTACCTTCCGGGCGATGGAGCTCCTGCTTGCCGAGCAGGTACCCTGTCATGTCATCGAGCTCCCGGCGGGGGATGATCCGGACAGCTACCTCGCAAAGCACTCTGCCGAAGAGTTCGGAGAGCTTCTGCACAGGGCTCTTCCGGCTCTCGACTACTATCTGCGGGACCTGGTCTCCCAGGAGGATACCGGCACTGTTGCCGGCAAGAAGGCTGTTGTTGACCGGTTCAAGCCACTGTTGCTGAAGCTGGCCGATCCGGTTGAGCGTGATCTTTATCTGCGCGAGCTGTCAAGACTTCTTGCAATCGATATCAGGACCCTGGGCGCCGGCATGAGCGCTGCTCAGCCGAAATCTGCCACTTCCATGCCCGCACGGCCTGGTGCCGGGACTGCTGAGTCGATTGTCGCGCTGCTGTTCAGATATCCGGAAATTGTTTCAGAGTTCAACAGTTCAGACGTTGCCGGTCTGTTGCCTCCGGTTCTCCGGGAGGTAGCGTCCAGAATCGTTGCCGCTGCCGCAAAAAACGAACTGATCGAATATGATGCCATTATCGGTCAGGCCGCCGAAAGAGATGAGCTGCGCATGCTTGCTGCTCTCCTGGTAGATGATGCTCACCTGGCGGATATCGACCCGCACAAGGCTTTTCGCGATTTCAGCCGGGCTCTTGAGCGGGAGACGCTGAAGATGACCGACGTGAAAAGTCTGCAGAGAGAGTTGCAGCAGCTTGATTCAGAATCTCCCCGCTACCGGGAGATTCTTGAATTGCTTGACCGTTTGCGAAACAGAAAATCTCAATTATCATTATAAGTAAATGTGTTTTTATCGAATGAACTTTATTAATCTATCCGCCTTCACAAGGGGAATTTCATGGCCAAAAAGAGTATTGAAGAGGTTAAGCAGCTTATCGACATGGGTAAGGAAAAGGGATTTCTTACCTACGAAGAGGTTAACGACCTCCTTCCTCCGGATATTGTCTCTTCAGAGCAGATAGACGATGTGATGAGCATGTTCGGTGAGATGGAGATCGAGATCGTCGACTCTGTCCAGAAAGTAAAGATCCCCAAGGCCAAGCTTGATCTCGAGGATGAGGAAGAGGGCGAAGGGGAGCAGGAAGAGCAGGAGTTCGAACCGGGCGCCCTCGGCAGGACCAGTGACCCGGTGAGGATGTACCTTCGTGAAATGGGTTCGGTCTCCCTGCTTACCAGGGAAGGTGAAGTCGAGATTGCAAAGCGTATCGAAGAGGGTGAGCGGGATGTTGCCGGAGTCATACTCAATACGCCGATCACCCTGAAAGAGATGGTCTCCCTCGGTGATCGCCTCAGAAAGTTCCAGATCAACGGCTCCGACATCAGCAAGGAGGTCGAGGAGGAGGAGCTGGAGGAGGAAGGTGAAGAGAATCATCAACGGACCAGATTGCTCGAGGTGATGGACGAAATCCGCGACATAGATGTCCGGATGGATGTCATTATTGCCGAGCTGGATGCCGAGTCGCTGAACAAAGGGGATGAAGCAAGGCTGGCGGTTGAGAAGAATGAACTCAAGGCCCGTCTTGCCGAACTGGTGAAGTCGCTCCGCCTGAAAGACCGTCACGTCGAGAAGATATCCCTCCGGCTCAAGGAGCTCTCCGGAAAGGTTGACAGGATATTGAGAGAAGGAAGCGATCTTGAAAAGGAGTTCAATGTCAAGCCCTCGTTGTTTACCACGTACCTGACAGACCCTCAGAGGCAGAGCGGAGATTGCCTGAAACTTATAAAAAAGCTGAAGCGTTCCGAGGAGGATACCCAAAAGATCGAGAAGAGGCTTTTCAATCTTGAACGGAAACTCAAGAAGGTTGAGGATGAGTCCGGATTCAAGGCCTGCGAGCTTTCACAGGCGCTGCTGGCCGTAGAGCAGGGCGAATGCCGGGCAAAGCTGGCCAAATCGGAGCTGGTCGAGGCAAACCTGAGGCTTGTCGTGTCGATTGCCAAAAAGTATACCAATCGCGGGCTTCAGTTTCTCGACCTGATTCAGGAGGGTAATATCGGCCTGATGAAAGCGGTGGATAAGTTCGAGTACCAGAGAGGGTACAAGTTTTCAACTTACGCAACCTGGTGGATACGGCAGGCGATTACCAGGGCGATAGCCGATCAGGCAAGAACCATAAGAATCCCGGTCCATATGATCGAGACCATCAACAAGTTGATCCGGACCAGCAGGCAGCTGGTTCAGGAGATAGGGCGCGAGCCGTCTCCCGAGGAGATCGCGGAAAGAATGCAGCTGCCTCTCGACAAGGTCAGGAAGGTCCTCAAGATCGCCAAAGAGCCTATCTCCCTGGAGACACCGATAGGAGAGGAGGAGGATTCACATCTTGGCGACTTCATCGAGGACAAGGGTGTTGTCTCTCCTCTTGAGGCGGTCATCAAGGCAAATCTTACCGAGCAGACGGCAAGGGTGCTGGCAACCCTGACCCCGAGAGAGGAAAAAGTCCTGAGGATGCGCTTCGGTATAGGTGAGAAGAGCGACCATACTCTTGAAGAGGTCGGGCAGGACTTCGAAGTCACACGGGAAAGGATACGGCAGATCGAGGCAAAGGCTTTGAGAAAGCTTCGCCACCCCAGCAGGGCAAAGAAACTCAAAAGCTTTGTCGAGTAAGATGAAGGGCCGCGGTTTGTCGCGGCCCTTTTTTTATTCCCGTGCAGGACGCAAAGTCAGTCTCGTAAAATCTATCGTTTACAGAGTCATTCAAGTGAGTTAATGATAAATGTCAAGAAGCTCCCGATAGAAAGTATTGTGCCTGAATCGCTGAGAGCTGAATCCATCAGTGGCCCTTCCGGAAGGTCCTGATGAATCGTGCCGTCTCTCAGCAGTGGAGGATAAAGATGTTCAGAGCAGCAATTGTCCTGATTTTTATCATCTGCTCCGTTTCTGCGAATGCAGCCCATCAGGTGAAATTCGTTGCGGAAATCCCCGTTGACAACCCCCTTCATGTAGCATCAAACCACGACGGCAATATCTATGTGACCAATAAGGATGCGAAGGTTTCCGTTTTTTCGCCAGACGGCAAGAGTGTTTTTACAATCCAGGGTAATGATCCGGCTGGGGACCCTTACCTGAAAAAACCTTCCGGAATTGCCGTGTACGGCGATCGGGTCTATGTTTGCGACAAGTCAAGGGACAGGGTCGTCATCTTCTCCAAAGACGGAAAATTCATTGACAGTTTCGGCGAAGGGGGGAGCGGCAGGAAGCAGTTCAGCAACCCTGAAGGGATATTTGTCTATCAGGGGGTAGTCTACGTTGCGGATTACGGCAATGACCGAATCCAGGTTTTCAGCGATACCGGCGTACATCTTCAGACTATCGGCGTTGACGACAATGAAGAGCATCTGCTCAAGAGTCCTACCGATGTGGCGGTAGATAATCGCGGCAATGTCTATGCGATCGACAGGGAGAGCCGCCAGATAAAGATATATGCCCAGAACGGGAGCTATCTTGGTAAGATCTCCGGAGGGGCAAAGCCCTTCTCACTGGCGATGTCCGGAGACGGTATCTATGTAACAGATGTCGAGAACCACAACGTCACCAAGTTCAACTTCAAGGGTGAGAAGCTCTTTCACTTCGGGACCTACGGTGATGGCAGGGTCCAGTTCAAGGAGATCGTGGGGATATCCGCCGACAGTACCGGTCGGGTGTACGTGGTGGATAGCGAGAGGAAGTCCGTGCAGCTTATCGAAACGGACAGGCCTGTCGAGAGTGATCTCCCTTTGAGTGTCGCTCCGCCGACCTCTGTCCGCTGGATCAGGGAGATCAGGCAGTTTGCAAAGAAGGTCGCCTGGGACAGGGGGAGAAACCTCGTTTATGCCATAGACAGTGATAAAAAAGCCGTCAACGTGATAAAGGACGGAAAAGCAGGCAAGAGCCTGATCCTGCCGGAGCGCAACCCGGTTGCGGTAGCTGTGGATCCGAACGGGATGCCCTGGGTTTTCGACAAAGAGGAGAGTCAGCTGCTGAAGCTGGATCAGGAGGGGAACATCCTTCTAAAGGTCGGCTCCTCCGGAAGCCGGGAAGGCTATTTTTCCAGGCCGAAAGACATTTGCATCTCCAAAGACGGCTCAATATACGTTGCCGATACCAACAATGACCGGATTCAGGTCTTCAACAACGATGGCGTCTTCCTGAACGTTTTTACGAAGGGGATGGACGACCAGCTTCTCGAAAGCCCGGTCGCCATAGATCTGGATGCAAAAGGGAATCTTTACGTGCTGCTGGATTCGCGGAATACGGTAGTGATCCTCTCTCCGAACGGACAGGTGCTCCGCGAATTCGGAGGCAAGCCTCCGGGCAGGGGGACTTTCGAAAGTCCGGTAAGCCTGGCAGTCGCAGAGAATGAGTTGATGGTGCTGGATGCCGGGAGCAGCAGCATAAAGGTTTTCACTCTTCCTGGTGAGTTCAAAAGGGAGTTCGGTTCGAAAGGGGAGGGGAAAGGAGATTTCAAAAAACCTTCATCGATAGCGGTTTTCGACGGGCTCAGTTTTATGGTCTCCGACTCGGGGAATGAGAGGCTTCAGGAGTTCGTCACGGTCAGCACTCCGGCTCCTCCGGTCGGGCTGACCGCAACGGGGGGAATGAGAAAGATCGAGTTCAGCTGGAAGAGCCCGGATGATGGATTCGTCGAGTCGTACAGGATCTTCAGGACGCTCAAGGGCGGGACCGGCTTCAAGGAGGTTGCGGTTGTAAACAGTAACTCCTATCAGGACCGGGACCTGCTTCCGGGGGCCACCTACTCCTACAAGGTGAGTGCGCTTGTCAAGGGAGGAAACGAGAACATCTCCATAGAGACCGCTTCCGCCATTCCGTTGAAATACACTCCGAAGCCGCCCCTTTCAGTCGAAGCCAAGAGTCTGGAGTGGTCAGTGGACCTGACATGGCAGGCCGAGCGTCAGGATTATCTCGATCACTATGCGGTGTATCGTGACAGCGACGAGGAAGGTGTACTCCCGATTCTGCTCGGGACAACAAAGGAGACGAAATTTTCCGAGGAGGGACTGGATTCCGATACCGAGTACACCTATCTGGTGAGCGCGATCAGTATCGACGGGGTCGAGAGTGAGCGTGTAGCGGTGGATACAAGCACCATAGTTGCCACTAAACCCCCGCTCGAGATCGAAATTATCAAGATGAGCGATATCTTCTCGAACACGTACAAGATTTATGAGAATGAAGGGATCGGCAAGGTAAAGCTTACCAACAATACCCGCAACGAGATCATTGCCTTGAAACTTGCTTTCAGTATCAAGGAGTACATGGATTATCCTTCCGAGCTGGAGATAAAGAGTCTCCCGCCGGGGCAGAGCAGCGAGATAACCCTTAAGGCGGTATTCAACAACAGGATTCTGGACGTTACGGAAGACACTCCGGTACAGACAGAGCTCAGGGCATCCTATTTCGAGAACCAGAAGCAGCGGGTATTCGTCAGGAACAATGCGATAAATCTGTATGAAAAGCACCGGATGATGTGGGTGACCAAGGACAGGGTGGCTACCTTCGTTACCTCGAAGGATCCGGTAGTGCTTGAATTTGCCAGGTCGGTTGTGACCCAGTATGCGGATATAGGCTCTCCCCTGGTTTTCGCCGCGGCCGTTTATGACTATATGGGGCTCACCGGGATGACCTATCTCCAGCACCCGAACAATCCCTACCAGATAGTAGAGGGGAAGACCAATTACGTGGATTACGTGCAGTATCCCAGGGAGACCCTGAAGCGTAACTCCGGCGTCTGCACCGACCTGGTAGTCTTCTTTTCTGCTGCGCTGGAAGGGCTTGGCATCAGGACGATGCTGCTGGGAACTCCGGATCATCTCTTCATGATGTTTGCGGTCGGGCAGGTGGCCGAGCTTGGAGACTCGACCATGAACGGGATGTTCGCGATACATGAGGGGACTGTCTGGGCGCCTGTCGAACTTACGCTTGTCGGATCAACTTTCATGAAGGCCTGGGAGACCGGGAGCGGCGAGTACCACGAATGGCGTGATAAGGGGATCGAGATCACCGATCTTGGCAAGGCCTGGGCGAGGTACAAGCCTGCCACATTGCCGGTGACCGAGTGGCGTGCCCCGGCTGTCAAGAGGTCCGAGATCGACAAGCGGTACGGCAGTGAGATATCCAAGCTGCATAAGATGAAGCTGAAATATACGAGCAACCGCTATTTCGCGCAGATCAACAGCAATGCTTCTGACGGGAACGCGTATCTCCAGCTGGGGATAATCTATGGCGAATCGGGGGAGCTCGACGATGCGCGCAAGTACCTCGAAAAGGCTCAAATCCTCATGCCCGAAAAGGCTGAGGTCCTGAACAATCTTGCCAATGTCTTGTTCCTTAAGGGAGACTATCAGGCTGCCAGGCAGGCATATGAAAAGGCTTCAGAACTGGATCCGGCCGACCCCTATATTCTGGTAAATCTTGCACTCTGTTATTTGAGAGTTGAAAACAGGGAAAAGGCGACAGAGGTTTTCAGGACAGCAACCCGGAAGGATCCTTCTCTTCTGAAAAAGCACAGAACAATAGCCATTGAACTCCTGGGCAGCATGTAGAGCGAAGGATTTATTCTGCTAGGATGAGGAGGTTGTCAGCATGAAGAAAAGTGTAATGATCCTGGGGGCACTGATTCTCATATCTGCGCCTGTCTTTGGCGAGCAGAAAGACGGATTTTGGGACAGGCTGCAGACCAAGCTGGAGAAGGTCACACCTTCAAAAAAAGTCTCTACCACCAGCGCTGTCGGGGGGGTTCGTGGGGCAAAGAACGATGACGCTTCCGATATTTACTGGAAAGGCAGGGACAAGAGTCCTGATATGAACGATGAAGAGCTCGAGAAATTCAATCTTGCCATGGAAAGCAGGCGTAAAGGTGAGAATGAGCTTGCCCTCAAGCAGTTCGAAGAGTTCCTGAACATGTATCCGCAGAGCCAGTTCCGGGTTGAGGGACTCCAGGCAGCAGAGATGCTCAGGGCTGAAATTGCAGCGGCGAAAGCGGCTGTGAAAGTTGAGCCTGTACCGAAGCCTGCAGAAACCGGAGTTTCCGTTCCTGCAGCGCCAACACCGGCTCAGTCCGCGGAAGCCGTTAAACCCGTATCCGAACCTCAGCCTGTAAAATAGTGTCAAAGCCGGCAGCCGGATTACTCCGGCTGCCGGCACGGTTCAGTTGTTCAGCGTTACGACGGTCACCCCGTCGCCACCTTCAAAGCTCTCTCCCTTGCGAAAAGTTTCAACCTGCGAAGATTCGGAAAGATACTCCCGGACGCCGCGCATCAGAGAACCCGTCCCTTTCCCGTGGATTATCCGAACTTCTTTCGTGCCGGCAAGCGTGCAGTTGTCCAGGAATTTGTCCAGTATGGCAATCGCTTCATCGACCCTGAACCCTATCAGGTTGAGTTCATTTTCTGAGTCGGCAGTGCTTTGCGTTCCAGAGCTTTTATAGGTCCTTTTGCCCGGGCTTTCCGCTGCCGGAGCGGAGACCGCCGAGAAAGGGAGTTCGATTTCCATGCTCCCGGCCCGAAGCCTGAGCCGTTTCTGGCTTTTGTCGACAGCCAGTACCGTTGCATTGTGCCCAAGCGCCGTTACAAAGACCTTCGATCCGGATTCCAAGGCTTCAGGCTTTATGCCGGTTTGCGGTCTGATCTGTTCCAGTTCGCTCAGAAGCTTCTCTTCGACGGCGGCAAGGGCTGCCGGGCTTTTGCGGCTCCGTTCCCGTCTCGCCTCATCGAGTATCCTGTTAAGCTCGGCCTTGGTAGTGTTGACGAGTTCTCTTGCGCTGATAATCCCTTTTTCGCGTGCTTCGCGCAGCTTCGTTTCAACGCTGCCCAACGCCTCCTCGATGGATCTCTCTTTTTGCGCAATTGATGCTTCACGTTTCAATAATTCACCGTGCAGAGACTCGTTCCTGTTCCTGGTCTCTTTCAGCTCGGCGAGCAAGGAGTGAAATTCCGATTCCATCCTTCCGACCATCTCTCCGGCCTTGACTATGATCCTTTCCGGAAGTCCGCATTGCCGGGCAATATCGAGGGCATGAGACTGGCCCGGCTCACCGGTAGTCAGCCTGTAGCCAGGAGTGAGGGTACTTCTGTCGAACTCCATGGCTCCGTTGATCATGCCGGGACTTTTCTGTACAAATGCGACGATGTCGATGAGATGAGTCGTGGCAAGGACCAGGCACCCTTTCGAGGCAAGCTCGGCAAGAACGGCACAGGCTATGGCACCTCCCTGGACAGGGTCGGTGCCGGTACCGAGCTCATCGAGCAGCACGATTGTCCTCTCGTCGGCCCGCTTGAGAATCATGGATATTTTCCGGACATGGGAGGAAAAAGTCGAAAGGCTCTCTTCTATCGACTGGTCGTCACCTATGTCTGCACAGACAGCTGCGGAGGCAGGGAAAACCGAGTTTTTACCCGCCGGGACCGGGATTCCCGACTGGGCCATCAGCGTCAGGAGTCCCGCGGCCTTGATGGCTATGGTCTTCCCGCCGGTGTTTGGCCCGGTTATCAGAAGCGTCCTTATGCCGGAACTGCCGCCCAGTTCAAGATCCAGAGGCACGACACTCCTGCCGCTGCGCTCTTTATGGAAAAGGAGCAGCAGGGGGTGGTAGCCGCTTTCAATCTTCAAATACATCTCACCGGACATGTGCGGCACGTTGGCGTCTACAAGATTGGCAAAGGAGGCAAGCGAATTCAGAAGGTCGAGTTTTACAACCGCTTCGAAGTCGGCAAGGATCAGATCCGAGTCCTCTCTGATCCATCCGGTTATCTCTTTCAGTATCCGTATCTGCTCGGCCTTTTCTTCGGCGCTCAGGTTTTCCAGTTCGTTGACCATGCCGATGACCTCTATCGGCTCCATGAAAGCGGTCTCGCCGGTTCGCGACACGTCGTGCACTACCCCGGGCACCATCCCCTTCGAGTCCATCCTGACCGGTATGACCCATCTGCCGTTTCTCTGCGTGATGAAGTCGTCCTGGAGGAATATCGCGGTTGCTCTCTCCCGCACGATCTCTTCGAGCCTCTTTCTGATCCGGGAGACGAGGTTTCTGTGTGATCTGCGGAGAGTGAAGAGAAGGTCGGAAGCAGTGTCGAGGAGTCCTCCGTCGGGTGCGATGGTGCGTTCAAGAGGTTCGAGAATGTCCGGAAAACCTTGCACATCCCGGGCAGATTCTTTCAAAAGAGGGATGTCGGTGCGATAGCTGAAGAGTGATGCCAGATTTTGCGAGACCCTGAGGAGCGGCATCAGCAGGGACAGTTCGTCAGGGCTCAAAGAAGCCCCTTCCGGGCGCGCCAGGTCGAGGATCTCCCTGATGTCCTCGAACGGGACAAAAGGCAGAGAGATGCCGGAGGCGGCAAGGGACCTGATCTCTTCTGTCAGCGCGAACCGAAGCTCGATCTCTTCACGTTTCGGGATGGGGGATAAGGTCTGAAGGGTCTGGATGGAAGCCGGTGAGTGGGCGAAAAGCGATATCCGGGCCAGTATTCTTTCAAATTCAAGCAGTTGTTGTGTGTCGGAGCTCATGTCACCTCTTCTTTTTTGGCAGATGATCTTCTCTTGGCCCGCGCCTTGCGCTTTTTTATCCGGTCCGCTTCAAGGCTGGCTGCAGTCGGAAGCCCCTTCCCGGCAGCGATCTTTTCGAGGAGTTCCCTGCGGGCCAGAAAGCGGTTCACCGACTGACTCCGGTCTTTCATGCACTTGACTTCAATGCCTGTAGGAAGATGAACAAGATGGACGCAGGTAGAGGTTTTGTTGACGTGCTGGCCGCCCTTTCCGGAAGAGCGGACAAAGTTCTCCCTGAGCTCATTCTCGGTAACTCCCAGCTCTTTCATCCGCTCGGAGAGAAGTCTCTGCTTTTCAGGGGATATGGCAAAAGTGACCATGCATCGGAATCTTTCTAAGTTGAATCTCGCATACGTGACAGTGAGGGCTTTTCCGAGCGGAAACAGCCGGAGCACATGGCCAGATATTGCCTAATTGTCGAGTGCCACCGATCTTCTCCGCGGATGAATAAGCAGATGCCGGCGCTGAAGCAAAGGCGTTGCAGCGAGAAAAGGCCCTCACTGTCACGTATCCAGGTTTCTGATAACTTTAAACTGTCGGAAGGCATTTGTAAACCTGCTCCGAACTTGTCATGAACTAACCATTTGTGTTACTGCCGCAGCGATGAAAATATCGATCATCATACCTGTGAAGCCCGGAGGAG
>Ga0134124_10004052_pt1 | contig 11760 bp, 1 predicted proteins | sample KB304_FD_96880 | JGI IMG/M metagenome (GOLD analysis project Ga0134124, IMG submission 96880) | Terrestrial soil microbial communities without Nitrogen fertilizer from Kellogg Biological Station, Michigan, USA - KB3-0-4 | ecosystem: Environmental > Terrestrial > Soil > Unclassified ... | reverse complement strand
CATTTGACGGGTGGTTACGCGGGCGGCCAGGCGGAATATGCGCGCGTGCCTTTTGCGGATGTCGGCCCGATCAAGGTGCCGGAATACCTGAGCGACGAGCAGGTGCTCTTCCTGTCAGACATTTTTCCGACCGGTTACATGGGCGCGGAAATGTGTGACATCACACCGGGCGACACGATCGCGATCTGGGGTTGCGGGCCAGTCGGACAGTTTTCAATTCGCAGCGCTTTCCTGCTGGGTGCGGAGCGAGTGATCGCGATCGACGCAGTGCCGGAGCGATTGAAGATGGCTGAACAGGGCGGCGCGGAGACGATCAACTACGAAAAGCAGAATGTGTATGAAGCGTTGATGGAGATGACTGGTGGACGCGGGCCTGATGCCTGTATCGACGACGTCGGTATGGAGGCGCACGCACCGGGTCTCATCTTCGCTTACGATCGTGTGAAGCAGGCGATGATGCTCGAAACCGATCGGCCGCACGCGTTGCGTGAAGCGATCATGTGTTGCCGTAACGGCGGCATCATTTCAGTGATCGGTGTTTATGGTGGGTTCATCGACAAGTTTCCGATGGGATCGGTGATGAATCGCGCGTTGACGATCAAGACGGGGCAGGCGCACGTACAAAGGTACCTGAAACCGTTGTTGCAGATGATCGAGAACGGCGACATCGATCCGAGCTTCGTTGTAACGCACCGGATGAGTCTTGACGACGCGCCAAAGGCGTACGACATGTTCAAGAATAAAGAGGACAACTGCATCAAGGTTGTGCTCAAACCGGATTGGAACGGGACCAACGGCGATTCCGACACGGTGGTGCACTAAGAAGACATCCACAGATTGCACGGATTAATCTGTGTAATCTGTGGATAACCTTTTCATGGACCGAAGCGGCCACGGTATTCGTCGGAGAAGAGGAAGCCAAAGATCATGTGACGGAAGTTGCTCGGGTCGTTGGTTAGCGTCGTGACCCAGTTGTTGTAGCCAATAGTGTCCGGATCGCGGCGTAGATACCCGAAGTATTGCATCGCTACAAACGCCCGGATGAAGAACTTATCTTCCACCGCCTTGCTCTCGACGATCTCACGCAACACTTGCCCGCGCGTTTTCTGATTGCCATCAAGCGCGGCGATCAAGTCAGCCTTGTTGCTGAGCGTGATCTCCGCATTCTGCTCTAGAGCATTTACATACGCAGCATTTGACAACGCATTATATCGACTTGTGAACTCACTACGCTGCACAAACGCACCCGTGTAAGCCGCTTTACTGAGAATCTCTGACTCCGGCGACTGTGCGCCGCCAACCTGCGCCATGTCCGGCACAAACTCCGCATACAGCGGTCTTCGATCAAACGCGACTTCGTAGAACCGGTAAGCAAAGTAACCACGGCCACGAAACTCGTCTGACAGGAAGAACCCTGCCGACACATGCACACGATCACACGACGGATTAAGGTTTTCGCCAAAGCCGCCTTGCGGACAGCCACTCAGCGTCGTGACCCAATTTGCGAAGCCAACCGAATCCGGCAGACGACCGAGAAAGTCGAGGTACTGCTGAGTCACGAAAGGCTCAACTCCATCGATTGGATTTTGTGTCGCGGGCGTCGTGTCGTTGTCTACGATCGTTGCCGTGACGTTCACAGTCGAACCCAGTTGCGCTCCGACTGGACTCGTTAGAGCGACCGTGAACGTTTCATTGCCTTCGACATTAGCATCGTTCACGATCGGAATCGCAAACGACTTACTAGTTTCGCCCGCGGCGAAGCGAAGCGTTCCGGCTGCCGAGCCATAATCGCATCGCTCGGAAGCTTTGCCGTTAACAACACTACATGCCTGCAGTCCGGCCGTATCGGCAGTAGCAAAGTTAACCGTAGCCGAGCTGGAGACATCGCCCGTGCGCGTAACCACAATCTCCGACGAGCCACTCTCCTCATTTACCGAAGCCGGGCTAACTGAAAACTGCACAGTGTTTCGCTTCGTGCCGACAAAGTCTACGACTTCACTCGTCGTCAGATCCGAAATGACCTTGTTCGCCGGCGCGAAAATATAAGGTGTGGTTTCATCCGGAGTTATGGAGTAAAAGGCGTGGCGTTGCACGTTTGGACGCGAGTAAAACCCGTTCGCATCAGTGAACACGTTGGTCGACCCGACCCCACCCTGAGTTATTGTGATCTTAATTCCCTGGAGTGGATTGCCGTTACTGTCTGTCACATGCCCGGTGATATTGGCGGGCGCAAAAGTACCCACGAAATCCTGGCCGGTTATGTTGGCGTTGGTGATCGTAACGGTACGGCTGACCGGTTCGTAAGTGTGAAAGATATCGAAAGGCGTAATCGTGTACTGGCCCGCCGGCAGGTTGACGAATTCATAGTTACCGCTAAAGTCGCCTCCCGGGAACGGGAACGTGTTAAGAGCGCTAGTCAGCTTCACCTGTGCAGTGACCGGCGACCCATCTGAATTAGTGACTTTCCCGGAAATTGAGAAAGTCGGCTGCGGTGTGGGCGTCGGTGTTGGGTTCGGATTAGGCAGCTTTTGCCAACTCGGCTGCGTATCGTTGAAGTTGTTGTTCGTGAGACAGGTTAGATTTGTGTTGTCGAGATTCACCGTGCAAATCTCGGCGCCCAGTTGCGCAACAATCTTTACACCGTCAGGCGACCACGCTGCTGTTGGAGCGTTGAAATCGAAAAGTCTTCTAAAGTTCGAACCATCGGCGTTCATCACATGGACGGCGCTCGCGTTGGTTGTGCCTCGCAACACCATGATCTTCGTTCCATCAGGCGACCAGCGTGGATCGAAGTCATTAGTCGGCCCATCGTGAGTCTGTTGAATGGTTGTTAGTTTGGTCTGGTTTGTACCGTCGACGTTCATCACATAGATTTCGCCCTCCTTCGCGTAGACAAACTTCGACCCATCCGGTGACCAGTCGACAGAGCTCAGAAACGATGGGCTGCCCGGCAATCGATATGACCCGCTGCCGTCAGTGTTAGCGATGTGTACCGTTCGTATGGTGTCGATAGTCCCAGCACCGGTCCCGATGTAGGCGATTTGAGATCCGTTGGGCGACCAGGTGATAGTCCGATTGAAATCAGAAACGTTGGTTGCAACTTTCAAAAACCCGGTTCCGTCAGGATTGATGGTGCCGATCTCCCTGACAAAGGAACTGATGGTGAAAGTGATGAACTGGTAGGCCAGCTTCGTGCCGTCAGGTGACCACGCGGGCTCGATTGCGCTGTTGGGAGTATTGGGGAACAGCTTCTCGTCAGTGCCGTCAGTCTTGATTGAGTAGATCCCGCTCGGCTGCGTGCTGCTCGAGGTGTTTCGATCACTCGCAAACGCGATAAGACCGTTTGATTTCGGAAGTATTGAAATTGCTTTTACAGTGACGCTGGCAGACGCGGAGTCGTTTGGCGCATTCGGGTCGGGAACTGTCGAGACCCCGGACGCAGTGTTCGTTATTACAGTCCCTTCAACTGCCGCCGCATCCACGCCGACTGTAATAAGGATCGTTTCCGACGCGCCGGCATTAAGTGAAGCGAAAACAGCACTCACGGTGTTGGCGTTTTGATTGCAAACGCTGCTGGTCGTCGTCACGCAGTTGGTTAACGACGTCCCTGCGGGAAGGATATCGTTCACCGTCACGGACGATGAAAGAGGACCGTTGTTTTTCACCACAAGCGCATAAGTCACTTTACCGCCTGGCGCCACAAGGCTCTGAGCCGCGGTCTTCGTGAGCGATATGTCAGTGAATCGCACCACCGTTTGCGTGGTCGCAGTGTTGTTGGACGGAACGGCATCCGCTTCGTTGAGTGTGACATTCGCTGTATTGCTAAGCGGAGTGACTGCCGGTGGTTTGATCGTGATCGCGATCTGTCCAGTATCTCCGGGATTCAGTGTTCCGACATCACACGTGATGGAAGTCGTTCCGGTACACATAATGCCGGCGGTTGCGTTCAGCGAGACGAAAGTTGAACCTGCCGGCAGCGTGTCAGTAACGACGACGCCAGTCGCCGGCAGCTCGCCAATGTTCTTTACGTCAATGGTGTAAAGAAGATCACTGCCGAAATCCACCGGGTCGGGAGTATCAGTCAACGTTATCTGTACGTCTGCGGCCGGACGCAGCTTCGCGACGAACGCATCGAAACTACCACCGATAACCGGCTGCAGCGGATTGCGGGTCGGAAAGTCCGTCGAGCTGGTGTCGCCCACGACGTAGACGTTCTGTGATGAATCGACGGCGATACCGTTTCCTCCGTCGCTGCCGGCGCCGCCTAGATATGTCGAATAGGTCAAACTCGATCCATTGGGCGCAAACTTGGCTATGAATGCGTCGCTTTGGAATCCATTTAGCCCCGCTTGTAGTGGCGCAAGCGTTGGGAAGTCTGACGAGTTGGTGGTTCCCGTGATGTACGCGCTTCCTGAGCTATCGACTGCGATTCCCGCACCATCGTCGACACCATCGCCTCCGAGATACGTCGAATAGACCAGCGCGGAACCCGCGGCGTTCACTTTTGCCACGAAAGCATCGCCTATAAAGAGGTTGGGAGCGGCCGGCTGAAACGCATTTACTACCGGGAAAGACTGCGAGTTAGTGCTGCCTGTTACATATGCGTTGCCGCTTGCGTCCACTGCGATTGCGCGGCCCACGTCGTTGCCATCGGCGCCGCCCAGAAACGTCGAATAGACGAGGGCAGAGCCGTTTGTGTTGAGCTTAGTTATGAAAGCATCAGCGAAGGCGTTAACAGGCTGAATGGCATTGGCAGTCGGAAAGTCACTCGAAGCGGCTTGGCCCGTGACACAAGCATTACCAGACCCGTCCACAGCGATACCGAGCCCCCGGTCATCTATACTGCCACCCAGGTATGTCGAGTAAACCTGCGACGCCCCTCCAGCGCTCAACTTCGTCACGAAGACGTCACCCCCGCTGGCGGTCCCGATGAAGAGAGTTGAAGACTGAGTTGGGTTAATAACAAGGGAAATGATCTGCGTGCTCGGAAATCCCGTGTTGCTGACGGTCCAGGTAGCGCCACCGTCGATCGACTTGCTTACACCAGCGGCTGTGGTTATGTAAATGATCGAGCTATTACTTGGATCGAGAACGACGCGAGAAACAACGAGATTCAGGGTTCCGCTTAAGTTGGTCCAGGTGCTGCCGCCATCCACGCTCTTCAGAAGGCCGGCGATTGTCGCGGCGTATACGGCGCCAGTCGTCTTGTCGACCGCAACGCCGTTAGCGCGCGCATTAAAGCCAAGAGCGAAATTAAGTGCGGTCCAATTTACGCCTGAATTAGTACTTTTAGACAGCCCACGGTCTGTGGCGGCATAAAGTGTAGCTGGTGTATTCGGATCGATTGCGAGCCCGTTAATTATTGAAACGTTATTGATAAATGTGGAGGTCCAGTTTGCTCCGGCGTCGACAGATCTGAAGACGCGGTTGCTGGAAGCGGAGCTAGTGGCATACAGAGTAGTAGGTGTAACAGGATCCACCACGATGATCCGGCCGCTTCCTAAAAAGCCGTTATTGATGGCTGTAAAGGTGTTGCCACTGTCAGTGCTCTTAAAGATTCCGCCGGTAGCTGCGACATAGATTATGGCGGGATTTGTGGGATCGATTGCGAGTTTTTGAATTACGAGCGCTGGTGTGGTCGGGACGGCGCTCCAGTTTGCTCCGCCGTCAGTTGTTTTGAATAGGCCGGTCTCGGTTGCGGCGTACATGATCGATGAGTTGTTGGGTGCAAACGCGAGGTCCAGAACTATCGCGCCCGCCAAACCTGAATCACTTCCCGCCCAATTGCCGGCACTGTTTGTCGTCTTGAATATTGCATGCCCCTGTCGATTTGCCTGCAAAGGATTGGTAGTGGGGAAGTCGGTTGACGAGGTGGCGCCCGTTACATAAGCATTGCCGAGACCATCGACGGCAATCGAGGTTCCGCCCTCGCCGCCCCGCCCGCCAAGATACGTCGAATAGACGAGACCTGAACCCGCACTGTTCAGCTCAGTGACAAACGCGTCACTACTACCACTCAAGGCAGGATGCAACGCGTTGAGCACAGGAAAATTCACGGAATCGGTTTGACCTGTTAAGTAAACATTGCCGCTGTTATCGACGGCGATGCTGGTGGCGGTTTCGGTGGTGCTTCCGCCGATGAAAGTTGAATAGATTAGCGCGGAACCGTCGGCGTTCAGCTTCGCGACGAATGCATCCGTTTGGCCCCCGTTCGTCGCTTGCTGCGGCGAGCTGGTGGGAAAGTTGAGTGAAGCTGTTTGACCCGCGATGTAAGCGTTGCCGGATGAATCGACGGCGATACTGTTGCCTGTATCCAAACCGCTTCCGCCGAGGAAGGTCGAGTAAACCAGCAACGGATCGATCACGAGTGGTTGAGATTCGTCGTAGTTACCTACTTGAAATGATACTTCACCGCGTGGCTTGAGCGAGTATCTGACGGAAACTTCGCGTCGCTTGTTGTTGATATCCTGGTAGGCCTTCGGTCGCAGTAACGTAAGCTTGTGTGCGCCGGACGTGAGTATTAGCTCGCCGCGACGGTTGAGCCTTGGCTTGCCTGCATTGTCAAACGCTAATCGTATCTGCTTGAAGCTCGCACGCGGCGCGATCACGAAGTCGTACTCGAGCTGTCGTTGATTGCCGTAGTAGACCAGATCCACGCCTGGATATACCTGTTCATAAAGAACGCGCTCGTAAGTTGGAATGCCCGTGCGCCATTCGGCTTTATTGCCGAGGAGGTAATTCACCATGCCGGGCAATTGATCGACGCCCGTGATTCGCGGTGACATAGCGGCGTTTTGAAGACGCATGTGCAGGGCGGTTTCGCTGAAGGAAAACGTCGCGCCGTTGTCAGTGAGGAACAGAGCGTAGCCATGGCCCCGGGCCAGAAATTTTACGCGTGAATCAGTCTGTCCCTGGTTTACTTCAAAACTCAGCGGCAGCCGGCCGAACGCGTCGGTTGGCGCTTTTTGGTTTCGTGTGTCGGAAACATTGGGCCACTCGACCGAGGTTCCGGTTGACTTAGGCGCCAAAACCACAGCCAGCCCAAGGGCCAGCAAGATAAAGAGAGTTATCGATTTCATGTTGTAGTCTTTTTGGTCGAGCTTCGGAAGCCGGCAATGGAATTGTTGGGAGTTGCCAGCGGGACGCTATAGTACACAAAAGGCGCAGAAGAACAAAAGGCACAAAAATCGGAAAAAGATTTATGTGCCTTTGTTCTTTTGCGCCTTTTGTGTAGTGCTCTTTACGGTCCAAATCTGCCGCGGTATTCGTCGGAGAAGAGGAAGCCAAAGATCATGTGACGGAAGTTGCTCGGGTCGTTGGTTAGCGTCGTGACCCAGTTGTTGTAACCAATCGTGTCCGGGTCACGGCGCAGGTAACCAAAATACTGCATCGCTACAAACGCCCTGATGAAGAACTTGTCCTCGACCGCTTTGCTCTCAACGATCTCACGCAACACCTGCCCACGCGTCTTCTGACCGCTATTAAGCGCCGCGATCAAATCAGCCTTGTTCGTGAGTGTGATCTCTGCATTCTGCTCGAGAGCATTTACATACGCGGAATTCGACGTCCCGCTGTAACGAATCAGGAATTCAAAGCGCTGCGCAAACGCATCCGTGTAAGCAGCTTTACTGAGAAGCTCTGACTGCGGGGACTGCGCGCCTCCAACCTGCGCCATGTCCGGCACAAACTCCGCATACAACGGTCTCCGATCAAACGCGACTTCGTAAAATCGATAAGCAAAGTAACCACGGCCACGAAACTCATCTGACAGGAAGAACCCGGACGACACGTGTACACGATCACAGGAAGGATTAAGGTTTTCGCCAAAGCCGCCTTGTGGACAGCCACTCAGCGTCGCTACCCAATTCGAGAAGCCAACCGAATCCGGCAGTCGACCGAGAAAATCGAAGTACTGCTGAGTCACGAAAGGCTCAACTCCATCGATCGGATTTTGCGTCGCGGTTGTTGTGTCGTCGTCAGTGATCGTTACGGTGATACTCTCAGGCGAGCTCATCTGCGCTCCGACTGTGGTCGTCAGCGCGATCGTGAACGTTTCATCGCCCTCGACGTTAGCATCGTTCACGATCGGAATCACAATTGTTTTATTCCCCTCGAACGCAGCGAAGCGAAGCGTTCCGGCTGCCGAGCCGTAGTCGCATCGCTCGGAAGCTTTGCCGTTGACAGCGTTACATGCGGCAAGCCCGGCCGTGTCGTGTGTAATGAAATTGACTGTCGCGGCGCCGGCTAAATCGCCCGTGCGCGTAACACCAATCTGCACCGATCCATGCGCCTCGTTTTCTGAAACGGAAGAGACAGCAAACTGAACAGTGTTGCGACGCGATGCTGTAAACCGGAGGTTCTGATCGCTCGTCATGAACGATATGTCAATTCGAGCGAAATCCTGAGTCGAATTTTGCTTTGGCCCAAAAATGAGTGCCGGGTCGTCGGGAATCGAAACCGAGTAAGAGTGCTGTCGTTTTCTTTCTCCGAAGCTGAAGTCTCCGTTTGCGTTGGTAAAGGCGGATCCGCCGTCGATGAAAGTATCCTGCGCGAGATTGACTCGAATGTTCCCGATGCCCTGTTCGGTGATCGGGTCTACCACGCGCCCGGAAATCACATTCGTCTGCGCTTTGAAGCCCAGAAAGTCCACGACCTGGGTTCCGATTAAATTCTGAACCAACTTTTCCTGCGGATCGAAATCGAAAAGTGAGGCCCGATCGGCTGTCACCAGGTAAGTGCCGCCACGCGCCAGCCCTGCAATAGTATAAAAACCGTTTGCATCAGTGAACACGTCGCCCGGTATAGCGCCTCCTATCCCCAGGGTAATTTTGATCCCCGCGAGCGGATTGCCGTTGTTATCTTTCACGTGACCCGTGATGCTGGCGGGCACGAACGTACCAACAAAGTCCACGCCGGTTATGTTGGCATTAGTAATAGTCACCGTGCGGCTCGGTGGGTTGAAGTCGAAAGCGGCGTTGAGAGGCGTCACCGTGTACTCGCCCGCCGGCAGGTTGACGAATTCGTAATTGTTATTAACGCCGACGATAATCCGAGCATGCACCGGGCCACTCAACTCCACCTCCGCAAAAAATAGCTCGGTGTTGGTAATCAATTTTCCAGACAACGAGAAAGTCGGTACAGGTGTCGGCGTTGGTGTGGGATTCGGATTCGGCAAGCGCTGCCAACTGGGTGTTCTATCGAAAAAACTGGTGGTATTGGCGTTGGGGCATTTGAGATCAGTGTTATCGATGTTGACAGTGCAGATGCCCGGCGGGGCCACCATGACGATCGAGCGCCCGTCGGGAGACCAGTCAGGTGTGTAGGAGTCGAAATTGAAGAGCTTTCTCTGATTGGATCCGTCGGCGTTCATCACGTACGTGGTAGCGGAAAAGCTGTTTCTGTATCGCTGGAAGAGGATCTTCGTGCCGTCTGGTGACCAGCGCGGATCGTAGTCGGCCGTACTTCCATCCTGAGTCTGCTGCACGGTTGTTAGTTGTTGTTTACCCGTGCCATCAGTGTTGATTACGAAGAGTTCGTGAGCGTTTGAGAAGACGAACTTCGTTCCATCCGGTGACCAGTCAACCGCCCACAAGGACGCAGGACTGCCGGGCAGCCGGTAACTACCGCTTCCGTCTGAGTTGGCGATATGAATAGTGTCAAGGGTGTCCTCGGATGGCCCACCGGAGCCGATGTAGGCGATTTGAGATCCATTTGGCGACCACGTGAAGCCGCGATTAAGCGCCGAAACGTCCTCGGCAACCTTCAAGAGGCCGGTACCGTCAGCGTTGATAACCTTGATTTCATTTAAGCGAGTGCTGTCGTTAAAAATCTGGAACGCTAGCTTGCTGCCGTCAGGAGACCACTCAGGATTTCCCGCGTTCGAGTTGGTGGGAATGCCGGGAAACAACTTTTCATCGGTTAAGTCCGCCTTCGCGGTATAGATACCACTCGGTGGCTGGCCGAACGCGGTAACGAATCGGTCAAACGCGATGCGGCCGTTTGATTTCTGAAGAACCGGAAGAGCGGCGACCGTGACGCTTGCTGTCGATGAGTTATTTGACGTATCCGGATCGGGAATCGGCGAGTTCACGGAAGCGGTGTTACTGATGACGGTTCCTTCAGTTGCTGACGCACTGACAGCAACAGTCAACAGAACCGTTTCCGAAGCACCGCCGGCAAGAGGGGAAAAGGTCACAGTGCCCCCTGCCCCACACGCTCCATTTCCTGTGGCCGTACACTTCGTCAATGTCAGACCAGCGGGAAGATTGTCGGTGACTATTACATCCGCCGGAACTGCGCTCTTGTTTTTAACCAGCAGTGAATAGGTGAATGTGCTTCCGGGCGCTACGAGACTTTGAGCCGCCTTCTTTGTAATAGACAGGTCGGCATTGTCCACGAGTGTTTCGGCTGTCGCTGTGTTGTTAGCAGGATTGTCCGTTTCATTGAGCGTCGCAGTCGCCGTGTTAGTGATTGTTCCCGCCGGAGGCGTGACGACGATAGTGACGGTTACTGTTGCTCCGCCGTTCAGCGTTCCGAGGCCGCAGGTAATCGTCGTCGTTCCAGAACAACTGCCGGCGGTTGAATTTGCTGAGACGAGCGTCGCGCCTGCGGGCAATGTGTCGGTGAGCGTGACACCTGTGGCTGGGAGCTCGCCGGTGTTCGTAACAGTGATCGTGTAGGTCAGATTACTGCCGAAGGTCACCGGATCGGGAGAGTCGCTCATCGTTACTACGACGTCCGGCGCCGGACGCAGCTTTGCGATGAAGACGTCTGAGCCGCCGCCGAAGCCGGGCTGTAGCGGGTTCTGCGTCGGAAAGTCTGTCGAGCTGGTTGTGCCGATAACGTAGATGTTCTGTGAAGAGTCGATAGCTATACCGCGTCCTCCATCGTTATTTGATCCACCTAAATAGGTGGAATGGATCAAGGTGGAACCATTGGGAGCGAGCTTTGTTATGAATGCATCATGGCTTGCCCCTCCACCCGTCGCTTGCAATGGGACAAGCAGCGGAAAGTCTGACGAGGTGGTGAGTCCGGTGACGTATGCGCTTCCAGTAGCATCAATGGCAATGTCCTCACAATTCTCGGTGAACTCACCTCCGATATGGGTGGAGTAGACCAACGCAGAACCAGCCGGGTTTATCTTTGTCACGAATACGTCGTCAAAGAAACCTGCGTGCTGCGGTTGGAAAGCATTTACGGTTGTTGGGAAGGATCGCGAACCGGTGCTGCCGCAAACATAAGCATTGCCGTTTGTGTCGACGGCGATCGCGCTGCCTGAGTCGTTAAAATCGGCGCCCAGGTAAGTTGAGTACACGAGAGCAGAGCCACTCGGGTTGAGCTTGGTTACGAACGCGTCGCCGGCGGGAAAGTTGTCTCCTCTATTAGGTTGAAGTGCGTTCGCAGTAGGAAAGTTAATCGAGTTGGTAAGACCGGTGACGTAAGCGTTGCCCGAAGCGTCCAGTGCGATACCCTTTCCCTGGTCTAGTAGATTGCCGCCGAGGTACGTCGAATAGATCTGTGAGGCTCCTCCAGCGCTTAGCTTCGTTACGAAGGCGTCAGCGGTGCTCGTTGTGCCGACGAAGAGAGTTGACGGTTGCGTGGGGTTGGCGATTAAAGAAGAGATTCGCGTTCTTGGAAATCCCGTGTCACTGTCGGTCCACGTGTTGCCGCCGTCAAAAGTTTTCCGAATCTGAATAGCGGTGGCAGCGTAAAGCACGGACGGGTTTGTCGGGTCCACTGCGACACTTAAGAAATTAAATG
>Ga0134124_10004051_pt1 | contig 11763 bp, 11 predicted proteins | sample KB304_FD_96880 | JGI IMG/M metagenome (GOLD analysis project Ga0134124, IMG submission 96880) | Terrestrial soil microbial communities without Nitrogen fertilizer from Kellogg Biological Station, Michigan, USA - KB3-0-4 | ecosystem: Environmental > Terrestrial > Soil > Unclassified ... | reverse complement strand
CTGGCAGAATTCACGCCGGGTTACACCGCGCTGGGCTGGCAAGACCGGCAGGCCGCGGGCATGTTGTACTACGCGCTGGAGGAGGCCTTCTTCAAGTTCTCGGCGCTGGCAGCAGCCGGGGTCATCGCCATGGCTGCGATTACACCCCTGCACAGCCGTGAACGCGAGGGAACTTACTTGGTCTTGGGCATCATCGCCATCCAGATCGCGGGCGTGGCCATGCAAGGCAAGTTCTTCCCTTATCACTACACCGCCACCTTGCAGCTGATCGCGTTTCTCGCTGGGCTGGGCTTGTACAAGTTGTGGCGACGCTGCGTCGGTGGCGTCGGCGGTGGCTTTGGCGGAGCGCTCGCCTTCATGTCCTTCGTCGTGGTCGTGACCAGCATGCGCACCGCAAGCCGTGATCTGCCTCAAGATTACAGCGAGCGTGCGGTGATGCGACTGCGCTACGCCTTCCGCATGGGACCGTACAAGACGCGCGACGCGATCGATCGTGATTTGTCCTATGTGGCCGACTTCAATTTGGCGGCCGACCGCGATGTGGCGCTCGAGATCCGCTCGCGCACTCGCAGTGAAGATCCGATTTTCGTGTGGGGCTTCGAACCCGCCATTTATTGGTTCTCCGAGCGCGCGCCGGCGAGCCGCTTCATTTACGACGTGCCGCAGCGCAGCGAGTGGCAAAAGGGATACGCGCGCCGCGAGCTCTTGAGTGATCTGCGGAAGCGCGTCCCGACCATCGTCGTCGTGCAACACAATGACGTGTTTCCTTCCGTCACCGGCCATGTGCTCGATTCTCACGACGAGTTGCCCGGCTTCCCCGAGCTCGCGAGCTTCATCGAGGGGGGCTATCAATTCGTGAAGCGCATCGAAGACTTCGACATCTACGAACGCAAACCCAGCTGAGCGCGTGATGAGCGGCGACCGAGCTGAGTCGGAGGTTCCGCGCGACGCGACCGCGAACGTCGTCGTGTTCGACTTCGACGGAACCTTGGTCAGCAGGGACTCGTTTCTCGACTTTGCGCTCGGCTACTGTGTCAGGCGTCCGCTGCGGCTCTTGCTCGTCGTCGCGCTGCTGCCGGTCGCGCTACCGATCGGGCTGCGTTCGTGGCGGCGCGCTGCCGCGATCTTGGTTTGGGGGCTCACACTCGGCACTTCGACGCACCGCTTCGCGCGTGCGTTGCATCGCTACGCCAGGGAAACGCTGCCGAGATACGCCAACGAGGCCCTCTTCGTCGAGCTCGGCGCACAGATCGAAGCTGGTCACCGCGTGGTGATTGCCACTGGCTCGATGCCGCTCTTGGTGCGCAGTTTGTTCCGAGCCCGAAAGCTGCCGCTGATTCCGATCGTTGGCTCGCGCTTGCAGCGACGCTGGGGCGGACTCACCACGGAGACGCATTGCATCGGCAAAACCAAGGTCCGCGAGTTGCAGCGCAGGCTCGGCATCAGCCAGTGGTCGGCGGTTTATACCGACAGCTTCGCGGATCGCTCGTTGCTCAGGGGCGCGCGAAGCATCACCCTGGTCTCCCCCAGCGAACGGACCCTGCGTCGAACGCAAGCTCTGATCGACGGCACGACGGTATTGCGCGTGCTGCGTCGCGGCTGACGAGCGTCAGGGTTTGGCGTGCACGGGGGTGGTGATGCGCACCACCACTTTCGCGCCGCTTTCCCGGGTTGCTTCGAGCCCAAACTGAAAGTGCCCGGGGACCGCGGGTTTGTCGTCGAAGTGAACGCCGTCGAGGCTAGTCTTGATCTCGGCTCCTCGGATGCGCAGCGAGAAGTCGCGCTTGGCGGTCAACCAAATCGTACTCGGACTCGGCGTCGTCTCGACGACTTCACCGTCGGCCTGAATCGAGACCGGAATTCGGTCTCCCGCTTTGAAATCGATGATCAGCGGTTGCCCTTCGCGAAGGGGTGGCCACGGTCCAGGCGCGTGGGCGCCGACACGAAGCGGCGGGAGCGAGCTCTGCGCACAGCTGAGGGTGGTCGAAGCAGCGAGGGCCGCCAGGAGGATCAATCGGGGTGCGTAACGAACGAGCATGGGACCTCTTGATTACTATCTCTGTAGTAGTTATGAGCGGACGAAACGGCCGCGTGGTCGCCGATCGCGGGTGCACGTCCAGAATCGACGGGCAGCCGCGCGCCTTTGAAGCTGGCACCCTGGCGGGTTCTGCCAGCTGGCGTTTCAGTCGCGCTCCGCGCCGAGCGCGAGTAGAGTTGGCGGACATGGGCGACCTGCATCAGGTGTTCGCGGAGCTTCGGGCACAGGTTCCCGATGGCCCGCCGGACGAGGCGGATTTTCTGTTCAAGCACGACAATTTGCCGATGCTGCCGCCACAGCTGAAGAGCGATCGCATCTTTTTTCGCAAGATCGCCCGCGACTACAACGGCTGGCACCGAGTCGACAATCTCGCACTCTATGTCGACGAGCAGGCCTGCCGTGACCTGGGGTTGTTCTTACTCGCCTGCGCCTTTCACGATCCGGAGCATTGCGTGCTCGAGCTCGGTAGCTCATGGACTGAAGTCCGCCGCGTCGTGTATCGCGCGCAATGGCCGGAAGACGATCCGCCGGTCGGGCTGATGCAACGACCCGCCACCTTTCGCTACTTCCCCAGCGTGACCAAGAAACACCCGTGGATGAACGAGCGCGAGCTCTCGAGCCTGCCGCTGCTCGCGCTCTCGAACGAGACCGAGTCCGTGCTGAGCGACGACGAATGGCGTCAGCGCGACACGGTGTTCATCGAGTCGACCACCGCCGGCACCGTGCGCCTCGCGGAGCTGCTACTCAACGCGAGTTGCTCTTGGAACAAAGTGCGTGAATACGAGCTCGAGGGCGACGCGGGGTTTCGCGGTGTCGCGCCGATGAGCGCGGAGTTACGCCTGCTTTTGCCCGGCAGCGAGCACTGGCGCGCGCATCCCGAACTCGGCAGCTGAGCGGCGCCGCTCAGCGGAGCTCAGGGCGCGCTGAAGCCGCTCGGTAACGACGGCGTGTTGGGCGTCGCGGTCGTGGTGCCCATGGGCGCGCTGGGCGTGACACCGTTGTTCGGTGAGCCAGTGCCTGACCCCGGGGTCGGGGTCGAACCGACGAGACCGTTGTTCGGCGCCGCAGGGTTCGGCGAGGAACCCGGAATACTGCCGTTGCCAACCCCGGGCGCAACGCCGCCCGCGGTCGCAGCGGGGTTGCTCTGCGGCGCGGCGTTGGCCTGCGGCGTGTTGGGCGGTGTCGGGTAACCGACGGGCACGGGGACGTAGCCCTGCACGGGCGAATAGTTGGCCGGTGGCAGGCTTTGGTTTGGCGCGTAGCCCGCATTGAAGTTCCAGTTTTCGCTCGGCGTGGCAGTCGAGCTCGTGGGCACGGAGCCATTCGCGGGTGCAGAGCCATTCGGCAGCGTGATGTTCGTCACGTTGGCAGGCGCTGCGCTCGCCGCCGGGGTCGGCACATTGACGATCACGACATTGGGCTGCGCCGGCGCCGCGCTACCCGAATTGGCCGGGATTGCCAGGCGATTCACCAAGTCCTCCCGCTGCTGCGCGTCGTGCGCGGCAACCACTCCCAAAGCGCGCCAACCGTCGCGCAGCTCCTCGCGTTGCAGTGCGTCGGAGGTGACGTGCTCATCACTCACGCTTTGCCGGCGTGCGACGATCAGACCGGAGACGATGCCGGCGAGTCCGAGGCAAACGGCCACGCCAGCCACGGCCCGCCACGGTCGTGGATCACTGCGAACGACCACTTCCGGCGGGTTCGGCAGCTCGAAGCCGTGATGGTGAGACGTGTGTGCATCATCGGGGGTCATGCTCCGTGATCGAGAGCAAGACGCGCGCCGACGCTTTTCTTCTTGGTTATTTTGTTGATGGTCACGCGACACGGCGGGTGTCGGCGCAGCCTTCGGCGGCGCGGTTCGAGCCGACGCGCTGCATGGCTCACACGGCCACACATCGGATCGCGTCGCACAGACCGGCTAGCCGCGTATTCGCGGCAAAAACGCCGTTTTATCGGCGAGGCAATCTTGTTACCGTGGGCGCATGAGCGTCTTTTTCACGGGGTCGGGGAACGCCATGCTTGCGCCACGCCCGGGTGAAGCGGTGCTTTCGGACATCGAACGCGTCGCGAATCTCGAGCAACCGGTGATTCGCAATTTGTGGATCACTCAGCATTATCATTCATTGATGGGCCTGCTCGCGGAGGTGATCGGCTCCGGCAACGCCAATTGGTCGACCTTCGCCACCTGGGCCTCGAAGACCGCCGGTCAGTCGATTCGCGGCGAAGAGATCCCTGCCGAGATTCAGCAACTCTTGACTGAGGAGATCAAGCTCCAAGAACGCCTCGCTCTGCTGCTCAAAGCCTTGCCCGGCACTTGGGCGGAGCAACTCGATCCGCTCGCCATCCCCAAAGCCGTACTCGCGCGCGTGAGCGAGCAGATCGCCGTGGGCAACCTGAAAGTCTTTGCCGAGCTCGCGCCGCTGTTCGCACAGTTTTGGGACCGCTTCGCTGATCCCGCGCGCCGTACCGAGGCGGAACTCGACGCCTTCGTCGGCGGTTTGAGGAGCGGCCCGGCCGCGCACGACGGTCAAGATTCGCTGAAAATCGCCTTCACCAGCTACTTTGCCGGCGCGCGCAGCACGAGCGCCAAAGAAACCGCCGAGTATCTGCTGTACGGCAATCTGCTGATTGGGCTTCACGAGCAAACACGCTTGCAATCGTTCATCGCGGGCGCCATGGACGCGCCCTTCGACGAGCAAAGTTACGAACCGCTGCTGGCGGCTCAACCGGATTGGCTGGAGAAGGTGACTCGGCCCGCGTTTCGCGGCCTGCTCGCTGCGCTGAGAGGAGATCTCGAGGATCGCTGGGAGCGCTTGGCCACGCGCTACATGATGACTCTGACCCTGCCCGGCGGGAACCTGCTGCACCTCGGCAAAGACATTCCCGTCGGGAGCACGCCGTTTCCCGCGCTGCTCAACCCGCTGGAGTCTGCCGCGCTGAAGCAGCTCGTGTCGACCTACGATCCGCATTTGGATACCTTGAAGGGCAGCGGCGCGCGCAACTGGACCGAGCTCAACAATCGCATGGCCTTCATCGCCGATCTGTTTCGCTCACGCCAGCAAGATCAGAGCCTTTTCAAGCCGCCGTTCAGTGCCCAACAGCTGGCGACGCTGGCGCTCGGCAAACGTCCGAACGGGCCGCTCTAGCGCATTCCGGACGCGCGCTGCGCGGACGCGCTTCACGGTCGCGGCAAGCGTACGACGTGCACGCTGCAACCCGCGTTGGCCGTAACCGACGAAGCGGTCGAATTTGCCCACGCGCGCCCGCCCTCACGCGGCGCGCCGATCACGATGCGGTCGACGTTGTTGTGACGCGCGATCTGCACGATGGTGTCGCTCGCGGACCCTGACTCGATCGCGTGCAGCGACACCCGCTCGGTCGGCATGCCGAGCGGCGCGACCCACTCGCGCAGACGCACGAGGTGATCGAGTGAAGCCACGGAGGGTGTGATCACGCTCAGACAGATCAAGCGAAACTCGTCACTTTGCGCCAATATGCGCGATACCTCTGCGCGAATCGCCGGGTGTCGCTGATCCGCCAGATTCTCGGTGTCGACCGCGACCAAGACGATCGGTGTGCTGCTGAGCAGCGGCTCGGGAGCGCGAAGCCGCGCGCCGAACTCGGCTCGAGCGCGCAAGAAGCGGCTCATGTGCGAGATGAGGCCGGCGTTCTTCTGCTTCGTAGCGCGTTCCGTGAGCGTGATCTGCTCGGGGTTGCGCAGATCGAACGCCAGCTGTGCGGCCGACTGGTAGCGCAATTCGGCGCGCGGCTCGAGCGCACGCAAGATCAGCTCTTGCGCCCAATCAGGCAACTCCGGCGCGAGCGCGGACGGCGGCACTGGGTCGATCCAAAACCGATTGCGCACATCCGAATCGGGCTCCCCGAACGGTAATTTGCCGGTCGCTAGCTCGTACAGCACGACCCCGAGGGCGAACAGATCGCTGCGACTGTCCTCGCGGCTGCCGAGCAGCTGCTCTGGCGAAACATACGGCGCGGAACCCGCGCGGAAGCGCGTCTCTTCCGCCAGCAGATCGGGTTGCCCGGCGTGATGCGCGAAGCCAAAGTCGATCAGCACCGCGCTGCCGTCAGCGCGCAGGATCACGTTGGATGGCTTGAAATCCAGGTGAATCACCTGCTGCAAATGAATGGCATGCAGAGCATCGGCGAGCGCGGCCCCAATGCGCGCCAGCTCCCGCGCTGGGAGCGGAGCGCGACGACATTCGTCTTCCAGACTTTCACCCTCGACCCACTCCATCACCAAATGCGGCGTTGTCGTGAGGTCTCCCGCGGCGATGAACGCGGGAACGTGCGGCCCCTTCAAAATCCGAGCGATCGCCAGCTCGGTTTGAAATGCGACGAGCGCCTCGCTCGCTTGCGCGACGTCGAGCCGAGGCAGCTTCATTAGCGCCGGCAATGTCAGCCCTGGCTTCGTGACGCGAAAAATCGAACCCATACCGCCGGTTTGAATCAACTCGCCCAGCGTGAAGCCGTCGACTTCCGCGCCCTGCTGCCAACGGTGGGACGTCATGGCGCGCTGACTGGGCGATCAGGGACCGGCGGGGCGGTTCAGGCGTTGGTTCAGCCGTTCTTCGAGCGACACGGCTTCGATGCCCAGCGCGGCGGCTGCGGCCAAGAGCAGCGCGTGCTCTTGCGGATGGATCTCGTGATCGGCGACGGCAGCGTCGACCAACAGCGCGAGCACGCGTGCCTGCGCCGTCGAGTCCAGCGTTCGCAACGCTTCCGTCGCGGTACCGAGATTGCGCAGGCTGAGCGGCGCGTCCGGCTCCGGCAGTCGCCAACGAGTGACCGCGCGTCGCACGAACTCTCGCTCTTCCGGTCGAATCACGCCATCAGCAGTGACCACCGCTTCGAGCAGCGCCGACACCTTCGCCCGCATCTCGAGGTCCATTGCCCGAGGATAGACCAATTGGCCCGCAGACCGCACTCTCGAATCGCCTGAGTGCCAATCTCCCCGGCTCCGGGATTTTAGGACCCTTCACTGAGGGGCATTCGGAAAGTTCGAGAAAATTTCAGCGACGACTCGGTCGATCGCCGGACCGGGGTTCTGCTGCGCCTCCTCGCTCACCTCGCCTTCGGCGACCCCTTGCCACACCAGTTGCTTGCGCTTCGCGTCGACGAGGTCGACGTTGAGCGTCCCCTGTTTGTAATTGATGGTTTCGACATAGGGGTAGCCCGTCCAAGTTCCGTAGTAGCCAGCGCGATAGCCGTAGTAGCCACCGGTCGAGCGCAGCTCCTGCTTGTTGACCACCTTGAGGTAGAAGTTGACCAGCAGCTCCGGCTCGCTCTCCGAATACGTGTAGCCGTTCCGTTCGAGCTGGGCGCGGGTCGCCGACTTCAGCCGCGTCGACAAAAGGGACGAGTAGGCCGCGCCGTCCGTCGACAACGTGTTGAAAAAGGCGAACGTTTTGTACGCCTTCATGTTGGCGCGTGCGTCCATGTCCACGCGAATCTGTGGCCCGCTCGCGCAACCAGAGACCGGGACGACTAGGAGCAAGGCGAGGGCGCTGAGCAGAGTGCGGATGAACATGAGAAATTCCCTTCGGTATCGAGCCGAGAGCCTAGCCCAATCGGCTCTCAGCCCGAAGTCGTGTTCCCGCGGACACGACGTCTTGCGGTCTGGGCGAAAGAACGGCGTGAAACCCTGCCGCGCGCGAGCGGCAGGGCGCCGTTTGCTGCTGCTAGAGCACCTGCAGGAATTCCAGCAAGTCCGCCTTCTGCTCCGGAGTCAGCGCCTCGGGGAAGAAGCTGCCCGGTTCCGGCGGGTTGTTTGCCGGCAAATTCAACATCGTGAAGAACGGCAGAATGAAGCGGCTGTAGAGATCCACCGCGTCACGCAGCGTTTCGGTACTGTTGTCGTGAAAATAGGGCGCAGTGTTGGCGATCCCGCGCAACGCGGGCACGTCGAACGCCTCGAAGTCGTGCGGACTGCCGGTGATCACCGCGCGACCCGGGTCGGTCGAGAATGCCTGCGGCAGCAAGTTCGGTCCGACGATCGGCGCGCCGTTCTCGTCCAGTTTGGCCTGCAGATCGAAAGGATTGCCGCTGACCGTCTGCGGTATCGGCGGCAAGTCCACGTCTTTGATCTTGCGCTTCTTGTCCTTGTAGAAACGATAGCGATATTGGGGCAACGAAACCGTGGCATTGAACCGCGGCCCGAAGAGGTTGCCGTAGATTTGGCCAAGGTACGAGATGTTGGCAAACCCGACATTCAGGAACTCATTGTTCGGCTGAGGAGTCTCCACGACCTTCGGCGGTTGCACCGAGCTGTCGAAGAGCACGTTGCCGTCGGGCTTGAGCTCGAGGAATGCCAAGTCGTGCACGTCGCGGTTGACGACCTGCAAGTTCTTGGCGCCGCCGTGGCACGCCTCGCACGCGATGTCGTACACCTTCAGGCCGCGCGTTTGCGCTTCGGTGAGCTTCATCTTCAACTCGGGCCGCGGGATGTCCTCGACCGGTACGCCGTGCGCGAGCTTCTTGGCGACCAGTTCGGCGCGCTTCGAAGTGAACTGTTCTTGTTGAAACTCGGCCAGCGCGTCGAGATCTTTCTTCGGCACCTTGCGACCTTGGCTGTGAGCGATGATCGCGCCTTGCGCTTGTTCTTGCAGCGTGACTTTGCGGCCGTCGTACTGATACGGCGCCGTGATCGCGGTGTTTTCCACTGTGGGAACGGCGCGCCACACCGCGACCGTGCGCTCCGGTGGCGTTACCACATTCCCCGCGGCGTCGATCAGATCCATGTTGTCGGGCAGATCCAACACCACGCGCACGAGTCCTTTCTTCAAGTGTTCGTAGGTCGGGTTCGGCGCGAGCGGATCGTCCGCGTCGATGGGGTTGAACAGCGGATCGTTCGGGTTCGAGGCGAGCAACGCGCTGACGTGTGCGGGGGTCAGGGCCGTGTGATCTGCCAAGACGTGGCAAGTGGCGCAAGAACGGCCGTTGGTGTGCTTGAACGCGGTCGAGAACAGCTCTGCCCCATCAGAGTGGCCCGGGCTCGACTGAACCTCGGCCTCGCTCTGCGCTGCCGTGTCTTCTTCTGCGGGCGCTCCGCCGCACGCAACGAGCAGTAGCGCCGACCCGAGCGGCCACGCACCCAAGCGCCAAGCTACCCGACCCCAAAACCTCGACGATGAAGTGGAAACTCCAAAAGACATCAGGTCACTCCTTTTTTTGCCCCGCGAGTACGACAGACACTCGCTGCCGAGGCCGGACGTTACCTTTATTTGGGTAAGTCCGGTGAAACTTTGGGTCTCGGAGAGTCGATGTCGCGGCGGCGGATTTCGCTCCAATGAGCGGCGTGAAACGCCGGTTTTGAAACGACAGGCCGCGTGCTCGACCAACACCGGAATCATACATGCCATTGACAAATCGAGTGGATTGCCAATTTCGATTCCACTTCCCCACGGGTGGTCGACAGCGCGCGGCGACGCGGGCCGAGTGGCTCACGAGCGTCGCGGACGGCAGCTCGCGACGGCACCGCGGCAAGGGACGCGGGCGGCCCGGCTTGACGCTCGACACTCGTTACCCCATGGAGTGCCCTCGCACGTGGCAGCTTCCAGTGAATCTTCGTCGGGTGGGGGGTCGGGAGGGCGCGCGCTGGTTCTCGCGGCACTGTTCGCGCTGTACGTGATCTGGGGCTCGACGTACTACGCCATGCGCCTGACGCTCGCGACGCTGCCGCCGTATTCCATGTGCGCGATGCGTTTCGCAATTGCCGGGTCGGTGTTGTTCTTCGCGCTGCGAATGCGCGGTGCCCAGTCCCCGGCGCTTCGCGAGTGGTTGGCGGCTGGCGCCGTGGGAACGTTGCTGTTGGTCATGGGCAACGGCTTCATCGTCCTTGGCGAACGCACGATCGACACGGGTACGGCCGCGACGGTCGTCGCCACGATGCCGTTGTGGATGGCCGCTATGGGCTGGTTTTGGGGCGATCGCCCCAAGCCGCGCGAACTCGTCGGGCTCGGCTTCGGCTTTGCCGGCATCGTGGTACTGAACGGCGGCGACGGCCAATCGCTGCGCAGTGTGGACGGCCTGTTCATCGTGCTCGCACCGATCACCTGGGCGTTCGGCTCGCTGTGGAGCCGACGCTTGCCGCTGCCGCGCGGTGCGATGAGCACCGCCTGCCAAATGCTGCTCGCCGGAGTGGGCATGTTCGGAGTCGCCCTCGCGCGTGGCGAACGGTTCACTCAGCCGATCAGCGGCGCGAGCGTCGCCGCACTTGGCTACCTGATCCTGTTCGGCTCGCTGATTGGCTTCAGCGCTTACGGCTTCTTACTGCAACGCACTCGCCCGCTGATCGCCACCAGCTACGCCTACGTGAACCCGCTGGTTGCATTGGCCATCGGCGCAGCGCTCGCCGGTGAGCAGCTCAGCCCACGCAAGCTCGGCGCGTGCGTCTTGACCGTGGTTGGCGTGCTCGTGGTCACGCTCAGTCGCCAGAGCACCGCGCCCAGCCGCGTCGAACCCGCGCTAGTCACCACGCGCGCCTCTCAGAAGTAAAGCAGCGAGGCCTGCACGCCGACGGAGAACGGCGTCAGACGATAGCCCGTGTCGCGCGTGTCGTTCTTCTGCGAAGGGTCTTCCTCCATCAGCTTCGTGCGCGTGGCGCCACTGGCAACGAGTTGCAAACCGAGCGACCACTTGCGCCCGAGCGCCCAATCGTAGCCGCCGAACACGCTGCCAGCGAAGTTCACGCCGGCAAAATCGCGATCATCGGCCGCGTTCGTCAGCACGATCGCGCCCACTCCCGTCGAGCCGCCCACGTGCCAACCACCGGACGGCTCCGGGTACCAGTCGACGAGCACGCCGAGCATGCCGAAACCTCCCGTAGATCGATCGGAGGCCGCGGACGTTTTGCCCCTGGCGCTCACCGTTCCGTTCTCGAACGGCCCGCCCTTGAACTTCGCGTCGAACGCAGAGCCCTGAATCGTGCCGGCCAACACGAAGCCGGGCGCCACCGCGCCACCAATGGCGATCATGCCGCCATAGCCGGCGTTGGTGAGTGACGCCGAGCCATACGGGCCATGGCCGTTGAGAGTCATGAAGCCCGGACCGCTGCTGAGCCGGAGATAGAAGCCCTGGTGCAGCTTGGGCCGCGTGAGGGTGAGCTTGGATGCGGGCGCATCGGCAGTGGGAGTGGCAGCGAGAGCGGGAGTCGACTCGACCGGCGCCGCGGGAGCGACCGGCGTTGCAGCCGCGGGCGCGGGCGCGGGCTCGACCGGCGCTACGGTGGTGGGCGTCGCTTCCTGGGCTGTCGGAGTGGAGGGTTCCTGCGCCTGCGCCAGTGCCGAGAGCGAGAGCGTGGCGGTGATCACGGGCGCGAGTACGGCTGCGCGCGCGCGAACCAAGGAGCGGAGCGTCGAACCAATCGTCGTCAAACTGGATTGCGTCATGGTGCGCACTTAGAGCAATCCGCATGCCGTCTAGAAATAGCGCAAATATCGGCCAATTTCTGGAGATTGCGGCGTCCGCTGGCTCGCGTGACCGGGCGGACAGATGACCGCTCGCGGTCGCGTGTCCGCCTTCGAGCAAAAAGTCGTGAGAAATTTGACCCGATTTGCGCGTCTCGCCGCGCGCCTCTCGGGCTGCTTTCCGTGCGCGAAGTTTTCAATGACGGCACGGGTTGCAAGTCACGAGTGCATCACTCGCGGGCACAGCCATGCTCCAACAATGCTAAGCGTAGCTTCGCCCGGCGCGCGCCACTCGGTTGG
>Ga0134124_10004050_pt1 | contig 11768 bp, 10 predicted proteins | sample KB304_FD_96880 | JGI IMG/M metagenome (GOLD analysis project Ga0134124, IMG submission 96880) | Terrestrial soil microbial communities without Nitrogen fertilizer from Kellogg Biological Station, Michigan, USA - KB3-0-4 | ecosystem: Environmental > Terrestrial > Soil > Unclassified ... | reverse complement strand
GTGCGATATGCCGGGGCCCGCTCGAACGCCTGGGACACGGCCTTCGCCATCCGAGCGCTCTTCACACCCGAAGACCCGCGCCACGCCACGGCGATCCGTGGCGGCGCCGCCTTCCTGCGCGAGACGCAGCTCACGGAGGAGCTGCCGCGCTGGTGGGAGGAGCACCGCGAGCCCATCGCCGGCGGCTGGTGCTTCTCCGATGGCACGCACCGGTGGCCGGTGAGCGACTGCACGGCCGAGGCGGTGAGCGCGCTGCTCGAGACCGAGCACCTGCTGCCGCGCGCGGAGCGCCCGTCGAAGGCGCGCCTGGGTCAGGCCGCGGCCTTCATCCTCGCCCGCCAGAACCGCGACGGCGGCTTCGGCACCTACGAGCCGCGCCGCGGCGGTCGCTGGCTGGAGCGCCTGAACGCCTCCGAGATGTTCGGCGACTGCATGACCGAGCGCTCCTACGTCGAGTGCACGGCCTCCTGCGTGGGCGCGCTGGCGCGCCTGCGCGCGCGCGATCGCTCGCTCGCCGGGCGGGTGACCCCGGCGATCGACGCGGGCGTGAGGTTTCTCCGAGCCAGCCAGCGCGCGGACGGCGCGATCCCGGCCGCCTGGGGCATCCACTTCACGTACGGCGCCTTCCACTTCGCCGCCGGGCTACGCGCCGCCGGCGTGCCGCCCGACGATCCCGCGCTGGTGCGGGCGGCCGAGTTCCTGGTGGGGCGCCAGCACGCCGACGGCGGCTGGGGCGAGCACTGGTCGAGCTGCGTCGGCGGCCACGACGTCGAGGTGGAGAGTGGCCCGGTACAGACGGCGTGGGCGCTGCTGGCGCTGCTCGACGTCGTGGGGGCGGCGCACCCGGCGGTCGAGCGCGGGATCGCCTGGCTGTGCGCGCGGCAGGAGACCGGCGGCGGCTGGCCGCCGGGCCCGGTCAACGGCGTCTTCTTCGGAACCGCGATGCTCGACTACCGTCTGTACCCGGCGTACTTCCCGGCGTGGGCGCTCGCCCGCTACGCCACGGCGGCCTGACGCTCAGCCGTGCAGCGTCTTCATCACCTCGGCGTTGCCGATCAGCTCGCCCGGCCGGCCGGCGAAGATGATCTCGCCGCGGTCGATGGCGTAGAGGCGGTCGGCGATGCGGCCGGCGTTCTGCACGTGCGACTCGGCGATGAGCACGGAGACGCCGAGGGCCTTGACGGCGCGCACCGCCTCGATGAACCGGGTGACGACGACGGGCGCCAGCCCCTCGAACGGCTCGTCGAGCAGCAGGACGGCCGGCTTCAGCGTCAGCGCCCGCGTGATGGCCAGCATCTTCTTCTGACCGCCCGAGAGGTGGAGGCCGCGGCGGGTGAGGAACGTCTTGATCTCGGGGAAGATCGAGAACACCTGGTCGTCGGCGGTGACGGCGGCCTGCTGGCCGAGCCAGGCGGTGATCTGAAAGTTCTCCTCGACGGTGAGGTCGGGGAAGATCCCGCAGTCCTCGGGCGCGTAGCCGATGCCCAGCCGTGCCCGCTGGTGCGCGGGCAGGCGGGTCACGTCCTGGCCCTTGAAGCGGACGGTTCCGCTCCGCGACGGCAGCAGGCCCATGATCGTGTCGATGGTGGTGGTCTTGCCGGCGCCGTTGCGGCCGACCAGGCAGACCGACTCCCCGGCCCCCAGGGTGAGCGAGATCGAGCGGAGGATCTGGGCCGGGCCGCGGTAGGTCTCGACCCGCTCGAGCTCCAGCATCGGGCCGGGCGAGCTCACGGCGTCGTCTCCGGGGTGCCGATCAACGTCGTCAGCACCTTCTCGTCGCGGCGGATCTGATCGGGCGTGCCGTCGGCGAGGATCGCCCCCTGGTGCATGGCGACGATGCGGTCGGAGTACGAGAAGACCACGTCCATGTCGTGCTCGATGATGGCCGCCGAGATGTGCTCCGACCGCACCACCGCCGAGATCGTGTCCATGATCGGCGCTTTCTCCCGCGTGCTCACGCCGCTGGTCGGCTCGTCGAGGAACAGGAGCCTGGGCTTGAGCGCGTAGGCGATGGCCACGTCGAGCAGCTTGCGCTCACCCTGGGAGAGGCCCCCGGCCAGGGTCCGCGCCTTCGACTCCATGCGGAAGAGGTGCAGGATGTCCATCGCCTCCTGCCAGACCGGCCGGTCCGTCTCCGCCAGCGCGAGGAGCTTCCGCGTCTTGCCCTGGCGCGAGAAGATCGACAGCGCCACGTTGTCCAGCGCGCTGAGCTGATCGAACAGGTTGACGAGCTGGAAGCTGCGCGCGATCCCGGCCGCGATGCGCTGGTGCACCGTCTGCTGGGTGACGTCCTGGCCGCGGAAGAGGATCTGCCCCGCGTCGGCGCGCAGGAGCCCGCTGATCAGGTTGACCAGCGTCGTCTTGCCGGCGCCGTTGGAGCCGATCAGCGCCAGCACCTCGCCCTCCTGCACGCGGAAGTCGACGTGGTCGACGGCGCGGAACTCGCCGAACTGCTTGAGCAGGCGCCGGGTCTCCAGCAGGACGCTCACTTCGCCCTCCATCGCGCCCACAGGCGGTCGGCCGTTCCCACGATGCCGGTCGGCAGCGACAGCACGAGGACGACCAGCACGAGGCCGAGCAGGCCCTGCCAGTACACGGTGTAGCCGATCGCGTAGGTCTTCAGGTAGTTGAAGACGATGGCGCCGACGATCGGGCCGGTGAACGAGCGGAAGCCGCCCAGCACGGTCATGAAGACGATCTCGCCGGAGAACGTCCAGTGCATGATGTCCGGCGTCGTGAGCCCGTTCAGCGGCACCCACAGCGCGCCGGCCAGCCCCGTGAAGACGCCGGAGACGAGGAAGGCGACCCAGCGGTACTGGCGGATCTGGATGCCCACGAACTCGGCGCGCACCTCGTTGTCGCGGATGGCCTGGAGCGCGCGGCCGAACGGCGAGTTCACGATCACCCACATCAGGGCCACGCAGAGGACGAAGACGCCGAGGACGTAGTAGTAGTACGACGTCGCCAGGAACGCGATCTTGTCGCCCTTGCCGGTGACGACGCCCAGCAGCGTCGGCGTGGGCACCCGCAGGCCGTCGGTCCCGCCCGTCACCCAGAAGAACTTGAAGGCGAGGCTCCACAGCACCTGCGAGAGCGCCATCGTGAGGATGCCGAAGAAGATCTTCGTGTAGCGCACGCACGCCACGCCGAAGATGGCCGTGACGAGCACGCACGCCACGATGGCGCCGGCGAGGAACAGCTCCATCGAGCTGACGCCGAGGTACTTCACCATCAGGGCGACGGTGTAGGCGCCGACGCCGAAGTACGCGGAGTGGCCGAACGACAGCAGGCCGGTGTAGCCGAGCAGCAGGTTGAAGCCGAGCGCGGCGATGCCCATCACGAGGCCGTAGGCCAGCAGGATGGTCTGGTACTGCTCGGTGATCCACGGCAGCGCGACGAGGACCACCAGCGCCGGCAGCGCCCAGCCGAGGGTGCGCAGGGGCGAGCGGTGCTCCAGGGGGATCGTGGTCGTCACCGTGCTCATGCGCGCCCGAACAGTCCGGCCGGCCGGATCAGCAGGACGACGGCGGCGATGAGGTAGAGCACGGCCAGCTCGATCTCCGGGAACCAGGCGATGCCCGCCTCGCGGACGAACCCGACGATCAGCGCGCCGAGCAGCGCGCCCTCGAGGCTGCCGAGTCCGCCCACCACGACGACGATGAACGACAGGATCAGCGCGTCCACGCCCATGCCGAGCACCGCCGACTGGCTGGGCACGATGATGGCGCCGCCGAGGCCGGCCATGAGGCAGCCGAGCGTGAAGGCCTGCACGTAGACGCGGTTGACGTTCACGCCGAGCGCGGAGGACATCCGCATGTCCTGCGAGGTGGCCCGCAGCACCACGCCGAAGCGGGTGCGGTAGATGAACGCCCACAGGAAGACGGCGGCGAGGCCGCCCACGGCGATGACGAGGAAGTTGTAGGTCGGATAGATGGCGTCGCCGATGGGCAGGCTGCCGAAGTTCTCGAACAGCACGCTCGCCGACAGCGGGTACGGGCCCCAGACGAAGCGGATCACGTCGTCGAGGATCATCAGCAGGCCGAACGTCACCAGCAGCTGGTACTCCTCGGCGCGGCGATAGAACGGCCGGAGCAGGGTCGGCTCCAGCAGGGCGCCGACGGCGGCGGCGGCGACGGCGCCGGCCGGCAGCAGGGCCAGCAGCAGGAACGTGGAGGGCTCGCGCCCCCCGGCCTGCAGGCGGGCGACCTGGGTGCCCACGACCCAGGCGGTGACGTAGGCGCCGAAGGCGTACAGGTTGCCGTGGGCGAGGTTCACGATCCGCATGACCCCGTAGATGAGGCTCAGCCCGCCGGCGATCAGGAACAGCACCGAGGCGTAGAGCAGCGCGTTCAGGAGGTGGATGACGACGATGTCCATCAGTCGCCCACGCGGTACGAGACCACCTTCACCTCCGGGTTCACGAGGTTGCCGTTGAGCGCCAGCGCCAGCACCACGCGGTAGCTCCCGGGCTTCAGACGCCCGGCCAGGTCGACGACGAGCCGCCCGCCCTGCACGTCGCGGGAGGCGCCGGCGGCGGCGACCTCGTCGCCGGGACCCACCACCGCCCAGTGCGCGGTGAGGGGTTCGCGGGTGCTCTCGCCGGCCGGCCGGGGTGTGAACGGCTCGCGCAGGATCTTATACGACCGGCCGGCTTTCTCGATGTTTTCCACATCGGCCTGGATCTCGAGCCGCTCGCCCTTGCGGTCGACCGCCCGGACGTAGGCGCGCAGCGGGATCGCGAACTGGTCGAACGAGCCCACGCCGAGCGGATACGTGAAGTCGCGGAACACCGGCAGCGTGGCCGACCCCGCGGTCACCTTCCCGACCTGGTAGGGGCCGGCGGTGACGAGGAAGTGGCCCGTCTTGCGGTGAAACTGGGCCAGCGCCCGCCACCGCTGGCGCGCCTGCTCGGCGGAGACCACGCCGCGCAGCGCGTCGGGCACCCACGCGCGCCGCTCGAAATCGGCCACGAGCGTCGCCAGCGCGGCCCCGGTCTTCGGATTGCGCACGAGATCGAGCCACGGCACGCCGCGCCGCTTGGCCTCGCGCTCGGAGAACGCGCCCAGCTTGCGCCCGACCGCCTGTTCCATCAGGGCCAGCACCTGCCACGGCACCGGGCTCCACGGCGGTGCCAGCGTCGCGGCGTAGCGCGGGTCCGCGGCCGTCTTGAGATAGACCTCGACCAGCGGCACCTGGTAGACGAGCTGGAGCTCGCCGATCTCCCTGAACTCGGTGTCCACGCGTACGATGCGCACCGCCCCCAGCGCCTGTCGCAGGGCGGCGGTGGCGCGATCGACTTCGGGGTCGTAGTCGCGGCCACCGCTGACGCCCCAGCGCGTCGCGAACGCGTAGGGATAGAGGAGATCGGCCACGCTCATCCGCTGCTCGTCGTGGGAGTTCGACAGCAGCACGCGATAGACGAGCTTCGTCCGCGCGGTGACGCCGGCGCCGGCCGGCCTGAGCGCGCCGCCGGCCGGGACCAGCGCGTCGGCGGGGACGTCGCCGCCGTCCTCGATCGATTGCAGCCGCGCGCGATTGGGGATGAACCGCGCGTTGTCGGGATCGAGCAGCAGCGCCGGATCGCCGACGGCGGCCCACACCATGCGTCCGACCGGATCGGTGAAGCCGGCGACCGGATTCCAGGCCGCCCGGGCACCGCCGTCGACGCCGATGGCCAGCCAGCCGTTCCACGGAAAGTCCTTGAGCTTCACGGTCCTCAAGAATATGGGGGAACCGACACCGGCCTGCGAGTCGACGGTGATGTTCTCGACGCCCGCCGAGTAGTCGTCGTCCAGTGCCTCGCGTCGCAGCGTGTAGCCGAGCACCACGCGCTCGCAGCCCGCCGTCGCCTGCGACACGAGGCGCCGTTCGAGATTGATCCGCTCAGCGGCCGGCAGCGGACCGCCCTCGGTCCGGCGCCGCAGCGTCTCCTCGGCCTCGCGTCGCGTCGCCGCCGGCAGCGCCGGCGCCTGCAGGAGCCAGGCCTGGAACCAGCCCTCCTTCAGCCACGGGGGCCCGTGCCAGCCGGCCAGACGCGTCTCGACGCCCTCGAGCAGCGAGGGCAGGGTGATCTCCTCGACGGTGGCGTCGGCGCCGTCCGCCAGGGTGATGCCGCCGTCCGCGAGCGCGCGCGCGAGCGGGCCGGCGGCCCGCACGCTCGGCACCGTCCCGCCGGCTCGCTCGCGCGCACGCTGGACCTGGTCGTACTGGTGCACGTAGTCGTCGTGGTACGGCGTCACCGGCCACGGGTAGGCGACGAACGGGGCCCGGGCACCGAGCGCGCGGACGAGGGCCGCGCCGGCGGCGCAGCGTGCCGCCGCCTCGCCGGTGGGTCGCCGGAACGTCAGCACCACCCAGCCGCGCAGCGACGACACGTAGCGGACCTTCTCGGGCGCGCCGGCGGGGAACGGATCGGCGCCGACGTAGGCGAGCAGCGAGTCCTTGACGATGAGCGGACCGGCCGCGCGCGGGTCGACCCAGTGGACGGTGACCTCTTGCGGATAGAACGACGGGTAGAACGTCAGCTCGTGGCCCGCCCACGCGAGTGACACGAGCAGGAGCGCGGCGAGGACGACGGTGACGGCGACTCTCACGGCGGGAATCACGAGGACCGGGCGGCGGCGCCCGGTCCTCATGTTGAGACCGCTCAGGCCTTGGCCGACGGCCAGGTCTTGTCGATCCAGGTATACGTCGAGGTCGGCTCCCCTTCGGCCAGCCGGGAGGTGCGGTGATCGACCGGATCGGGATGGTGATGATGCGGGCCGGGTCCAGGATCGGGAACGGATACTCGCTCGTGTTCTTGCTGAACCCGATCAGCGCGTCCTTGTAGCCCTGGTGGTTGTCGGGCCGGATGTACACGTAGCCCGCCGGGCCGGCCAGCATCATGCCCTCGAGCATCGCGATGATGGCGTCATCGTCCGGCCAGCCGCCGACCAGCCGGTTGGCCTTCTCGATGGCGGCCTTGAGCATGTAGGTCGTCGTGTACGCGCCCTCGGCCTGGAAGTTCGGGTACTCGTTGAAGCGCTGGTGGTACTTCCCGACGAACGTCTTGTTGTAGGGCCACTTATCGCCGCCCGGGTACGTGAAGTGATAGTTGCTGTGCACGCCGGCGATGACGCCTTCCGGATGGTCCTTGCCGAGCGCGTGCGGCGCCACGCCGAGGGCCAGCGTCGTCGCGAACTTCGCCTTCTCGAACATCCCGTAGCGCAGCGCCTGCTTGTACATCGCCACGTAGTCGCCGCCCCACACGGAGGAGACGACGAGGTCGGGCTTGGACGAGATGGCCTTGGTGATGTGCGAGGAGAAGTCGGTCGTGCCGAGCTTGGGCCAGCCCTCGGAGACGATCTCCGCCTGGGGCATCATCTTCTTCATGACGATCTTGATGTGATCGAACGCGTTGCGGCCGTAGGAGTAGTCGGGATGGATGTGGGCGATGCGCTTGGCCTTCGGCCACGTCTGCACGATGGCCAGCGCGGTCGTCACGCCGTCCGCCGACTGGATGTTCGTCGTGCGGAATACATAATGCGGATTGGGCACCGCCTTGTCGAACAGGAAGTCCGTGCAGCCGTCGACGAACATCGTCAGGACCTTGAGCTCTTCGGCCACCGGCCCCAGCGCGGGGGTGTTGCCCGACGACGTGATGCCGCAGAAGAAATCGATTTTCTCGGACAACTTCAGTCGTCGAAGCTCTTTCACGTTGGCGTCGGTGCCGGCGTTCTCGTCCGCTTTCAGAAGCTCGATCTTCCGCTTGCCCAGCAGGCCGCCGGCCGCGTTGATCTCCTCGGCGGCGAGCTGCTGCCCCTTGAACATCGGCTCGCCCAGCACGGCCGCGGGGCCCGTGAAGAACGTCATGTGGCCGATCTTGTAGGGCGTGTCCGGGATGTTGCCCTTCGGGGCGGTCTGGGCATGGGCGACGCCGACGGAGGGGAGCCCCGGGAGCGCTGCCAGTGACGCGCCGACGGTGACGCCGATACCGGCCAGAAAATCACGACGATTCACTTCCGCCATGTGTCCCTCCATTGGGTGAGTGCGACGATCTGATTCGCGGCGACCTGTCTCCCACCGGGTGCCCACGCTGTAACACGTGGTCAGACCACCGTCAAGACGCCACTGTACCTCTCTATAATGATCGGCATGGCAGGCAGGTTTCGGGGCACCGTCAGGACCGCCGCCCGGGGGATCGGCCACACCCTGCGTGTCCGGCCCTGCGCCATCGGGCTGGTCGCCGCCGGGGTGCTGGCGCTGGACGTGCTCCTGCCGCCCCTGCTGCTCTCCGTCGCCCGCAAGCCGTGGACCTACTTCACCTTCAACCCGTGGCTGAAGCGCCTGCCGGAGTACCTGACCTCCTCGACGCCGTGGTCGGAGAAGCTCGACTTCCTCTCGAGGGTCGCCCTCTTCTGGTTCTCCGCCGACGGGCCGTACGGCCAGCCGGAATGGGGCTTCGCGGTCGACGGCTCCGATGTCGTGCGCTTCCTGCTCACGGCGCTGCTCGTCGGAGTCTACGCCGCACTCTGGCTCGAGCGGCGCGCCCTGGGTGTGCACGGCTGGCGCGCCGGCGCCGGACGCACGGGAGGCGCGGTGGGCGCCTGCGCGGGCGTGCTGGGCCTGTCCACCGGCCCGTGCAGCGTCGTGGGCTGCGGCGCGCCGGTGCTCCCGGTGGTCGGGCTCGTCTTCGCGGGACTGTCGAGCACGACGCTGGCGCTGCTCTCGGAGATCTCACGCGTGTCGGCAATCGCGGTGGTCATAGCGCTGCTCGTCGCGATCGCCTGGCTCGGCTGGCAGGCCGGCGCCGCCGCTCGCCCGACCCCGGACCCGACACCCTAGAGTCTCGCTCCGGCCTTCACGGCTGCGCCGGGTGGCCCGAGCGCCGGGGGGTCTGGGGGCCATCGCGGGGCTCTGGCGGAATAACGAGGGTCGCCACGGCTGCGCCGGGGCGGCCCGAGCGTCGGGGGGTCTGGGGGCCATCGCGGGGCCCCCAGAATTATAAGTTCCGCATCGTCGCCAGCGACAACCGGAAGACCGCGCGCAGGCGCGCCAGGGGCGAGCCCGTGCGCCCGTCGCGCCGTAAGTAGACGAGCCCCATCAGCGCGTAGGCCACGACGCGCGCGTACTGCACGGCCATGACCGACATCCGCCCCTCGTGGGTCGACAGCAGGGCCATCGACGCCGCGCGGCCGCGCCGGCTGCGCTTCCAGAACCGCAAGATCCCCTCGCGCAGCAATCGCATCTCGTCCGACTGTCCGGCGAACGCGCGGTAGAGCGCCTCGGCCAGCGCCACCCGGGTGCGCTGCGGTCCGCCGCGCGCGCGGGCGTACGCGGCCAGCGCCGCGGGGACGTCGCCCCGGGCCGTGCGCAGCGCCTGGCGCAGGCGGAGGGCGTCGCGGGTGCACACGCTGAGCCCGGTTGCCGTCAGCGGGTGGCAGCAGCCGGCGGCGTCGCCGACGAGGGCGAGACGGCCGACGGCCACGGCGGCCGGCGCGATCGAGTAGTTGGCGCAGACCAGCGGGGATTGCGCGTGCAGCGCCGTCCGCACGCGCTCGCGGAACTCGGCCGGCAGCGCGGCCAGGTAGGCGGGATCGCGATGGAGCGCCTCCACGCCGTGAGGATTGCCGGGGACATCGAACATCACGCGGGAGGCGCCGGCGCCGATCGCGTAGGCCAGCACCGGGGCGGGGCCGCCGAGGAACACGTTGCCATAGCCGGGGCTGGGGACATCGCCGAGCACGTGCACACCGACCATCTGCGACAGCCGCACGCGCGTGTGGCTGATCGAGGCCAGGCGGCGCAGCATGGAGGTGCCGCCGTCGGCCGCCACGACGAGGCGCGCACGGACGGTCACCGCCGCCGCCGCCCGGGTCACGGTCACGACGGCCGCGTCGGGCGCGGCGAGGTCGAGCGCGGTGACGCGCGCATCTCGCCAGAGGGTGACGTGCGGCAGGCGAGCGGCGACCTCGAGCAGGATGGCGCACAGCACGGCGTGGTCGATCGCAAAGCCCAGTCGGCGCACGCCGGGGAGCTCGCCATAGGGCAGCAGGTAGGGGGCGGCCGCCGCTTCGGGCGAGACCGCGAACCCCAGCACCGGCGCCACGCCGGCCTTTTCCAGCGGGGCCAGCAACCCGAGCTCGGCCAGGTCGCTGGCGCCGGGCGGATGGATCAGCTCGCCGGCCAGCCGCTTGGCGCTGTCGAGGCCGGGCTCGACCAGCAGCACGCGGTGACCGAACTCCTGCAGCGCGGCCGCCACCGACACGCCGGCCACGCCGCCTCCGGCGACGACCACGTCCCAGGCGTCCGCGCGCGCGTCGTTCATGTCAGGGGCGCTCGGAGGGGCCGGGCACGACGGCCAGCGGCTGCCCCTCGATCAGCATGGTCGTGGTGTGGCGCAGCCGCAGGGCGAGGACGCGCGCCAGGTTGCGGAAGAGCTTGGCGCCCGTGTACGGGAAGCGTCGTCGGATGCGCTCGAAGGCCTCGAGGTCGAGCCGCAGGACCTCGGCCGGCGTCTCGGCAACGACCCAGGCGCTGCGAGGCTCCTGGCTGACCAGCGCCATCTCGCCGAAGACCGCGCCAGGAGCCAGCTGGGCCAGGACCTCCTCGGTCCCGTCCGCCAGCCGGTCCGACACGCGCACGCGGCCGCTGACCACCATGTACATCTCGGTGCCCCTGTCGCCCTTGCGCACCACGTAGGCGCCGGCCGCCACGGTGTCGAGGCGGCCGAGCAGGACGACCTTCCGGGCTTCCCAGCGCGTCAACCCTTGCAGCAAAGGCGCCGTCCGCACCACGGCTGGGTCCATCCGAGTCTGAATCAGGTCCCACAGCGTCACCAGCCTGGTGGAGTACATCAGGATCGGGGTCAGCATGAGCTCCCCGAACATGGCCAGCAGCATGACGCCCGCCGCCAGCAATCCAAAGTGTACCGTGGGCACAAAATTCGAGAACGACAGGGCCAGAAATCCAGCGGCCAGGGCCAGAGAGACGTAAATGATCGGCCGGCCCTGCGCGCGCATCGTGTTGAACATCGCGATCTTCCGATCGTGGTGGATGTTGAGCTGCCGGTTGTACGTCACCATGTGGTGCACGGTGTCGTCGACCGCGATGCCGATGGCGATGGTGGCGATGAGGGCGTTGCCGGTGTTGAGCGGGATGCCGATCAGTCCCATGAGCCCGTAGTTGAAGAGGATCGGCACCACGTTGGGGACGAGTGACAGCGCGCCCGCCGTGACCGACATGAACAGCAGCGCGTGGATGACGCCGATGATCAGGAACGTCCACGTGAAGCTCGTGAGCTCGTTGATCGCCATGTAGTCCGAGGCGTTGTTGAACAGGATCGCCTCACCGGTCGGCTTCACCGTGAGGTGGGCCGGCACGTTCGTGGCCGCCCAGGCGTCGACGCGCTTGAGCAGGGCCGAGAGATCGCCGGAGCCGGTCAGGTTGTGGCGGACGACGATGTTCGCCGCCGCGGCATTGAAGTCGAGGAACTTCGACAGCTCCTTGCCCTCGAGCATGAAGAGGTACTGGGCGACCTCGTCGCTCGTCGCCGGGATCGTCTCGAACGCCGGATCGCCGCCGTGCATCTCGCGATTCATCTTCCGGATGTAGTCGGCGACCGACACACTGCGATCGACCATGCCGGTCGTCGCGAGGAAATCCTGGAGCCCGGCCACCACGTTGAGGAGGGCCGGATCCTTGGCGCCGTCTTCACGGCCGCTGTCGACGACGATGTAGAAGCCCAGGCCGCCGGCCAGCGAGCGATGCAGGTCCTCGATCCGCGCGCG
>Ga0134124_10004049_pt1 | contig 11769 bp, 5 predicted proteins | sample KB304_FD_96880 | JGI IMG/M metagenome (GOLD analysis project Ga0134124, IMG submission 96880) | Terrestrial soil microbial communities without Nitrogen fertilizer from Kellogg Biological Station, Michigan, USA - KB3-0-4 | ecosystem: Environmental > Terrestrial > Soil > Unclassified ... | reverse complement strand
CATCAAGAGTACCCGTTCGATCGGCTGGTGCAGCGGCTGAACCCGACGCGGCACCCGGGCCAACTGCCGCTCATGCAGCTGATCTTCGCGAGCGACCAGGCAGCGGCGCCGGTCGAGGTCGGCGATATCACCTTCGGCGCGTCGAGCGAGCTGCCGGCCGGCGGCACGCTTCCGGGGTGGAGCGGCAACGCGAATGGGATCAGGGTCGGCTGCATCGAGCAGGGCGCGCGCATGGTCTGGACTCTCGCATATCCAGCCGGACGCCTGAGTGCGGCGGCCGCGCGCCGGTTGCTGCGACAGTTCGCCGGTTTCGTCGAGGACGTCACCCGCATGCCGGAGTCGCCACTCTCGGCCGTCGAGTTGCGTCCGGAGTTCGGACTGTCGGCCGCGCAACGCGGCGTCTGGCACGAAAGACCCGTGCACGGCGGGGCCGAAACGGCGGTCGTCTCGACGCGCGTCATGCTGCGCGGCCCGCTCGATGCCGACCGGTGGAGGTCGGCGCTTCAGAAGACGATCGATCGTCACGACGCGTTGCGGGCGACGTTCCACGTGTCGGGCGATTCGGTGGTCCAGCAGGTTGTGCGGCAGGTCGCGATCGAGCTGCCGTGGATCGATCTGACCGGCACGCCGGACGCAGAACACGCCGAACGCCTCGCGGTGATCGAGCGCGAGCTGGTGACGCGTCCGTTCGACCTGGGTGCGGCGCCGCTCGTGCGAAGCAGCCTGGTGGGTGTCGGTGAGCAGTTGCACGTGTGGGTACTGTGCGCGCACCGACTCGTTGCCGACGCGACGGCGCTGCTGTCGATCACCGACGAAACCGCCTCGGCGTACGAGGGCGCGCGCGACGGCCGGCCGCTCGCGGCGCACTACGGCGACTTCGTCGCGTGGCAGGACGGCCGGGCGGCGTCCGGAGCGTTCAGCCGGCAGCCACAATCCCGGCGGCGCCAGCTCGAGCCGCCGCGTCCAGCCATGGCGCTTCCTGTCGATGAGCCGTCGGCCGCCGGCCGTCCCGCGACCGAGATTTGCCGGCGTCCGGTCGATGCCGGCGTCGCATCCGCGCTTGGCGACCTGGCAGCGCGGGTAGGCACGAGCGTGGAATCGATCTGTGCATCGGTCTTCGCAGTGCTGCTCGCCCGGCTGACCACCGATTCCGAGGTTCTCCTCGGCGTTCGCCTGTCATCCTGCCCTCGAGCCTTCGATGGCCTGCTCGGCGCCTTCACGCACACGCTGCCGATGCGCCTGTCGGTCGATCCGCGCCGCCCGCTGATCGATCTGCTGCGCGATGCGCACGCGCGCCTGAAGGAAGCGGAGATACAACGCGAGATGCCGCTCGTCTCCAGCGTCGGGCAGGACGCCGATCCGGTCCGCTTCGTGGCGGCGTTCGAGCACGTACGCCTGCACGAGCGCTCCTATGGCGGCGTTCGCGTGGCGCCAGAGTTGCCGCGCGAGCAATCCAGTGACGAGGCGCTCGCATTCGTGCTCGTCGACAAGGGCGACGGCATCGACGTGGCGCTTCGCTACCGCACGGCCTCGTTCGACGCGGCGACCGTCGCCCGTTGGACCGACTACATGGCGGCCGCGCTCGGGCGGGCCGCGGCGCACCTGACCGGCACGATCGGCGAGCTCGATCTCCTGCCGGAAGCCGAACGCGAGTGGCTGGTCCACGGCGTGAACGCCACGGCCACGTCGTTTCCGGCGTCAGACACCGTGCACAGCCTCGTCGAGGCACAGGCGCGCACGGCACCAGATGCGCTCGCGATTCTCGACGGCGACGACCGTTGGACGTACGCGCAGCTGAACGCACGCGCCAACCGTCTCGCACGTCACCTGCGCGCACTCGGCGTCATGCCTGGGACGCTCGTCGCGACGTGTCTGGGCCGGTCGGCCGCGCTCGTCGTGGCGCAGCTGGCGATCCTCAAGGCCGGCGCCGCATATCTCCCTCTGGATCCAGAGGACCCATCCGAGCGACTCGGCTTCATGATCGACGATGGAGAAGTGGGCGTTGCGATCACGCAGCATGCACTGCGCGCGTGGTTTGCTACCGCCGACTGCGTCGTTGTCGCCCTCGATCGGGACGCGGCAGCGATCGATGCGCACGCCCCGGACGACCTTGCCCTCCCGGGCGGCGGCGGCAGCTGCGCCTACGTGATGTACACGTCCGGATCCACGGGCCAGCCGAAAGGGGTGATCATCTCCCATCGCGGCATCGTCCGGGTGATCCGCGATACCGTGCTGGCGACCATCGCGCCCAGCGACCGCGTCTCGCACGTTTCCAACTGCACGTTCGACGCGGCGACGTTCGAAGTGTGGGGCGCGCTTGCCAACGGCGCGTGCCTCGTCGTGTTTCCGCGCGAGATTCTGCTCTCGCCGCGGGAGCTGGCGGCCGGGCTCGCGGCGACGGGCGTCACCGTCGCGTACTTCACGGCCGCGCTGTTCGCTCGAATCGCCGCCGCCGTGCCGGACTGTTTCGCGCGTCTGCGGCACGTGCTCACGGGAGGCGAGGCGGTGAGCCCGCGCGCCGCGAGGATGGTCCTGGAACACGGCGCGCCGGCGCGTCTGAGCAACGCCTACGGTCCGACGGAGACGACCGTGTTCACCACCGAGCACACGCTGACGGCCGTGCCGGAGGATCAATCGACCCTTTCGATCGGCCGTCCGATCAGCAACGACCAGGTCTACATCGTCGACGGGCGGATGCAGCCGGTTGGTGTGGGCATGCCCGGCGAGCTTTGCGCGGGCGGCGCCGGCGTCGCCGACGGCTACTGGAAGAGGCCGGAGCTGACCGCGGAGCGATTCGTCCCCGACCCGTTCAGCGGCGTCCGCGGAGCGCGGCTCTACCGCACCGGCGACCTCGCGCGGTGGCGGGCCGACGGCACGATCTCGCTCATCGGACGGGCAGACCATCAGGTGAAGATCCACGGGCGCCGGATCGAGCTCGGCGAGATCGAAGCCGTGCTGCGGCGGCACGACGCCGTGGCGGACGCCGCCGTCCTCGTGCGCGAGCGTGGCCTGGAGGCGAGGATCCTGGTCGCCTATGTCATGCCGGTGCCGGGCGTCGCCGTGACGCCGGACGTTCTGAAGCAGCACGTCGCCGCACATCTGCCAGCCTACATGGTGCCGGCGGCGGTCGTGTCGCTCACCGCGCTGCCGCTGACCGCGATTGGCAAGATCGATCGCCATGCCCTGCCGCCGCTCGACGACGAACGGCGGGCCACCGAGACCGGGTTCATCGCCGCGCGCACCGCGCTCGAGACGACGATCGCGGCCGTGTGGAGCGAGATCCTCGGCGTCACGCGCGTCGGCGTCCAGGACAATTTCTTCGACCTCGGCGGCGATTCGGTGATGTGCATCGTGGCCGTGTCGCACCTGGCCGAGCGCGGCATTCGCACGTCGCCCAAGCGCTTCTACACCAACCCGACTGTCGCCGCGCTGGCGTCCGATGTGGAGCATGCCGATGTGCCCGCGCCGGACAACGGGCTGGAGGCCTTCGGCGACGTCCCGCTGCTCCCGATCCAGCACTTCTTCTTCGCCCAGGATCTCGAGCGCACGCATCACTGGAACGCGGGGACCTTGCTGACCGCCGAACGTCTGGATCCCGCGGCCGTCGAGCGCGCGCTGCAGGCGCTCGTCGATCATCACGACGTGCTGCGCATGCGGTTCGCGTCGGGGCCGGACGGCTGGACTCAGGACAACCCGCCGCCTGGCGAACGCGTCGCCTTCGAGATCGTCGACATCGGTGACGACAAAGCGCGCCTCGCCGACGAGTGCACGCGTGTACAGGCATCGCTCGACTACATCGCCGGCCCGGTGTTCCGAGGGGCGCTGTTCCGGCTCGGCGACGGCACCGACCGGCTCCTGGTGATCGCCCATCACCTGGTCCTCGACATGGTGTCGGGCCGCATCCTGTTCGACGACCTGTCACGCGCATACGAGCAGGCCGCACGCGGCGAGCCGGTGACGCTGCCGGCGAGGACCACCTCGTATCGGCAGTGGGCGCGGCTGCTCGCGGCGCACGCGCCCGAGCGGCTGACGGAGCTGCCGTACTGGCGGTCCGTCGTCGAGGACGAGACGCCGGCGTTGCCGATCGATCACGACGATGGTCCCAACACGATGGAGTCGTTGGCCTACGTGCGCATCGAGATCGACCGCGAGATCACGCGGACGCTGTTGACCCGGGCGCACGCGGCGCTGGGACTCGAGCTGCACGACGTGCTGATCGCGGCGTTCGTTCGCGCGATGGGCGAGTGGACGGAGGCTTCCGCGCTCACGTTCCTCGTCGAAGGGCACGGCCGCGAAGACATCGTCGACGGCATCGACCTCAGCCGCACGCTCGGCTGGTGTACCGCCACGCATCCGGTGCGGCTGCCCACGGGCCGGGGCGCCGACCCCGCCGAGCACCTGCGTCAGGTCGGCGCGGCGCTGCGCGCGGCGCCGGACCGTGGCCTTGGCTATGGGCTGCTGCGTCACGTGCTGCGGCGTCCCGAGCTCGCGGAACGGCCGTACCCGGATATCACCTTCAACTATCACGGGCAGTTCTCCGACGTCGCCGGCGGCCGGTTCTCGATGGCCGCCGAGCGGGGAGGCACGTTCACCGGCGCGCGCGGCCGCCGCTTCGCGCTGCTCAACGCCGAGTGCTCGGTGCGCTCGGGGACCGTGTGGGCCGCATTGCTCTACAGCCGCCACAAGCATCGGCGCGAGACGATTGAAGCCGTGCTGCAACGCTTTGCGGCCGCGCTCGGCGCCGCCGCCGCGGTGTGCGTGGAGCGTGGCGCCGACGGCGGCGTCCCATCGCCGGGTGCGGTGTCGACCGCCTTGGCCGGCGCCGCCATCTGAGATCGAGAGGGAGAGATGAACGAGGATCGGACGACAACGGAACTGGCGAGATACCTGGCCACGATGGGCATCGACGCGACGCTGGTGCGGAGGGAGGTGGAGATGCCCTCGGTCGAGCGCGCCACCGAAGCGCTCGGCGTCGCGCCGGCGGTGATCGTCAAGTCGATCGTGCTCGAGCACTCGCAGGATCCGACGCGCGTCTGCCTGGTGATCGTCCCGGGCGACCGGCGCGTCTCGCGCCCGAAGGTCGCCGCGGCGCTCGATCTGGGTCCGCTGCGGCTGGCCTCGGCGGAGACCGTGCAGCGCGCGACCGGTTACCGGCCCGGAGGCGTACCGCCGGTGGGGCATCGCGCCCCGCTGCCGGTCGTCGTCGATCGCCACGTCTTCGAGCACGACGTCGTGTTCGGCGGCGGCGGTGACGAGTGGCACATGCTGCGCATCAGGCCGAGGGACATCAAGCGGTTGACGGGGGCGCGCGTGGCCGACGTCATCGAGGAGCCGCAGCCGTCTGCGGACGGAGCGACTGCGTGATCGGACGTCTGTCGCGGCCCCCGCATCCGGTGCTCTACGAGCTCCTCTACGAGCCGCAGCGGACGTCGGCGCGGCACGACGTGCTGCCGTATCTGCTGCCGATCGATGCGGCGCACGTCGTCATGCTGTCCGAGGGCGGCTTGATCGAGCCCGGCGTCGCGGCCGCGCTGTTGCGTGTCAATGGCGACATGGCCGGCGGCCTGGCGCGCGGTCTCGATCCGCTCGACGCGACGGCAGGCCACCGCGGCGTGTACTTCGCCTACGAGCAGGAGTACGTCACGCGTCTCGGCGCCGCTGTCGGCGGCGCGGCGCACCTCGCACGGAGCCGCAACGACATCAACGCCACGATCGCCCGGCTGCGACTGCGCGACAACCTCGCCGGCACGCTCGATCGCGGCTGCCAGCTGGTCGAGGCGGTGATCGCGCTGGCCAGCGCTCACGTCGAGACGACGATGAGCGGATTCACGCATCTGCAGCCGGCGCAGCCGACGACGTTCGGCCATTACATGACGGGCGTGGGATTCGCGCTGCTCCGCACCGTCGAGCAGCTCGACCACGCGTACGACGCGGTCAACCAGTCTCCGATGGGGGCGGCCGCGGGCTACGGCACCTCGTTCACGATCGATCGCGAGCGGGTGGCCGATCTGCTCGGGTTCGCGGGGGTCGTCGACAACTCGCTCGACGCCGTCGCCTCGCGCGACTACGCGCTGCTGGTGCTGGACGGCGCGACCGTGCTTGGCATCACGCTCACCCGGCTCTGTACGGACCTGCAGGCCTGGTCGAGCGTCGCCTACGAGTTCCTCTTCTGGCCCGACGATCTCGTGAGCACGAGCTCGATCATGCCGCAGAAACGGAATGCGTTCGTGCTCGAGAACATCCGCGGCGAGGCCACGCAGGCGGCCGGCGCGCTCGTCGCCGCGCTGATGGCGATGAAGAACGTGCCGTTCGCCAACAGTATCGAGGCGGGCGCCGAGGCGACGGCGCGCGTGTGGCCGGCTCTCGACGCGACCGACCGCGCCTGTGCCCTGGCGACGCTGTTGCTGAATCACGTCGAGGTGTCGCCGGACCGCGCGCGCGCGTTCGCGGCGGCGTCGGACACCGGCATGACCGCCGTGGCCGACCTGCTCGTGGTGGAACACGGGCTGTCGTTCCGAACCGCGCATGACCTGGTCGGCGGCGTGCTGCGCGACGCGGAGGACGTGACGGCAGCCGGCTCGCTGAGGGCGCGGCTCGAAGCCGGCTTGGCGAGCATCACGGGAGAGCCTCGCGCGATGAGTGAGACCGCCATCATTCGCGCCCTCGATCCCGACAGCAGCATGCGCGCGGCGTGCTACGGCGGTGGACCTGCGCCGGCAAGCGTTCGGCGGCAGCTGGCCACTCTGGCGGCCAGGTGTGATGAGCTGCGCCGTCGCGGCCGCGAGCGGCATCAGGCGGTCGCCGCATCCGAGGCGCGTTGTCGATCCGCGGTCGAAGCGATTCTGCGCCGCGCTGGAGTCGAGGCAGAAGAGACATGTCGTCAGCACTGAGTGCCAGCAACGAGATTCGAAAGCGGCGCGCGGTCGATGCTTCGCTCGACGCGCGGATCGTCGGTATGGACAGCTGTCCGCTCACGCTCGGCGAGTGCGTGCAAGGCCGGCTCCCCGACGGCCGTTTCTTTCTCATCACCTCGCCGATCGGACTGTGCTCGCACGCGGAGTTCGCCATCGATCTCGCGTGCGTCGACGTCGCGGTCGTCCCGCCGGGTCTGACCAAGGCGCAGACCGCCGTTCGACGCTACCTCGCGGAGGAGGGACTCCCGGCCGGCGGAGTGCTGCGCGTCGATTGCCCTCTCGCGTGCGGCCAGGGCTTCGGCACGAGCACCGGCGACATCACCGCCAGCCTTCGCGCCGCGGCCGCGGCCTGGGGGCGCCACATCACGCCGGAGCGGATTGCGGGATTCGCCATCGAGATCGAGCCGACCGACGGCTCGATGTACCCCGGCTGCGTCGCATTCGCGCACCGCGAAGGGTTCGTCATCGAATCGCTCGGCCGGCTGCCGCGCTTCGAGGCGGTCATCGCCCTGCCCGGCGGAGTGGTCGACACCATGGCCTTCGACGAGTACCGGCGCGACCACCGGTACGGCGCCCGCGATCAAGAGGATCTGCTGCGCGCCTGGGCGATGGTCCGGTACGCGAACCGGACCGACGACGTCGGTCTGATGGCGGCGGCGGCCACGATCAGCACGCGAATCAACGAGCAGTTGTTGCCCAAGCTGCTGTTCCGCGAGATGCTGCGCTTCGCGCAACTCGCCGGCATCGAGGGACTGATGGCGGCGCATAGCGGTACGGCGCTCGCCTTCATCCTCGATCCCGCCCGCCCTCGCTACATCGATCGGTTGATCGCCGCGCGCAGGTTCATGATCGATCTCAAGCCGGCGAGCTGGTTTCAGACAGGCAACGACGTGGGCCGGCAGGACGTCGGCGCCTGGCTCGATCACTCGCCGCCCGACGCGCCGGTCGTCCGATCGAATCACGCATCTGACGTGGCCATGAGCCCCGCGGTCGCGCGGCCGCAGCCAGCGATCACCTGACCAGCGGTCCGCTCCAGAAACGGGCGGCGGTCGGGCCGCCGTGGTCCATGCATGGACCACGGACAGCCATCGGCGCGCGGCCGGCGCGGCGGCGCCTTCTCGAACAGTTCGCGGCCGTGGCACCTGGCTTGCTCCATTTGTCTGGCAAACCGATCGCGTGGAACGTCTGCGCGACACGAGCGGGCGGCTGGTAGTCCATGAGTCATTTCGTCTTCGTCGAGAGCAACACGACCGGTACGGGATGCGTGGCCGTCGAGCGTCTGCTCGCCGATCGCCACTGCGTGACGTTTCTCACACGCACGCCGGCGAAGTATGCGTTCCTCGCCAACGAAAGCGCGCTGCTCGAGGTCGTGGAGATCGACACCAACGACGTCGAAAGCGTGACGCGTGCGGTCGGCGCGCGGCAGGCTCGATTGACCGTCGACGCGATCCTGACGTTCTCCGATTTCTACGTGGCAATCGTCGCTGAGGCGGCGGCGCGCCTTGGCCTTCGTTACTTGAATCCCGAGACGGCGCGAACGTGCCGGGAGAAGCCGCGCACCCGTCTCGCGCTAGGGCTGGCCGGGATGCCGACGCCGGAGAGCTGGGTACTGTCGTCCGAAGCCGACGCGCACCGCGTCGCGGGGACGGCCGCCTATCCCTGCGTGGTCAAGCCACCCTCCGACAGCTCGAGCACTGGCGTCAGGCTGGTCGCCAATCCGTTCGAGCTCGTCGCCCACTATCGACAACTGAGTGCGTGCGCCGTCAACGTGCGCGGCCAGCGTCTGACCGGTGAAGTGCTCGTCGAGTCGTTGCTCGACGGCCCGGAGTTCAGCGTTGAGACGGTGACACTCGAGAAAGGCCGGACTCGGGTCATCGGTGTCACCGCCAAACATCTGTCGCCGCCGCCGCACTTTGTCGAGACCGGCCACGACTTTCCGGCGCCGCTGCCCGGCGCCGTCGCGCGCGAGCTGGGCGCCACGGCGGTTGCGGGCCTTGACGCGGTCGGCTACGACTTCGGTCCCGCGCACACCGAGATCCGGTGGACGTCGCGGGGCCCGGTCATCGTCGAAATCAACGCCAGGCTGGCAGGCGGAATGATTCCCGTGCTGGTGGCGCACGCCACCGGAATCGATCTGCTCGGAGCGTGTCTCGATCTGGCGGCGGGCCGCGCCGTGGCTCTGGAGCCCTGGCGCGACGACGTCGCTTCGATCCGATTCCTCACGGCGTCGGCAGCGGGCACGCTCACCGGCATCGACGGCGTGAGGCGTGCGCGCCGGCTGCCGACCGTCCGCGAGATCGTCATCACCCGTGAGGTCGGATCGGCGATCCGGCCGGCTGAAGACGCGTACGACCGGATCGGCTTCGTCATCGCCGCCGGAGCGCCACGCACCCGCGTCATGCGCGACGTCGATCATGCGGTTGAACTGATTGGCTTCAGAACGGAGGCGCCGCGGCACGCCGTGGCGTGAGGTCGCCGTTGATGCCGCCCGGAACTCTCGGCGAATGCCCGCTCATCGACCTGCGCAGCGACACGGTGACGCTGCCGCCCGCGGCGATGCGCGCCGCCATGGCCGACGCGCCGCTGGGCGACGACGTGTACGGCGAGGACCCGACGGTCAACCGACTCGAGGCGAGGGCTTGCGAGATGCTGGGTATGGAGGCGGCGGTGCTGACCACGAGCGGCACGCTGGCCAACCTGCTCGCATTGATGGCGCACTGCGGGCGCGGCCGCAAGGTGCTCGTGGGCGATCAATCCGACGCGTGGCTGTGGGAAGCCGGCGGCGGCGCGGTGCTCGCCGGGTTGGTGTATCACCCGGTGCCGACACAGCCGAGTGGCGAGCTGGCGATCGAGGATCTGGAGGCCGCGATCGATCCCGACGATCCGCAGTGCGCCGTCGCCGGCCTCGTCTGCCTGGAGAACACGCACACGATGTGCGGCGGCCGCGTCCTGTCGCTCGGCTACCTGGCGGAGGCGCAAGCCTTCGCGCGGCGCCGCGGCCTGCGGCTGCACCTCGACGGGGCACGCCTGTTCAACGCCGCGACGGCGCTCGGCGTCGAGCCTCGAGCGATCGCGTCGTTCGCCGATACCGTATCGATCTGCCTGTCCAAAGGGCTGGCGGCGCCGGTGGGCTCGATTCTCGTCGGGACGGCGCCGACGATCGCGCAGGCGCGACGCCTGCGCAAGCTGCTCGGCGGCGGCATGCGCCAGGCCGGGGTCATTGCGGCGGCCGGCCTGTTCGCGTTCGACCACATGATCGCGCGCCTCGTGGATGACCACGCGACGGCGCGGACGCTCGCCGAGGCGCTGAGCCGCGTGCCGGGCCTCGTGCTCGATACGCCGCGCCCGGAGACCAACATCGTGTTCTGGCGCCTCGCCGATCCGGCGATCAGGCCCGAGTGCTTCGTGCAGGCGCTCGAGGCCGAGGGTGTCCGTGTGATCGCGTTTGCCCGCGGCCGCATCCGCGCGGTGACGCATCACGGGATTTCGATGGACGAGGTATCGCGAGCGGCCGCGGCGGCGGCACGCGCCGTCGATCGCGCGGCCCAGTGTGCCGGCGACAGCAACGACAAGGAGTGACGCGGTGGAAAAAACCGGCCGGTTCAATCGCAACTTTCTCCTGCTGTGGCAAGGACAGCTCGTCAGCCAGGTAGGATCGCAGGTCTTCGCGCTCGCCGGTCTGCTGTGGCTGAAGCACGCCACCGAATCGACGCTGCTGGTCGCGCTGCTGTCGGCGGCGTTCGTCGTCCCGGGGTTGCTCTTCGCGCCGCTTGGCGGCGTGCTCGCGGATCGCTACCCGCGCCGATTGGTGCTCGTGGTGTGCGATGCGGTGCGCGGCGTCGCGGTGCTGCTGCTCGGGCTGATCTGGTTCACCCTGCCGCCGGCGCATCCGGTGAGTCTGGCCGGACAATTCATTCTCACGGTCATCGTCGGCGCCACGTCCGCGGTGTTCCAACCGACCGGAGCGGCGTTCGTGCCCGACCTGGTGACACGCGAGGCGCTTCCGCGCGCCAACTCCGCGCTCCAGTCCTCATTCCAGTGCGTCACGCTGCTGGCGCAGTCGCTCTCCGGTGTGCTGCTCCGCGTGGTCGGCGCGCCGATCTTGGCGATGGTCGATGCGGCGTCGTATTGCTACTCGGCGGTGAGCTCGCTCCTGATCCGGCAAGAGGCCGGTGCGGCGGCGCGGCCGGCGGGTAGAGGTGTGGCGCGCCGATCGTTTCGCGCCGAGCTGCGGGCGGTGTTCGCCTACGTGCGTGCCACGACCGGGTTGTGGGGCGTGATGCTCGTCAACGCCGGATTCAAGTTCTTCCTCGCGCCGTTCACGGTGCTCTTCGCCTTCTACGTTGAAGGCCATCTGCACGCGTCGGGCGACTGGTACGGGTTCCTACTCGCGGCGCTTGGCGTCGGCGCGATCGGCGGCTTTGCCCTCGCGGGACTGGTCACGCTCGGTCCGCGCCGCGACGGGCTGGCGATTGTGGGGGCGCTTGTCGGGCTGTCGGTGTTCCTCGGCTCGTTGAGCCTGGCGAAAAGTCCGGCCCAGGCATTCGTGCTCGTCGCGCTGGCAGGCGTGATGAACGGCTACGCCAACGTGAAGGTGACGACGCTTCTACAGCTGGCGGTGGTGCCGGAAATGCGAGGCCGCGTCTTCGGCGTGTTCGCGACCGTCACCCAGGCGCTGGTTCCGATCGCGACCGTGCTCGCGGCGTTCGCCTCCGACCTGAGCGGCCGAAACGTGGCGATTGTTTATGCCGGCTGCGGCGCGGCGATGGCCGCCACCGCGCTGGTCATGGCGGCCAGCCGCTCGTGTCGCGCGTTTCTCCGTGGTGAAGGCGCCGCGGCCGGCGACGCGCCGCTT
>Ga0134124_10004048_pt1 | contig 11769 bp, 9 predicted proteins | sample KB304_FD_96880 | JGI IMG/M metagenome (GOLD analysis project Ga0134124, IMG submission 96880) | Terrestrial soil microbial communities without Nitrogen fertilizer from Kellogg Biological Station, Michigan, USA - KB3-0-4 | ecosystem: Environmental > Terrestrial > Soil > Unclassified ... | reverse complement strand
CACCTTCCGAGCCAAGCTGTACAAGCGCTTTAGCGTATCGTCTCGCAATCGCGTTATTGATCACTGGATCTGTACCACCTTGTCAAGATATTCGCCGACAAATCGGTCATGGTCATTCTTCTGAATTGCACCGGTCAACTTGCCCGTTGCAAGTTCAACGGCAAGCCGTGCCGCTTCAACGCGCAGCTCGTTCCGGGCCTTTATAGTCTCCTGTTCAGCCGACAGCGCGGCCTGGGCCACTATTTTTTCCGCAGCGCTATGTGCTTCGGCCACAATACGCGCCTTTTCCTGCTCACCTTCACGGATGATTGCAGCGTGGAGCTCATCAATCTCTTTTGCGGCCTGATCAAGCTTGACACTGTATTCGCGCAGCTTTGCTTCTGCAGCATCACGGGCAGCTTCCGCATCTTTCAGACTCTTCTCGATATCGACCTGTCGGGCAGCCAGCGAACCCATGACATCAGCCTTTTTGAGTGCCCAGACGATAATGCCGACAAGAACGGCAAAATTGAGTACGCGCCAGCCGAAATCTTTCATCTGCCCGGCTGCATGGTCGGCATGATGAGCACCTTCACCACCCTCGGAAGCAAAACCTGCAGACGCCAACAGTACGATGGCGGAAATATATGCCAGCGTGATAATAATTTTCTTGGAACGATCGGACACCATCTTCATAACTACAGGCTCCTCCCGAGGATTTTCTCACAGATATCACCGGACAGAACCTCGGCTTGCTTCTTCAGCAGCTCTCGTGCTTCGCCAGCTTCCTTGGCAACTTTTTCCCGGATCGAAGCGAGTGATTCTGCAGCCTGCTTGCGGGCTTTCTCAAGCACTGCCGCCTCCTCAGCCTGGGCAAGCTTCAGAGCTTCGGCACGACGGGCTCCGGCTTCCGCCTTGGCAGCATGCAGGCGAGCTTCATACTGAGCCATCTTGCTCTGCACTTCCGCATCGACCGAAACGGTCTTCTCCCGGGACGAGTCGATAACCTGACGGCGGTCGGCCAGGACCTTGCGGATCGGCTTATAGAGAAAGACGTTGAGAACGAGGACGAGGATGCCGAAATTGATCAGCTGGATTACGAATGACAAATTTAATTCAATCACGACCTACCCCTTGCAGGTATGCTGAGTTGTATACTGTATCCCAGATACGGGTGAAAAACAGCAGACTAGCTATCATATAATTCGAACTGCTGTCAAGACAATTAACTGGAGACCTGCTGTTTATAAAGTCTCAAATGTCCAGCAGGTCGATAATGCGGGTCAATTCGTCCGAATCGCTGAAATGGATTTCCAGCCGGCCACCTCTGGTTCCAACCTTGCGTATTGCAACCCTCGACTGGAATCGCTTCTGAAGCTGTTCTTCAAGAGACGACATCAACAGGTCCGGCTGCTGCAAGCGCTTGACCGGCACCGGATGCGGATTGATTTTCAGTCTTCGCACGAGTTCTTCAGCGGCTCTAACGCTAAGCTGACGATGCACTATTTCGTGTCGCGCCTTTTCAATCAGCTCATTGCTTTCAAGTGACAACAAGGCACGGGCGTGCCCCATGCTGAGCCGTTCCTCAATAATATCCCGCTGTATATCTTCAGGCAGCTTGAGCAGCCGAAGGGCATTCGTAACAGTTGTTCTGTTCTTGCCGACCCTGCGGGCCACATCTTCCTGAGATATGCTGTAATTCTCCACAAGCGAACGATAGGCCTGCGCTTCTTCGATAGCGTTCAAGTCCTGCCGCTGGATATTCTCGATCAGGGCAAGCTCCATGACGGCGTCCGGAGTTGCCTCGCGGATGACAACCGGAATTTCGTGCAGTCCGGCTTTCTGAGCCGCTCTCCAGCGGCGTTCGCCGGCAATGATCTCATAGTAATCATCCTTTCGGGTGACAACCAGAGGCTGGATAATCCCTTGTTCACGAATTGAGGCCGCCAGCTCCTCTAACTTATCAGGCGCAAAATGCTTGCGTGGCTGGTTGCGATTGGGACGGATCTTTTCAATCGGGCAGATAAAGTAGTTTTTTGACTCATCGACCGTTTCCGTTACCTGCAACAGCGCAGCCATCCCTTTGCCGAGGCCGCCTATTCTAGCCATGTATTTTCTCCCTCTGGATGATCTCGCGTGCCAGCTGCAGATAGCTGGCTGCGCCGCGTGAAGTGATGTCATAATAAATAATAGGCTTGCCGTGGCTGGGCGCTTCCGCCAGACGCACATTGCGGGGGATGACCGCCTCAAACACCTGATCACGGAAATGCGAACGAATCTCTTCAGCCACATCCTTGCTGAGATTGCCGCGCGCATCGTACATGGTCAGCAGAATCCCCTCAATCGTCAATTGCGGATTAACCATCTTCTGAATCAGCTTGATGGTATGCAGTATCTGTGAAAAGCCCTCCATGGCGTAGAATTCGCACTGGAGTGGTATCAGCACCGAATGGGCTGCGGTCATGGCATTAATGGTCAGAAGACTGAGCGACGGGGGACAATCGATAATAATGTAGCGGTATTTTTCCGCCAGCGCAGCCAGAACAAACTTCAGTTTATGCTCACGCCCGATTTCGGTGGCCAGCTCCAGTTCAGCGCCTGCAAGGTCGGAGTTTGAAGGTATGATATGCAGAAAAGGGTGGCCCGTATCGACGACCAGCCCGCATGGATCAGCTTCATTTATCAGGGCATCATACACGGTGTGCTTCAGCGATGTTTTATCAACGCCGACTCCGCTGGTCGCATTTCCCTGCGGATCGATATCTACCAACAAAGTCGGGCGCTCTGTAGCGGCCAGAGATGCGGCAAGATTGACGGCGGTGGTCGTCTTGCCGACTCCGCCTTTCTGATTGGCGATGCAGATGATTTTGGATTGTGGTTTCAAGGGATTTACGCTCTTTTCAGTGGACGTTTCTGATATCTCATCTGGATAGACTCCTCCCGATTTTTCGTGGCGAGAATGTAGCACAGCTCTCTGTAATCGTCAAAGGAAAGCCATAAAAAAGCGGGGTCGGGGGCAAGGCTAACTCGATATCAAAATGAAAAGGGTTGCACAGCATAACCATGCAACCCCATTTACTTTACACCGGACCTGCTTAGCAGGCTGTATCAGCCACCCATATTAATCCCTTCCAAATTTTTGATTTCAAATTCCAACTGTCTTTGAAGCTGTTGTAACTCGTCATTAGTGTAAACGTCCGTTCCTCGTCCGATTTCCTTATTGATCCTGTCAATTCTCTCCTGACTTGTATCTGCCTGGCAGTTTTTCGCTACGAGCAGGCACTCATCTTTTCCGCCCTGTTGCCACTGATCACTCGTTTTTTCTATTGTACCCTCTGCTGCAAGAACCGGCATTGCCATCAGCATAAGTGCTGCAGCCAACAGAGTAAGTCTCTTGATTATGCATCTCATGACCGACCTCCTAAATTTTTCTTGTTTACTACTGCAGTTACGGTAGCAAACTTTTCCGGCAATTGCAAATGATTTTCATTATCATTTGATGGTCGCGACGGGGTTACCAGTCATATCTGTCAGTTAAACTTTTCAGGGACGATTTATCAGGCTATTATCGCCCCCCTAGGTTATAAAAAATGGCGGAATTTCTCCCGCCCTTCGAATACACACATAAAAGCCAGTCAATAGAACGAATATGGGGAGCACCACTCTCGTTTCCAACGCCATTCAACCTGCCATTCGCCCAATAATCTACTCAACTCTTTTAATCGAAACTGATGATGCCCCACGTGTGAGAAACCCGGGACGCTGTACTATTTGCAGGATAATCAGTTCGTTGCGCGCCTCGTCAAAGTTATAATCGGACATATAATTCTGGGTTTCGCGCGTTCGCCATCTTTCCTCCAGGCTCGATCCGCTCCAGACCAGACAGTAGACAGCGCCACGCTTGTAAGAACGGGAGTTCCCGAGTACCCAGAATCCTTCGTTTTTACCCACCAGGATCTCGTCCTTGGATGAAACCTGGATGCGCTGATTCATGAATACCCAACGATACTTATCTCCGGCCACTCGCAAATTGTTATCATCTTCTTTCTGGAAGAACAATTCGGAGCCGCCAAACTTGTCGTTGCTGCGCCAGAGTTCTTTCAACTGCGGGTCACAGACGATCAGGTATCCGTCAGGATTAAGTACCACTGTCATGGTCTTGCCATCGCGATCACGGAACTGGTTAAAACTGTATAACGAGCCGGAACGGGGTATCTTAAGAGGGTTCTTAAGAGTGATGACTGATCCGCTCCGGGTCGCCTCGGCGACATCACCATAGAAATCATCGCCTCTCCCCATGGTCTGGGCGTAAAGTTTCTTTGCTCCATCTGACAGGCTTATACAGCGAAAGTAGTAGGGCAGATTCTTCGCGACCAGCGCCAGTTTGTCGCCCTTGACCTGCCAAACCTGTGATGCCAGTTCGCCAGCACGGATGATGGTGACATAGATGTCAAGGCCGGCATCACCGGCAGCAATCGTATCCAAAGAAATGATTTTATCTGCTGGACTGAACTCTGCTTCGGCAACCAGTGTCATGTCGCCGCCCTGGCGGTAATAGGAAAGCCGGTGATCACCTGCCAGAAAGATTTCGCGAGTGCCGCCCTGCAAAGTCAATCCGCTCGCTATCAGGTTAGCTGCACCTTCCAGGCGTTTGCTCTGCCAACCGGCAACTGAACCCTTTTCCTGTTCACGTGGCTTGATGAATTCGCCGGTGGGTGCCTGTTGCAACGGCGGCTCATGGAAACTTCCAACCGGCGTGGCAGCAGTAACTGGAGCCGGGACCGGAACGGCGCTGACGGCAGCGTTGTCTCCGAAATGAAGTTTAAGTAACTCGGAGGAGAGCTTGTCAGCCAACTTGCCCACGGCCGGAATCAATTCATCTTGTGTTTCACCCTGCACAAATGCCCGGGTGAGTGTTTTTCCTGCTGGGGTTTTGGCAATGGTATCAATGCTGAAGACCTTCCCGATGGTGACATATGAGCCGCTCACCACGGCATCGGCCTCGGCCGCACTTCCTACAGTTACGATCCTGTCGCCATTCAAGCGCGATGCCAGCAGTGTCTGCAGCGTCACCTTCATCTCATCCCGATTCTTTACGCCTGTTGCGTTCATATCAGCCACAAATACCCGCACTTGGGCAGCAAAGGAAGAAACAGCACTCAACGGAACCAGCAGTACGGCCAGCATTACGATCAAATTAGTCATTTTTCCTCCGCTTCAATTTCAGCTGAGAGATAATTGCACAAACTCGTCTGAAGGTCAAAAAAAAGGGCGGGATTTCTCCCGCCCTTCGGATACGCACGTTAAAGCTAAAAGCTAGAACGCATAATTAAACATTACAGAGGTCAGGTAAGGATCATCCAACTTCACAGTAGATGCAGAAGTTGCATATTTTTTACCATCGCCCAGGATAACGTAAGCTCCTGTCAGGCTGGCAGTCAGGTTGCTGTACACTTTGTAGTCGAGCTGTGCGTTGATCTCGGTGCCGAGTGCAGCGGATTTGTCAGTTGCCTGTTTTTGGCTGGCCATAGCATAGCCGATGTTGGCCGAAGCCCCCAGTTTGTCGGTGATTGCAGCATCGTAGCCGACGGTCACAAGGGTTACGCCTCTATTGCCATTATTGATTGTCTGAACCAGCGCCTTATCGGAATCCATGTTAACAACATTTCTCATAAGGAGAACCATCTTGGAGTCATAGTAGGTGTTCGAAGATGTCGCCAGCGTATCTCCACTAGTCAGGCTCTGCCATGCTTTGGCTTTGCTGTCGGTAGCTTTACCGCCGGATGCATACAGAACGTTACCGCGAACCGTGCCTAATTTGTCGAGATTGGCTTTTACTGCAGCTTGAGCGGCAAACGCGGACAGATCTCTACCAGAAACAGCTAATTCAGAGCCGCCCTGATAGGCAAGGAAGGCATCGGCGCTGATCATCCCGAATTTTGCAGCGGCATTGGCGCCGACCGTGTGGACGTCCAGCGTATCCTTGTATTTGACACCAACGGGGTTGTTTTTAACCAGATAATAGGCTCCGCCCACTGTCAGGTCCTTGTTGACAGCGAACTTGCCATCAAGAAGGAAGAGGTCGAGGGTATTCTTGCCTGTCGGATTGGCAGTCTCGAATGCGATTCCGCCGGCAGTTGTAGGGGCAGACGTTGTACGGTTATAATCCTGCAAACGGGCGAAACCGACTGTACCGGTCACTCCTGCAATTTTTTTGGAGGCGAAGACACCTGCAACGTCATCATTGAAGAATATACCCTTGTAGGCATCAACTTGAGGCTGAATACCGACCTTGAAATTCGCACCGGTCAGGGGACAGTTGTAATCAAGATACACGTTTTTTGTTTCGAGGTTGACTGTGTCTGCGCCCATGGCACCGCCGAAGCCGCGGCCATTGTTATAGGCTGTATCGCCCCAGCTTGAGTCGATTTCGAAGTGGGTAACCAGCTTCAGATCATCACTGGCTTTTGCGATGTACTGAATACGGGCACGCTGCTCAAAAACGGTAGTAGCAGGAGCATCTTTGGCCAGCACTACGCCAGCGTTGGCGTTCTCAAAATTGGTCATCATTGCACGCAGGCGGTACATGCCGTGGAACTCATTCTCAAATGCCATCGCCGGTACGGAGATCGCGGCCAATGCACCTGCTGCTGCTGCGATTGTTGCTGCTTTTTTGAAATTCATGTGTGTTCCTCCCATTTTTATAATAGTTGCTAGTACAACTGCGGTTAACGTACTGTCGGATTAGTAAGATGCCGTTGCTCACCACCTTTCGTAGTAAATTTGGCCTGAACCTTTCTAACAACATTGCCACCTAAATCATAAGGCTCCTTAAACACAAATACCTTTAAGCATCCGGCTCGGAAGCGAATACTTAAAGGTAGAGTATGTAACAAATATACTTATTTTTTCTGAAACGTTCACAGTATGTTTCGCTCCCGGTCGTCGCTGCCAGCAGTTGCTGGTTCTCAGTGTTTATAATCGGTTAGCTACTTTTTCGGTTCGTTTGTTTCAGGCATCGTTCTATTTGAATGGGGGGAATATACAACAAATCAAACGGATGTCAACATAAAATTCACATTAACCCTCTAACCATCTGTAAAAACAGAACAATGCGTTAGTTGCACGATGATCTGACAGCTAGTGTCCCGCCTGACACAACTCCGTAAGTACGCCGCTACTGCTCTTTGGGTGAACAAAGGCAATACGGGTGCCATGAGCACCGTTGCGCGGTTTCTCGTCTATCATGCGGGCACCGTCGGCGAGCAGTTTAGCGATTGAAGACTCGATATCATCAACCTCGTACGCAATATGGTGAATCCCCGAACCGTTTTTCTCGATGAATTTGGCAACCGGACTCTCTTCACAGGTCGGCTCCAGCAATTCTATCTTGGATTCACCGATTTGCAGCATTGCGACCCGGACTTTCTGCTCGGCAACTTCCTCGATGCCGGCAAAGGCCATTCCCAGGTTGTCGCGATAGAACGGGATGGTGTCGTCAAGCGATTTAACGGCGATGCCGATATGATTGATTTTTTTAAGCATCAAAATTCCTTCTTAATACACTTGTATTATTAATATCAGGTTACGAACCTGTAATTTCTATGAAACAATTACAGCACGACCGTCTCGGTATGCTTGCCGAACACTTCGCGGAACACATCGGCGATCTCGCCCAGCGTGGCGTAGGTCTTGACCGCGGCCAGAATGTGCGGCATCAGGTTCTCCGTGCTCTTGGCTGCTGTTGCCAGCTGTGACAGCGCCGCAGTTACCGCTTTGTTATCCCTCCCCTCCTTCATGATGGCAAGGGATCGCTTCTGGGAGATCTCGACCTCTTCCTTGACCTTGAGCAGACCGGAGGGTGGCGGCTCCTGGACGGTGAACTTGTTGACACCGACGATGATCAGCTCATCCTTTTCGATCGACTTCTGATATGCATAGGCTGAATCCTGGATCTCCTTCTGCTGGAAGCCGCGCGAAATGGCTTCGACGGCTCCTCCCAGCTTGTCGATCTTCTCGATATATGACAGGGCAGCCTTTTCGATCTGGTCTGTCAGCGATTCCACCAGGAACGAGCCGGCCAGCGGGTCGATGCTGTCGGCAGCGCCCGATTCATAGGCGATGACCTGCTGGGTGCGGAGGGCGATCCTGACGGAATCCTCGGTCGGCAGCGCTAGCGCTTCGTCGCGGGAGTTGGTGTGCAGCGACTGTGTTCCCCCCAGTACTGCAGCCAGGGCCTGGATGGTGACGCGCATGATGTTGTTGTCAGGCTGCTGGGCGGTGAGGGTGCAGCCGGCGGTCTGGGTGTGGAACCGGAGCATCTGTGACTTCGGATCCTTGGCACCGAAGCGCTCCTTCATGATTTTTCCCCAGATCCGGCGGGCGGCGCGGAACTTGGCGACCTCTTCGAAGAGGTTGTTGTGGGCGTTGAAGAAGAAGGCGAGGCGAGGGGCAAATTCGTCCACTTCCAGGCCCGCCTTGATCGCGGCTTCGACGTAGGCGATCCCGTCGGCCAGAGTGAAGGCGACTTCCTGCACGGCGCTGGAACCGGCCTCGCGGATATGGTAGCCGGAAATCGAGATGGTATTCCACTTCGGGACGTTGTCTTTGCAGTAGGCAAAAATATCGGTGATGATCCTCATCGACTCTTTCGGAGGATATATATACGTACCGCGCGCCATGTATTCTTTCAATATGTCGTTCTGAATGGTGCCGGAGATCTTGTCTGCCGAGACCCCCTGTTTCTCGGCAACCGCGATGTACATGCAGAGCAGGATGGCGGCGGTGGAGTTGATCGTCATCGAGGTGGAGACCCTGTCGAGCGGGATGCCGTCGAAGAGGATCTCCATGTCAGCCAGCGAATCGATCGCCACGCCGACTTTCCCGACTTCGCCGAGACTCATGCCGGCGTCGGAGTCATATCCCATCTGCGTCGGCAGGTCAAAGGCGATCGAGAGTCCGGTCTGACCGGCGGAGAGGAGGTATTTGTAGCGTTCGTTCGATTCTTTGGCGGTCCCGAAGCCGGCATACTGGCGCATGGTCCAGAAGCGGCCGCGGTACATGGTCGGCTGCACGCCGCGTGTGTAGGGGTACTCTCCCGGAAGGCCCAACTGTTCTTCATAGCCGGGGTAGTCGAAGCCGGGGGTGAAGCAGCGCTCCAGCTCGATGTTGGAGGTCGTCAGGAACTTTTCCGACCGCTCTGGCGACTTGGCGATTCCTTTGGCAACCTTTTCATTCCATTTTTGCTTGCTACCTTTGATGCTCATACGTGACCCCTTATGCAAATTGTTTTCAAAAAAAAGACCAGGGGAGAAGTTATACTCCCCACCCTGGTTTTTATATAATCGTCACATCCTCTTCGCTGCTATAACGCGTTATGCAGCACAGCCTTCAGATATCCTGAAGTCCGCTCACGTTTTTCTTTTTCAACCGACTTCAGATCAACTTCGACAAATTTTTCATCCGGAGTGATCTTGAACAGAGGCTGTCCCTTCTGAACGATGGTTCCATCGCCACCTTCCATGATGATCTTGTCGATGGTCCCGGAGAAGGGTGCCCGGATGGTGTTGAACATCTTCATGACTTCGATGATATAGAGAGGCTGATCCTTCTCGAAATGCATCCCCTCGCTCACGAACTTAGGCAGACCTGGTCCCTCCTGCCCGTAATACATCCCTCCGCACGCTGACACGATTTCGTCCGCCTTGGTGGCCGGCGGTGGCACCAGGATCTTTTTCATCCGGGCCTGCAGGTCGAGATCGGTCAGGTAATCGGGGATCACCACCTCCAGGTCATCCAGAACCTTCATATCCCAGAATTTAGTGTTTTCGCCAATCAGGAACAACATACCCAACAGCTCAAGCCCGGCCTCATAGCCAAAGTGGGCGGAACGGATCTGCTCCCAGGTTTCCGTATCAAAGCCGGCCTGGGGTTTTTCCTTCTTGACCAGTTCATTGAGCTTGAAATACTCGTCACGCTCCAGCCCGAGTTTTTCACGCAGGGTTCGATAGAAGTGCAGCGACTGTTGTAACAGCTCGTTATCATGATCCCAGATAATTTCCGCAGCCGGTTTGTGCGGGCGATAATTCATATGCAGGTATTCGTAGGTTTCGTTGAGAACCCCGAGAGGGTTCCTCAACCAGACAACCTTGCCCTTTTCGATACGGAAGTTCTTCGTGTTCATGCTCAGCCATCCCGAGAGGAGATGCGGATCCTCAAGGAGGCGCTCCATCGGGCGAGTGATCAGAGTTCCCTTGCGATCAAGCAGGGAGGACATATTCTTCAGCTCTTTGGCACAGACGTCCGGCTGATCGGCAAACTGCTCAGCCACATGCTTGGCATAGTGCTTCTTCATCTGGAAGAAGGCATACACAACATCAAGCTTGTTGGCCTCCTCCTTGAGGGTACCGACCAGTGCCAGATACGGAACCACAAAGCGTGTCGTCGGCTTGGCCATGACATTCCTGCCCAGGAACCAGTTGACCAGTCCATAATGAAATTCAAGATTTGTAGCCAAAGCACTGCCGCGCAGCGTGGTGCTGCACAACACGTCAGAGAGGCGCTCGTAACTGGCCTGGCGATCATCGCCCTTGGTGAGGAGCAGGGCAATATTGGAATCGTAGGCACCGGCAACTTTATATTTCATGAAGATGCCTGTATCCGGGTTGAGCATGCTGATGCCCTGGTCATCTCTAATCTCGCCTTTGATCGGTTTCGACCAATAGCGGATCATACCGCCGGCATGTGGCGACAAGGAAGCATCGGTTGCATTCAGACGAGCCTCGGCTGAAGCGTTGAAGCGGACGATACGCTCAGGCTTGGGGAGACGTTCCTTGTGCTGTGCCAGCAGAGCCATCGCCTCTACCAGGGATTCAACTATGAAGAAATCTTTCTTATCCTTTGGGTTGGTGAATTTTAGACTGTAGCAGAGCTCGGTGACGCGGTGTTCAACCTGGATGCGGGTGTTTACTTCCATGAAGAAGTGGCGATCCCGGTCGACGATACACTCGAACGTGGAGGCGGAGTCAAGTCCAACGGCCTGGCCAAAACGGGCAGACTCCTCTTCCATCCGTTCGAGCACCTTCAGATCGCTTTCGAGCGCCTTGACTTCAGCCTTGCGGCCGGCGGCCTTGGCCTTTAGAATAGCAGCCAGCAAACCTTCCTGGGTAACGGACACCTCCAGGAGTTTCTGCTCGTGCATCTGCAGGGAGCAGTCGCGACCACCCAGAGAGATGCACCAGTCGCCGTTGCCCAGCAACTGAATCTCGTTGTGGCGTGTCTGCTCGATGTTCAGCTCGATCAGGACGTTTTTATTATCGCCGACACCGTTGGCCTTGACCTCGTTCAGTACTTCTCGCACCATGGCCGGAGCTTCTGCAGCCGCCTTGGCAATCGCCTTTTCGTCGGCTTTTTTCAGCGCCAGCAGTGAGGCCCCCAGAATACGCTGCCCCTTGCCGCCCCCTCCGCCGATTGCCTTGATCCGGAAACGGCTCTGGGGGTATTTCCTAAACAGTCCCGCTGCTTCAGCCTGTACCTGGGCACAGAGCTCCTCAATGGAAAACAGGTCGATTCCCTTGGCATAAGAGGCCATCAGGATATGATCGGCCAAAACCTCATCGGCAAGCTTCTTGTCAGCCAGAACCTTTTTATCGCAGGCCAGCCCTTCGACTTCGACCAGCTTGAGCAGTTTTTCGCGGGTAGGATATTTTTTGAGCAGTGTCAGGGCGGTTACATTGTTGACACCAGGAGTTACACTGACATTAACCTGCAATGCCGTACGTTTTGCTTCAT
>Ga0134124_10004047_pt1 | contig 11773 bp, 10 predicted proteins | sample KB304_FD_96880 | JGI IMG/M metagenome (GOLD analysis project Ga0134124, IMG submission 96880) | Terrestrial soil microbial communities without Nitrogen fertilizer from Kellogg Biological Station, Michigan, USA - KB3-0-4 | ecosystem: Environmental > Terrestrial > Soil > Unclassified ... | reverse complement strand
GTGGGCGCCGATTTCGGCGTGATGATTGGCATCACGACTCATCCGCTGCCGCGCGGCGCGTTGTTCGTCGACTTCGAGCCCGCACTCAGTCGTTTCTTACCGAATCTTTCGCTGCGCGGAAGCCTCGTTGGTTCTGTCGGCTCGTCCGACACGGCGGTTGGACCGGTGCGACGCTGGATCTTGGCGGGTCGCGCAGAAGGGTGTCCGATCGCGTGGGTGGAGGGGCGCTTCGATCTTCGGCCCTGTGCCGCCTTCGAACTCGGGGTCGACAACGCCGCGGCCGACGGAGACGCCGCACTCGACGACCACGGGATCTGGGCCGCACCCGCCGGACAGCTACGGCTCGCGTTCGCGCTTCAACCGAGGGTGATTCAACTGGAAGCCGGCGGCGGCGTGCTCATCCCCTTGATCCGAAAGGAGATTTTCTCGGGCACTCAATCGCTGTATCGCGATGCGCCGGTGATATTTCAGGCGGGTCTGGGCGTTTCGCTGCGCCTACCTTGATCGCCAGCGAGGGTACCGGACATGGCCGCTTCGAGAGACGAAGTGATCGCGATCCCCAGCAAAGCCCCACTCCGCGACGATAGCCGGGTGGCAAGCAGTGGGCTTACGATCGACGCACTCGTAGCGCAACACTACGGGTTTATTTGGCGAATCCTACGCGGACTCGGCCTATCGAGCGCCGACGCAGAGGACGCGACACAACAGGTTTTCATGATTGCCGCCCGCAAACTCGACACCATCGACCCCGACCGCGCACGCTCGTTCGTGTACGGCGCGGCGCTGCGGGTGGCCAACAACGCGCGCCGAGGACTGCGCAGGCGGCGCGAAGTAGTCGACGACGAGCTGCCCGAAGAGCCCGAGCCCGAGGCGCGCGGCCCAGAGAAAATGGCTGAGCTCGAGCAGGCTCGGCGGGTCTTGGCGCAAGTACTGAATCGACTCGAAGAGAAACATCGACGCGTGATCGTGCTCGCGGAGATCGAGCAACTGGAGGTGCCCGAGATCGCCGCTTTGGAAGGGGTGCCCACCGGCACCGCCGCATCGCGCCTGCGCGTGGCTCGAGAAAAATTCCGCGCCGCGCTTCACGCCCTCCGCGACCAAAACCCATTCGGGGACGAACCGTGACCCCGGACCCGATCGATGAGCTCGGCGCGCGCTTGTTCGAGAGCGCCCGAAGTGAGGCGATCCCGAGTGGTGCCGAGCAACGCGCGCTCGAGGCCGCACGGGCTGAAATCGGCCGGCAACCGGTTGCGACCAGACGCATTTCGGCGGGCCACAAATGGCTCGCCGCAGCGGCCTGCGTGGCACTCGCCGCGGGCGCGGCGCTGCTCCTCCGCCCGAAGGACACGAAGCTCGGGATCAGTGCCGAGCCGTCACTGTTGGCTCACGCGCGCCCTGCGCCACGCACTTCGCCCAGCACAGCTCCGCAGCCAACGTCGAGTAGCACTTCGAACCAGGCCCCGCCGATTGCGCCGAGCCTCGCTGTCACCGTCAAACCGACACCCAGCCTCCAGGCGATGCCCCTGCCGCCTGTTTCCGCGAGCCTGAGCGACGAGGTCAGCGCGCTGAAGGTCGCATCGAGTGCTCTCGGTGCCGGCGATCCGACGGCCGCGCTCGCTGCGCTCGATCGCTATGATCGCGTGCTCAAAGGCCAAAAACTTCGGGCCGAGGCAACGCTGTTGAAAATCGAGGCGCTCTCGCGCGCCGGGCAAGTGCCAGCTGCAAGCGCGTTGGCGCAGCGTTTCGTCGATCAAAATCCGGGGAGCCCGCTCGTCGATCGAGCGCGGTCGTTCGTAGTCAAACAATAGTCAGTGGGGTAACAATGAGAATGCGTCAATTGAGTCTTTTGGGGGTGGTGATCGCGGTGGCGTGCAACGGGAGGCTCACGGTCCCGGATGATCCGGGCTCGGCCGGCAGCGCCGGTCACAATCTCGGGGTTGCCGGTCATGGCGACCTCGGCATCGCGGGCAGCACCATTACGCCCGAAGGGGGCAACGGCGTCGGCGGGAACTTGATCGGTGTATCGGGGCATAACGGCGTCGCGGGCGAAGGCCCGATTGGCGCCGGCGGGAGCGTTCCCGGAGCCGGCGGCGAAGGCCCGTTCGGCACCGGCGGTCTTGGCATCGCCGGCTGGATTGGAACCGGAGGGTGGTATGGAACCGCCGGGTTGGGGGGCTCGATCGGAACGGCCGGCAGCGGCGGCGCTCCTGTCGGTAATCTGGGGCAGCCTTGTATCCCTGGTGGGTTAGTAACCGAGGCCGTCGGAACTCCAGCCCAGACACAGATCAAGACGCTACCCCGCTGCGCCGACGGGTTGGCATGCGATGCGAGCAGCGTGTGCGTGCCAACTCCCGATTGCACTGCGGAGACTGGGCTTTGCGTCGTTCGTCACGCCGTCGTCAACGGATCTGGCGGCTCTGGTGGGTCGTTTGGGACTGCTGGCTCCAGTAGTACAGCCGGGTCTTTCAACACAGGGGGCTCGGGTTCAGAAACGACCACCATCGGCGAAGCAGGCGGCGTCGTTGCACTGACCGCCAATGAATCGCACGTGTACTGGCTCGAATATGGAACGCGAGACGGCCTCGGCAACGCTCTCAACGATGGCACACTGATGTCGTACTCGCTCGCGGACGGCACCACACAGACGCTGGTCACGGGCCTGCATGGTCCAATCGGTTTGGAACTCACCACGACCCATGCCTATGTCTACGTCGACGGTGCACCGCTGATCGGTAGTCCAACCAAGCCACAGCTGCTTCGCGTGCCGCTCGCCGGCGGAAGTGCCGTACTGGTGCAAGATGGCACTCGGCGCTCCGGGTTCGCCGCGGCGGGCGGCCAGGCGTTTTGGGACGCGAACACGAACATCTACTCGGTGCTCTCGGACTCGAGCGCAACGCCAGCCGTTTTCTCCTCGAACAACCAGCGGGTGGTGGCTAGCGACGGGACGACTCTCTATTGTCAGGCCGACGCTTTGCTCGTGTCCTCGCCGATCGCGAACGCCGCGTTCACAGTCCTAGACTTCAACGGAAACGACCTCGCCCCGCATGACGACGGCCTTTACATGCTCGAGGCAAACAGCGCTGGAGCTTTGCTGCTGCGTGCGCCGAAGAGTGGAGGATTGCCGCAGCGTGTTCGCGCCCTGGGCGCCGGATCCCCCCGCAACCTCAAGGTCACCAGTGCTCGCTACTTCCTTGAGGTTTACCCAGATTTTTTCAATGAGCAGGTGCTGACCGCCGGCTTTACCGGTAGTGATCCTCCGATTCGCCTCCTCCAGCGCGCTGCTCGCCGTTCATTGGTCGACCAACTCTGGGTAGGAACCGCCAACGCCCTGTTTTGGAGCGACAGTCGCCTGATTTACAAACAACCCCTGCCCACGCCGTAAAGTGCGCGCCGCTCAGCCCGCGCCCTTCTTCAACTCCTTCGGCTCGACATAGTCGCTCGGCTGAAGCACCAATCGCTCGACGCGCTGTCCGCTGGCCAGCGCGTCGACGATCTCCTCCAAATCACTCTCCGCGACGCGACCGTAGAAGTATCCGTCCGGCTCGACGGCGATCGCCGGCCCGACCCAACACGTATCGAGACAACTCGAAGTACACGCGCGAGCCTCGAGCTCGGCGAGTCCGCGCTTCTTGAGCATGGATTTGAGCTTCTCGTGCAACTCGACGGCGCCGCGGGCGGCACACGAGCCTTTGGGCGTGCCGTCGGGGCGGCGGTTCACGCATACGAACAAGTAACGCTTTCGTTCGGCCATTTTGGGAGAATCAAACCTAACTCGCGGTGGTGACCGCGCGCACGGAATCCGCAACAATCGACAGGAGTTCGTCGAGATCGGAATCGACGATGTTCAATGGAGGGGCAATGTACACGACGTTGCCGAGTGGGCGGAGGTAAGCGCCGCGTCGCAACCCCTCGTGGTACACGCTCTGCCCGCTGCGCTCGAGATACCCTTGCCGACCGCCCAGTTCGAGCGCGCCGATCATGCCGAGTGAGCGAGTTTTGACGACGCCCGGAATCGAAGAGAACTCTGCGAATGCGCTGCGAATGCGCTGTGCTTTGGCCGCGGCCCGTTCGAGCACGCATTCCTCTTCGTAAACCTTCAAGACCTCGAGCGCGAGCGCCGCGCCCAGCGGATTACCAGTGAACGTGTGACCGTAGAAAAACGCCCGCTCGCTGCCGCCGAAGAAGCCTTCGAAGATGCGGCGCGTGGCCAGCGTCGCCGACATCGGCAGCATGCCGCCGGTGAAGCCCTTGGCCGTGCACATCAGATCGGGCGCGATCCCCGCATGCTCGCAGGCCCACATCGGCCCAGTGCGACCGTAGCCCGCAAACACTTCATCCAGCACCAAAAAGACGTCGTGTTTCGTGGTCAGCGCGCGAGCGCGACGCAAAAACTCCGCGTCATACATGCGCATGCCGGCGGCGCCCTGCACCATCGGTTCGAGTACGACCGCCGCAATCGTATCCGAGTCTTTCTGCAGGATCGACTCGAGCACCGCGAACGCGCGTTCGTAGCCGTCACTCGCAGGCGGCACGCGCAAGCACTCCATCACCACCGAGGCAAACGGTCGACGAAACACCTCGACGCCTTGCAGCGCGGTCACGCCCAAGGTTTCGCCGTGGAACGCGCCGTCGAAGGCAACGAAGCGAGTGCGCTGCGGTCGACCATTTTGCATCCAATATTGCAGTGACATCTTCAACGCGACCTCGACCGAAGTCGAGCCGTTGTCGCTGAAGAACACGTGCGAAAGGCCGCGCGGCGCAAGCTTGACCAGTTGCTTGGCGAGCACGGAGACCGGCTCGTGGGTGATGCCGGCGAGGGCGGTGTGGCAAAGCCTTTCGGCCTGCGCGGCCAGCGCGCGCACCAAGCGCGGATGATTGTGACCCAGAGCCGCGCACCACCAGGACGAATTGCCGTCGAGGTACGCGCGGCCATCCGCGTCGAACAAGCGCGACCCGCTGGCGCGCGCGATCACCAAGGGGTTGGTTTCAGCGATGTACGCATCCATCGCGGTGTACGGATGCCAGACGTGCGCTTTGTCTAGTTCGATGACCTGCTCACGAGGGAGTGCCTTCATGATTTCCTCACGCCAGGTGATGGGACTGCGAGTCGCTTTCCGCAAGCTGTTCTTCGGCCGGTTCGCCCAGTGGCAAAAACAAGGTAATGCTCGTGCCCGCGCCTTCCTGGCTCTCTATCACGAGTTCGCCGCCGTGCGCGTCGACGATGCGTTGCACGATCGGCAGCCCCAAGCCCGTACCGCTGGGTCGCGTGGTGAAAAAGGGATCCAGCGCGCGTTCACGCACCTCGGGCTCCATGCCGTGACCGTGATCCTTGATTTGAATCGAGACCGCGGCTCCGCCATTGGCGAGCTCACCGCGGGTCACCACGATGTCGACGCGACCGCCGCCTTGCATCGATTGGCAAGCGTTCTGCACCAAGTTGTCGAACACGAGTCGAAACAGGTTCGGGTCGACCCAGACCGTTTGAATCTCCGGATCGGCGGCGATCGAGACCACGATCTCGTGACCGTCCATGATCTGTGAGCGGGAGCGCTTGGCCAGCTCACCGAGCGAAACCGGAGACCGTTTGACGCTCACCGGCCGCGCAAAGCGCAGCAGATCGGTGACCAGACGATTGAGCCGCGCGGCCTCTTCATCGACGATTCCCAGCAAGGTATTGCGGTCTTCTTCGCTGCCGGTGACACGCCGCAGCCCGGCCACCGCATTGACGATGATGGCCAGCGGATTTCTGACTTCGTGAGCGATCGCTGCGGCCAGCTCACCGACGGCCGCCAGCTGGTTCTTGGTCACCAGCTCGCTCTGCACGACGCGCAGTTCGGCATGCGAAGTGCGCAATTCGTCCGTGCGCGCCTGAAGGCGCTGCGTCGTCTGCTCCAGCCCACCAGCTGCCAACCGGTAACGCATCAGGACCGTGCCGGCCACGGCGAACGCGAACACCAAAAATGCGTGAGGCAAAAGACTGATCGTGTCTTTGAACACGCCGAAGGCGAGCCCTGTGTCGTTGAAAACCGCGGGCACCACCAGCGAGACACCGAACAGCGATGCCAGCGCGTCGCGCCTACCCGCGCGATAGGCGCGCGCCAAGATGGCAACCGTTGCCAAGGTCTCCAAGAGCCCGACGGCGTAGAACGCATTGCCGATGAAGGACGCCTCAGCCACGATGTGGTCGACACGCGTGCCGAACACGTGGGACTCGAGGATCTGGAATTTGCCAGGAACCCAGAAAGTCCCGGTCCAGTTGGCGACGAAAAAAAATAGCGCCAGCAGGTAGAGCGGCCAGCAGCGGCGCCAGCGCTCTTTGACGGTCGAAAAGCACAGCGCAAAGTGCACGTTCAGCGCCGCGGCAAAGATCGCGCCGGACATCCCAATCTGGTCGGCCAGAATGCCTTTTTGGTGCGCGCCTTCATGATAGTCGAGCCCCACGCCGATGCTCATCACGCTCAGGGAGAAGCACAAAACGCCGAAGATCAAATACTCGGACTCGCGCCGCCCCGCGAAATAGGCAAGCACGAAGAACGCGCCCATGCCGAGTTGCGCCGCGGCCCAAGCGCACAGCACGCCAGACAAGAACGTGCCGCTCACGATCCCCCGCCCAGTTCACGATTGACCGTGAAATGCGTAGTACTGGCGGACGCGCTGGGCGCGCTGACGCTCACCTCGTACACACCGCTCGGAACCTCGCGTAAGAGGAACGGCGAAGGGAGCTGCAGCTGGCCGTTGATCTTCGGCGATCGCAGCGTGATCGTGCTCGGGGCGTCGCTGGGCTCGCCGAGCGCCGTGAAGACGAACGCTTCGAACAGCACCGAGTCGCCGTTCTTCGCTCCGTTGTAGCTGCCGTCGGGCCTGCGCAGCCAGACCGCGCCGCTCGGCCCCGCAGCCTCGTCCGCGCTCTTACCAACGAAGAAGCGGCGAGCTCTGGCCACGCTTCGCCCACCCGACGCAGCGCGCGGCACCACGCCCGAAGCCTGCACCGGAGCCGCAAACAGCCAATGGGAGCCGTTCGAAAGCTCGCTGTCCTCACTCAGCAATTCCCCGAGCGCGATGGCAGGCTCAGCCAACGAGAGGCTTCGCGGACGTCCAGCGTCGAGTGAAACCTCGAGCGCAACCACGTCCGGCCCGAGCGCATCACGACTCAGTCGAACGCGATAGCTGCGCGGCTCGGCGAGCTGGAGGTGCTCTCCGAGGTCGGGGGCCACGAAGGCCAGCGCCGTCTGCGTCTGCGGGCGGTCGACGGGCTCCGCGCGTAGCTGGGTGCTGTTCTGTACCGGCTGCGCCCTGGCCACCGGCACGGGAGCGCAGCTCGAGGCGGGCACCGCCGCACTAGGCGCAGCATGCCCGCCACACGAGAGCGGCAGTGCAAGCACCACGCAATACAGACAGGACGAGCGCACCTTGGAACGCTACCCCGACAAGCCGCGCCGCTCAATCGACTAGCAAACCTCGCAGAACAGCCGCAGCGCCTCGCTCGAGCGGGCGCGGCGCACTGCCGCCGCCCCGTCAAGGCTCGCCAGGGCTTTCGTGATCTGCTACGCGGGTATTCCCGATGAGCTACGTGGTTTTGGCACGCAAGTGGCGCCCGATGCGCTTCGAGGACCTGGTCGGTCAAGACCACGTCGCTCGCACGCTCGGCAACGCGATCGACAGCGGCCGCGTGGCGCACGCCTTCCTGTTTACCGGCGTTCGCGGTGTGGGCAAGACGACTAGCGCGCGCATCCTGGCCAAGGCGCTCAACTGCCTGGGCGATCCGGAGACCACGCCGCCCGGCACGGACCGCGGTCCGACGTTGACGCCGTGCTTGAAGTGCGCCGCCTGCACCGAAATTGCGCTCGGTACGGACGTCGACGTGCGCGAAATCGACGGCGCCAGCTACACCGGCGTCGACGACGTGCGAAAGCTGCAGGATTCCCTGCCTTACCGGCCCGCCCGCGACCGCTTCAAAATCGTGATCGTGGACGAAGTCCACATGCTCTCGCAGAACGCGTGGAACGCCTTCCTCAAGACGCTCGAAGAGCCGCCGCCACACGTCAAGTTCATCTTCGCCACCACCGAAGTGCACAAGGTGCCGATCACGATTTTGAGCCGCGTTCAGCGCTTCGACTTCAAGCTGATCGCGACTCAGGTGATCGCTCAACGCCTACGCTACGTGCTCGACCAAGAGAAGATCCAGAGCGACGACGCAGCGCTCGGCATCGTCGCGCGCGAAGCAGCGGGCAGCATGCGCGATGCGATGAGCCTGCTCGACCAAGTGATCGCCTGGGGCGGCTCGACCCTCACCGGTGACGACGTCGCGCGCGTGCTCGGCGTCGCGAGCCGCAAAGTACTGCACGACATCGCCTCTGCGCTCGTGCATGGTGACGCTGGAGCGGCCCTGAACGTGGTCGCGGACCTTTCCAACCAAGGTTACGACACCGCCCACGTCGCGCGTGATCTGCTGGCGCTGCTTCGGGATCTGGTGGTCGCGAAGGTGTCCAAGGACTCCGCCACACTGCTCGACTTGGCCGACGAAGAAGCGCGTGACGTGCGACAACTCGCAGAAGCCACCCACGCGGACGACTTGATCCGCTTGCACCAGGGCTTTTCGCAGGGCTTCGACGACGTGGTACGCAGCGGGCAACCGCGGGCAGCGCTCGAGATGTTGCTCGTGCGTTTGGCGCGCCGTCCCCCGCTCTTGCCGATCGACGAGCTGCTCCGTCGCCTGGCCGCGCTCGAACAGCGTTTGGGCGCACCGCGCGCTCCAGCTCCCCAGCAGGCGCCCTCACCCACGGCGCGCGCTCCCCATCCCCAGCCTCAACCCCAATCGGCCCCCACCGCGCCCGACCTGCGACGCAACCCGGAGCCGCGCCCGCGCGAAGTCCGCAGCGTCGAGAGCACTCGACCCGATGCACCGCCGGATGGCCGCAAGGAACCTCCACCGCGCCGTCCGGAACCCGAACTTCGCCCCATTTCGGAACGACCCGACATCGATCCTGATTTCGCGATCCCATTTCCGGAAGCAGGCGGTGGTGATCGAAAAGCGGAATCACGCCCCGCCCCCGTGGCACCGCCCAAGCCGCCGCAAACCGAGCCAAATCCCGAGGATCTCGCCGTATTTCGGGCAATTCTGGATCGCGTCAACGAGCGACGGCCCGAACTCGCAGCGTTTTTGGCGCGCGCGTCGATCCTCTCCGCCAGCCCCGGAGAGCTGCGTTTGGGCTGGGAACCCGGCGACATGTTCGGCCACGGCGCAAACGACAAAGACTCACAAGATCTGCTCGGAAGCTTGGCCAGCGAGCACCTGGGCGCCCCCACGAAGGTGATCTTCGAATTCGAGTCCGCGCGCGCAGCCACCATCAAGAGCGTCGCCACGTTGGATACCGAAATTCGCGTGGCAAAGCAGCGAGAAGCCGTGGCTCAGGCCAAAAAGCACCGCGGCATCACCGACGCGGTCGAAGTGCTCGGCGCGCGCATCAAAGATTTGAAGCTCGGACCGAGCACGAGTTCCTGAGCCCCAACCGGAAACCCTCGAAAAACCGCGAGCGCATGGCGCCAGCGCGGCTAGGGTAATGCCCCGATGCTTCCCGACCGATTGCAACGCCTGATCGAGCTGCTCTCTCGCTTGCCCGGCGTGGGTGAGAAGACCGCGCAACGCTTTGCCATGTTCTTCGTCACCGAGAGTCAGGAGTACGGTCGCGAACTCGGCATCGCGCTGCAAGAGTTGGGCGACGCCGTGAAGCGTTGCGAGCGCTGCGGGAACATCGCCGAAGTGGACCCGAGTGGCCGAGCTTTGTGTCCGGTGTGTCGCGATTCGCGTCGAGATCGCAGTCTGCTGTGCATCGTCGCGCGCGTGCAAGATTTGATGGCCATCGAGAAGAGCGCTGCGATGCGCGGCCGCTACTTCGTGCTCGGGCGCTTGCTTTCCCCGCTCGACGGCATTGGCCCCGACGAGCTTCCGCTTCGTGAGCTGTTCCAGCTGATAGCGGAAGACTCCGTCAGGGAAGTCATCCTCGCAACACCACCCTCGGTCGACGGCGAAGCCACCGCGCTGCTGCTGGCCCGCGAATTGACCGGCAAAGGGCTCCAGGTTTCGCGCATCGCGAGCGGCGTCCCACACGGTGGGGACCTGGAATTTGCCGACCAAATCACACTTGGCCGCGCCATCGACGGTCGACGCGCGATGGACGGCAAGCGCTCTTGATTCGGGACTCCGGCGGGGCGAGTATGCGCGCCCCCGCCATGACCCGATCCGCCATCTTGTCCACCGCCGCGCCGCAACCAGTCTCGGCTTATTCGCAGGCAATTCAGAGTGGATCGCTGTTGTTTCTGGCTGGGCAAATCCCGCTCGACCCGACCACCGGCAAGCTCGTGAGTGGCTCGATTGCCGAAGAGACGGATCGCATCATGAACAATCTGCGTGCAGTGCTGAGCGCCGCGGGGGCGACGCTCGACCACGTGGTCAAAACTACGGTGTACCTGACCAACATGGCGGATTTTTCCGCGTTCAACCAAGCGTACGCCAGCTACTTCACGAAAGATCCACCGGCTCGCACGACGGTCGCAGTCGCCGCTCTGCCACTCGGCGCGCGCGTCGAGGTCGAAGCCATCGCCGCCCTTTGAGACTCTGATTCACATTTTGGGAGACGTCATGACAGACAAACAACCGAGTAAGTCGAGCCCAGCGCTCGCCGCCGCCGATCTTTCGGCGAGCGCAGACAACGCCTTGACCGCCTTGGATCGCGCTGGCGAAAACGCGGCCGCATTGGTCGAGGCCTGGGTGAAGGCCGGCAACGCCGCAGCGGTCAACGTGGCTTCGGAGCGCGCCAGCGGAGCTGCGCGCAAGGCGGCGCGACGCGGACTGAACGTGCTCAAGGCGCGCGGCGTCGCCATCCCCACCACCAACCACGTCACCAGCGTCGCGGGCGAGAAAGCACCAGAGGTCGAAGAAGCGCTGATGCTCGCGCCCGACGGCGGTGGCAGCGTCTGTCTCGTGATCACTTCGCGTTCGCCGACCAGCCGCGCGCACAGCGTGTTCGTCTACTTGCACGACGACTTCGGCGTGCACCGAGTGAACGTCGGCGATCTCAGCCAATCGCAGCTCAAAGAAGCGCTGGCCCGAGCACTCCCCGGCGCGGACTACCGCCCGGTCAAGGTTCCCGTCGCCTGGGCGCGAGCCCGCATCGCCGCCGCGCGCAAGAAGCACGTGGCGCGCGGCGTGCCGGAGCCGCTCGGCTTCTCCAGCGCTCAGAGCTTGCTCGAACCCGTGCCGAGCGAGCCCGAAGAACATCCGTTCGACGGCGAGGGCCTGGAGCTCGGTGACGAAGACGCCCAAGATCTGGCCAAGAACTCGCACGCCCTGCACTTCTTGCCCGAGTTCCGCAGTTGGTTCCCGCCCAAGGAAGCGATCGACGAAATGCTGCTCAAAGTCGGCGAGCGCATGACCCCCGGCCGTGAACCAGATCCGGAAGAGCTCAAGAAGAACCTGGAAGAAGAAGTCGCCGCCGCGACCGACCGTTTCTTCACGCCCGAGCGCCGTGACAGCCTCGCCCGCGTGATGAAAGACAGCGCGCTCAGCGTGCTGTCCCGCGAGGGTGAAGTGCGCACGCTGGAAGTGGTCGCCACCATGAAGAACATTCGCGACGCCGGACTCATCACCAACCCACCGCATGAAGTCGGATTCCTGCGCGCGTTCTTCGACAAGGCCATCAGCGCGATGGCCTACCAAGACGGCGGCCGCATCCGCATTCCCATGCCGCGCGCCCCCGAAGCCGCCAGCAACGCC
>Ga0134124_10004046_pt1 | contig 11774 bp, 7 predicted proteins | sample KB304_FD_96880 | JGI IMG/M metagenome (GOLD analysis project Ga0134124, IMG submission 96880) | Terrestrial soil microbial communities without Nitrogen fertilizer from Kellogg Biological Station, Michigan, USA - KB3-0-4 | ecosystem: Environmental > Terrestrial > Soil > Unclassified ... | reverse complement strand
CGCGGATGGCGCGGGCCACCACTTCTTCGTTAAAGGCCCAAAGATCTTCCACCGATCCGCCACCCCGGCCCACGATGATCACATCAATACCGCCGCCCAGGCTCTGTTCACGCAGCTCGCGCGTGTGATGGTCGTTGAGAAATTTAATTGCCCGGACGACTTCGTGCGCGGCGCCTTCACCCTGGACTCGGGCGGGTGCGAATAAGACGTGAACGGTGCGTGTGCGGCGCGAGATGACGTTGAGGATGTCGCGAATTGCCGCGCCCGACGGTGACGTGACGATGCCGACTCGTCTGGGAAAAAATGGAATCGTCCGTTTCAGTTCGGATGCGAACAGGCCTTCCGCTTGCAGCCGCGCTTTGGTTTGCTCAAATGCCAACTGCAATGCGCCGGCGCCAACCGGCTCGAGCGTTTCCGCCACCAATTGATACTCGCCCTTCGGCTCGTAAACCGTCAGACGCCCGCGGGCGCGCAACAGCAATCCGTCTTCCGGGCGAAAGCGAATTCGCTGGTTACTGCTGCGATAGCAGACGGCCCGCAGTTGGGCGAGCTCGTCTTTCAAAGTGAAATACCAGTGACCCGACGAGTGCTTGTGAAAATTCGAAATCTCGCCTTCGACCCAAACCGATCCAAAACTTTTCTCGAGGCTGCTGCGAATTGACGTGGTCAACTCTGACACGCTCAGCGGGTGGCGTTCAGTTTCGTCGAAAAGAGAGGCAAGCAGCGGCTGCATTGTGATGTTTGATTAAAGGAAAATGCGGACGCCATGCTAACACCGGCGCGCGCGTCAAAGCCACAACTGATTAGTTGCAACGGCCTATCCGCAGATTGATTTCACAGATAAAGAGAAACGACACCGCTGAGCCGATCAGTGGTGAACCCAGCATCTATCGATCATCATCGCCCACTGCTTAAGTATTCTTATCTGCGTAATCTGTGGATAATTTAGGGCTCATCTCTTCCAGCTAATCGAATCCCGGCGCCATAAGCTTCGTTACCGCGGGCGGGTTTTTGACCTGCTGACGGCTTAACCATTCGTCGGCCTGGTTCATGAGTTCATCGCCCTCATCGCCACCGATCAGTTTGCCCAGCCGGCGACGCGCCGCTGCTGCGTACAAAGCCATATCGGCCTTTTCCAAACCGTCGAGAGCATCACGCGTGAGCGCGATCGATTTCGCAATATCGTTGTGTTGGTAGGCCAGTGCCGCGTGAATCAAAGCAGCAAGCGGGTTCGACCAGCTCATATTTTCTCTGGCGATGGCCTTCGCCGAGGCTTCGGCGATTTTTAGCCGGCGCGCGCGCGCGGCGCCGGTGGCGCTGGCGAGTGCAAGTCGAGCGCGCAGGTGGGACGCATCTATTCTGAGACCCTGCGTCCGGAGCAACAACGATTTCTCCAGCGGCTTGACCTGGCTCTCAATGTGCTTCCACGCGACTTCAGTATCACCAGTATAAAGTTCGATCTGGGCGAGAGCGGCCAGCGAGGTGTAATGCTGCAAGTGAAAGCCTTCGCGTGGCCAGGCACTCATCGCGGAAATCACTTCGTCACGCGCCCGATCCGGATCATCCGCCGCCAGCCAGATCGGATTCAGACGCGTACGCAGGTCGGTGGCGGCAATCAGGTTACCCTGCTCGAGCGCGGCGGACAGAAGTTGCGGGACGCGGCGAGAAACCTCAGTCAGATCTCCGAGAAACATCAACGAAGTGAGCATGAAACGATTCGCTACGGTTAGTTCCCAGGTCGCGCCCGTGCACTGATCACGCAGGACTTCCGCGGCCCGTTCGCACAAGTCGGCTGACTTTTTCCAGCTTCCGATTAAATACGCGCTCAATCCGCGCGCCCAAATTGCCATGCCGGTGGCGTGCGGATGGTTCGCGCGAAGGGCCAGCGCTTCCGTTCTTTCCGCCAGACGTGCGGCGCGCGCGATGGCGGGGCCGCCGCGCGTCGCTGTCTGCACGGTTTCAAAAGCCATGGCCCGCGCCACCCGGTAAACTTCTCCGGCGCGCAGCGCTAGCAGCATGTGACGGCTTTGAAATTCGGCGCCGCGAATCAAATCGACGATGCCCAGGCCTGCGGCAATGGACCAGCAAATGTCGATACGCTGCAAGTCCGCTTCGGAAATGACGGCGGCATCGCGCTCAGCAAAATCCAGACCGCGAAGTTTGATCAGCGCTCGCCGGAAGATCAAAGAAAATAATGCGCGTTTGGGACCTTTGGGCAAGCTGAAGCCCGCCGCGCGCAGGACCTTGGCGAAAATCTCCAGCCCTTCAGCGAGGTGGCCGCCCATCAACAACTGTGCGCCGGCGCGTTGATTCAGTTCGAGCGCCCGCCGGGCCGTAGCAGTTTTCGCCGCGTCGAGAAATTCAGCAGCGGCGGCAGCGGGCCGACCGGCATTCGCCAACGCATCGCCCAGAGCAATTCTCAATTCAACGTTCGGGTGTTCGCGAGCCAGCTCAATCGCGCGCCGGAAATACAGGGCGGCGCGATCAAAAGCCAGAGCACTGGTCGCCTTGTGGGCGGCCGCCTCCGCATGGAAAGCCGCGCGGCCCTTTTCGCCGGCGCCGAGATAGTCCTCGTAAAGCGACTCAGGATCGTCAATACCGCGTGCTTCCACCGCCTGGGCCAGCCGTCGATGAATTTGGCGCCGCTCATCTTCGGGAAGAAGCTGGCGCAGAGTTTCGCCGATGCGCTCGTGATGAAGTTCGACTGAGTACGCCGTGCTTCCGCTGCGCATAAACTGCGCGGCACGCACCGCGTTGAGCACGTTTAGATCCTCGCGATCGAGACCGGCCGCGTTCAAGGCGACATCCTGGTTTACCGGACGTCCCGCCACCGCCAGGGTATTGAGGAGTTGACGCGACCCGTCGGGCAACTGCCTGATGCGTTCCTCGAGCATTGTGGTGAGGGTAATACCCGCGGTGGCCGCCCCTTCGTTCATCATCGCGTAATGCGTCAATTGTTCGAGCAGAAACGGATTGCCCGACGCTTCACGCACAAGCGAATCGACAAACAGTTCGGCCTCAGTCCCTCCACTGGAAAGCAGCGACTGGATCAACTCGGTGGCTTCTTCCCGGGTCAATGGATTCAGGCACAGCTCACGGCAGGTGTTGCACCCCGCGTGCTGAATGAGCTGACGCAGGAATGGCCTGGTTTCGACGTCTTCGGCGCGAAAGCTGCCAATCAAAAGCAGGGGTGGCCCATCGGGACCGCGCAATAAATCTTCGAGCAACAGAATGCTGTCGGTGTCCGCCCATTGCAGATCATCTATCCAGATGATTAGTGGTTGACGCTGGGCCAGCGCGGTAAGCAGTTCACGCAGCGCCCCGAACGCCTGTCGCCTGAGGGTAAAAAGATCGCCCGTCTCGTGGCGCGTTGCGCGCTCGTCAAAAATCGCATCGACCTGGAGCAGGACCGGAAACACGCGCGCCAGCGCGGGCGCATTGCGCGGCATCAGCGCGGCGGTGCTTAGGTCGCGTATGGAAGCAAGGTGCTTGCTTAGATTATCGACCACGCCGTCGAGCGCTTTGTAGGGAACTGACTCGCGTTCGTAGCAGCGTCCCTGCAGGATGAGTGTGTTCGGCGAATCTCGCTTTGCCTGATCCAGAAAAGCACGCACCAGTGCACTCTTGCCCATTCCGGAAAGCCCGCTGAGGTAAACCGCAACTGTTTCACCGGCGCGCGTGGCGCGAAAAGCGTCGTTCAGTTCGGCCAGTTGACGTCCCCGGCCGACGAACGCCGCCTCGCCGTTTTGGCCCGAAACTCGCGGAGCAATCATCGGTTTGCGTCCGCCGCTGAGCGCGCGTATCACCTCGCGGCCGGTGGGCCGGTTATTGGGATTGCGCCGCAGGAGTTTCATGCAAAGCTCATTGAGATCTTTGGGAATGTCCGGATTGATCTCGATGGGTTGAATCGGACGGCGCGTTTGTTTGCGCAGCATCACCTCAAAAAACTTTCCGGCAAATGGCAAACGGCCGCACAACGCTTCGTAGAGCATTACGCCCACGCTGTACCAATCGCTGGCCCGCGAAATCTGTTGCTGTGCTCCTTGTTCGGGTGACATGTAGTCAGGCGTGCCCACCAGCAGCGTGTCGCGTAACTCGGGCTCGACATCTTCCACCAGACCAAAATCCAGAATCACCACGCGTCCCTCTTCAGTCACGAGCACATTCGACGGCTTGAGATCGCGATGTAGTTTTCCGACTTCGTGCAGGTGGTGCACGCCTTCAGTAAGCTGCCGCAGGGCCGAACGCAGGCGTGTTTCGTCCAGTTTGTAAGGCGCAGTGAGCGGCGCGGGCTCGGCGGCAAAATCAGTCATTTCGCCGGAATCGAGAGATAGATCAGAGCTGTCAAATTCTTCAGTTTCCGCTTCCGAATTTGCACGATCCGATTGTTCGCTGATGGGACCGGTGTCCTGGCGAATCAATCCTGCTTCAGTCTCTGGCCGCACGTAATTTATGAAAGGCACACCGTCGATCAACTCCATGGTGAAAAACCAGTGCTGACCTTCGGACATTAACTCGTGCAACTCGACCAGATTCGGATGCGAGACATCGGCGAGTGTGCGAAACTCCCGTTTGAAGCGATAGATGTGATCGGGTTCGGCGCGGCTGAGCGTCTTCAGGGCCACAGTCTTGTCGATGCGACGATCATGGGCTTCGTAAACCACCCCCATGCCGCCCGCGCCCAGTTTTCGACGCAGGCTGAATCGTTCCGTGCCGAAAAAATCTCTGACCACTTCTGCTCTGTGGGCTTTCAATTGTTTACCGATGGACGACGCGAGAGATTTGACAGATGGGTAATTGTGCCTTACATGATTTGCGCAATCAATCTTGAAGAGGGGTCAAAATGGACTGGCGTGTATTCCTGACGACTTTTGGAATAATTTTCCTGGCGGAGATGGGAGACAAGACTCAGATCGCGGCCATGACCATGGCGGCTGAGAAAAAGCGACCATGGGAAGTTTTCATGGCGGCTGCACTTGCGCTGGCCGCCGTATCCGCCATTGGCGTGATTGTGGGAACCGCGCTGGGCCAGTACTTGCCGCTGCTGTGGATCAAACGGGTGGCCGGATCGGCTTTTATCGTAATCGGTATTTTGGTGCTCACTGGAAAGTTCTGAGCATTTCCCTTAGTGTCAGAAGCCCGACCGTCAGGGAGGGCAAATAAGACTGCAGGCCCTTGCTTACGCGCGGGCTTCCGACTCATCTAATGCCACAAACACGACACGTCGAACGTCACTTCACCGCCGGGGACAGCGTGCGCGATGTAGTGATTGGTATGTCCGATGGCTTGACCGTGCCGTTCGCTCTCGCGGCGGGGTTGACGGGCGCAGTCGGCGCCGCGGGCAACGGTGCGGGGATTATCGTCACCGCCGGCTTCGCTGAGATTGCGGCCGGAGCAATTGCCATGGGATTGGGTGGCTATCTCGCGGCCCGGAGCGATGCCGAACATTACGCCAAAGAACGTGAACGCGAAAAGCGCGAAGTAGTTGAGATTCCTGAAGAGGAGATGCGTGAAGTCGCGCAGGTCTTTCACTCTTACGGCTTAACCCATGAAGAGAGCGCGCCAATCGTCGAAGCGCTTTCGAAGCATCCGAAAAAATGGGTCGACTTCATGATGCGGTTCGAGCTCGGTCTGGAAAAGCCCGATCCGAAACGCGCGTTTGTCAGTGCCTTCACTATTGCCGCCTCGTACATGGCGGGTGGTTTGATTCCGCTCGCTCCGTATATCGTATCGGTCTACATCAAAGACCTAAGCGTCCAGACGGCGCTGTTCATTTCGGTCGCTTTCACCCTGGTGGCGCTGCTGATCTTTGGTTTCGTCAAAGGACGTTTCACGGGCACGCGTCCATTGCGCAGCGCACTGCAAACCGCGCTCATCGGCAGCCTGGCGGCAGGCGCGGCATTTCTGATCGCGCGGGCAATTAGTTGAGGAATCATCCCAAGATTACGCAGATTGCACAGATAAGAACTGAGGCTGCAGAAGAGTATTAAAAAGAATCAACGTGAAGGAACTACCGTCACACTACTGAACTGCCTAGGTTATTATCTGCGTAATCTGTGAAATCTGTGGATTGAATTCAATGAACCTTCACGTCGGCACCAGCGGTTACAGCTACAAAGAATGGAAAGGCATTTTCTATCCCGAAGATTTACCGGCGAAGGAGATGCTCTCCTATTACTCGCGCCAACTTCCTGCGGTTGAGATCAACAACACTTTCTACCGGTTGCCACAGGCGAGCATGATCGAAAACTGGAAGAACCAGGTGCCCGGGCACTTTCGCTTTTCGATCAAGGCCACGCAACGCATCACTCATATCAAGCGTTTGAAAAATGCCGTCGAGGAAACGAAATATCTTTTAGAGACTGCGTCATTGTTGGAAGAGCGGCTCGGTGTGGTTTTGTTTCAGCTGCCGCCGAACTCAAAGAAGGACGCAGAACGTCTGCGAGACTTTCTTGCTCTCCTGTCGTCCGGCACGCCCGCCGCGTTCGAGTTTCGTCACGAAAGCTGGTTTGACGATGAGATCTTCGATTTGCTCCGGGAAAATAATTGCGCCCTCGTGGCGTCCGACACGGACGAAAAGCCGCTGACGGAAATCGTCAGCACGGCCACGTGGGGTTATCTTCGTCTGCGTCGAGTCAATTATGAAGAAAGCGATCTGGCTGAGTGGATGAAGCGGGTGCAGGATCAAAAATGGAACGATGCTTTCGTCTTCTTCAAACATGAGGACGAAGGGACCGGCCCAAAGCTCGCGGCACGGTTTCTTGGGCTCGCCCCGCCAGTTTCGAATCAGGTTCAATGAGACTCCAGGCAAATCTCGGACGCGCGATTCTGGTTGGCGTCGTGCTCACGTTGTTATCTGGTCCGGCGCGCGCTCAGCCGGCCGATGATCAGCTCATCCGATTGCGACTTGACTACGCCATGCGCTTTCTCGAGCCCGAGCCTCACATGCAATTGGCGAAGTACTTCCGCGATCACGGCGAACGTTTTATCGCCTTCAGCATTCTCGAGCAGGCACGCCGCGGGCGCTTTGAAGAACCTGACTTCAACCATGCGTTTCAGGTCGTTTTTGAAGGGTTTGATAACAGTGCGGCCGGCGAAGAGGGCCTGCTTAAACAGCTGGCGGTAAATCCACAGTCTGCGGAGTTAATCTTCAAGCTGGCCGACGTCTACATTTCGCGGTCTGACTGGACGAAAGCAAAGCAATATCTTTCCGCCGGCCTAAAACTTCGTCCTGATGATTTTAGATTCACCGTCGGTCTGGCTGGGGTATTAAGCGCGGAAGGCAACACTGAAGAAGCTAATCGCGTGGTCAAGGAATTTATAAGGCTTTATCCGCAATCTGAACAGGGATTCGCCGGCAGAATCGAAGATACGATTGAGAAGGAACCGGCCCGGGCGAAAGCAATCGCCGTGGAAGCGCGAAGCAAGTTTCCCAAGTCCGGGCAACTGGCCTTTGATTTGGGAAGAATCCTGCAAAGTGAAAAGAAACTCGCGGAAGCGGAACGGCTTTTCGTTGAGGCCGCCGCGCTCGCTCCGGAATCTTCAGTCATCCAGGCATGGACCGGCAGGTTCTTCTATAAAGTTCGGACGAACAACGTGCGTGCTTTGGAGTATTACCTGAACGCGTACTTTCTCGATCCGCATGCCTATGAAACTGAATTCGTCGAGTCGCGCATCGCCGGAATCAGTCGCGAGTTGGCCGCAAGCGAGTTAGAAAAAAGGATCAAGGCGGGCACGCCGCTGGAAGAGCTGGTTAACGATGCGAACTCGATCATTATTGAGTTAGCGCTGGAGAGAATGGCAGCGAAATGGAAACCGGGATATCTGGAATTGGCGCTTCAACGTCTGGGCCATGACGATCCCGGCGTGAGATGGCAGGCCGTCGAAGCAATCAGGAAAAACGTCAACCGCAGTTTTGATGAAAAGTTGCGCGCGCTATTGGCCGAACCCGACCTTCGAAAACGTGGATTGGCGGCTTATATTGCGGTGTATCTTTGGAAGGAAGAAAGTTTCGATGTCATGAAGCGGATGCTGACCGAAAAAGCCCAGTTGCTGAGGTTCGATGCCGTGTCCGCCCTGATGCTGGAGGGTGGTCCGGCAGGACTCAGGCTGGCTCTTGCTCATGCCGCCCACGAACCCCATCCCAGATTGAAAAAGTTGATCGAATCCGCCGAAAAAACTCCGGACTGACCACTCCGAAAAAATAGGGCGGTCGCGAGCATGCGCCCGAACCGCCCTAATCGAGATGTTGTACTGCAATGCTTACTTAATCTTTATACCTGCGCCCGCGCGAAAGTTGTCCTGACGCGTGCTGTTAAAGAACGTCGGCAGGTAATCGACCATGATGGGACGAATGTCCAAATGCTCGCTGGCGTGAATATCCAGGCCGCCGCCGAATGCCATGGCGAATGCAGTGTCAGATCTGGTTTTTGAGAATTGATCGTCGAAACTCGCGCGAATGTGAGTAATGCCGAACAGCGCGTGCGCAAACGGAGTGACGTTAGAGGTCCGCCAGTTGTAACGCGGTCCGATCAATAGATCGTAACGCTGGACGTCTGCCCTGAATACTCGGCCTGAGTTGAGGTCGGCATAACCGCCATTGTTGAACGTGCCGGTGAAGCTGGTCACAATGCCCACGTTGCGCGTGACGTTCTGATTAAACTCAGCCGTGAAGCCGTTGTAGTTCTTGCGTTCGTTCGCCAAATTAACCTTGCTGCCGTTGAAAGTCGCGTTGCCGTTTCTGTCAAAATGATCGGCGTCATTGTCTGCGCGTACATAGGCATAGCCCACGTAGAACTCATAAAACGAATAATCGTCGCGCCGGTTCTGTGCGAATGCTGCCGGTGCACACATCAAGGCAATCAGGAACAAGAGAAAGAATTTGGTCATGCAGCGCCTCCTTGTAGGTCGCGGGTCTTTAAACTGAGATTTACGGGTATATTAATACAACCAATCCGGAGAGTTTCCCAATTTTTCGTCAGATTATCTGTTTTCTACCTTCAGGGCTGCGGGCACTCCGGCAGAAAACACGAACGGTTTATATGAAGCATTTACTAAAACTCTCAATAATTACGGGCCTGATAATGGTTTCAGTGGCTCGGGCACAAGGGCAGTCGGCCGCTGATCCGGTCAAGGAATCTCAGCGCCTGGCACGCGTGGCTTCGGTTGCGCAACAGCAGGGCCGGCTGGACGAAGCCATCAAGGCCTACCAAACCATCACGGTGGTGGCGGCCGGTTCGCCGCACATCGCAGCCTCGGCGCATGTGGCCACAGGCAATATCTACATGATGCAGGGTAAGTTTACCGAGGCGTTAACTGCTTTTCGCAAAGCCGTCGCCCTCGACCCGAATTCGGCTGAAGCGATGAACAGTCTTGGAGAAGCCCTGGGTGAATTGAAGCAATACCAACCCGCGCTCCAGGCTTTTCAAAAGGCAGCCGCGATCGATCAAGGTTTCCTGAAGGCTCGCTATAACATCGGCGTGACCTATGACCGGCTCGGCCAGATGAAGTATGCCGAGTTCATCTATCGGATTCTGATTCGCGATTTTCCGAACTTCGCCCTCGCTTACGATAGTCTTGCAGTTTCGCTCTCCAAGTCGGGGCGCGCGCGCGAGGCCATTCCTTTTCACCAGAAGGCGATTAGCCTGGCTCCAAAGGACCCGTCGTTCTACTACAATTTTGCAGTGAGCTATTTAGTGTTGGGAGATTTGCGGAATGCGCAGGTGCAGCAGCAAAGGCTTCGCAATCTGGATCCGGCGATGGCCGAGCACCTCAACGGCGTGATCGCAAAACACCAGCGCTAATCTTTGAGCGCGTCAACTTTTCGCCGTTTTTCTTCGGCGAACCAAAGTGCTGACAAGTCAGCGCACTTAAAGAATCTGGTCCTTAGAAATTTCCCTGACAGGCTTCGTGACCGCAGTCACAATCGAGCTCGATCGTGTCGCCCGTGCCTTCGCACGAAGCGCTGCAATACTTGCCGTCTGGGGCGGGTGGACAAGAACACGGAGCATTCTTGCAGGTTTCTTCTTCAGCCATAATTTCCTCCAAAACAATTAATGGGCAGAGTCTAGCACAGCCAGAGACTCACGCGTAACTCGACGTTCGAGTCGGTAGTGTCTCAGTTTTGCCTTTGCGCGTCTTTGCGACGTGGCGTCTTTGCGTGAAAGTTGTTCTTTTGCACCATATATCTCACGCAAAGGCGCAAACCGTAAAGAAAAACCGAAAAGCAACACACGACCTTCGAGTCTTTTGATTTAGCCCACGATAAATTCGCGAACCGATGGTGCCGGGACCGGTTATTCAGGGCGTCGGAGAAGGGCAGGCGCTTCCCGCGTGACCCGGGGATTTGTCGTCTATCACACCATTGCAACGCGACCTCTGACACGCAAATCACTCGGGGGCGCCGCGAGACTCGAGCATTTTAATCAAATCTTCCTCATCGTGTTCACGAGCAATCGCCAGGGCGGTTTGGCCTTTTTTGTTTTTGAAAGTTAGATCGGCGCCGGCATTCAAAAGCGTCTGAACACTTTTTTCGTCTCCGACATTTACCGCGTACATCAGCGCGCTCCATCCATTGTCATCAGTCTCGTTGACGTCGGCGTTGAAACTGATCAGGAGTCTGACTGTTTCCTGGTCGCCGGCCTCAGCAGCAATCATCAGGGCATTCTTGCCGTCATTGGCTTTGGCACGGACGCTCGCTCCCGCATCAATCAAAACTTTGGTGACGTTGGGGTCGGTGTTCTGCGCGGCGAACATGAGGGCCGTCTTGCCATCAGTATCTTTCAAGTCGACCTTCGCGCCACCATCGATCAGCGCTTTCACCGCCGCACCGTTGCTTAAGGAAGCCGCATTCATCAGCGCCGTGCCGCCGGATTCGTCGCGTGCGTCGACTTTCGCCCCGCTCGAGATCAGTTCGCGGACTAATTCAGCGGTGGCGTTGGCGTTGAGATACATCAAGACACTCCTTCCCGAATCGTTCTTGACGGTTACGCCGGCGCCGGCCAGCAATAACGTGCGCGCAATCTCCAAGTTCCCATTCTCTACCGCCTGCTCGAGCGCGGTCATACCCGTGTTCTTGTCACGAGTATTCAGATCTAAAACTGAGAAGGCCAGTGACTTCACCTGTTCGAGATCTTCTTTGAAAGCGGCGAGCACGAGTGGTTCCTCAGGCGCAGTAAACATAACCATGCCTGACGTGATTCCACTGATTCGAATCTCGGGATCGGGAAGAGAGACTACTTCGGTTTCGACCGCGATCTCAGGAATCTGCAGTTCGAGGTTCATTGTTCGATCCGCGCCATCAGCGAGTTCGATGGTCTGGGTCTTTGATGATTTGAACGAGGAGGCTTCGGCGGTCAGGCTGTAGCTGCCCGCCGGAAGAAGCGAAAATTTGTAGGCGCCGTCGTCACCGGTGGTGAATGTGAAAAACGATCCGCCTTTCACGTCTGTGAGCGTCACTGTGGCTCCTGAAACTACTGCCCCGTTAGGATCGCCGATGATTCCGGACAACGAACATCCCATTTCAATTTGAGACAACGCGCGTTGAGTAACCGCCTGACCGGGCGGGACTGAGTTCGAGCTCAAATTGTTTTGCGCAGCCGCACTGGAAAGACTCAATGTAGCGGTAAATGCGCCGGCGGCGATTCGGGAAACGCGGCGCGCGATGTGGTGAAGTTTGGGCGGCGCCTTTCTGGTCAAGACACTCCCGTTCGCGTTCCTTTCGAAACGTACGCACAGGCGTCCTTCAGATCGCGCGACCAGGCTAATCGCCTCTT
>Ga0134124_10004045_pt1 | contig 11774 bp, 3 predicted proteins | sample KB304_FD_96880 | JGI IMG/M metagenome (GOLD analysis project Ga0134124, IMG submission 96880) | Terrestrial soil microbial communities without Nitrogen fertilizer from Kellogg Biological Station, Michigan, USA - KB3-0-4 | ecosystem: Environmental > Terrestrial > Soil > Unclassified ... | reverse complement strand
GCCCGTGATTGTCGATTTGCAACCGCACCTGGGAAGAGAAATTTTCATTCGCATCGTTGACAAACAAAGCGGTCACTGGGGCCACATCAATTTCGACGATTTCAAACTGTTTGCGCAGCGGCCGGTTTTCTCCAACGCGCTGGACCCGGCCAAAATCGCGAAAGGCGATGACGCTCCACCGCCGGATGTTGTTCCGTTCGCCGGCCTCAGCCCGCAGGAGGCTTGTGACAAAGCCACGCTGCCGCCCGGATTCAAGATGCACGTGTTCGCCGCGGAGCCGGACGTCGTGCAGCCCATCGCGTTTTGTCTCGACCATCGCGGACGCGTGTGGGTGGCCGAAGGCATCACTTATCCGAAACGCAAAGGCGTGCCGCCGAAAGTCGAACCCCCCCTCACGCGCCCCTCGGACACCCTCTCCCCCGCCGAGGGGGAGACGGCTGGGTTGAGGGGGCTTCCGGATCCCACCAAACCCACGCCCGAACAGCTTAAAGACATTTTCGGAGGCGCGGATCGCATCCTCGTTTTCGAGGACACCGACGGGGACCACAAGTTCGACAAACGCACCGTGTTCATGGAGAACCTAAACCTCATCAGCGGACTCGAAGTCGGGTTCGGCGGCGTGTGGATTGGCGCGGCGCCTTATTTGATGTTCGTTCCGATAAGCGATTCGGAGATTCCCAAGCCCGCCGGCGATCCGCAAATTCTGCTCGACGGTTGGAACTTCACGGCCGACACGCACGAGACGCTGAATACGTTTACGTGGGGACCGGACGGCTGGCTCTACGGCTGCCACGGAGTTTTTTGTCCGTCGCATGTCGGCAAGCCCGGGGCACCTGAAAGTGAACGTCAATGGTGCGATGCCGGTGTCTGGCGTTATCATCCCACGCGCCACGTTTTCGAAATCTTCACGGAAGGCGGCAGCAACTCGTGGGGCATTGATTTCGATGAGTACGGCCAGCTCTGGGCTGAGATGTGCGTGATCCCGCATCTCTTTCACATGATTCAAGGCGCGCGCATCGAGCGCCAGGGCGGGCAGCACTATTCCGTGAGTCGTGAAGAAATTGACCGCAACGAAAAGTATCGCGACCAAGGCAGCCGCAAACCGATTTACCCGTTTGCCTACGACGACATCAAGCAGCACGCCGACCACGTCCACTGGGCTGGCAGCAAAGGTCCGCACGCGGCCAATGCCCGCAGCGACGCGGTCGGCGGCGGGCATGCGCATGCGGGCGTGATGTGTTACCTGGGCAAAAGCTGGCCCGCCGAATATCGCGGCCAACTTTTCCTGGGAAACATTCACGGCCAACGATTGAACATGGACATTCCTGAGCGCCTGGGCAGCGGCTACGTCGGCCATCACGGCAAAGATTTCCTGAACTTCAACGACACGTGGTCGCAAACGCTCAACCAACTCTATGACCAGGACGGCAGCGTTTATATCATCGACTGGTATGACAAAAACCAATGCCATCACACGCGCGAAGACGGCCACGACCGCAGCAATGGGCGCATTTACAAAATCGTTTACAACGACCAGAAGACGACGCGCGTGGACCTGGCGAAGTTAGGCGACGAGGAACTATTGAAACTCGTGCCGTCGAAGAATGAATTCATGAGCCGGCACGCGAGAAGGGTTTTGCAGGAGCGGTCTGCAACGCTTGCACCGCTTATCGAACGGCAGATGCAGCGAATACTTCGGTCCGATCTTCCGCCTAATGAGAAGCCGGATTCAGAAGCCGAGGCAGCATGGTCGCGCAAGATACGCTGGAGTGAATGGGCCGGTGTCGCCCTGAGCGCGTCGAAAGATGTGGCCGAGAATTTGCGCGTGCTTTGGTTGTCTCATGTGGCCGGCCTCGCATTGGCGAACAAGGCCATCACCAACGCCGCTGCGGGTGGAGATTTGTTCCGTGCCTGGCGAGTTCAACTGGCATTTGAACGCAAGATACCGGCGGATGCGGTAGCAATCTTAGAAATGACTCGCAAGCTTGCGCCGAACGGGAAGAACGCCTACGACCAAATGTTGAGTATGCTGCTGAACGCGGTTCGCGACGAATCGCCCGTCGTTCGCCTTTACGCAGCAAGCGCCCTTCAGCGGATTCCCCCCGCGCTTCGCTGGGAACCTCTGGAGGCGCTGGTCCTCCGCTCCGATGACGCGAAAGATCACAACCTGCCATTGCTATATTGGAATGCCGCTGAACCAGGCATTGCCGCCAAACCTCAACGCGGCCTCACCCTGGCATTATCAGCCAGGAGTCCCCGATTTCTTGAATTCACCACGCGACGCATCGCCACGCTGGGCACGACTGAGGCTCGCGATCTCCTCGCCGAAAAACTCGCGACGCTCGACGATCCGGCCAAACAACTCGAGATGCTCACCGGCTTGAGCGCCGCGCTCAAAGGCCAGCGCAGCGTCCCGATGCCCAAAGGTTGGGAGGCAATTGAAACCAAACTTGGCGCGAGTCTGAACGCCGAGGCACGCGCACTCGTTCAATCACTGTCGCTCACGTTCGGTAGCCAGAGCGCGCTGGTGACGCTTCGAAAAACTTTGAGCGACGGCTCAGCGCCTGTTGCCGCGCGCCAGGCGGCGCTGGATTCGCTGATGAGCATCAAAGACACGCTCCTGCCGCCCATGTTGCAAGCCCTCCTCAAGGACGCTGATCTTCGCGGTCCCGCGTTGCGAGCGCTCGCGGGCTACAACGATCCCAAAACTCCGGAGGCGATTTTGGCGGTTTACTCCACGCTCGACGGCGCGCAGAAACGCGACGCATTGAGCACGCTGGTTTCGCGGCCCGCCTTCGCCAAGCCGCTGCTGGTGGCGGTCGGCGAAAACAAACTTTCGAAAAAGGACCTCACGGCCGATGTCATACGCCAACTGCGCAATTTGAAAGACCCCGACATTCAAGCGGACGTCGGCAAGATTTACGGCATCGTGCGGGAAACCAGCGCCGACAAAAAGGCGGAGATCGAAAAGTATCGCCGCATTTACGGCGCGGGCGGCAGCCAGCCGGGCAACGCGAGCGCGGGCCGCGTCGTGTTCAACAAAGTTTGCGCTCAGTGCCACACGCTGTTTGACACCGGCGGCAAAGTCGGTCCCGAACTCACCGGCGCCAATCGCACGGACCTGGGTTATCTGCTGGAAAACATGGTCGATCCGAACGCCGTCATACCGAATGAATACCGCGCCTCGGAAATCGAGACCAAAGACGACCGCAGCCTGACGGGGATCGTGAAGCAACAAGACGACAAGAGCGTGACGTTGCAAACTGCCAATGAATTGTTGACGATACCACGCAGTGAAATCGCGACGACTCGCCAGGGTGAATTGTCGATGATGCCGGAAGGATTGCTGGCTCCGCTTACCGATCAGGAAGTGCGCGACTTGATCTATTACCTGAGCCGTTCCGGCCAGGTGCCGTTGCCAGCGGGGAGCAATTGAGCGACGAAGGCTAGAACTGGGACAAAAGAATTACGAGACACGGTAGGGCGCGTCACTCCGTGCGCGCCGCAGCGTGGTTTGGGTTCCTTGGACGGCGCGCACGGAGTGACGCGGCCTATCAAACATGTGTCGAAGTTTTTTTTGTCCCAACGGCAATGCTCCCGTTTCCTCCAAGCGTTCCGAGATTGATGAGCTTACCGTTCTTCCAAAGAACAGCCAAGTGTTCCCGCCCGCCCGTCAGCGGATCGATGAGACCATTTTGTGAAAGACCCGCGACGTCTCCTTTTTCAGAGAAGAAAGGTTACAGAGGATTTGAAGATTGTTTCCGCTGAGGAGAGAAGGCCCTTGAACCCTGTTTCAGGATTCGTGTTTGGGTAGCACAGGCGACCCGCCTGTGCCGTCCGGCGACTCGCCGGACGGAACGGAACTACGCTTCGAGCGAAAGGAGACGGCCTTTTTTCAAGCTGGCCTTCCGCCATTCCGGTCGGCGGGTCGCCGACCGGGGCGGGCGAGTCGCCCGCCCTACCCAGTTTTCAAGTACCATTGGAACGGCGACGGCGAGTGCAAATCCACCTATTATCACGGCACGTCTATCCAACTGAGCGATCCCATGCCCCAGCCGAAGGGTCCGCTTGGATCGATGTGCCAGACACCCGCACGGTGGCGGGTGAGCGTGCCATCCATTGTGATTGGATACCACGTAATCGAAGCATGCCCGTCAACGAACAAGGTTGTAAACCTGTCTCTGCCGTGCGCTTGAGGCAAGGTGCCACCGTTGACGACGTCGATTTGGCTCTTGTCTTTTGGATTGGAGGCGTCGCATTCCATGATGATTTTCTGCGACGGATACTTCACCTCGCTGACGGACCTTTCGTGCGCGGTCTGCACCCAGTCGCTCCCTTGAGAGAAGAAAGCCATCCAATACCAGTAGGAATTTGGGCACAGGAGATCGTTCGTCTTAATCCCATTTACCGGCGCCCAGGAAGCCCACACCTTGGTAATCATCACAACGTTGAACGGACAACGGTCGGCGGGACAGACATAAAACGAACCGTTGGTGCCGATGTAAGGTTGCAGCAACCTCCAGGCATCGATAAACTCCACCCGAGCCCAGGGATTGCGAGTGAACGGGAACTTCTCATTGTAGTCCGACGTGTACAGTGACATCCCAAATCCAATCTGGCGCAGATTGGAAAGGCAACGCGCGGTATGCGACTTGGTTTTTGCTTTGGACAACGTGGGCAACAACAGGCTGGCCAAAATCGCAATGATGGCAATGACAACCAGGAGTTCGATCAGAGTAAAGGCGGCCCCGACCTTTGATGTCATGCAAACTGTTCGTCGATCCGATTCAGTAGTTTTCATCTTCACCACGTTACTGCTCAATCGCGGCGGAAAAGTTACAGGAGATTTTGAAGATTCTTTCGCATCACGGTGTCAACGTCACCTTGATCCCTTCAACCGGATTGCCCTGGGCGTCGGTGAAGCGAATCGAACCCTGCCAGCCAAGAGTCTCATTCACGACCTTAAACACCAGCACGTTCAGGCCGGCGTTCAGAGTGATGTCTGGCACCGTATCCTGATCCGCGAAGAAAGAACGTGCGAGGGAAGACTTGTACACCTGCTTTCCATTCAGATAAACTTTGGATTGATCGTCGCTGCCGACGAGAATTTGAAGTCCGCGCTGTTCGGTTTCCGACCGGATGTAGCAAACCGCGTAAGCCACGCTGTAAGTGGCTTCGCGTCCCACAAGTGCATTGAAGTCGATCACGCAATCCCCAGCCAGGGTCACGTCGCGCCAACGCGGTTTGCCCCGCGTGGAAAATAGCGGCTTTCCGGTGGTGGGGCGAAGCAGGGCTTCGCCTTGAATCTGCTCGATGTCCAGTCCTTCAGCCCCGTTCTGTCCGGCCCTCAACGCGATTGGCGCCAGGATGAGCCACTGTTTGAGCCGGCCTTCGGAAGACGGCGCCTGTTCCAGCGTTTCGATCTCCGCCCACGACGGCGCACGCCAGAGATGTAAGACACGCCCATTGCTGGCCGCCAGAATATTCCCGTCGGGAGAAAAGGCGACAGAATCAAATGCGGCGCCGCGACCCTCCAGAGTTAAAAGCCCCTCGTGGCTTTCTACGTCCCAAAGTTGGATGGCTTCATTGCCGGTGCTGCCAGTCGCCAGGCGCTTGACGTCTGGAGAGAAAGCGACTCCCCACACGACGCTGGCAAAGCCGCCGAACGCGGCGACTTTTTTGGGCCCGACAGTTTCCCATAGCGTCACCTCTTTTGAACTCGACCCCCAATCAGAAAGGACGAAGAGTCTGCTGTCGGGAGAAAATGAGGCTGCCACATACCAACGCAGGTTCAGATTTTTCTCGCGGCCACTGTTTAACTCGGTGAGTAACGTCGGGAATTTAGCGTCGGGATTGAGAATCGAAGTCAAATACCAATTCCCATTCGGCGAGAACGCTCCCGTGTAGCCTCCCGATGCGCCCCGCCAGGACCGAGTCTCCTGTCGCGTTTCCAGATTCCATTCGTGCATTGAGTTATCATGCCGGTAGAGGAGCATCAATTTCTTTCCCTCCGCCATGAACTGATAAGGGGCGACGGAGTTGGTAGGTGCGGTAAATGCACATGATTGGCTGCGGTTTTGCAAATCATAGACTTGGACCTCGCCACCACGCTGACTGACCGCAAGCCAACGGGCATCGGCAGAAAAGCAGACTTCGTCCATGTTCGTGCCCAAGTCCATCAACAGTTGTCGTTCCTGAAAATTGGTGCCCTGCCACCGGGTAAGGCTGACCGCCGGGTCATGGTCTTCCACAATGATCAACGACTTGCTGTCTGGAGTGAAACGCCACGGACCCACTGGAATCGGCAACGTGATGCGCTTCCGGTCCTGCGGTCTTGTCGTCGTGTTCCAAAAGCAAACCGAGTAATCCTCCGAACCACTCACCAGCGTGGTGTTGTCCGGCAACAGCGCCAGGGAAATCACTGCCTTCGTGTGGCCTCGCAGTGTGCTGAGTTCCCGTCCCTTGGCCGGGTCGGTCACGTCCCATAAACGGATGGTCTGATCGCTACTGGCTGAGGCCAGGGTCTTGCCGTCCTCCCAAAACATCAGCGCGTTAACTTCCTTCCCGTGGCCCTTCAGATGCCCGAGTTCTCGTCCAGAGTCAACGTCCCACAAGACTATTACCGGATCGACGGTACCAGAGCCCGAGGCCAGAATTCTTCCATCCGCTGAAAATGCCAGCGCCATTACATAATCCTCCCCCGCTTTTTGGGGTGGCCAGCGTTCCTGACCTGTCGCCAAATCGATCACGCGCACTTTGGCATCCGCAGCGGTATGAGCCGCAACGCGAAGATCCCGCGTAACGGCGAAAGGTGTCCCTTGAACAGGGTTCCACTCGGGTGTGGCGTATCCAACCAGCTTTTTGCCATTTGATACACGCCATAGCGTGATTTGGTTGGCAGGGCTTTGTGCGTAAGTGACCAACCTTCGTCCATCTTCAGAAAAGGCCACACCGCCGCACGGGCCGCCAATCGAAAGAGTCCTCCCTACCTGCCGGCTCACGCTGTCCCACAGGTGGATGCTGTAATTGCTACTCGTGGAACCAAAGGTAGGAACGGACGAATAGGCCAGCAGCGGCTCCCTTGGAGAAAAGACGACTCGGACCATGTGACCGCTGGCAGGCAGATGAGCGATCGGCCGGTGCGTTTCGAGATCCAAGACCGATACGCCCGTGTCCAATCTCCCGACTGCCAGCAAAGCTCCGTCATGGGAAACCGACACTGCGGTTGCCCAGCTTCCGCCCTTGAAAAAAACAGAATCCGCGTCGCTCTGACACTGGTTCCATAAGTAACGCCATTCCCAGCCGCGAAGGTCTTGCCTTTTGGAATTCGAAATTCGGAATTCGGAATTTGTCGCCGACCGGTGGCGGTTCAATAATTCCAAGGCCCGGCCGCGGTTGTTCATCTCCAGCTCGCGCGGGACGAGATTCATGTCCGAGGCGTAGGCTTTTTGCAGAGCGGCCAATTCTCCGCGCTCGGCCCGTCGCCGTTCCTCATTGACGCGATAGATCGCGATGGGAGACCCGACGGCCACCGCCAGCAGCAGAACGAGCGTCGCGGCTCCGAGGGAAGCCACGACCGGTTTGCGCCGGCACCAGCGCCAGAGTTTCTCCGCGGGGCCGACGGGACGCGCCTGAATCGACTCGCCGTTGCGCCAGCGATCCAAGTCTTCGGCCAGCGTTTCCGCCGATCCATAGCGCCGTTGCGGATCTTTGTTCAGGCATTTCAAGCAAATGATTTCAAGGTCGCGGTCCACATGAGGACTCAAAGTTTGTGGACGCGCAGGTTCCTGTTCGCTCACCTGCCGCAAAGTCTCCAAGGCTGTCTCCGCTCGAAATGGCGGCCGACCCGTGAGCAGTTCGTAAAGGATGGCACCCAGGCTGTAAATGTCCGCCGCTGTCGTGAGTTCTTTGATCCGACCCGCTGCTTGTTCGGGCGCCATGTAGCTGGGGGTTCCCAAGACGGCGCCAGTCTGACTCAAGCCAGCATCGCTCTCGACCAATTTGGCCAGTCCGAAATCGGCGACGTGAGCCTGGCCCCGGTTGTCGAGGAGAATGTTGGTGGGTTTCAAATCGCGATGCAGCAGCCCGCGTTGGTGTGAGTAGTGAACCGCGCGAGCGATAGTGGCCACCAGGCTCGCGATCTTGGATTGTCGGTTTCGGAGTTCGGATTTGGAGAAAACACGCTCGCCCTGCGCATGAGCTTCCCCGTAGCGCAGGTTTCCAACCTGCTGTATCGCGGGGCTTCCAGCCTGCGTAGCGTCTGCATGTCGAGCGCGTGTCTCTGGTCGAGCCGTCTGCCGACTGGAAGTCGGCGATACAGCAGGTTGGAAACCTGCGCTACATTCGTCTGGCACTCTTTGGGAATCCGCATGGCGCAATCCAAAATCTGCCATCCGGCTCGCGAGGGTGCCGCCGTCAATCAGCTTCATGCTGAAGTAATGCTGGCCGTCGTATTCGCCGATCTCGTAAATGGGAACGATGTGCGGATGATCAAGCCGGGCTGCCGCCTCGGCCTCGGTGTGAAAGCGTTGGACCAGGGCAGGCGTGGCCAGTTGTCCGGCCAGAATCATTTTGAGCGCCACCGTGCGATTGAGGCTCACCTGGCGGGCACGATAGATCACCCCCATCCCGCCATGGGCAATTTCTTCGAGCAGCTCGTAATCGCCAAAATAGCGGATGCTCCGGGATTGAGCAGTGGCTTTTGCGCTTTGGGATGCGGTCGAATAAAGCGTCTCATTTTCATCCGGCTTCATGCCGACGGCCAAGGCAATCAAACAGGATGGGCATGATCCCGCCGGACCATCGCCCGAGAGTTTCGCTCCACATCGCGGACATGTTCTTACCATTGCCACTTCAAGTCATTCAATTCACCATCACGCGTTACTGCTCAAAAACCCGCAAATGGTTACACGAAATTTCAACGCAACCGCGAAATCTCATTCTCGAAGCACAGCAAAGAGATAGTGGAGCTCCTCATCGACCTCTTTCGGACTAGCCACCGTCTGGGCAATTTCAGCGCGAACCAATTCTCCATAGCGCTGACGCAAGCGATGCACGGCCACTTTGATCGCGCCTTCACTCATATCCAGGGAAGCAGCGAGATCGGCATAGGAAGCTTCGCCTTTTTCTCCGGAGAGATAATTTTGAGTCTTCTCGAACAGGTTGCCTTTCTGGCTGGCCAGGCATTCCTCGCGCAGCCGGGCCATGGCCTGGTCGAGCAGTGCCGTGGCCCAGCGCCGATCGAAAATCTTTTCCGGAGTCAGTTCGTGAGCCGGCTCGAGGAGATACCGCTTTTCTGCATCCATCTCATCGAGGGACAAGCGGGGTTGGCCGCCGCCACGTTTTTGCGCATGGGCCTTGGTCCATTCCCGCGCCAGAAAATGTTCCAGCGAGCCGAGCAGGAAAGAGCGAAACTTCCCGCGATTTCGATCCGCCACGCTGAGATAATTCTTCGCCAGAAGTCGCGCGAAAAATTCCTGGGTCAAATCTTGAGCAGCGAACGCGTCGTACCCCTTCCTCCGAGCGTAGGCATAGAGCGGATACCAGTAAGCGCGGCAAAGCATTTCCAACGCCTGATTGGCTTCCGGCGAGGCGCTCTGCCCAGCCGCCAACACCACACTCCAGTGCGTTGTGGCAAACTGTGCCGCCGTGCCTGGCGCATCGCGCAATGGTTGGTCGGAGGACGGAGTCATTCTCGAGTTCGCGAGCGGCCGCGGGAGTTTTTTGGAGATAGTAGCATCAACCACGGAGCAGTCGCAATCAAATCCGAGGTCCTCCAAGGCGTAAAGCGGGAATTCCCACCGCCACCACCTACTCATACTTTATTGAACCGCGGGCGTCACGAGTCGGTACAGACGACCACTGCGATTTGCAGTTGAGTCGAACAAGTCCAGGACGCGATTCGTCGCTTGCGCGGTGATGTTCGTGAACCCTAACCAACTGCCGCCGTTGAGCGCATCGGCGAACTGCACCGTGTACGATTTGTCGGCGACCGCGGTGAACCGGATCCGAATCGGGTTGCCCGCGCCGACAGTCAATGCTGCTGGCTCCAGTCTCAAATAGCTTTGCGAGTCGCGCGGATTGGTACCGCAAATGAATTCCTGATTATTCGTGAAGCCATCGCCGTCCGGGTCGGCGTCCGGGCCGCTGATTACCGGATCGGCCAGTTCGGCAGGAGTGAAATAATTCGTGCTCCAATCCGCGTAGCTTTGTCCGTTCACAGTGACGGTCAACTCATCGCTGGCCATCAGCGCGCCGTCGCTGGCGGTGAGCCGCAAAACATAAATGCCGGCCTGGACAAAATGCGTGACGGTGTCCGGCGCATTGGCGTTGTCAAAAGTAACTGTCCCTGGGCCGCTAACCTTCGACCAGCCGACTGCTACCCGTCCGGGGACAGTGGGCAAGCCGTCGTCGGAAACGGTTGCATCCAACGTCACGCTGGCCGCCGGGTTGATGGTTTGATCGGGGCCGGCGTTGACCACGGGCGCTTGGTTCGGGGGATAAGCCGTCCCCGATAATTCGAGATCGAAGCTGATGTCACTGCTGTTGGGAAGAATTTGGTGAATCTCCACTGCCAATAGGTTCGAGCCGTTGATGAGCAATGTCGGATCAATGGCCATCGGGAAAAAAGTGTATTCCTCTGTGGTCCCCACCGTAGCTGAGGCTAGGGTCAAATAGTTGATGTCACCGACCGGCATGTTGCTGCGAAACACTTCGGTGCCGTTCAAATAAACGACCGCGCCGTCATCGCGCATCAGTTTCACGGTCAGTTGCGTGACATCCGAAGCGTTCGTCACGGTAAATGCGCGGCGGAAATAAGTCGTGAGGTATTTGTTCGCGCCATCGGGGCCAAAACTCACCACCGTCGCTTCGGGCCGGCCCTCAGCGGTGTCGCCATAGCCCAGCTCGGCCGGGCCGTTGGTCCAACCGCTGTCGTTGAAAGTGGGGGCGCTCCAGGCGGCGCCGAGATCGGTGCCTTTGTCCCAATAATTCCACACCGAGTTGGTCCTGACGAAAGTAACCGGCGATGCGGATCGCTGAATCACCAAAGTCAGTTCATCGCTGGCCTGCAATTCACCGTCGCTGGCCGCCAGGCGCAGCACATACGTGCCGATGCTCGAAAGGGTGGCGGTGGTCGTGACGGCGTTCGAGTTGGCAAACGTGACCGTGCCCGGTCCGCTGGTTTTGCTCCAGGTGACGGTGACGCTGCCCGGCGGATTGGGCAACCCATCATCCGTGACCGTGGCGTCGAGGTTCAGGGAGAAAGGAAAAGTCGTTGCTTGAAAAGTCTGGTCGCCGCCGGCGTTGACGAAGGGCAGGCGATTGCCGGAATTTTCCAGACCGGGTGAAGCAGGGCCGAAACTGGCGCGCCAATTGATGGGATCATTGCCGTAGGCCGCCGAGTTGATGCGTTCAAGCGAAGGGCCAAAGCCCGCGGCGTCGGTTGGCCACGGCGCTTTGTCGTTGTAACGGACGACATCCACATCGATGTAGGGAATGAACACCACGCCGTTGGTATCAATGTCCGGCGCGTCAGGACGCTGCAATTGCAGCAGCTCGCCGTTGTCTTGCAACACACCGGGAAACGGCCCGAAAATTTGGACGCCCGCGGGCACGTTGTTGCGCGTGCGAAAGGAAGCCGGATCGCTGCCGACGATAAGCAAAAGGCCGTTGGCGGGAATCTGGCTATTCGGCGGAAAATCAAAACCGATGCCGTTCAGCCGCCAGGTGTTAGCCGGATTGTTTGTGTCGAAAAGGTTCACCGGGCTACCGGT
>Ga0134124_10004044_pt1 | contig 11776 bp, 12 predicted proteins | sample KB304_FD_96880 | JGI IMG/M metagenome (GOLD analysis project Ga0134124, IMG submission 96880) | Terrestrial soil microbial communities without Nitrogen fertilizer from Kellogg Biological Station, Michigan, USA - KB3-0-4 | ecosystem: Environmental > Terrestrial > Soil > Unclassified ... | reverse complement strand
TGTAGCCGGGAACCAATGGTAGAACACACGGCGAAAGGAACGAGGCAATTCCCGCGATGAAGGCGATAAGGATTCGGACGACGTCGATGTTCATAAGATAATTGCTGATTGCTGATTGCTGATTGCTGATTGCCGATTCATGCTGATTCATGAAGCTGGCGTATCAGCTTGGACAATCAGCAATCAGCAATCAGCAATCGGAAATCCTACCGGTTCTGACTCTCCGTCTTGACCTCTGCTGGCTCAGCGATCAGTTTCTTGATCATTTTTTCAAGTGCCATGATCTCATCCGGGTCCGCACCTACTGAAATGAATCTTACCGCTCCCCGCCGATCGATTAGAAACGACATGGGAATGGAATAGGCCCCGTAGTTGATATTGTTTGCGTCAGAATCCGCGACAACAAATCCGTAGGGAAGTCGATTCCGTTTCTTGAATTCCTTTAGATAAACGAGTTCTTCACCCGGCGTCAGCGTGCGTTCCTGATCGTGACCAAAGTACTTCGTCAATCCGAGAATCACGAGGCCTTTGTCTTTGTAGGCCTGGTGCCAAAGTGTCAGCTTGGGAAAGGTGTAACGACACTGACCACACCACGGTGCCCAGAAATCCAGCAGCACGACTTGTCCATGAAGATCGGCCAGCTTAGTTGGTTCGTGCTCGATCCACTGTGTGCCCACAATCTCGGGAAGTGATTCGATTGGACGATTCGCGATCTCGTCTGAAATTTTTCGCAGGTCAGTCGCAGGCGATAACCTCGCTAACCTAATCGTCGCCATCTTGTAGAGGTCTCCAGAAGGAAACGACATAGCGGTCTGACGAAGATCCTCTAGTATTGCGATTGCCTGTTGCCGTCGATTTGTCTTCTCGTAAGCGTCCGCCAAAATCAGCACAGACTTCATCAGCATATCGTCGCGCTTTGAGACTTCGGACCTGTTTGTTGTAGCGAATGTTTTCGCAGCGACCAGCATCTGCTCGGCATGAACCGCTGTCTGCGAAAAATCTTTTGCTCGCAAGAAAGCATCGGCAATCAGGAACTCCATCTGATAACGGTCTTCAGCATTCTTCGGTTGGTGTTTGGTGTAGTCCTCGACTGTCGCGATCGCGTCGTTGAGTTTGTCTTGCTTAACGGAATACACAACTATGAGTTTTCGTGCAGCTTGTGATTTCTCGCCATCCGGTTGGTCTTTGATGAATAGCCGCATCGTGGTGAGAGCGGCATTACCATCACCTGCGAGGTGATAGAGCAGTCCAAGGAAGTAGCGGTCGTCGCCTTCGAGTTTACGGGCTTCGAGAATGCCGGCACTTTTTAATGCGAGTTCCTGCTGGTCTTTCTTTACCTGCGCTTCAAGCTTCGGATCGTATGCAAGTTTCTGCTTATTGAATTCCACGTACCTACGACCAAGGTAACCGTTAGCGTCTTCGTAAATGGCCTGGGCGGGACGATCGTCACGGTTGGTGTTCGGCGACTGCGCAAACGCTGCCACACCGCCGATTAGCAGCAGATGAATAACGACAATCAGCCGTGTGCCTTGATGGTTTTGCATCAGAAGAGCTTTTTAACTCACGTTTACAGCGGCAAAGCGACCAGGACTAAAGGGAGCGAGAATCGCTGGAGTAACACCGTCGACAATCGTTTTCGCTATCAACTCTCCAGTGATTGGAGCTAGTAGGATTCCGTTTCGATAGTGTCCGGTTGCAAAAACAAGCCCGTCAATTTCAACACAAGGGCCGAGGACAGGCAAACCATCTGACGCCTTCGGTCGCAATCCAGACCATGCATCAGCTATTGCGAAACCTGAAATGGCCGGTGCAATCTCCATCGCATTGTCCAAAATTTTGGTTACACCTCCAACGGTCACTTCTTTCTTGTAGCCGGCTTGTTCACTTGTGGATCCTGCGAGTAGCCGGCCGTCTTGCCTGGGGACGATGTAGCCGCGAGGACTGTAAATAACGTGGCGGGTGAGTTGGGGAGCTGCCGTCAAACAAACCATCTGACCGCGGATGGGTTCAATCTTGACCGACGAACTTAGGAAACTTGTCCACGCTCCACTAGCCACTACAACTGTCTCACAAGCAATAAAACCATCGTTGGTTTGAATGCCTTTGACGCGCTGCTGATGTTTCTCGATCGACTCGGCGTTCATGCCGCACAAGGTGCGAACTCCGAGTTGGGAGACGCTGTTTGCGAGAGCATTGAGTACCCGACGATTCTCAACTTGTATGTCGAGAGGAAAACGAAGTGCACCGGAGAGATTCGGTGCGATGCAGGGTTCATGCATTCGCGCGTCTGCAGCGGTCAGTTTTTCCACCGGCAAGCCCGCCTGAGTTTGCCATTCGTGGCGTCGGTCGATCTCGGTTTGATCGTGTTCGGAAAATGCCAGGTAAAGAGTACCCGTTGTATCGAGTTCGATATCGACGCCAGTCTCTTCTTTTAGGGTGGAAGCAAAGTCCGGGTAGAGATCGCGACTTTGCCAAAGAAGGTTGAATAGTTCATCACGAGAGTCGGCTTCAGCTTGTGGCGCCAGCATGCCGCCAGCTGCGAATGATGCCTCGGCGCCAAGGCTTCCTCTTTCGAGAACACAAATGTCACGGACGCCGCGGAGTGCGAGGGCTCGCGCGATTGTCAGACCAATGACACCACCGCCAATAATGACGACGTCATGGCTGATAGAACTAGGCTTAAAACTCTTATCCACAGATTTCGCAGATTACACAGATTTACCTTAGGATGGTTTGGTTATCTATTCCAAAAGAAATCGGCGTAATCGGCGTAATCTGCGGATGACTCTTCTTTCTGAGTTCGACACAGCGACTAGCAACCCACGGCCCAAACGATTATCCTTGCCCGCGCAAAGCACAAAGACCCAAGTCAAAAGACCATTTTCTTATGCATCCTATCACACTGATTCCAGGCGATGGCATCGGCCCCGAAGTCGCTTCAAACGTTGTACGAATCATTGAAGCTTCAGGTGTCGACATTCAATGGGAAACGCACTACGCAGGTGCTCAAGCCCTCGAAAAATTTGGAGAAACACTCCCGAAAGACTTGTTGGATTCGATCCTCCGCAACAAGGTAGCGTTGAAGGGACCGATCACAACTCCGGTCGGAAAAGGCTTCACTTCGGTCAACGTGGGTCTTCGGAAGACCCTGGACCTCTATGCGAACCTTCGACCGGTTCGCGCGCTGCCAAATGTTCAGTGCCGTTATCCGGAACTCGACCTCGTTGTCGTTAGAGAGAACACCGAGGATTTGTATTCTGGACTCGAGCACGTCGTTGTTCCTGGTGTAGTTGAAAGCCTCAAGATCATCACCGAGAAGGCATCAACTCGCATCGCACGTTTTGCTTTCGAATACTCAACCCGTGAGTCGCGAAAGAAAGTTACCGCCGTTCACAAAGCAAACATCATGAAACTCTCTGACGGTTTGTTTCTTGATTGCTTTCGTAAAGTGAGTGAGGACTATCCCGACATAGTGGCGGATGACAAGATTGTTGACAACGCGTGTATGCAACTGGTGATGCGTCCTGAACAGTTTGACGTGATGCTGCTTGAGAATTTGTATGGCGACATCGTTTCCGATCTTTGTGCGGGCCTGGTGGGCGGGCTCGGTCTCGTGCCGGGTGCAAACATCGGTGAGAAGGGAGCAGTCTTTGAAGCAGTTCATGGTTCGGCGCCCGACATCGCCGGTCAAGGCATCGCGAATCCAACCGCGTTGCTTCAATCCGGCATTCTGATGCTGCGCCACCTTGGTGAGCGCGAGGCTGCTGACAAGGTTGAAAACTCCATGCTCTCGGTGTTCGAAGAGGGTAAGGTTCGGACTCGAGATATCGGCGGAACTGCAAAGACTGCTGAGTTTGCCGATGCGATCATTCAAAGGATGAATGCGTGAAGCTGAGCAGCGCAGCTCTGTGGTGAATAACGAACCTTGACAACCATAGAGTCACAGAGACACAGAGGAAGCACAGAGAAAAATTAAATCTCAAGAAGATTACCGCATAATCCGAGCGAAGAAAGGAAAGTGATACGAGATGTCATCCGAGCGAGAGCGCCTCTTGGAGCGCGACGCTGAATGGGCTGTGCTTGCGTCAGAAGGTCGTGATGTGGAGGCGATTCTTTCCTATTGGACTGACGACGCGGTTGTATTCGTTCCTGGTTTACCGCCTGTTTCCGGAAAGGAAGCACTACGCGAATACGTTCTCAACAGTCTCAACATTCCTGGCTTCAATATCAGTTGGAAGTCGACGGATGTTCAGGTGTCAGCCGATGGAAGCCTTGCGTACATGTTTGGACAAAACAAGGTCACGATGAATGGGCCAGATGGGGCGCCGTTTACGAGTGAAGGTCGCGCGGTGACGATCTGGCGTTGTGAGGCCGACGGCGAATGGCGATGCGCCGTGGACATTTGGAATTCGTAATAGGGCACTCATTCAACAAGTAGACTTCGGCTAGAGGCAAACCTCTTCAATTGACGAGCGCCACTCGAAAGAATCTTAGCTTCATCGTACTCTTATTCTTGTTTCTGTTTCGCCTTGCATTCGGTCTATGTTCTGAGTTCTGGTTTGAAGACGAACGACAGGTCTATCTCATCGGACTCAAACACTTCACAACACATGCGTGGCCCTACTTCGGACCTGACGTCACGAATCGAGTTCAAATCCCGGGAGCCTTGCAGGGCCTTCTGATTAGCCTTCCACTTTTTATCTTACGAATACCTGAAGCGCCCTTCATCCTTCTCAACCTACTCTCGTTTTCGAGTTTGTGCCTGTTGGCCTGGTATTGCACAAAGCGGCTTCCTGACGTTCCTGGGTGGTTCATTTGGATATGGTTAATGACCGCGCCGTGGACGCTAAACTTTTCTACTCACATCGTAAATCCATCATACGTTCTGCCTGGTGCCATTCCTTTCTTCATCGGTTTTCTCGAGACCTGTCCCTACACAAGCAAGCAGCTGGTTTCAAATCGGTTGGCGAATTTCATGATGGGCCTATCGTTGTTCTGGTTGATGCAACTCCATCTGTCCTGGACGATCCTGGTTCCTTACATCTGTGCTTCGTTCTTCTTCCAGTACAGAAATAGTCGTCAATACTTCATCAGATCGTTTGGTTGCTTCGCACTCGGCGCGCTCCTCATGGGAAGTCTCCTCGTCCCGACATTCTTGAAATTAGGTTTGCAAGAAGGCCTTGGTGGAACTGGAACAGCCGCGGTACTGAACTTCGGGAATGTTTCAAAAGTACTAAATCCTGTTGAGGGAATACTCGGCCGGTTCTTATCGTTTGCAAGTTATGAGCTGCCCCGGTTCATCGGCGACAACTCAGCTCGACGATGGGAGTTTGTAAAGCAACACCTGTGGCTGTCGCCGATAATTCTATTTCTGGTGATGGTTGGAATCATGCAGCCGATCGCGATGGTTATTCTCTGGTTCACTAAGAAGAGTTATGAGGACTGGCGAGCGATCAAATATTTGACGTTGAGTACTGTTCTTTTGCTTTGTGTGAGTTTCATCTTCTCAATGAAGGCGCCGGCGTCGCACACGTTCTATCTGACTCTTCCGATAGCGATGATTTACAGTTTCTACTGCTGGTCGAGTCTGTTGACGAAACCTCGTTGGCAGATGCTTGCACTTCTGACTTTAGTCTGTGGGATAGTCTTTCACATCGTTCTTGCAGTTGATCACTTCAAGAGAATCTCGCTTTATGTTGACAGGGGAATTCCCGCGGCGGCGATCGAAAAGGGTGATTATCGGATTTTGGGTGAACGGCGATCGGGTGCGAGGTATTGAAAATTCTTGCATGGCCTCGACTACAAGCTGTCGGGAAGGAGGCAGAGCGGTCCCTTCAATAACTTCTGCCTTCTCAAACCTAGCGCGCCCCCGCAGGTTCACAGACATAACATCAAGAGCAGATAAAAAGTTTGAGTAAGAGAACCTGCGGGGGCGCGCTGATTTTGAGTAGGTCCAAATCAGAGAAGGGGCCGCTCTGCCCCCTTCCCGACAGCATCTGATCGAGTGTTCGAGATCGAGCGCTGCCCTTACCGACGGTTCCAGGTGATTGTAAGGGTTTGAGTCTCTCCACTTAACAGTCGGGTTAGTTTCGACCAACGCCTATCTTTCGCTGCACAAGTCTTTCAACTTCCATGGGCACTCCATCTGCTTTCGCGCTGCGAATATATTCGGCGTCAATCTTGAAGATCCTCAACTTCACGATGTCTTCAACGGACAAGTTTGTCAGGCCTTCGTTGCGAACTTCAGTCACAAATTCCGGAGTCACTTTGAAGATTTGCATCTTAACGAGACTTTCAAACGGCTCTTTATCGAAACCCATCTGGGCCACCTTCGTCACAAACTCAGCGTCGATTTTGAAAATGCGCGCCTTTACCAAATCCTCCATCGTCAGATTGGGAAAACCGCTCGCTTTCATTTCACGCATGAACTTGGAATCAATCTTGAAGATGGCCGCTTTGAATAGATCCTCCACGTTGAGTTGGCCAAAGCCGGACGACACCAAATCGTCAGCCAGTGCAGTTGTAACGTTCAACGCAGTGGCTGCGAATAGCTTCTCGTCAGAACTGCCTTCGTTGTTGTCACTGAATGAGATCTTTTCAAAATCGAAGCCACGGCTTTTCATCGCAGAAACAAAACCCTGGTTCGCAGTAAACTGAAATGTTCCTGAGCCCTTGCCATTCTGGAAGGTGCCCTCAAGGTCAATCCTTCCAGCTTCGCGTACCAGGCTGAATTTCACTGGACCGCCGCTGGCCGCTTGTTCACGAGTCAAACCCTGCAACTCGCTGAACTCGTACGACTGACCCATTTGATTGTGACCGCCCTTTTCAGTGCGGCGCTCGAGATTCAATTGCAGCTTGTTTCCGTCGTCCTTAATTGACGCTTTCCATTCGCCGGACATTGTTCGCTGAGCGCGCGTCAGGCTGGAACTCGCAAAGAAGGCGATGACTGCCAAGCCGACCAACAGGGGTAGTGCGATCTTGAGATTCTTTGACATGGTGATATTTCCTGGAGTTAGATTTTGACCCTACATTGAGGAAACACCCGCCATTAAGGTTTTGTGGCAGAAAATTGGAAATTTCATAGCCACCAACAGTTTGGTTTTTCTCTGTGCCTCCTCTATGTCCTCTGTGCCTCCGTGGTGAAGAAACGAACCTTACCAACCACTGAAGCACAGAGGACACCGAAGGAAGCACGGAGATCAAAAACCAGTGATCGATCTGCCAGAATTTCACTCGGTTATCCTGCTTGTTCGCAAGAAAAGCAGAGAGGCACTGTGGTGATATATGTCGCCACGGACCACCATAACGCCGAGACGCAGAGAACGCAGAGATTGCGCAGAGAAGATCAAGAGATTTATGCTGCCATGTACCGCGGTTCCGTGATTTGGGCAAAAATTTGAGCAAATGAATTTTGAGGTTTTATAGTCGGCATTCGAAAACTACTTCACCATGAACGACCTCCAGGAACTACTTGCCAATAACAAAGCGTGGGCCGCGGGAATCACGGCCAAAGATCCCGAGTTTTTTAACACTCTCGCAAAACACCAAACACCGCGTTACTTGTGGATTGGTTGTTCTGACAGTCGTGTACCCTCAACGCAACTCGTTGACCTTCAACCCGGCGATATGTTCGTACATCGGAATGTTGCGAATGTTGTCGTTCATACAGACTTCAATTGCCTGTCGGTTCTGCAATACGCGGTCGACGTATTGAAAGTGAGTCATGTGATCGTCTGCGGGCATTACGGTTGTGGAGGTGTGAAAGCCGCGATGGATAACCTGCAATTAGGATTGATTGATAACTGGCTGCGTCATGTTCAGGATGTAATGCACAGTCATGAAGAACTCCTTGCCGCGATCAGCGACGATGCATCGCGCCTCAACAAGCTGTGCGAACTAAATGTCATCCAGCAGGTGTTGAGCGTGGGCAGAACGACAATTGTGCAGAACGCGTGGAGTCGAGGACAGGAGTTGGCTGTGCACGGATGGATCTACGGACTTAAGGACGGCTTGTTACGTGATTTGAATATTTCAGTGACAAGTCAAAAAGAGGCAAGCATCAACCCTTGATATTCACTCAGGACGGTCGGGAAGGGGGCAGAGCGATCCTTCTAATAGCTGAACCTACTCAGACCGAGCGCGCGCCCGCAGGTTCAAAGCAAATGACATCAAAGCAATGATCAAATCTTTGTGAAGGAGAACCTGCGGGGGCGCGCTAGGTTTGAGTTGGGTTAGGTCTTGGAAGGTGCCGCTCTGCCCCCTTCCCGACAGCGTGTTGGCGAGTGCTAGATTAACCGCTCTGCCCACACCCATCAGTTCCAAATGCGTGCGGGAGTTTTGAACTGTAAATCTCCTGAGCATGCCGCGTATCGTTATGAACGAGTCACCCAACCACTTTCAAACTTCAATCACCGCAACTCTGTCCGTAAGAAATTGGGACCGCGCCATCGATTTCTACAAAGCAGCCTTCAATGCTATTGAGTTATTCCGAGTTGAAGGTGGCGGAGTTGGACAGCTCTCAGTATCAGGCGCGGAGTTTTGGGTTGCGGAAGAGTCACCGGAAAATCTGAACTTTAGTCCTGAATCACTTGGCGGTTGTTCGGTAAGAATGTTGTTACAGGTGGAAGATCCTGACAAAGTTTGTGCGCAGGCTGTAGCAGCCGGCGCGACTCAAGTTGTACCGGTCAGTGAGGCGTACGGCTGGCGTCTTGGTCGCATCCTTGATCCGTTTGGACATCACTGGGAGATTGGAAAACAACTCCAGTGAGTGCGCGCGTGACAAAGATCAAGAATGTTCTTTTCGATCTTGATGGCACGCTTACCGATCCAGCTGAGGGAATCATTCGCTGCATTCAGCATTCCCTTACGACTCTAAACATCTCCTGCCCGCCCGCAGAAGAACTAACGCGTTACATTGGGCCGCCGCTCAGGGAGGTGTTTGGATCCATATGCAATTCGAGCGATGAAGTCCTGGTTGAGCGCGCAGTCGGCGTGTTTCGGGAGCGGTTCTCGACGATAGGTCTGTTTGAAAACACTCCTTATACCCAGGTGCCACAAATGCTGCTCGCGTTTCAGGGCCGCTACAAGCTCTTCGTTGCGACTTCAAAGCCCCAGGTATACGCGGAAAGAATACTGGCCCACTTTTCACTGGCCAATCATTTCATCGAGATTCATGGAAACGATCTCGAGGGCCGACTCGACGACAAGGCAGATCTGGTTAAGGAGCTTATCGATCGTAGAGAGTTGGTGCCCGAAGAAACAATTATGGTTGGCGATCGCAAACATGATGTGGTTGCGGCTCGGAAGAATCGAGTGACGTCGCTCGGTGTGACTTATGGGTATGGATCAAGGGACGAGCTGATTCATGCCGGAGTCGAATATCTCTGCGCCACGCCGTTGGAGGTGGTGACAGTGATTGAGAAGCTGGCATCAGGGACGCGGAGACGGAGAGACGAGGGGACCCAAGTCCCGAAACTCGAAACCTAAAACTCGAAACCTTCCTAGGAGATTCTGACTGTGAGTTCACACACCAAAGCAGAACACAAACGACAACTGTTACGTCACACAGTCGCGACGATCGCGTACAGAGGTGGCAAGGCCGTTACTTCTGTGCCGGATGGATTCAACGCATTTCGCGTCAATGACACGACGAGAACACCCGAACAAATTCTCGCGCATATCGGTGATCTCTTCGACTGGGCGTTGTCGCTCGCTCGTGGTAAGCAAACCTGGAACAATTCAACTCCCAAAACCTGGGATGATGAGGTTGCCAGATTTTTCGGCGCGCTTAAAGCATTCGATGATTATCTTGCTTCAGACGACGAGCTTGGATGTTCGGTTGAAAAGTTATTTCAAGGTCCAATTGCTGACGCACTAACGCACGTCGGGCAAATCTCAATGCTGCGTCGAATGGCCGGCGGTCCCGTGAAAGCTGAAAACTACTTTGTTGCTGAGATTGAAGCAGGAAGAGTAGGACCGGAACAGTCGAGCAAGCGATTTGAGTTTGAGTGAGAGGGTAGGATTTCGGATTTAGGATTTCGGATTCCTGGGAGCGCAGGCGTCCCCGCCTGCTGCCTGAGATCTAGCATTGTACGTGGTCACGCAGCAGGCGGGGACGCCTGCGCTCCCAGCACCAAGACCACAGCAAGGAGAACCACATGGCCAATCACGCAAAGGGCACATTCGAAGTAAAACTAACTCCAGAAGAAGATAAGACGGGAGAAGCGGTCGTTGGACGCATGTCAATCGACAAACAGTTCCATGGTGATATCGAGGGGACGAGTAGAGGCTTGATGGCTATGGCCGGCACTGCCGTACAAGGTTCCGCTGGTTATGTTGCGCTAGAAAAGGTGACCGCGGCAGTGAACGGGCATCGCGGCAGTTTTTATCTCCAACATAACGGCATCATGAACCGTGGCGAAGGAACGTTGTCAGTTGTGGTCATTCCTGATTCCGGCACAGATGAATTAACGGGTCTCAACGGGTCACTCAAAATTACCATCGAGGACGGAAAACATTTCTACGATTTTGAGTACACCATGTGATCTAGTAGCGGCGCCCCTCCGTGGGCGCCCCCTCGTAAATCATAACGATCTAGATCGGCAATGCCTGGGGCGCCCACGGAGGGACGCCCCTACGAATGAGGCCTGAATGCTTCGCTTCGCCGGGAAGCACGGATCGGGTTAAGCTCTCAGCTGAACCCCCTCCCATCTGAACGTCAACTTAAGAATTTTATGATTCGCATTCTTTTGCAAACAACGATTCCAACTGCTGAAGACGATTGGCACGTTGGCAGGTTCTCGTTACTCCACAAGCAAATCGCATCTTTGAAAGACGCGAACGGTAATTCGCAGTTTGAGGTCACCGCGCGCGACCGGCAGAAGAATCCCGCCGGCGATGATCCGGTCCTGACTCAACTCGACGCGACCCAGTTTGATCAGCTGTGGCTTTTTGCAGTTGACCTGGGCGATGGGCTCAGCGTCGCTGACTGCCAGGGAATTACTCGTTTCCGCCAAAGAGGCGGTGGCATCATGGCCACTCGCGATCACCAGGATCTTGGTATCTCTCTTTGTACGCTGGGAGGCGTTGGCAAAGCACACTTCTTCCACACCAAACATCCTGAGCCGGATAAATTGCGACAGGCGCGCGACGATCAGGGCAACCAGGACATCTCGTGGCCCAACTACCATTCGGGCTCCAACGGTGATTATCAGCCCGTGACCGCGGTCGATCCGGTTCACGAGATCATGCGCAATCCAAAGAACAAGTCGGGAGTGATCGAATATTTTCCGGCGCATCCACACGAAGGCGCAGTAGGTGTGCCCGAAGATGAACCCTCGGCGCGCGTAGTGGCAACCAGTGTAAGTCAAACGACAAACCGCCCTTTCAATCTGATGGTTGCTTTCGAGGCGTCAACAGACCGTCATGGAAACACGCTGGGTCGCGCTGTGGCTGAATCGAGTTTTCATCACTTCGTTGACTACAATTGGGATACGACGATGGGTTGTCCGAGTTTTCTGATAGAACCTCCGGGCCAACAAATCAAACGCGAGCCTGAGAAACTTGATGATGTGAAGACCTACGTGAGTAACCTGGCGCGATGGCTCACAAGCTGACTGCGCTTGAACCAAAATGCGAAAGTTTACCTATGCTCTCTTATTACTCCTCATCGGAACTCTGGCTTTCTCGTTCGTTCCTGGAAGAGATTCATTCTTCTCCGGTCAGGCAGCTCAACAAGACCCTAGAGTCGAGAGAAGCAACAAAGCTAGACGCGCTT
>Ga0134124_10004043_pt1 | contig 11776 bp, 9 predicted proteins | sample KB304_FD_96880 | JGI IMG/M metagenome (GOLD analysis project Ga0134124, IMG submission 96880) | Terrestrial soil microbial communities without Nitrogen fertilizer from Kellogg Biological Station, Michigan, USA - KB3-0-4 | ecosystem: Environmental > Terrestrial > Soil > Unclassified ... | reverse complement strand
GCGTACGGCGCGGGCCTGTACGCGATGTGCGGGCCGGCCTTCGAACCCGACGTGTGCTTGGCGCTGCCCAGTGCGTCGATCGCCGTGATGGGGCCGCAAGCGGCGGTCAACGCGGTGTACTTCAACAAGATCCAAGAGGTCCCCCTGGGGCCCGAACGCGACGCCTTCGTGGCCAAGCTGCGCGACGAATACCGCGCCGACGTCGACCTGGAGAAGCTGGCGAGCGAGCTGGTGATCGACGGCATCGTGCCGTTCGCCGAGCTGCGGCGCGAGCTCGTGCAGCGCTTCGAGCTGTACCGAGACAAGCAGCGGCCACGCACGAACAAGCGCCACATGGTGCCGCCGGTTTGAGACGACGACCATGAGGGCCAGCAGCAAATGGCGTCGTCGCGCCGTTGCCAGCGCGTTCGCTCTGGGAGGCGCGCTGCTGACGGCGACGGCCTCCGCTCAAGTCGATCTCGGTGCCGTCAGTCGGGCGCTTTCGCGAACGATCAAGCCGAGCGGGGGAACCGCCGCAATTCGACTCCCGAGATTACTCGCGCGCGGCCCGGGTGGGGGCGTGCCGTTGATCGTGCACGCTGCGGGCGGCGTGAGCGCGCCCGAACTCACTTCGCTCGGTGATTTCGCGGTCGGCGAGATGCCCGCGGCGCGCTTGCTCGAGTTGGCCCAAGCGCATCCGAGCTGGAAATTCGATTGGGCGCCTCCGCGGCACGTGTTGCTCGATCGCATCGAGGGCTGGGTGCACGCCGCGGCGGTGCGCGAACAGACCCAGACTTCGGGCAAAGGCGTGGTCGTCGGCATCGTCGACACCGGGGTCGATCTCGGCCACCGCGATCTGCGCACCGCGGCGGACGAGACGCGCGTTGCCTGGTTGCTCGACGTGTCGCGCAGCCCACAGCACTTCCACGATGAGCTGGAAGCCGCCTACGGTTGCAATCTTCAGCCGGGTTGCGCCATTTACGCTGCAGCCGATCTCGAGGCGCTCCGCTCGAACAACATCAGCGGCGATGAGCCGACGGATCCCTTCGGTCACGGCACCCACGTCGCGTCACTGGCCGCTGGCAATGGCCTGGCCAGTCCGACGCCGCGCTACATCGGCGTCGCGCCGGAAGCGACCTACGTCGTCGCGCGGGTCGCGCAGGACAACGGCGGCATCCAAGACGCGGACGTGCTCAAAGCCGTCCAATTCGTGTTCGATCGCGCGGAAGATCTGGGCATGCCCGCGGTCGTGAACCTCAGCCTGGGCAGTGACTTTGGCGCGCACGACGGCAGCTCCGCGTTGGAAGTGGGGCTGAGCAGTATGGTCGGTCCGTCATTCCCCGGGCGCGCGATCGTCGTCGCCGCTGGTAACAGCGCAGGGTTGTACGATGGGCTCGGCGGGCCTTACCCGGGCCCTTTCGGCATTCACACCGAGGTTCACGTCCCGCGTGAATCGGTCTCGCGCGTGCCGTTGCTCACGCCCGCGCATAGCGGAACGATCGTCAATGGCACGGCCTTCGTCTGGCTCTCGTTCCGCGCGGGCGACGAGGTGAGCGTCGGCGTGGAGCGAAAGGGTGACACGCTGCTCGAGCCGATGGGCGTGGGCCACGGCAACGAAGCCGAGCTCGGCGACTATCGCGTCGGGGTGCTCAACGGCACCGACGGCGCCAGCGACCAGGACTCCGGCATCAGTCCGGGCCAGCACAACGCCATCGTGTACATCGACGGCAGTTGGCCCGAAGACAGCGATTTTGCGATCCGCCTCGAGGGTCACGGCAGCGCCCAACTTTGGCTTCAATCGCTGGGTGATTTGGACCCCTCCGTCGCGCTCGGCGCCTTGTTCCCGCGCGGCGAGAAGGAAGGCACGATCAACGTCCCCGCCAGCGCGCCCGGCCTGATCGCGGTCGGCGCGACCCTGAACCGCACCACCTGGACGGACTTTGCCGGCAATGCCATCGAGATGCCGGACCTGGGCTCGTTGCAAGACGCGCCGCTCGACAGCATCGCTTACTTCAGCGCAGCGGGGCCGAATGCGCTGGGCACGGTGAAGCCGGACATCGTGGCCCCCGGCGTGAACCTCGCGGGTGCGATGGCGCGCTCCGCCGATCCGCGCGCCACCAGCGGCGACCTCTTCGCCAGTCTGGGTCGCTGCCCGACCAAGGAGGAATGCTTCGTCGTCGACGAAACGCACGCCATCACCAGCGGCACGTCGATGGCCTCACCCGTCGTGGCCGGCGCGATTGCGCTGCTTTTTCAGCTCGAGCCGACGCTGACTCAAGACGCCGCGCGCGCCATTTTGCAAGCCGGAGCGCGTCCGCTTCAGGGCGTCGTCATCGATCCGCGTCAGATCGGCCCAGGCGCGCTCGACTTGGCCGGCGCACTGCGCGTCGCGACTGCCGGCGATTCGCCGGCGCTGCGCACGCCGACTCAGCGCAGCTGGCTCACGCTGTCCGCCTCGTTCGCGCACCCGGATCCTGATTGGCTATTGACCGGTTTCGTCGACTTGCGCGACGACAGCGATCAAATCGCCGATGGCTTCGACCCCGCACGCCTCACGCTGTCGGCCGAGCCCGCGCTGATTCACGAACCGCTGACGCGCGTGGCGCCGGGGTTCTACCGCTTCGTGTTGAGCGCCCCGGCCAACACCGGTGGCGATGAGTTGCGCATCGCCGTCCACTTCGATAGTCGCGAGATCGCGGCGAAAACCCTGCGGATCGCCGTCGATAAGTGGGTCGCGAGTGACGGCGTGTCGGCGCGCGGGGGCTGCAGTGTCGAGCGCTCGGGCTCGGGTATGGGCGCGGGCTGGCTGGGTATGGTGTTGCTGGGTGGCGTGCTTTTACGCCGTCACATGCGCGCAAAATACGCCGTGCATGATTGCGGCTCGAACGGGTCTTGATCGGGATCGAACGGGTGCGCCAGATCGACGCCGCCCAGGTTGATCCCGATCGCCAACACCGCGCGCACGCCGGTCAGATTGACCACGCGACCTTCGGATGAACGGCCACGCTCCTGAAACGGCACATCCACACGCGCCATCTCGCGTCCCTGGTCGTCGACGCTGACCAAGCGCCACTTGAAGCTGACCGGCGCTTCCCATTCGCTCTCGAAGCCGAGCGAGACGCCGATTGGCACTTCATCCAGATCGATCCAAATCAGCTCGATGCCGGTAGGATCGATCGGCCGTGAAGCGCGCACACGGCGCGGGAGCGAGGAGAATTTGATCACCCAGTCGTAACGTGGGCGGGCAAACGCGCCGGCCCACTCCAAAAACGGCGCGTGCGCGCCGTCGTCGCGGTCCCCCAAAAAAGCTCGTGAAACGGCGTAATCACCGTACAACGACGCGGTCTTGGCCGTGTCTTCGTCGGCGCTGTGGCGAAGCACGTCGAACACGTCCGGCTCGTTGTTCCACTCGAACGCGCCGCCCGGTGTGCTGCTCGCGCCGGCGGAGAGCAACGAAGTGAGCAGTGCCCCGGATGCTTGCGAAGAACGCGCGCTCTCCAAATAGTCGAACAGCAAGGTGCCGGCCGAGCTCGATTCGCTGGAGCGCGCGGCGAGCGCTCGCTCGGGGTGCGCCTGAGCGTCGTCCACCAATTGCACGTCGAGTGAGCCGACGCGCCCAGTCAGCCACCACAGCTCGTTGCCAAACGCGCGCTGAACCGCGGGAACCTCGCCCGGATCCAGGCGCTTGGCGATGGCTTCGGCCACGCATAGCGTCGCGCTGCGCTCGAGCGAGAGCGCGTCGTCGCTCACGCCAGCGACACAGAACGCGGCCGCGCGGTCGAGCGCGCCCAAGCCGAGCACGTCGCGTTCGCTCAGCAGCTCGGCTCCGTCGTCCAGCAAGTACCAATCGAGCGCGTCGCTCCCGCCGTGTCCGTCGTCCGCGAGCGGAGCCGGCAATTTCAACACCCCGACCAGGCGTTCGTAGGCGAGCTCGAGGGCGTTCAGGGCGCTCAGGGCTCGAGTCCCCGAGCCGGCCTCATGCAGGTGGACGCAGACGGGTTGCGTCGCCGAGCAGGCGGCAGCAGTGCTGTGCGGGCGTTCATGCTCGGCGGCAAAGCGCGCGCCCTTCGGTAAGAGCGGATCGATCTCGACCGGCGGGCGGATCGCATGTGGCCCATTGCCGAACAGCAGGGGTGGATCTCGGCGAATTCGGTTATCGGCGCTTGCACCGCGTGTAGCGAGCAGTGCGCACACTAGCCAGCCGAGAGTGAGGCCGAAGCGGGTTCTGCTGCGCATTGCCTCGGCGACTTTACTCGGAACGGGTGGCCGAGTGCAGGCTTGCCGCGTTGTTCGGAGATCCTCGGATTGGCAGGGGAATTGACAGAATTTACCCAAGCGACCCTATACTTGCGCCAATGCCCCTGGCTCTCTGCCGGCGGTGAGCCACCCATGAGCCTCAACTTCGATCCGTCGTACGCTCTGGAGTTCGATTTCGGCCGCGGTCAGATCCGCATGGCCAACGCCAGTGAGCGCGTGATCGTCCCATCCGACGCGCTGCTTGCTCTGTGTCGCGGCGCGAGTGAAGACGCCGTGCGCGACTTCGGGCGACGCCTGGGCACCGAGGCGGGGCGCGTGATGAACGACCGTCTGGGTGAAGCCTGGCAGGCCTCGCTCGAAACCGTGCTCGAGCATCTGGGAGGAGAGCTGGCACTCATGGGGCTGGGCTCGCTCGGCCTCGAGCGTTGGGGTCAAGCCCTGGTGCTCTCGTTCAGCCATTCTCCGCTCGGCGCAGAAGGCGACCTGCTGCTCGGCTCGATACTCGAGGGCGCCATGCAACGCAGCTTCGGCCGCGACACCGTGGCCATCAAGTTGATGCGCGACGATCAAAAGGTGCGGTTCCTGCTGGCGGGTCACGCGGGCGCACGCAAGGCCGGCAATTGGCTGGCGGAAGGCGTGCCTTGGGGCGACATCCTGAGCCGCTTGACCACGCGAGGTGCGTCGTGAACCAAGAGGTCAATAAGCTTCAGGAGTTATTGGCGCGCGTGCAGCGCAACGCGGCCTTGCCGCGCACGCTGGTGTCGGGCCGAGGCTTGGCGCATGAAGCTCCGGCGGCGTTTTCCCCGCCGCCCTATGTGCCACCGGCGGCTGAATTGACGGCCGAAGAGATGTTCTTCGAGTCGGAACCACCGCCGCCCGAGCCGGCGATCGCGTCCCAACCGACGGCCATTCCGGCTCCCCCAGTGGTGCAACCGCGCGCAACGCTCGATGCGTCGGTCGACGAGCTGTTGCTCGAGGACCCGTTTCCGTCGGTTCCGCCGCCCGTCCCCACGTACGGCGACGTGCTGGATGATCCGATGCAAAGCGTGCCGGCCGGCTCAGCGCGCCCGCTCGACCACGACGAGGACGTTTCGGGCGTCGTCGCCATCTCCGAGTTTTCCGACGAGCAGCCCGAAGAATTGCTGGAGGACGACATCGTCGAGATGACGGCGAGCGAAGCCGCCGAGCTTCCGGCCGTGACCAACACGCTCGACGAACTCAACTTCGACGACGACGAGGGCGACGACAAGCGCGCGGCGCCGCAGAGTGAAGAAGAGCCGCCCGCGTCCTCCTCGCGCAGCAAGATCGCCGGCACGATGGATGAAGCCTTGGCGCGCGCGGCGGAGCAGATCGAGCTGGAAGAAGGCCGTGAGGTCCCGCTCAAGACTCCGCCTCCGGAATCCGGGCCGCAAGCAGCCGTGGCCATGCCCGCAGGGATGCACGCGCCGCTCTCGCCCGACATCGAAGAGCTGCTCGAAGCGGACATTCTGCCCAGCGCGGGCGTCCGCGCGGCCGTGCCCACCGCCGAACAACTCGGTCAGACCATTGATTTGGACGAGGCGCGCGGGCCGTCGCTCGAATTGGACCAGCCCGTGGCCAGCCCCGAACCGCTCCACGAAGAGCTGGCCAGCGAAGAGGCCGAGATCACCCTGCCTGGACGCGTCTTCGCGGGTGGCTACCAAGAAAATCTCATGCCGCCGCCCGAGGCGCGTGAAGAGCTGGACGCACATCGGCAGCGCCAGGGGGATGATTCCGTACCTCCGCCCGAATCGCTCGCTCAATATCCGTCACATCGGCCGGAAGCGCAGCCCGTTGGGTTCGCCCCGGTGATCGTGCCCGCGAGCGTCACCACCGACTCGTACAGCGAGAGCGTTTCGACCGTCACTGTCGACGCTCCGCCCAACGCTGAGTTTGCCCCGGAGCTGCTCGCTCGCCCCGAAGTTGGCCCGAGCCCCGTCGCGAAATTCATCCGCACCGAAGCGCCGCGTCCCAAGACGTTCATGGAGCTGCTCGACAGTTCGCTGGCGCTCGGGTCCGACTGAGCCAGACTTTCTTTTGTGGATAGCGGGCGCGGCGCGCGCAGATCGTCATGAAGCTCGCAAGTCGGCGACACGGACGCGATGGTGCGCTGATGGTGGTCAGTCGCGACGGCAAACGGGTGGCGTCTGCCACTCACATCGCGCCCCACTTACAGGCCGCGCTGGACGATTGGTCACGCATCGAACCCGAGTTGCGACGCCGCTTCGACGCGCTCGATAGCGGCCTGCTCCCCGGCCAACCGATCGCCGAGGTCGAGCTCACGGCGCCTCTGCCGCGCGCCTACGAATGGATCGACGGCTCGGCGTTCACCAATCACATCCTGCTCGTGCGTAAAGCGCGCGGCGTTCAGCCCCCGCAAACCCTGTACACGGAGCCGCTGGTGTATCAGGGGGCTTCCGGTTGCCTGCTGGGTCCGACCGACGATTTCAGTCTCGGCGACGCGCGCTTCGGCTTGGACTTCGAGGCCGAAGTCTGTGCCGTGCTGGGCGACACCCCGCGCGGCACGCAAGCGTCGTCCGCCGCGCCGTGCGTGCAGCTGTTCATGCTGGCCAACGACTGGACCTTCCGCAATTTGGTTTCGCCCGAGCTGGCCAAGGGTTTCGGCTTCTTCGTCTCCAAGCCCGCGACGGCGTTCTCACCCTTCGCAGTGACGCCAGACGAATTGGGTGCGTCTTACCGCGACGGACGCCTGCACCTGAAGCTGGAAACTCGACTCAATGGTCAGTTGTGCGGCGATCCGGACGCGGGCGAAATGCATTTTTCGTTCTTCGACTTGATCGCCCACGTGACGCAGACCCGCTCGTTGACCGCCGGGACGATTCTGGGCAGCGGCACGGTCTCGAATGCAGATCCCGCGCGCGGCGTGTCCTGCCTCGCGGAGCTCCGCGCGCGCGAGCTGATCGCGAGCGGCAGCGCGACCACGCCTTACTTGGGCGTCGGCGATCGCGTCGAGATCGCCATGTTCGATGCCGCGCGCCGCAGTGTGTTCGGCTCGATCGCAGCGCGCGTGGTCGCCTGAACTAGCGCCTTTTGCTGGGCAATTCGCGCTGATACACTGATGGCCATGAGGCTATTCACGTTTTGGCGTAGCTCGTCCGCGTATCGCGTGCGCATTGCACTGGCCATGAAAGGGCTCGCCTACGAACCCGCGTTCGTGCACTTGACGCGCGAAGGCGGCGCGCAAAACACGGCGGACTTTCGGGCGAAGAACCCACTCGGCCAAATCCCAGTGCTGGAGATCGATGGCGAAGGCGACGCCGGGCCGGTCTTCCTCAGCCAGTCCTTGGCCATCGTCGAATACCTCGAAGAGCGTTATCCGACGCCGCCGCTGCTGCCGAAGGATTTGCTGGCGCGCGCTCGCGTGCGTGAACTGGCGCAGTTGATCAACTCGGGCATTCAGCCCTTCCAAAACCTGACCACCACCAAGTTCCTCACGGAGGCAGCACCCGAACTCGACAAGCAACGCTGGTTCGAGGCGTTCATCAACGGCGGTTTGAAGGTCTTGGAAGGCCGCGCAGCGCAGCTTTCCGGCCGCTACTTGGTCGGCGACGCCGTTTCGATTGCCGATGTCTTGCTGGTGCCGCAGCTTTACGCGGCGCGTCGTTTGAACCTCTCGTTCGACGGCTACCCCACGCTGCTCCGCATCGAAGCTGAGTGCCTGAAGCTGGAGGGATTTGCCTCAGCGCACCCGGACCGACAGGCAGACCGCGAGTAAGTCTCGGCTGCCATTCGAGGCGAGTGACCAGAGCGCATTCACTGGCGTGGCCCGCAAATAGGCGTACTTTGAAAGAATGGCAGATTTCGAATCGATCGGGATCCTCGGCCTGGAAGGTGTTCACTATTACGTGCGCGACTTGGAGCGCAGCACTCGCTTCTACGTCGACCGCATGGACTTCGCCGAGATCGCCGAGAGCGGCGAAGCGCTGAGCGAAGGTGGACACCAACGCTCGCGCGCCTTTCGCGCGGGCGACTACGTCGTGGTTTGCTCGACGCCGGTCGGTGCGGGCGGCCGCGCGGATCGCTTTCTGAAAAAACACCCGGACGGCGTGGGCACGCTCGCGTTTCGCGTGAATGACGCACAGCGCGCGTTCACCCTGCTCGACGGCCGCGGCGCGACGCCGATCACGGACATCGAAACGCACCGCGATGACGGCGGCACGCTGAAAACCTTTTCGATTACCACGCCCTTTGGCGACACCACCTTTCGCTTCGTCGAGCGGCGTGGTTATCGCGGTTTTTTCCCCGGTTTCAACGAAATGCAACGCGCGCGTACGGGTCAGAACCTGTGCACGATCACGGGGGTCGATCACATCACGTCCAACTTCCAGACCATGTCGCCTGCGCTGTTGTGGATGGAACACGTGCTCGGCTTCGAGCGTTACTGGGACGTGGAGTTTCACACTCGTGACGTCGGCCGCGTGAAAATGCGCGACGGTTCCGGGCTGCGCTCGGTCGTGATGTGGGACAAGCACTCGGGCTTGAAGTTCGCCAACAACGAGCCTTATCGCCCGAACTTCAAGGGCTCGCAGATCAACCTGTTCAACGAAGACCATCGCGGCGACGGCGTGCAGCACATCGCCCTGTCCGTGCGCGACGTGATCGGCGCCGTGCGTGCGCTGCGAGCTCGCGGGGTCGAGTTCATGCGCACGCCCCCGACCTACTACGACGCGCTGCCAGAACGGCTCCGCGCGCTGTCGATCGACGCCATCGACGAAGACATTCAAACGCTGCGCGAGCTCGAATTGTTGGTCGACGGACACGGTCTGAAGTCGTACCTGTTGCAGATCTTTCTCAAAGACTCGGCCGGGATGTACGGCAATCGCGAGGCCGGCCCCTTTTTCTACGAGCTGATTCAGCGCAAGGGCGACAGCGGCTTCGGCGCCGGGAATTTCCGCGCCCTGTTCGAGAGCATCGAACGCGAGCAGCAAAACGCGCTCGGCGACATCCGTCAGGGCGGCGAAAGGCGCGCCTAGTGCTGGAGCGGCGCAGCTTCGGCGATTTGCCGGCCAAGCCGCACACGGCGCTGTACGCCAGCAGCGGTGCGCTGCGCTTCGAGGAGTGCATCACCCGCGCCGGCTTCGACGGGCCGTACAGCATCATTTACCACGAACGGCGACCGCACGAAGCCGAGCCGAGCGACGCGAGGCACGGTTGGGCGCTCCTCGCAGGGGCTCCGCAACGCGCGCTGAAGCGCCACCATTTTCGCAGCTTCGAGACCCGTCGCGGCGGGCCGCCACTTTCTGCCCGCTTGCCGCTGCTCGAGAATGAAGACGTCGTGATCTCGGTGCTCGCGCCCGACGCGGAAGACCCCGCGTACTTCGTCGACGCGGACGCGGATCAGCTGTTCTTCATTCGTGAAGGGGGCGGTCTGCTCAAAACCCAGTTCGGCGATTTGCGCTTTCGCGCGAATGACTATTTGTGCTTGCCGCGCGGCCTGTTGCACCGTTTTTTGCCCGATTCGGGCCTTGCGCAGAGCTGGCTTTCGATCGAAAGCGCCGGAGCCGTCACGATTCCGCGTCAGTATCGCAATGACGTCGGACAACTGCGCATGAACGCGCCGTATTCCCATCGCGATTTTCGCGCGCCGGAATTCCACGGCCCATGCGACGAAGGCATTCGTCAATTGGTCGTCAAGCGCGGTGGTGCGTTCTTCGGCTTTCGCCACGCGCACTCACCGTTGGACGTCGTGGGCTGGGACGGCACGTACTACCCGGTCGCGTTCTCGATCTTGGACTTTCAAGCCAAGGTCGGCTTAGTGCATCTCCCACCCACCGAGCACGCGACGTTCGCGCTGCCGGGCGCGCTCGTGTGCAGCTTCGTGCCGCGCCCGCTGGACTTTCATCCCCAGGCCATCGCCTGCCCCTACCCGCATTCGTCCGTTGATATCGACGAAGTGATCTACTACGTGCGGGGCAATTTCACGTCGCGCAAAGGCATCAGCCCAGGCAGTATTTCACTGCATCCCGCCGGGATCCCGCATGGTCCACATCCTGGCGCTTACGAAGCCAGCTTGGGCGGAGGGCGCACGGAAGAGCTCGCGGTCATGCTCGACTGCGCGCGGCCGCTGCGCGTGACGAGCGCAGCGCTCGCGATCGACGACCCCAATTACCATCACAGCTTCGTCGATTCGGGCGGCAACCACTCGACCGGCTGATCGCGCAGCCAGGTGCGCTGACGACGCGCAAAAATGCGTGTCGCGCGAAAGATCGACAATTCGAGCTCGCCTGGGTCGATCGCCGCGTCGCTTTGCAGCGCGAGTGCGACCTGCTTGTAGCCCACGGACGCAAATGGTCGTGTGTCGAGATAGCCGCGCGCCGCGAGTTCGCGCGCTTCCTCGACCCAGCCGGCGGCCAGCATCGCTCGGCAGCGCGCGCGAATGCGCAGGTCGAGTTCGTCCTTGTCGCGTCGCACGCCGAGCAGACGCGCTTCATGCCGTGCGGTCTTGAAGCCGTGCTGCGCTTGCCATTCGCTCATGCGCACGCCCGTGAGTTCATGCACCTCCAGGGCGCGGCTGACGCGGACGAAGTCATTCGGCGCCAGGCGCTGGGCGGCTTCCGGATCGACCCGCGCCAAGTCTTCATGCAAACCCGCGCGCCCGACTTCATTGGCTCGCGCTTGGTGCCGCGCGCGCAGGGCCGCATCCGCGGGCGGCGCCGGGACGAGGCCATGCAGCAACGCGCGCACCCACAAGAACGTGCCCCCGCACACGATCGGCCTTTTTCCGCGGCTGCGAATTTCGGCGATCGCCAGCTCGGCGAGTTCGGCAAAGCGTGCCGCGTCCATCGGCTCACTCGGTTCGATCACGTCGATCAGATGGTGCCGCGCTCGCGCGCGCTCTTCAGCGCTCGGCTTGCCCGTCCCGATCTCGAAGTGGCGATACACCTGAACGCTGTCCGCGCTCACGATCTCGCCGTCGTACCGTTCACACAGGTCGATGGCGAGCGAGGTCTTGCCCGACGCAGTGGGTCCGACTACGACCCAAAGGCGGTCGTCAGTAGCCGAGTCGCTTGGCATCTCGAGCCTAACGCCGTCCCACTTTGCGCTCGAGCTCGGCCCAGCTCAAGAACGTCACCACCGGGCGCCCGTGCGGGCAATGTCCCGCAAAATCAGCCTCATCCAAGGCCTCGAGCAGCGCCTTCACTTCGCCTGGAGCTAGCTCGTCACCCGCGCGGATGGAGCCGTGACAGGCCATGGTGGCGAGCGCGAGATCGACGGCGTCCGAAAAACCACGACCGCCTTTGCGCGACACTTCAGCCAGCAAGTCACGCACGAGACGCTCGGCACTCGCTCGCTGTAGCAACTTGGGCACGGCGTGAATGCTGATGCTCTCCGCACCGCGCACCCGTACGTCGAGCCCGACCTCGGACATCTCCTTCCCGCGTTGTTCGACCAGCTCGGCCTCAGCCGGCGACACTTCGAGCGTGACGGGGAAGAGCAATGACTGAGAAGGCACCGCGCGACCTTGATACTGCTTGCGCAGGCGCGTGAACGTGACGCGTTC
>Ga0134124_10004042_pt1 | contig 11777 bp, 9 predicted proteins | sample KB304_FD_96880 | JGI IMG/M metagenome (GOLD analysis project Ga0134124, IMG submission 96880) | Terrestrial soil microbial communities without Nitrogen fertilizer from Kellogg Biological Station, Michigan, USA - KB3-0-4 | ecosystem: Environmental > Terrestrial > Soil > Unclassified ... | reverse complement strand
CTGTATTGGCTTCTGTATCTTCGACTCCATCGCCGTCTGCTTTGTTGGACTTGACGAGGCTGTATCAAGCTTCAGAGAGTGCGGTCTCTCTTACGGCCTATGTGATGCCCTGTGTACGCTTCAGTCGTTTCGTTCGATGATTGACTCACCTCCTCGACGACTGCAACACTCGGTATAAGTGGTTGGTTAGACCTTACTCAATTGGGACTTGCACCCAATCAGAAACACCAAGCTTTCTTGGCGCACCGAAGATTGTCCACTGTGGGGAGCAATTTTCGTTAATCAAATCAAAGAAGAGGCCAACCGTGAGGTGGCCTCAAGTTTTTGGGAAGGTCCCACTCTGTGTGCCATTTGTGCTTCAGGTGAATGCACCTTCATCTATTCGTTGGGAGGACCGTACAGGATTAGTTGAATTGGAGTTTCGACATCGATCGGATTGCCGTCGCTTTGGTTTGCCGCTTCGAGCAGTGCTTCCGGACTCAAACTAAATAGCACCAAGGCATGCATGCTGATGTTCTTCTGGTCCTGGCCCTTGAGTTTTTGAATATCGGCGTTGATCGGACTGCCCTTAATGGTTACAACGCGAACGGGAGCACTGGTTTCGTCGTCGATGACAACGTCCGCATTCATGCGAAAACTTCCGGCGCCGTCGCTGGTAATCGAGTCGCGATCGATGACGATATCGAGCACAGTGAAATTACCGATAGTTCCGGCTTTAAAACTTATATTCGCTGCATCACCAATTCTCGAAACTGCAACGGTAGTTTTCTCGGCAATGTTGAGTGCAGTAGGTTCATGAACCCCGCCTTCGTATTCTCCGGCAAAGACGTTGCCAACAAAATCGAAGGTTTGCCCGCCGGCCTTAACCGACGTAAGCGGATGTATCTCAACTGCATGATTAGGATTTGAAGGTTCATTTCCACCGCTCAGGTGCTCAGGCCAGATACGAGGAACTCCAGTAACTGTAACGACACTACCAGTGATCTGATTACTGAAATTGATCCAGTCGGCTTTATTGGGCTCTGTCTGACCAGGAAAGGCTTGAACGCAAACATTCATAGGCTCAAGGACCAGTCCATTGGGATTGCCTTTGAAGTTTGGTGAGTGTCCGCCGAAGTGCAACTCGCAATCAGAGGCAAGGGGATGCACATTCGAATGTCCTTCGACACTGATTGCGTCCATCGTCACTACGACAGTCTTGGCCCAATCGGTCAAGTTCTTCATAGGGATACTGAACGCCTTCGGCGCCGCGGCTTTTGTCGGTTTAGCTTTGGCAGCACTTTCAGCAGTTGCAACCGCAACATTCGCTGGAAGGGGTGTAGGACTTAGAGCAGACGGCAACACAGAGCCCAAAATAAGTGCGACTGTCGGCAGGGTCATCGCCATTGAATTGTTTTTAGATTTCCGGGATGACGACGTTGTCTTTGTTTTCTTAGCCACGGCGGTCTCCTCAAGTTCCGGATCGGGGGAAGATTTGACGGTTCTTTGGAAAGATCAACACACATGAAGATCGTGTCGCGATGCGGCGGTGTCCGCCGCAGACCACGACAAGTTACTGAAATAATCGGCCCCGCGATCTGACTACGGCGCGGGTTGCGGTCCATTCGGCTTTGGCTTCTCAGACTGACTCTGTACCTCTGCCTTATCGCCGACAATTGGTGTGTTGGTAACCTTAGGATCTTTTACCTCAGGAGGATTATCAGCTTCCGTCATACTCACATCGCGGCTGCTCTGTATCCCCTTCGAAACCACATAAGAGCCACCACTGATACCAAGCAGTGCAAGTATTTCCTTTGGAATTGCGGGATACTCTGGAGGTGTCCTTGCCAGAATCAGATAAAACAAACTCATCGCAACGACAAAGGTGAAGATAAGGAACTGGAAGCGCGACAGGCTTGCCCAGCCGTTCTCATCACTAATGATGTAATTGAGATCAATGTCACCGGTGAAGATCTTGATCAGAATCATCACCGCAAGCACACCGATGAAGATGGTGAGTATCCATCCGATTACTAATCCTATTGTTGCAGCGGTCATTGGTTTGTTTTCCCTTCTTTTGGTTTGGCCCGCTCTCGCACTTTCGGAGAAGCGAGGCCGAGCGTGGTTGCGAACCGACCATAAAGTTTTCCGAGAAGATAAACGCCCTGGCTGGCACCGAATGCAACGACGAGTTCGTTTGGCAAGTCGGGAAGCCGGCTCGTATCTTTGGTATCAAGCACCAAGAAGAGGTAATAAGCCGCAAGACCGATTGAACTCATGAGCATTTGTACGCGGCCCGGGCTTATTGCACGTCCACTCGTCTTGTCCATCAGAAGACCTGTGACATTGATCTGCTGGGTAAGCATGCGGTAACCCACCAACGCGGCGAGCGCTAATAGCAGGAAAAGCACTTCGTACCGCAGGACTATGGCTAGAGTGCTCATTGCGTCCTCCTCTTATTAATGGTGATTCCCGCTGAAATATTTCAGAATTGCGCGAGGGAGCCTGCAACTCGAGATTGGCTTACTAACGGACGAGTAAAGGATACTGGGAGTAGGCTAACTGAGCTAGAGGCGGCCTGAAGATAATGACATAGGCAGCGTGTGTCAATAGGGCTACCCGTATTATGCCCTGGCTCTGTGGCAAAAAACCCTTTATTGCTTGTGCTGCAAGTCAAATCAATTAATTAGGATTTCATACCTCGCCTGATTTCATTACTCTAAAAGGTCGACGCCTTGCCGGACTTAAACCCTCCTCGCAAGTGTTGGAAGAAACTGAGTATTTCTGCCGTTGGCCTCAAAAACAAGTTGCGAAGATGTCCACACTGTGGATTGCCAAACCCTCTTTCAACTGTTAACACCACGGTTCTGACGGCCTGCGTCCACTTAAGTCCGCTATCGAAATAAGTCCGCTATCGAAATAAGTAAAATAGTCTAAGTTCCTATGACGGTGGGGTGTGAAATGAAATCTCCCCATAAATCATTATCTTTTAAAGGACCCCGTAGGAAGGAGGGCTGTTGCCATGAGCCAGTAACGCCGACGTCCCGAATCCAAATTCGCTCAACCAATGGAGAGAGGAAATCCTAATATATACGAGGACTGACAATCCGCCGACTGCAACTACTGCTGTAAACGGTCAGAACCAACCTGTCGTAACCATCAACGGAAAACACATTTAAATGCAAGCTGTCGTGAACTGGCCTCTCAAAGCCGCGCAAAACAAATGCCCGATACTCTGGCACTTACGGTTTGGAATCCCAAGGTTCAAAGTCGGCCCATTGTAATAGAAGCGTTTTCGCAACTCTTGAAAGAACCGAGCATTTCTTTCTGTGGCCTCAAAAACAAGTTGCGAAAGTGTCCAGTGTGGGGAGCTATGAATTGTTAGCAAATAAAACGAAAGGCCACTTGCCTGGATGGCCCTCAGTCATTTGCCGCCGACTGTTTTTACACAACCTTACGCACTAATTGTGCGCACTATTTTTGTTGACAGTACAAGGCCCACGGGTGTAAGGTGCGCCCGTTCCAAAGTTGCTAGACAAGTTTTGCTTGCGCCCGACCGAGCCTTGCCTAAGGTCAAACCGAAAACCGCCCAGTTACAAGCAGGTAGATAAGAGCTGGCCCTCCCTTCAAAGGGTGTTCTGTCTATTGAGCAATACCGCAAAAGACGTTTATGGCCTTTATCTGATTTGAGTCTTACGGCTTAGACGTAAACACCTAGCCAGCCCATAGAGCGCCATTCCCCTCTGAATAAATTAAATGCGGTCGAACGCCGAGTAAAGGCCGACCCCCCGTTTGGCCCGACTCGACAAATATCTGAGGAGGACTTGATCATGAAACGTTCAGGACAAAGGTTCGCAAAGGTTTTATCCGTCGTGGTGCTCGCTGTCTTGTGCGGCGCCGGTCTCTTAACAATTATCGCAGCCGGCCCACCTGCGGACTGGCCTCAATGGGGCAGCGACCCGCAGCACTCCGGCGAAGTCGGCTTCAGCGGGCAAAATCTAAACCGGATCCTTGAAGACATCGTGTACGACCCGTTCGTAGCGCAGGAGATGGCCGAAAACGATGGAGACTTGCTCGTCCATTACCAGGCGCCGCTCATCGACGGCAACGATGTATATATGGAGTTCAAGGCGGGAAACTTCACACATGTAGAGACGTGGGAAACGCAAGACTGGCAGGAGAAACGGCTCTCCTGGCAAAACGGTCAGTTGGTTGAGATATGGAGCAACACTTCCGACTGGAAACCGGTTCCTTTTGCGAGTCGCTCCTCCTTCAACGGCCCGTTTTGGGAACCGGTCTATCATCCCGTGCTTGTGGGTGATTTCATTTACGTACCTGCTGCGGGGGGCACGGTAGACAAGCTCAACAAGAGCAATGGTACGAAAGCCGCTAGCATCAACCCGTTCGGCGCCACGAAGGACCTGAATATCTTTGTGGCTGGGCCGCTCAGCGCGGATAAGAACGGCAATGTCTACTACAACGCTATGAAGCTCAGCTCCGGCAGGCCGTGGGACGATAACGTGATTGACTCCTGGCTGGTCAAGATCGCGCCGAATAACACGTCCAGCAAAGTGAGCTTCGCGACGCTCACACCGAATGCACCAACAGCAACCGATCCGTGCAAAATCGCGTTCAGCACCACTCAGCTTCCGTGGCCGCCCAGCCCGAATGCGGTAGCTCCGACAGCTCCTTGTGGCTCGCAACGTCCAGGTATCAATGTCGCGCCCGCAATCGCGCCGGACGGCACGATCTACACTGTCAGTAAAGGTCATTTCGTGACTCGATACAACTTCCTGATTGCGGTCAACCCAAATCTTACTCTCAAGTGGAACGCTTCGCTGCGAGGCCGCCTGAACGATGGCTGCGGAGTGCTGCTTCCGATTGGTGGTCCAGGCGGCTGCAGGGCGGGCGCAACCCTCGGCGTCGATCCGGAAGTCAACGAGTCCGGGCCTGGACGCGTTGTCGACGATGGTTCGTCCTCGCCAACCGTCGCGCCTGACGGCAGTGTCATCTTCGGGACCTATACCCGTTACAACTGGGCGCAGGGGCATCTGATGAAGTTCAGTTCGACAGGACAATTTCAGGGTTCCTATGAGTTTGGATGGGACATCACTCCGGGCATATATAGCCACGACGGAACCTACTCGATTGTTACCAAAGACAATCACTATGGGGAAGTCGGGTCATACTGTAACGACGAGGCCATCTGCCCGTCGGACCGGACAGCCACGCACCCCAACTACCCGGAGGAGTACTTCATCACGCAACTCAACTCGTCTATGGGCGTGGAGTGGAGGTTCAAAAACACGAACACGCTGAGTTGCAGCCGGGATGCTTCTGGTAACGTGACGTGCGTTTCTGATCATCCGAACGGCTTTGAGTGGTGCGTCAACGCCATGGCGACAGACCGCAACGGCGTTACCTACGCCAATAGCGAGGACGGCAATCTCTATGCAATCAACCAGGGTGGGACTTTGAAGCAGAAGATCTTTCAGCAACTGGCTGTCGGCGCGGCCTACACGCCGGCATCCATCGGGAGAGATGGCAAGATTTACTCACAGAATGCTGGTCATCTCTTCGTAGTAGGAAACTAATGTGGCTCACTCGGCCGCGTGATTCAGGGGCGACGCGCTTCGCTGCGCGCTTGCCCCTGCCCTACACCTCGCCTTAGCGGCGGGACTGTCAGGTTATGAAAGCTGAAACCTGCTGACAAAAACGGTTTTGCCTCAAAAGTAGGAATCTCACTTGGACCGGGTCAGTACAGGGAGCGGTAGCGACCTGGTCAGACTATGGGATTCTAGATCGTTGGGAAATATAGCATGCTGATCACTGACCAGGTCGCTACCGCTCCCTGTACTGACCCGGTCCAACAATGATTTCTGACTTTTGAGGCAAAGCTGACAAAAACCCGTCAACGAAAGGGATTGTGAAGGCAAACCCATAGTGAGATACACACGGACCAAACATAGAAGAGACAAAGGAGGTTCACCACGATGAGAGAGTCGAGGGGATGGAGATCACTGCGTTATCGACTGCTAGTGTTAGCGGCATTGATAATATGTCTGACGGCATTACTGGCTTCTGCGACTAGCCCAAATCCGAATTGCTGCAAGAGATGCCAGGAGGTATTCCAGCAATGCGATGCGTCTCAGTTTATCTGCTGCCAGATTTATACCTCCTGCATACAGCAATGTGGAGGCGGATGCCCGAGCTGCCTCCAATAAAGTAGCAACCGGAAAGTTCAACCCCACCGTTAGGCGGCTCGGAGTGGACTCATGACTACGAACCAACTCTAACTGTTCAACGACCTGTATCTATGTTTCAGGTCTTTCACAAGCGGCGTTTTAGAAACGAGACTACACCTGAGTCTTCTTAACATTGACTTTTGCTCCGAACACGAATACCGTTTCATTCGAACGCTGAACTCCGAGCCTCTACATCCTCGCAAAACTCGCATAGCGTTCCCTCTGAACGGAGATTCTCACTATGTTCTCAAATCTCAAAATACTACTCGGTTTCATGCCTTCCGTCCGCTTTGCAGAATGTACACAGTGCCATGTGGGTAGTTCCCCGAAACTACCCCAGTGCCCAAATTGCAAAGCGAGTTTCCCGCAGAATTACGTTATCCGCAAATGGGTCGCTTCGGATATTCCCGATGACAGGGTCGAGATATTCGTTACGTGCTCTGGATGCCAGAGACCACTTAAGCCAAAGACAGAGAAGTGTCCGGAATGCGGCGCTACTATCACACGCGAATATGCAAGTGAGAGCATGAAGGCAAATGCGGAAATCGGACAGGCGTACGTCAGTGCACAAAAGATCGAAACTCAAAACCCGGCTGCCGTCTTCGCTCTCGCGGTGTCTATAATTATTACGGCTTGCGCCTGTTTTTTTGACCTGCCACACATGGGATGGTTTTTTCTCATACCCGTCACGATATCGATGGGAAACCTCTTAACCATAAGGCAGTGGTTCCGTTGGTTCAAGTCCTCCAAATCCGACCACGAAGATTTTGTTAAGGCGCGGCGCAAAGTGAAACACGCGCTTTGCCGTTGGCTTGCGGTGCTCGCCGCGCAGGTCATTCTCGCCGTCTTGTTGGCATCGCTAGTTTTTCACAAATGATGGTCTATAGACGTCTACATCGCGCTCTCGTTCTTTGGGGTCGATTAGACAGCAGGTCGTTTTAGAAAAAGCCGATGTTATACGGAACCGGGTAAGCAGCCAGGCGGTAGTTCAAGAACAGCTAACACCGCATCCAGATTTTATCCAGATTAAGATACACATAATTAGATGGGCAACGAGGCTCGGAGTGGAGGGAGGTAGATCGTGAGTGGTACTGAGCATGACAAGCGTGATGCGACGGTCGAGTCAGCAGCTAAACTTCAGAAAATTGTCGACAGCATAACGAAGTGGAGGTCAGCGTCACCGGACGCCAGGGAAGAGTTGGTTGAGAATCTCAAGGAAGCAATCCGACTGCTTCAGCGGTACCTGGTGTCGTCCCTGATGGCAGCGGGTGCTTTCGCAGCTTTGGCTTGGGCGCCCGTTGATGTTGTGCGGGTGGAGCACCTTCCGGTGCCAATCTCAAGAGGTGCTGCGCTTCTGTTGCTCGGAGCGGTGTACGTTGTGACGGGATTACTTGCCTCGCTGACTCTGGCCAGGGCAAAGCGGATTCGTCTATTGCTAAGCCAGTCAACGGACGCTCTCTTGATAGAGGCAGTGCTTATGTATCCATCAATCCCCACGATAAAGGTTCATGGGCCACGAGTGGGACTCAGCCTTCTGCCTTTAGTGTTCATAGTTGCGGGAATCGTAAAGATATTCGGGAATGAACTTTTGGGTGTGTGGCCTATCTTCGGGGTGCTTATGCTGTGTATCTCGCCCGTTGTGATTGCTTGGGAATTGCGTCATGCGTTGGGTGGAGAGCTCCCAGACTTTCATGAAGACTGACACCGATGAGCGAATCGCCCCTCTGGGCGGAATGTGTATCACTTGCCGGACTAGCAGGTTGCGGAAAACTCCCCAAACAAGCGAGAGAATTTCATGTCTTGTGCGCGCTTTTGAGCAGGCGTAGTCCTATGGCCCATATTCGCGATGGAAACTCGCTTACGGGTTCATGACGAACGCGGCTCAACAAGTATTCAAATTCTATCGGCGAAAGAAAAATAACCTCTTCCTCTTATAAGTATCTCGAAGAAATATAAGACGCAAAATCTTTCCCGGCATACCCATTGCTCAGCCCTAGTCAGGCTAGTTCGCTAGCTTCATACGAAACAGAAAGGAGAAAGTGTCGGCGTGTCTCACCATGATTCACTCTTTCGCTCTCAACCTCGCTATCGAGCACGCGACCTTTCCAATCTTGCCTAAGGTCAAGATTCTCAAAAAATCAACGCAATCTATAAAGGTGAAGGGTGAGACCTCTGCCCCCTACAAGGTTTCGCAGCGGCCTCCGCCCTGACCGGAGGAAAAAATGACTAAGACTAACTTCACAGATGCATTCAGATCTCAAGGGATGCATAGGAGAAACTTCATCAAGACCATCGGCGTCGGCGCAACCGGCGCAGCCATGATGGGCGCTGGAGTTTCATCATTGGGCCCGATAGTGGCTCAGGCGCAAACCAGCCCGACGTTTTCAAAGTACACCGAACAGCTTCCCATTCCCGCGGTCGTCAATGCTAAAGGCGGCGGCACCTTCTCACTTCCAATGGCCCCGGGACTGCAACGGTTCCACAGTGCTCTCCCTCTGACGCCGACATGGGGCTATGGCGGAATGTCATACCTTGGCCCAACGTTCGAAGTCAAAAGAGGTGTTCCCATCATCGTCAGTGCGCGCAACAACCTCGGCGCCCATCCACTCGCTTTCGCGATTGACACGACCTTGCACGGCGCAGTCGATGCTGACAGGACCACTCCACGCACGACCGTCCATCTTCACGGAGGTAACACAGAAGCCGGCAGCGATGGCCACCCAGAGGCGACATTTCTCCCCGGCAGAAGGTTTGATTATCACTATGCCAACAATCAGGAAGCGACAACTCTCTGGTATCACGATCACTCGCTCGGCATCACGCGTCTGAACGTTCATGCCGGTCTGGCGGGCATGTATCTTGTAAGAGACTCGCGCGACACCGGACTGGCCGGCAATCCAATCGGTCTACCGTCCGGGCCATTCGAGCTCCCGCTAATCATTCAAGACAAGATGTTCAATGGAGATGGAACGATGGCGTTTCCTCCAGGACCACTGACGATTTGGTCGCCCGAGTTCTTCGGCGACACAGCAGTTGTAAATGGAAAGGTTTGGCCCAATCTGAACGTTGCTCGCGGCGTCTATCGCTTTCGCGTCGTCAATGCTTCGAATGCACGCGTCTACAACCTTTATCTTTCAAACAAGCAGGTGCTGTTTCAAATCGGAACTGACGGCGCGATGCTGAATGCTCCGGCTCCGGTCACGCACCTTCTGCTTGCACCCGGTGAGCGCGCTGATATTCTTCTGGACTTCACCAACATCGCGCCAGGTACAAAGATTCAACTGAAGAACAACGCCCCCGCGCCATTCCCGAATGGGCCGCGCAGTCCGCAGCAGGGCGGTATCTTTCTGCGCGAGGTAATGCAGTTCACGGTAACCAACTCGACCGGATTTACAGGCGGAATTCCTGCGACTCTACGCGCGACACCCATTGGGACACTGCCGGCGCCGAGTCGTATTCGTAACGTGTCGCTGGTCGAGGTTCCTGATCCGGCGACAGGCGAGCCGCTCATGGGATTGCTCAACAATCTGTTCTGGACCACCTCGCAGATCGAGCAGACAAACGTCAACACGCTCGAGCAATGGAACATCGTCAATACCACTGGTGACACGCACCCAATTCATATTCACCTCATTCAGTTTCGTCTGCTTGGTCGTCAGACTTTCGATGTGCCAGGTTACACGGCAGCGGTTTACCCGGTGCTCGACCCGGCGACAATGGGAACTGGACCATGGCCAGTGCCGTCAGCGGATGCTTATGCGCTTGGCAACCTGAAAGGTCCGGATGCAAACGAAGCAGGCTGGAAAGACACGATCCAGGCAAACCCCGGTGAAATTACACGGATACTGGTGCCGTTTGGCGCACAAATCCCAGGCATCCCGGCGGGCGGCGTACCGTTCGGTCAATCGTTTACGGGCAGTTACGTGTGGCACTGCCACATACTGGACCATGAAGACAATGAGATGATGCAGAAGTATGAGATTGTCTAGGCATCATTAAGAATTTTTGGTGGTTATGGCTTCGCTGCTGCGGCTCGACTCCGCAGCAGCGAGGAGCCGTGACTTAGCATCGTTGAGGAAAAGCCCTAACACTCCTAAAATAACGAAGAGGAGGCCTATGAGCACGATGAAGCCGCGTGTCACATCTTTCGCTCCACAGTTCCTTGTCGACGACCTTGAGCGCTCGATCGCTTACTACCAGAAGATGGGCTTCACGTTCGGCGAGCCATGGGAAGGCTTCTACGCGATCGGTGTTCTTGACGGACTTGAACTTCACTTGAAGGAAGCGCCCAAGAACGGCGCAGACCGCCAGCACAGGCGCAACAACGAGCATCTCGACGCCGCAGCGGGCGTTGACGGTATCGAGGCTTTCTACGAACAGTGCGTCGCCAACGGCGTGACGATCATAACGCCGATCACGGCGACCGAGTGGGGCACCAAGGACTTCTATGTCGAGGACCCGGATGGCTACATCATCAGCTTCGGCGGCCGCCCGGCCGCAGGCTGACAACCGGTTGCAGTCAGAAACAAGTTGCGAAGATCGTTCACTGTGGTGAGCAGTTATCCGTAACATTTGAAGAGGTCACGGAGAAGGGTGGCCCAACTCTGTTGGCGCAATCTTTGTCCTGTATCGCCGACGGTAAATAATTGCGAGTCCAAATAGAAGAGCCGCACAAACAAAAGCAACTAATCCTGTCTCACCGTAGAGCGATCGTCTCGCCAGCCAAAGACTTCTGCTCCTATCCGATTCTTCTCCGGGCACAGCCCAACTATACGGATCGTAGGATGTCAACTGAATGTAAAGGGCAATGGTGAAAAGCCAGACCGCGCATGCGCTACCTGCAGCGACGAACAACAGACGTGTAAGCTTCATCGTACCTTATTATAGCCGTAGACAAACCAACTGGGTTCGAAACCTGGAGGCCCGCTTAAAAATGAAGTGCACCGCATGTGGAAGTGCAAGGCGTTCGGTTTTACCCGAGCGACCTGCCATCTCTTAAAGTTGCTTTTGGTATTGGCTACAGAGAAGTTCGAGCGTATGGATGCATCCACTGTCAAAACTTACAACTAAGTGTTGATTTCAAAGAAAAAGACTAGCCCGCTAGCGAATTTCAACAGAGACTTGTTCGATCTCTTTCTCAACTGCCTTCAACCCGTTGAGCAGAACGTTGCGATGTGCGGGATGTTTGGCGCGCTCGAGTTGTTGAAGCAATCTCGACCTCGACAACTTCAGCGAATCGAGTCGCTCCTTGAGCACTCGTTGTTCCGGTGTGATCTCAACATTGGAAGCTTGCCGCTGGCGTGATTCCCCTTCCTCGATTTGATCGGCAATCGCCTTGCTTTCCCAGCCTCGAGCCATAACTTAATTCATCCACATCAAAATACTGAGTCACTCTTATCGAGCCAGACGGTACTGGTTCAGTTTGAAAATACGCCGAAGGCGTTCGCTAATTTCAGCCCATCTATGAAGCGGTCTCCGGTGTCAAGAGATTTTTTAGGCACACCACGACCGCGACGCCGCAGCGTCTGCGTTTGCTCTATTGATAAAGCTTTG
>Ga0134124_10004040_pt1 | contig 11781 bp, 12 predicted proteins | sample KB304_FD_96880 | JGI IMG/M metagenome (GOLD analysis project Ga0134124, IMG submission 96880) | Terrestrial soil microbial communities without Nitrogen fertilizer from Kellogg Biological Station, Michigan, USA - KB3-0-4 | ecosystem: Environmental > Terrestrial > Soil > Unclassified ... | reverse complement strand
TCAGTACTGGCGAGATGTGGGCATGGGGTGATCGTAAACGATCAGTAAAGGCAGGATTAGGGCAGGAGACTTTTAGCTTTTCAGTACTGAAAAAACTACTTCAGCAGTGAACCGAAATTTGCAGCGCTGAAAGCCATCTATCAGCACTGAAAAGATTGCTTCAGAGTTGCACAAAATCGGCATCACTAGAGTGCGGTTAGGAATTCAAAATACCCGTCGCTAACAGGGCACTGGTGCGGAGATTCCTGATTGTGTCTCGTGGGGATAAGGCGGGCACGATTGACGGTACAAAAGGTGGTCTACTGCGGACGAACTTTCAAAGCGCGGCGTAAGGTCACGATGAGTTCGTCAGGGTCAAAAGGCTTCCCGATATAACCTTGAGCGCCCGCAGAAAGAGCGGCTTTTTTATCGGCCTCAGTGACTGCACCGGAGCAGAAGAAAATCGGGATACTCTGATCGAAGGTACGAACCTGTTGACAGAGTTCTATCCCGTTAAGTTTGGGCATCCAGTTATCGAGCAAGAGAACGTCAAAGCGGTCGGTGGCAAGTAACTGCATGACCTCAGAGGAATCGCCTGTTACAGATACGCGGAAGCCCGCCTGATGCAGTATGAGTTGGAGTAATTCGCGGGTATCGGGGTCGTCTTCTGCGTAAAGAATATGAGGCTTGACTTGCATCGTTTTTGTTGGGGAGACGCGACCTAAAAAATACCTGAGATCGGGCCACGTGTCGAACCAGGTGGGAAGGGGAAAATCGGCGAGACATTCAGCCTCAGTTTATATTTCGGGCAATCCGAGGTAGAATCCCCTCGCCCCTTCACCAAAATTTTTGCAGGCGTCACATCAGGTTCTGATGTGACGCCTGTAGTGCTTTAGCCGCACTTGAAAGCGCAAGTTTGGGACTCCGGTGCTAGGTCCGTTTTGTTCCGTGCAAAGGCTAATCTGTCTATGAGCTTTTATGCGCCGCTCTCAGTGAGTTCAGGGCGTCCGGCGCGGATGATTTGATCGGCGGCGCGGAAGATCTTTTGGGCGCTCTTTTCCGGGATCGCTTCCGCGTCAAAACCGTTCCCTCGGCGCAGCCAATTTTGAATATATCCTCTGCAAAACTCTGCCCCTTCAAGACCCAAAGATTCACAACAAAGAAGCGCCACGGATTCCGCTTCGACCTCGCGCAGACTGCGCGGCGTGGTATCAGCGTCGGCGAACTCTGACTCGGTGGTATGGCCTAAGATCACGTGACCGAGCTCGTGCAGAAGTGTCTTGGCTGGCAGTTGTGCAAGGGGGTTAATTGCGATCCGGCGCTCCCGCGCAAAGCCTTGAACATTTCCGTCCGTATGATCGAATGAGATGCGCTCGATATTCAGCGCCGTAAGCGCCCTATTTGCGTCCCACTCCGGGATCGTTATTGGCTCAACTTCTTGCCCGTCAGTCTGAGCTAGAACGAACCAGCGCGCCTTATAAACAAAGCTGGTAAAGGTGTGTTCTTCGTCTGAATCGTCCTCACGGCGCTTGCACGTGATCGGCATGCACAGACTGAGCGCCCGCTCGCCCCGTTTCACGAAACGGCCTAAGTCTTTCCACTTCGGAAAGGTGTTGATTGGACCGGGCTGCAATCCGCGCATCTGACATTGCACAAGCGCGAGGATTTGATTTCCAACGGAATACTGATGGAAGGCTCTATATGCTTTCATGATCAGACCTGGCTTAGTAACAGCTTCGATAAGTAGGGCGGACCACTTCGGAATTGCTGGTGATTGGTTGACGTGATTTTCCATTGTCGTGTGCTCCTTTTCGGTGACTTTGTCGAGCGAAGTTCGTCCTCGCAGTCATTCCCGAAAACTGGCGCACGTGAGGCAGTGGAGTTGTACCGATGAGGTATCGTTTACGATGAAGCGCAGAGGGGCGGGATCGATTCGTAGGGAGAGTCCTGCTGCCGTTTTCGGCGGGTTAGTGGTTCCAAAATCTGCAACCAAAGTTGCACCTTGAAAAAACAGCTTAATTTGCGAGGGTTTTGCAAATATTTTTTTGACGCGTCTATTGCAATCGTTTCAATAAGAAGTTTACTCTCACGCCGCTCAGTTTCTCGCCCGCCTCCCAAGGGCATTTCGCTGAACACACCCATACTAGGCCGCTGGTGCAGGTGCAACGTGGCGGCAAAGATGTTTGCAGTTTTGGGCCGAACGGAACCTAGAACACTGACAGCAATTGCAAGAGACTCAAAGTGAGTTCAGTGAGTAAGGATTCCGATCCAATTGCGCTTTCCGTGCCGTTGGCAGTCGCGTCGGTGGTGATGTGACCCGGCTCAGTAGCTGTCACTGAGGCTGGCGGTGGTGGTGGCGGCGGTGCCACTCCCCAAGTCGTGATTTCTCCAGCCCGCGCCGAGAAGGACAGCACGACGAGCAACGTCACGGCTGCGCAGAGTTTTTGTAAGTGTTTCATGAGTGTTCTCCTGAAGTAGGTGGATGGTTTGTAAGGAATAGCGAGAGGCCATCCCCTGACAAGCCGTCCCCGGTTAGATCTTGAGGATGGAATCTTAGCATCGCGCTTTTCATTACTCTCAGAATGGAGTTAATTACGCGAAAGGTATCTCACCAGTGAACCCCACAAAAGACCTCCTTCACCAGATCCTCAATCCCAAACTTTCAGCGAACGAGCGGGCGCGTTTGCGTTGTGAACTGGCGAAACTATTGGAAGAAGCACGCAACTTTGAAGCGGCGCGTGAGGCTATGGGGGAACTGTGGCAGAGAGTCGGCGGAAGACCCAATCTGGAGGGCCTTGATCAACTCACGGCTGCGGACGTGCTGTTAAGAAGCGGCGCGCTCACAGGATACATTGGGAGCACCAAGCAGATCGCGAGCTCGCAGGGAATAGCCAAAGATTTGATCAGTGAAAGTATGGCGGTCTTTCAATCCCTCAATGATGCCAAAAAGGTAGCCGAAGCAAAGACAGAGATTGCAGTGTGCTATGCGCGTGAAGGGCAGCTAGACAATGCGAGAGTCATGCTGTCCGAAGCAGTGTCTCGGCTTGACGAGGAAGATGGCGATCTGTACCGCCGTGCGCTACTGCGAAGTGCCATTGTAGAGAAGTTAGACAATCGATTGAGTGACGCACTGAAGCCACTAACCACGGCAGCGCCGGTATTTGAAAGAAGCGCCAATCACACTCTGATAGGAAGCTTCCACAATGAATTCGCCAACGTGTTAAGGCGTCTCGGTGAAACTGAGAATTCTACTGAGTACATGGATCGTGCCATGATCGAATACACGGCCGCGAGTGTTCACTTCGAGCAAGGCGGTAACACTCGCTATCAGGCTTGTGTCGAAAACAATCTTGCCCTCCTTTATTTGAAGGTTAACAGGGTTGCTGACGCACACGAGCACCTAGATCGTGCTCAAGCCCTTTTCACAACTCTTAACGATAACGTCCATCTAGCTCAAGTCGAAGAAACGCGGGCACGTGCGTGGCTCGCGGAGGGTGCCTTTGCGAAGGCCGAAAAGTCGGCTCAGAGGGCTGTCACAATGCTGGCGAGGGGTGACGAACCCTCGCTGCTCACAGAAACGTTGATCACACATGGAATTGCGTTGTCACACCTGAATGAGAACACCGAAGCCAAAGCAGCTTTTGACCGGGGAATTCACGTTTCCGAGCAAGCAGGTGATCTCGAGAGCGCAGGATTGGCGGCAATCGCGCTGATTGAACAGATAGGCCACCAACTCTCGGAAGATGAAGTAAGCAGCACTATCGAACGGGCTAGAGAACTTCTCAAAGATAATCCTAATCCAGCCATACGCGAGCGGCTTTTGGACTGTGCGTTTTACGTGCTTTCTTTGGTTCGCAGCGTTCATGCCAATTGGACCAATTACTCGTATGACAGATCAGTGCATCGGTACGAAGCTCGTCAGATTCGCAGGGCACTCGAAGATGCAGGCGGCGTAATTTCGCAAGCGGCGCGTTTGCTTGGTCTGACTCACCAAAGACTGCACAAGATTCTCAAAAATCGACACAAAAATCTGCGCCATGTTTTGGCCGAAATTATTGCGTCCGGACAAGAGAGCGGTATGGATGCTGATGCGATTGCGGATCTCGATCAAGCAACAGATAAGACCCCTCAGCCAATCAGGGTTTTGCACGTCGAAGATGATCCGACAATCGCCGGTTTAATACAGGAAGTCTCGGAACACGAAGGATGGGAAGTGGAGCACTGCATTGACGGAACAACAGCGCTTAAAGCACTCGCCAGCGATACGGATTATGACGTGCTTTTAGTTGACTATGAATTACCTGGGGTGAACGGGTTGGAATTGGTACAGCAAGCTCGCAGCATGGTCCACCGTCAGGATCTTCGAATCATAATGATGTCAGGGACATCAAACGATCTTGAGGCTCGCGAAGCCGGAGCAGATGCCTTTCTGCGGAAGCCACAAGATATTGGATCAGCCGTCGAGACGATTAATCGTCTTGTTGGTGAGAGTGATCAAGAGAATTGAGAACTTTGAAAACTCGCAGTGAAAGATCCGACCTGTGGGAGGGACGGATCTTTCACCCGAGCGGAGCCATTCGCGATGTTGGGCCGCGCAAACGCCGGTCGCGAATGGCTCTGCGGGGGGTACACGATGAGCGCCTCGCCTTTGCAGTGAAATCAGCAATGGTTGGGCATTCTTTTCGGCGAGAGTCACTCGCGATGTGTGGGAGCGCAAATCGGCGGCGATGCGATCGCGAGTGACTCGGGGGCATGTGACCACGTATCGCCCGGAGCACGTGGTTAACAGGGCCGGCAGAACTCCCGTGGCTGTCGGCCCACGACAAGACTAGAAACTTGACAATGCGGGATGCGAGGCGGTGACAAACCAAGCATCCTTCAGAGCAGAGCCATCCGCGCAAGTGGGTCGCGGGTGGCTCTGATAACGAACATCGCCACGGTTACAGAGAGGACGTGGCGAGAAGGGCCGACATGAAGACCCGACTGCCCAGTCCTGTCGGCCTCACATTAAGGAAAGTAATTGGAGTTGTGGGCTTGAATTAAATGGACATCGGGTAAATAATCATGGCAATCCCCACGACCATCGACCGACGGATCGCCCCGTCGGAAAAGCTTCGGTTGATAACAGTTTTGATAGAGCACCTAACGTGCGTGACGAACTTGGTGCCGGGAAACAGCGATCGCGATTTCTTACATCGGCTGAATCCAAAGCTTCACGCGTTCAACTGAGGGCATAAATTGCTTCACCAACTACTCTACCTCGTTTACGAACCAAAGGAGACTTACAAATGGCTAAAAGACGTAAGACATTCTCGGTATTGATCCTCTGCTCATTCGCTGTCGTTAGTGTTGTGTTTGCGCTTTACTCGATGCCTATTACGAGTGGCAAATCACAAAACCAAACTGATCGCGATGAACAAAAGAAAATGACTGAAGCCATCCGGCGCGGCGGTTATAGGGAGGCAGCCAAAATCAAAGGTCATTACGTGAGCACCGTGGATCCCTATTGGGATTGGGCTAGTTTTGATCTTGAGACGCTTACGAAGAGCAGCGCCGCAGTTGTCATTGGCATACCAGAAAGGAGCAACGGGCGACTCGACTCGGATGGCCAGATGATCGTAACGGAATTTGATGTGCGGGTAAAAGAGTCGATTAAGGGCACACATGCCGAAAACTCGGTTGTCAAGGTGGCGCTGCTTGGTGGGAAAGTGGATTTTGAGGATGGAACCAGCGCCGAACTGCGAACGCGCGATTTTGAGCCGATGCTTGAGGGCAAAAAATATCTCTTGTTTCTTTATGCAAACAGAAATGGCAGTGATGTTTATTTGCTTACTGGTGGTCCACAGGGACTCTTCGAACTGAGGGGTCAGGCTGGAATCAAGGCCCACGCGCGCTCCAGTGATCCGGCAGTCAAGGAGGTTCAGAATCTGAATGAGGACGGTCTGCGAGAAAAGGTTAAGGACTATGCTCGCAAATGGCCTGAATCTCAACAGTGCTGCAAATAGATTCGCCTGGGCTTTTTTTTGTCAAAGAGCACCATCTTCTACCGCTCACGACGGCCCGTAATGTAGACCTCGAAATCTAAACTAGGGGGCATCCTCATGACTAAATACTCCGCAGAAAGCAATGCTCGTAATCAGCGACAAAGCCATGCCGTAATAATTCTATTCGTTGTTGCGGTATCAGTAACGGCTGTAACTCTTGGATGGGTGGTATCGACGCTGGCACAACAGTGTCAACAGAGCAGCGACGATAACTTGAGCAGGTTTGTTAACAGGCCTCGTGATGGAAATGGAAATATTCACATTACCGTCAACTATTCAGGATCGACAGAAGCAACAAATGCGACCGTAAGGCGGGCAATGGAAACCGCCATCAGGGAATGGAATACTTATTCAAGTTCAACGCACGTAGTTTTTGACCCGGCTCCTACCGGCCAGCAAGGGGATCTTGCTTTCTATCACACAACCAGCTCTACGCTTACGGGAGGCTGTGCTCATTTCTCTCCCGACTCGAACCGGATTTACCACGGGGCGGAACTTGAAGCAAGATTGGCCAGTATGGGTGAAGATGAAGTCGCAGTTGTTTTGAAACATGAAATAGGTCATTTCCTCGGTTTGGCTCACACTACCAGTCCCGCAACAATAATGAATCAGCCACCGGCTGGTTCGACATGTTCTAACGGTAACATCTCAACGAAATTTGTATTTCAGAGTGATGCAATTCAAGCAGGCAATTGCATTGCTACAGTTAACCCTACACCTACGCCGACACCCGCACCTACACCAACGCCAGAAAGTGGTGGCAGCAACGGATTTTGTACCAATACATGCCCGCAGAAGATGGGTTGGTGGCAGCACTCCTGGCCAGACTGCCAGTGCGAATACGACGGTGGCGGTACGGCTCTCGGCGATAGTCCGATCATCGTTGATACTTTAGGCAACGGGTTTGACCTTACAGATTCAGCCTTGGGCGTCAGTTTTGATCTGGACAACGACGGAATAGGCGAGACGACTGCATGGACAGCATGGGGATCAGATGAAGCATTCCTTGTGCTTGATCGAAATGGCAACGGCACGATCGATAATGGCGGCGAATTGTTTGGCAATTACAGTCCACAACCAGCGCCGCCGGCGGGTGTCTTTCGTAACGGCTTTCTTGCCCTAGCGGAACATGACAAGCCGCAAAATGGTGGGAATGGTGATGGCATCATTGATGGCAGCGACGCGATCTACTCATTCCTGCGTCTGTGGCAAGATGCCAACCACAACGGCATTTCTGAGCCGTGGGAATTGCACACGCTATCCGATCTGAATGTGGATTCAATATCGTTGGATTTCAAAGAATCGAGGCGAACCGATCCGTACGGCAATCAGTTCCGGTATCGAGCGAAGGTTAACGGGATTCGATGGGCATACGACGTGTTTTTTGTAGCGCCGTGAGTATTCAAAATGTCGCTACTTTGGATCGCCCGCAGTTGAGAGGCTGCGGGCGATTTTGTCGGCTAGTGTTGAATGCTAATCAAGTGTATTTGGTGATCGTATGATAGAGGCTGAGAATTGGGAGATCGCGGTAAAGCATTATAAGGGTCATCCGATTCCTGCTTTGCTTTTGGCGCATCAACTTATGGCGATCAAGCAATGTCTGCAACGCGGCCCGAAAGGAATACGGGACGCTCTCGCCGGTCTGGATATAGCAATAGACAGCCTTTACCCGCACACTGATTTCGACAGGATAGGTCGCAAGTTTTATCGGCGAACACTCGAAAGCGCCCTTAAACCTGAGCAGGAAGAAAAACTTCGCCAGCTTGGGATAAAAATATGATGCGAAACCGGCTTAGGAATTGGCCCACTGATAAATTTTGCGGATAGCTACGCCGACTCCAATTCCAACCGCTAAATCCCTTACTATTCCCCAATCATTTCTTGCCTGTGGCGAAATATCCGATCGTTGCATCTGTGCCTCTGCAAACTGAGTAACCGCATTGCAGGGCTTACAGAACAGCCGTGAGGCGTTAAGAGCAAGCTGAAAAGGTGTGACAGAGAGCGTATAACCGCAGTTGCCGTTAGTGCATCGGACGTGTTTATAAACTGGCTGATACAGTTGAGACATCGTGAGTCTTCCTTTCTCGTTTCTCAGTATCTGCCTGTCGCTTAGACTCGTCAACACATTTTTAGAGGCCGAACAAATAGGGATCTATCGTTCATCCGGGCCACCCGTCACCGCATTCGGCGATCGGCTTTGGCGCGTAGTTGAGTGTCTTTTGTATCTACGCAGCTTGGGTTGTCACGATGACGTGCCAGTGCTTCGATGATGTCCAAATAATCACGAACCTCGGGTTGCAAGTCATAGGCCCCGGAAGAGAGTTTGCAATTGTCTTGGATCTTTGTCTAGGCCTTCGTTCCTCGGGGCTTTTATAGAAGCGGTAGGTTGCCTCAGGTGTCCGGGAGGCTACGCATGTTTATTGATTTTAAACAAATTCTGAAGTAACATGCCGCGTGGCTGCTCTCATCGAGAGCATACGATTGCACCGATAAAGGCAAACCTGCTGCGAAGCAGGGACGCAACGCCGTGAGTCTCTTCCGTAAGGGATGAGATAGTCAGGTTAAGAAAGGGAAACTGACTAAAGCGGGTGTCTCTGCGCGGTAGGTTTTTTTATTCAGCACTTCATTCCTTCCGCCCCGCTTCACGTCAATCACCGATAACCGGCACTCCCGCAGTGATGTGGGGTCGCAAAGCCAGGAGTCTCAACGGAGCGGTTGAGATTCAGGGTACATAGTGAGGTTTATCATGAATGCTGATGCAGTGCTTACTTTCCTCAAAGGTTTTTTTGAGATTGCGGACTACTTGGTTTTTAAGGTCGGATTCTTGATATTGGCCATCTTGGGCGTAAAAGCGCTCATTCGGCACCACAACAAAACAACTTTGTAGACAGCTCCCCACAGCAAAGCTGATTTTAGTTTAAGGAGAAACAGTATGGGACTGGGTATGGATTGGATGGACAGGATGGCAGTTAAGCAGATCAACGAGCTGCTAAATGATCCTGCCCGTCAGGCCGCGCTGGAATACTTTGAAGCGGTGGATCGAAATCCAGCATGGAAAATGCTTTACAAACAACTGGAAGAACAGGCGCGTAGTCCGTTGTTCCAAGTCTCACAGCAGAAAATGAGAGAGTTCGGCGACCTCACCGCTCAAGAGCAACTTCGCACGTGGGAGCGACACATACCAGATTGGATTCTGGAAACAAAGCTGCATCGCAATCCGGCTCTGGATGTTGTATTCGGAAACTTGCGAGCGATCGAGCAAGTCAAAGCGAGTCTGTTTGGTGTTGGTGGGGGAGTGCAACAAATAGAGGATTTCAGCCGCCTTAACTGGAATGCCTTCCGGCGGCTTGAAACGAGCGGTTTGAACGCCGTGAGGAATTGGTCCGGTGTTGTGGATCTAAGCCGCGAACTCTCAAACTTATTCCGCTCTTTGCCATCGGAAGCGAGGGATACTCCCCTCGGCCAAGCAGCCCGCAGACTGGACGCTATCCGGGACAGCGCTGAAAAACACGATGCGGAAAGATTAGACCAAGAGATTCAGGCCCTAGCTAATCATTTGCTGACTTGGGTTCGAAACCTCGTCCCACATAGGCTAACGGCTGAGGGCATATTCAATATCGTGCTCGCTATTTTCCTCACTCTTGTGCAGATAGGAGTCGCTTATGAGTGGCGTCTGGATGATCAAAGGGCGTCAGTGCATCGCGAAGAAGTGCATGATGAGAAGCTGGACGCGATTTTCAAAGCCATCAAGGAGCTTGAAGAGAACCAGAACTCGGATCTAGGTAAACAGTATCAGATCGATAGAACTACTCCCGTGTTCGCCCGCCCTGGCCCGAAAAGGCCACGAGTAGGATATGTGTACGCCGGACAGCGCGTCCGCGCAGTCGCGACAACGGGAAGGTGGATTTTCATAGAATACGCTGACCCTTTTAACCTGGAACTGAGAGCGGGCTGGATTCGAAAGAAGTATGCAAATCGTGAGAAGTAATGCGTGACGGATGAAAGGAAGCGTAATGTTTTTTCGATTGAGTGTCGGCATACCAGTTCTGCAAATAATTGAGGGGCCGATTCCGTTTGAGCTCGACCACGAAGGCGATGTAGTCAAAATTCTTATTCGGGCGGTCACACCGGACCAGCCTGATTATTCTCATCTACCTTACTCAGTGGTTTGTGAAGCTACGGCAGAGATCAAGCCATCAAAGGCTGCGCAGCCCCTAATTGATGCAGTGTGGCAGCAAAAAGTTCCAGAAGGATTTAACTTTGAGAAGTGGCCGGAGGCGCGACGTAAGGCTTATGAGGAGAGTGGAGTAACTGAAGGCGAGCTACCTTTGTCAGCACTACCAAACTCGCTCCAGAAATTGATTGAGAAGGCTTATAGCACGATATTCACAGGCATCGATCGAGTAATCGGAGCCATGTGTTGGCGAACGGGTCAGGCTGTTCCGACCTATGATTATCAACTAGGCCGTATGGAATGGTCGCTAGGCGGTCAGGAATGGCGGCATTCTCCCGTAGATGTTGTCGCGTGGATGGGTCGTCCACCGTTTGTTTCGGGACTGGCAAGGCCCGACATAAATGAAATCTTGCTCAGTCCGTATGCGCCGCCTTTTGCGCGTGAGCTATTGCGAGAAGCGTGGTCGGAAGAAAATAAAAATCCGCGAAGTGCGCTTGTTATAGGAATAGCAGCGCTCGAAACGGGTGTTAAGGATTTGATAATAGCACTCGTTCCTGAAACCGAGTGGCTGATACGAAACCTTCCTTCACCGCCAGTTTTCCGAATGCTCGGTGAGTATCTTCCAGAATTGCGGGTCAAAAACCAGCGAGTACTCTGCCCGTCGCCAGAGATGGCGCAGGAAGTCCGAAAATGGATTAATAGGCGAAACGATTTAAGCCACGGCAAGTCTGCTGACATAAACGTCGATGAACTGACGAAGTTTTTACTGCTGGTAAGCGATCTGTTATATGCGGGAGATTATGCGATGGGCTTTGATTGGGCGCTTGAATTGATTCAACCCGAGACTCGTAAGGCTCTCGGCGTCGGCTGAGTGGGGATCGCCGATTCCCCGGTTACATATGGGCGATTTTAGTTGAAGTCTTCGTCTGAGGGAGGATTGGCACTGAGGGGGTAAGGTCGTGTGATTTTCACTAGAGATAACATCCTAGACGGTGGCTCAGTTTCTGAGCCCTCTAAAGCCCACTTGAGCGCGTCTATGGTCATACAGATCAGGAGTCGCATTTTTTGATCTCGCAAACCATCTAAAAGATTGTTCAAGATTGCGATCTCAGCTTCGATTGTCTTTGGGTCTAACATTCGCTTTACACTTACGTATCGGGCCGTTCTAGCCGGTTCAACGTGTCGCGTAGCGTACCATTCACGGATTGCAAAATAAACCCGTCACGTTTGTAACGGCAACAATGGATTTTGACTCGACGCTTGCAGGGTCCGATCGACTTGCGGGACTAAGGCGCTGCTCGCAACTGTTGCAAGAAACTGAGCATTTCTGCCGGTGGCGACAGGAAAAAGTTGCGAAGATTGTCCCGTATGCTCCGCCACTTTTCTCAGTAAGCCTCCCGAGCGACTTGTTCTTCCGGCAAATCATCTCCCTCGTCGGCGAAAAATGCTCGGGAGTACCACAAAATACGGGCACTCCGGAAAAATTTTGTCGCCGCGCTTGACCGCGCGAGCTTTTTGACTACAATTCAACCCAACGGTGAATGTGGTTGCCGGGGTGAGGACGGTAACCAATAGAGGCTGAAC
>Ga0134124_10004039_pt1 | contig 11785 bp, 8 predicted proteins | sample KB304_FD_96880 | JGI IMG/M metagenome (GOLD analysis project Ga0134124, IMG submission 96880) | Terrestrial soil microbial communities without Nitrogen fertilizer from Kellogg Biological Station, Michigan, USA - KB3-0-4 | ecosystem: Environmental > Terrestrial > Soil > Unclassified ... | reverse complement strand
TGCACCCGCTTCGTCACGAATTTCTCGGTGACCCCGAGCAAGTGCGGAAAGCAATGGAGGCCGTCGCTCATCAGGGCAAAGTGCCCAGAGCAGCATAGTGGACCACGGACGTGATCCGCCGCGCCCTTGATGAGTTAGAAGGCAAATGCTGAAGAAAGGAGATTCTCCTGAAGGAGAATCCAGCAATGAAGAAGAAAACTATCAACGACATTGAGGTTGCGAACAAGCGAGTGCTGGTCCGTCTGGACCTGAATGTACCATTGGGAAATGGAGTGGTGAGCGACGACACGCGTATCCGGGCTGCGTTACCAACAGTTAAGTTCCTGCTTGAGAACAACGCCATACCAATTCTTTGCTCTCACCTTGGCAGGCCCAAAGGGAAGCCTGACCCTAAATACGGTCTGAAGCCGGTGGCTGAACGACTTGCTCAACTGTTGGGTTGCCGGGTGCAGATGGCTCCCGACTGCATTGGGCCAAAGGTGGAGCGAATGGCTGCGACGATGCCGCGTGGCGAGGTTTTGCTCCTGGAAAATCTCAGATTTCATGCGGAAGAAGAAAAGAACGATCCAAAGTTTGCGCAAGCGCTCGCCTCGTTGGCAGACGTTTACATTAACGATGCGTTCGGTTCAGCTCATCGCGCACACGCGTCGACAGTTGGCGTCACGTCATATCTTCCCGCAGTCGCCGGTTTCCTGATGGAGAAGGAACTCACGTTCCTGGGCCAGGCGCTTACTGCTCCAGCTCGACCATTCGTCGCCCTGCTTGGCGGCGCGAAGGTTTCAGACAAGATCGAGGTGATTCACAACCTGTTGGCGAAAGTCGATTGGCTGCTTATCGGCGGCGGCATGGCGAATACGTTTCTCAAGGCACAGGGCAAAGCAGTGGGAGAATCACTCGTGGAGAACGACAAACTCGATGTCGCCGAGAGCTTGCTGCGCGAAGGCAAAGAGAAGCTGATCGTGCCAGTGGACGTCTTAGTGGCCGACCGCTTCGACGCGCAAGCGCAGACGCGCATCGTCAGTGTCGATGAAGTTCCAGATGGCTGGCGCATCCTCGATATTGGGCCGAAGACTATCGAGCTTTTCTCACGCCATCTGAGCACCGCGCGAACAGTAGTTTGGAATGGTCCAATGGGCGTCTTCGAGATGGAGCCTTTTTCAGCGGGCACCTTTGCCATGGCCCACGCGTTGGCACATCTGAATCATGCGACCACTATCGTCGGAGGTGGTGATTCCGCGTCCGCGGTTGAACGAGCGGGCGTTGCCGGACAAATCTCGCACATTTCAACCGGCGGCGGCGCGTCGTTGGAGTTTCTCGAGGGCAAGGAATTACCGGGTGTGGCGTGCCTGGACGCACAACCCGTTGGAGCGGTTAGGGAGGACATAAAACCATGCGGATTAGCAGAATCAATGCGGCAGAAGTTTTAGATTCGCGGGGAAACCCGACGGTTGAGGCCAGCGTCGTTCTCGAAGATGGGACCACGGCTTCGGCGCTCGTGCCTTCGGGCGCCTCGACCGGAGAAAAAGAGGCGATGGAGCTCAGAGACGGCGACCAAAGCCGCTACGGTGGAAAGGGTGTATTGCGGGCAGTTGCCAATATCAACGACCAGATTGGTCCAGCCATCGCAGGCACCGTAGTTACCGAACAACGTCGCATCGACCAGCGGATGCTTGAGCTCGATGGCACGTCGAATAAATCGAATTTGGGTGCGAATGCCATCCTGGCGGTGTCGTTAGCGGTCGCGCGGGTCGCCGCCAATGCGCTTGGCATTCCCTTGTACCGTTATCTCGGCGGCAACAATGCGTCGCTGCTCCCTGTGCCTTGCATGAATGTCATTAACGGCGGCCGGCATGCCGACAACACCGTTGATTTCCAGGAGTTCATGATCGCGCCACACAACGCAGCTTCATTCGCTGAATCGATTCGCATGGGCGTGGAGACCTTCCATGCGCTTCGCGGTGTATTGCGTAAGCGGGGCCACAACACCGCTGTGGGTGACGAAGGTGGGTTTGCGCCAAATCTCAAATCGAACGAAGAAGCTGTCGAAGTTATTCTCGAAGCGATCAGCAAAGCTGGTTATCGGCCGGGCGATGACATCGCACTTTGTCTGGATCCTGCAACCAGCGAAATGTGGCAGGAAGGCAAGTATGTATTTTTCAAATCTGACGGCGCAGAAAAAACCTCGGAGGAAATGGTAGCGCTTTGGGCGTCGTGGCGCCGGCAATATCCGATCGTTTCTTTGGAAGACGGCATGTCCGAAAACGACTGGGAAGGCTGGAAGCTGCTCACCGACGAGCTGGGATCGAAAGTTGAATTGGTAGGCGACGATCTCTTCTGTACGAACCCGACGATTTTACGGCGTGGCATAAACAGCGGTGTCGCCAACGCGATTCTGATCAAGCTCAACCAAATCGGAACTCTGACGGAGACTCTGGATACGATCGAATTGGCGAAACAGAATCACTACAAGTGTTTCATCTCTCACCGCTCAGGAGAGACGGAAGACACAACCGTCGCGGATCTGGCCTTGGCTGTGAGTGCCGGACAACTGAAGACTGGTTCCGGTTGCCGCAGCGAACGAGTGGCAAAGTTCAATCAACTTTTAAGAATTGAAAGACAACTCGGCGACCAGGCTCGTTTTGCAGGCAGAGCAGCGTTTCAACGCGCCAATGGAAGACATCAATGACCGGGACAAGGCAGTGGGATGAAAGTTGAAGCCTTAACGATCACGTCACCTGACCGGAACGGCCAAGCAACCACAGTGGCGATGCGACGCCTGGAAGCGTTGCTGCGGTTTGGTAGCTTGATGTTGAGTGCCGGCGAGACAACGTTCCGCGTACGCCGATCGATGGCAGCAATCGCGTGTGGCCTGGGCCTCGAATCTTTGTCGGTTCAGTTAGGTGCTCGCAATCTCGTCGCCAGCGGCCGCTGCGAGGGCGAGACTGCAACGCTCGTGCGCGACGTCGCCGTAGCATCTGTGAACACCGCGCGCATCGGCGCGCTCGAAGCACTCGCTCGGACCGTTCCGCTCGACATGAACTCTCGCGAGTTCGCGGCGAAACTAGCGACGATCGAAAGTGCGCCGCCACGCTATTCGATCGCTCAGATATGTATGGCTGTTGGCGCGGCGTGTGCCGCGTTTGCTTTTCTTAACGGCGAGCCGTGGGCTCAAGTAGCGGCCTGCTCGATCGGCGGTGTCATTGGCCAGGGTCTGAAATCGTTCCTGATTTGCCGGCGTTTCAACCAGTACGCCGTCACGGCACTTTGCGCATTGGTGGCTTCGGCTCTCTATTGTGTCGGGGCGGGCTTGGCGCACGCCGTGGGCTTTAGTGTCAGCCGCAGCAGTGTCGGCCTCGTATCGTCAGTGTTATTCCTGATTCCGGGTTTTCCTCTGGTCACCGCATTGCTCGACCAATTACAGCATGAGACGGTTGCTGCCCTGTCGCGACTCGCCCACGCCATGATGTTCGTGCTTACTGCCGCCGTCGGCCTCTCTGTCGTGATCGCCATCGTCGGTTTTTCCATTGAAACGTCGCCGCAATACACGGTTGCGAAGCCGCTGACAGTTTTCTGGTGGGCCATTGCCAGTTTCTGCGGTGGTTGTGGGCTCGCCATCCTCTACAACGGCACCTGGCGAAATGTGCTGTACGTCGGCGTGATTGCCCTCATCGGCAACGAAGTCCGCCTGTTGCTGTACGATAGTGGTATGCAACTGCCGTTAGCGACGTTTTTAGGTGCGTTGACTGTGGGACTGACCGCATCCGTAGCAAGTCGCTGGCTCAACGAAGCTCGAGTGGCGCTTACGGTGCCCGCGGCGGTCATGATGGTGCCCGGTCTCTACGCGTTGGAGACATTGGTTTATTTCGATCGAGGCGAGATACTCCAAGGGCTCTCGGCAGGTGTGCTGGTTGGATTCGTCGTCGGTTCGATTGCATTCGGTCTCGCAGCAGCGCGTTTCATCAGTCAGCCGGAATGGCTCAGGGAGTAACACTATGGAAACCCTTTCACCGCTTGCAGGCAAACCTGCTCCCCGAGAAATGTTGGTCGATCTCAGCAAGCTTGAGCGCGCGTACTTCGATACGCGCCCTGACGTCGAAGATCCAAATCAGTTAGTTCACTTCGGCACGAGCGGACACCGCGGCTCATCACTGCGCGCTTCGTTCAACGAGGCGCACATTCTGGCCATTACACAGGCCATCTGCGACTACCGGCGCATGCAGGGCACGACGGGTCCGCTCTACCTGGGCAAGGACACGCACGCGCTTTCCGCTCCTGCGCAACGCACGGCACTCGAAGTGTTGGCTGCGAACCAGGTTGAGACGCTGATTCAGCAAAACGACGGCGTTACTCCCACGCCCGTCGTCTCGCGCGCGATTCTGGTTTACAACCGCGATCGCAAAACGAACTTGGCGGACGGCATCGTCGTCACGCCTTCGCACAATCCCCCGGAGGATGGCGGCTTCAAGTACAACCCGACGCACGGTGGACCAGCCGACACGATCACTACCAGGTGGATCGAGAACCGAGCTAATGAACTGCTGAAGGCCGGTAACGCTTCAGTAAAACGCATCCCGTTTGAGCGTGCGCTCAAAGCAGCAACCACACACGAGGAAGACTTTATTCATCCATACGTCAATGACCTGAGTAGCATCGTTGACATGGAAGCGATCCGGGCGGCCGGCCTGAGTCTCGCCGTCGATCCACTCGGCGGCGCCGGCCTTCCTTATTGGGAACCCATCAACTCGGTCTACAAACTGAATATCGCAATCGTCAACCCCGTCGTCGATCCAACGTTTTCATTTATGACGGTAGATCACGACGGGCGCATTCGCATGGACCCTTCGAGCCCTTATGCGATGGGCAGTCTGGTGAAGTTGAAGGACCGATATCGCGTCGCTTTTGCCAACGACGTGGATGCGGATCGACACGGGATTGTCACCAGTTCAGGGTTGATGAATCCGAATCACTATCTTTCCGTCGCCATACGATATCTGCTCACGCACCGGCCGCAGTGGCCGGCGCAGGCGGCAGTCGGGAAAACACTCGTGAGCAGCCAGATGATCGATCGCGTTGTCCAGAAACTTGGCCGCCGCATTTGGGAAACACCGGTCGGTTTCAAATGGTTCGTGCCTGGTCTCATCGACGGTTCGGTTTGCTTCGGCGGAGAAGAGAGTGCGGGCGCAAGTTTTCTTCGCCGCGACGGCACAGTCTGGACGACGGATAAAGACGGTTTGATCATGGATCTGCTGGCTGCCGAGATTACGGCACGGACGGACAAGGATCCGGGCGAACATTTTTCGGATTTGGTTGCTGAGTTTGGGCGGCCTTATTACACACGGATTGACAAGCCCGCCACGCGCGAGCAGAAAGCGAAACTCGGCGCACTGGCGCCGGAAGCTGTTCGCGCATCAAGTCTCGCCAGCGAGCCGATCACTGGGAAACTAACCAATGCTCCAGGTAACGGAGAATCGATCGGTGGCCTGAAGGTTGTGGCCGAGAGTGGCTGGTTTGCGGCACGGCCCTCGGGCACCGAAAACATTTACAAGATCTACGCGGAGAGTTTCCGCGATGAGGCTCATTTGCAGGAGATCGTGAGCGAGGCTCAGGAGATTGTCCATGACGCTCTTGGGAGCGCCGGCAGTGAATCGTGACTGGAGAAATCGATGAATGTTCTCGTTCTTAACTGTGGCAGTTCAAGCGTAAAGTTCCGATTGATCGCGACTGACCTCGATCTCATCGCGCAAAATGCTGACCGGCGTTTGGCGAAAGGAACAATCGAACGCATCGGCGGCGAAGCGATTATTCGCGTCCAGGTCGAAGGCCGTGACCCGCAGCGGACAACTTCCTCGCTGCGGGACATCAACGCCGCCGTTGACTTCATCGCGCGCTGGGCTGCGTCGGCCGAAGCGGGCATTGAAGAGATCAAAAGCATCGCGGATATTCAGGCCGTTGGGCATCGCGTTGTTCACGGCGGCGAGCGGTTCAAGGAATCTGTCTTGATTACGGATGAAGTCGTGAGAGCAGTCGAAGACTGCATCGACCTGGCGCCGTTGCACAATCCTGCGAACCTGACCGGTATCTCGGCGACGCGAAAGTTATTTGGCGAAGGACTGCCCCAAGTTGCTGTCTTTGATACCGCGTTTCATCAAACGTTGCCGGATCATGCGTTCCTCTACGCTTTGCCGTATCAGCTATACCGGCGATACCGATTGCGTCGCTATGGCTTTCACGGCATCTCTCATCGTTATGTTGCTTACCGTTATCGCGTGATGCGCAACCTCGCGCGCGAGGCAACGAACATAATCACGTTTCATCTGGGCAATGGCTGTTCCGCAACGGCGATCAGTGCCGGCAACTCGATTGACACATCAATGGGCCTGACCCCGCTTGAAGGGCTCGTCATGGGCACACGGTCCGGCGATCTCGATCCGGCGATTATCGAATTCATCGCGGCGAAGGAAGGGTTGTCAACGCGAGAGATCGAAACCCTGATGAACAAACACTCCGGTTTGTTGGGCATTTCAGGCCTGACGAGCGACATGCGCGAGCTGCTCGCGGAAGAGCGTGAAGAGAACGATCGCAGAGCGAAGCTCGCAGTCGATATTTTTTGTTATCGCGCTCGGAAATACATCGGCGCATATCTAGCCGCGATGAATGGCGCCGATGCAATCGTCTTCACCGGCGGCATCGGCGAAAACTCTCCCGAGGTGCGGGCGCGCATCTGCGAGGGACTCAGCTGGATCGGCATTGAACTTCATGAAGAACTAAATCGATCGCACACCGACGGCCGCGAAGGCTTGATCAGCAAGGAAGGCTCTCGGCCAGCGGTTTACGTCATTCCGACGGATGAAGAACTGCTGATTGCGCGTGACACCGTGCGCTGTGTATTGCACTCCATCACTTGATCGCCGCCAATCACCGCCACAAAGAAGCACAAAAGATCAGCGGAAGACAATTTGTGCTTTTTGTGGCTTTCCCGCTTTCTCCGGCGTGCATCACATCGCTTTTCTGAAGGACCTCGGAGTTACTCCCGCCAGACGGCGAAATGAAGTCGTAAACTGATTCTGACTGGAAAATCCAGCTCGTAAAGCAATCTCTGAAATCGCCAGGTCGGTTTCTTCCATTAACCGCTTGGCCCGTTCGATCCTCCGCTCGGCGATGTAGCTGGTCGGTGTCATTCCCATTGACTGTTTGAAGACCCGGGAAAAATGGCAATAACTGATTCCCACGTCTTTGGCCACGCGGCGCAGCGCGACTCTTCCCTCCTCTTCCGACTCCAGATAAGAGTCGATCATGGCAATGGCTTTTCTTAACTTGTGTGGCGCCATTCCTCCCTGGCCCCTGGTGATGTCCTTCAAAGAGTTGTAATGCCGGATTAACAGTAGTGCCAAACTAGTAGCCATCGAATTGGCGCAAAAGCGGCCCACCACGTTGGTTTGGTTCAACTCACCCAGGAGCGACATTGTGACATGTCGCATCTGTCTATTTCGAAATCCGATTTGCGGTGTAAGGGCAAGCTCCTTGCAGGCACACTCAAAGCGCTCCACCACGCTTCGAACAATCACGGGACGTAAAAATAGCAGCAGGACATTGCGGACGACCGGCCCGCGCGACTCATAGGACCAGGCCGTTCTAGCTGGAATGATAGCGACTTCGCCTGCGTGCACTTTGCCCCGAATATTGCGCCCTTCAAAACCCAGGCTCAACCGGAGTGGCGCACCGAGGTTTACCATAATGCAGTGATGATCCGAGGCTGGTATTAGTACCTCGTTCAAGCCATGACGCATGTGAACGAGACAAATACCCCGCCATGCCAGGGATTCACTCGAGGCAACGACGGCCTTCGGATACAACCTGGTGATCGTCTCTGAAGCGCAGCAAAGACTTGAGTCTCGTTTTCTTCCTCGCCGGGTGGTCCAGACGTCTGAAGTTGATGTTTTGACAGGCCAGACTGGATACTTTGAAGTATTGACGACTTGCAACATGCTGGACCTCTCTTCTGATTTACGTCGGCCCCCCCCTCTCTCCTGGGGATTACGGTGCGATAACGATTACAGACCGCTGGGTCTTCAAATGCACTTTCGCTGGCGCAATCGTCACGGGGTTAGGCGGCGTTAGCGCATTCCCTGAAAGCTTTTGGCGTATTCCAAACGAATTTCCGAAAAGTCGTTGTGAAATGGCTTTGGCTTGCGAAGCCTGTGCGCAATGCGATGTCAGCAATCGGAAAATCTGTTTCCGATAGTAATTTCTTTGCCCTGTCAATACGTTGTTCAGTGACGTACACGTTGGGAGTTACTCCCGTCGATTGCTTAAAGGCGCGCGAGAAATGAAAGTAGCTCATTTGAACTTCGTCAGCGACGGCCGCCAAAGCGACAGTTTGCTCTTTGTCCAGATTCTCATTGATGAACTCAATCGCCTTGCGAAGCTTGCGCGGCGCCATCCCGCCATGGCTCATCTGTAAATCCTTCAAATAGCTGTAGCGTCTCACGAGCTGCATTGCGAGCACCTGCGCAAGAGAATCTGCATAAAGTCGCCCGATTGCGTTCGATTCTTTCAGTTCGCAACGTAAAGACAACCCGACGTGCCGAATGTGCTCATCCCTGATTCCAAACTGCGGGGCGATCGAGATTTGACCGTAATCAACATCGATCGACTCGGCGGTATTTCGTAGAAAATCCGGATGCAAATACAGAAGCAACATGCGGTTAGGCGTCGTGTGCAGCTGATGCCACCGCAAGGCCATGCCGGCCGGGATGATGATGCACTCTCCCGTTTTCAAATTCTGTGTAAAACTCTCCCCACCAACTCGGGCGCTCACATCCACGGCTGGTCCGAGTTGGACCATAATGCAGTGATTCTCAAGTGGAGGAATGGTCCATTCGGAGGTGGTGGCCTGCACCTCGAGTGCGCGGACGTTCTGCCATCCGAGCGATTCACTCGATGCCACTACCATCTCGGGGTAAACGACGGATAAATCGCGTACGGGAACTTTCGGTTTCAGTCCCTGACTGCTCCCGGCATTGAAAGTTCGCCTCACCGGTACAGGTATTGGGGCCTTTGGCAAGAAGTAAGCCGTTGGCTGCGATTGAGTGGTTGTGACGTTACTCATCTGCTTCTCCTGATCTCCGGCCCGGAACTTTCACTCGTTCGCGTAGCTCTGATTTCGCCCCTCATCGCGTCCCCAGCTAAAATGGCCAGCGCCAATCCACGATGTCAGGCCGGTCAATCCCAAACTCATGGGCATATCGCCGGCATGCGATCTGCTCATTCCTGAATTTCTCCTTCGCGTGCGCACCCGTTGCTTTCAATTTAGGCACTCGGTCGATCACATCGATCGCGAGTGTGAAGCGGTCAGTCTCGTTATTGATCGCCAACTCCATCGGCGTGTTGATGTTGCCCCGCTCTTTGTAGCCACGGACGTGCAGGTTGCGATGATTGGTCCTGGTGTAGGCCAAACGGTGTATCAACCACGGATAGCCGTGGAAATTGAAGACGATCGGCTTGTCGGCGGTAAACAAGCTATCGAAATCCCGGTCGGTAAGGCCGTGCGGATGCTCTCTGTCCGATTGCAGTTTGAACAGATCAACCACATTGACGAAGCGAATTTTCAAATCCGGGAATTCATTTCGCAGCAGAGCCGTAGCCGCCAATGCTTCCTGCGTCGGTATATCGCCCGCGCAAGCCATCACGACATCCGGTTCCTGACCCTGATCGTTGCTCGCCGGACCCCAGATACTGACGCCCCTCGTGCAGTGCGTGATCGCTTCATCCATAGTCAAATACTGAAGGTGATTCTGCTTATCGCTGACGATTACGTTGATGTAATTCTCGCTGCGGAGACAATGGTCGGCGACGCACAACAGCGAATTGGCGTCTGGCGGTAAATATATCCGCGTAACTTCAGCTCGTTTGTTTACGACGACGTCAAGAAAGCCGGGGTCCTGATGGGTAAAGCCATTGTGATCCTGCCGCCAAACAGTGGATGTAATCAGCAGGTTGAGTGAAGCTACGTTCTGGCGCCAGGGAAGTTGATTACAAATCGACAACCACTTCGCGTGTTGATTAAACATCGAGTCAATGACGTGAGCGAATGCCTCATAGGTTGAGAGGAACCCATGCCGGCCCGTAAGCAGGTATCCCTCGAGCATGCCTTCCATCGTGTGCTCGCTCAACATTTCCATGACTCGTCCATCGCTCGCCAGCTCACCGCCATCCTTGTCCTCGGGGAAATATTCGGCGATCCAAAACTTCTTGGTGACCTCGTATAAAGCGTCGAGCCGATTGGAGGTCGTCTCGTCTGGACCAAAAACGCGGAATGAGTTCATGTTCGACTTCATCACGTCGCGCAGAAAAGCACCTAAAGGCCGCGTGTTGTCTGCCTCAGTCTGGCCAGGCTTATCGAACTTGACACCGTATTTTCTGAAATCCGGCAGCCGAAGGCTTTTCTTCAGCAGTCCGCCATTGGCGTGCGGGTTTGCGCCCATGCGGCGGACACCCGCCGGCGCCAGCTCACGAAGTTCCGAAACAATCGTCCCGTTAGCGTCGAACAACTCTTCGGGTTTGTAGCTGTGCATCCAGTCTTCAAGCAGCGCCAGATGTTCCGGATTTTTCCGCACACCTGCCAACGGCACTTGATGTGATCGCCAGAAGCCTTCCAATTTGTGCCCATCGACGTCGGCCGGCGCGGTCCAACCTTTAGGCGCGCGGAGTACAATCATGGGCCACTCGGGCCGAGCGGCTATGCCAGTGTCGCGAGCTATAGCTTGAATCGATCTAATCTGCTGCACGCAATGATCTAACGTTGCTGCCATTGCCTGGTGCATCGATTCCGGATCGGAGCCTTCAACAAAGTAGGGCGTGTAACCGTATCCTTTAAATAGATTCTCGAGTTCTTCATGGGGTATGCGGGCCAGCAGCGTGGGATTGTTAATCTTGTACCCGTTGAGATTCAGGATAGGCAGCACAGCGCCATCCCGAATGGGATTGAGAAACTTGTTGATGTGCCACGAAGTAGCCAACGGGCCAGTCTCGGCTTCTCCATCGCCGACAACTGCCGCAACGATCAATTCCGGATTATCGAAGGCCGCACCGCACGCGTGGGACAGCACATATCCCAGTTCACCGCCTTCATGAATCGAACCGGGTGTTTCGGGCGTGCAATGGCTCCCAATGCCGCCGGGAAAAGAAAACTCCTTGAAGAAGCGCGTTAAGCCGTCGATGTCCTCGCCCTTCTCTGGATAGATCTCCGAGTACGCGCCTTCGATGTAAACCGGTCCCAGCACACCAGGCGCGCCATGACCCGGTCCGGCCATGTAAATCATGTCGAGGTCGAACTGCTTTATGACGCGATTCAAGTGGGTATAAATAAAGGAGAGCGCGGGGCTGGTACCCCAATGGCCAAGCATCCGCGGTTTGACATGTTCCGGCTTGAGCTTCTCACGTAAGAGCGGATTGGCCTGAAGATAGATCATGCCCAGGGCCAGGTAATTTGCGGCTCGCCAAAAGGCATGTAACTGTTGCAATTCAGGATTGCTTAATGGCGCACCTTTTACTGTTGAGCGCGCGATACCGTAACTGCCTATGTCGTTCAAAGAAACTGTAGTCGCAACCATGACTTCTCCTTAAATTCTTTTAGCTTGTCTTTGCGGGAGCGCTGTCTTCATCTTCGGACGCGCCCTTTGCAGCAATTACCGCCATCAAACTGCGCCATGACTTCGCGAACGACTTTGTGCCTTCGTCCTGCAGTCGTTCTGCCAGAGCGTTAAGGTCAATTCCCGTCGCAGTG
>Ga0134124_10004031_pt1 | contig 11802 bp, 8 predicted proteins | sample KB304_FD_96880 | JGI IMG/M metagenome (GOLD analysis project Ga0134124, IMG submission 96880) | Terrestrial soil microbial communities without Nitrogen fertilizer from Kellogg Biological Station, Michigan, USA - KB3-0-4 | ecosystem: Environmental > Terrestrial > Soil > Unclassified ... | reverse complement strand
GTCGCGCCCGACCCAGACGAGCGTCCGCTGCGGTTCGCCTCCGGCCGCGTCCGGCACGTAGACGAGCGTCCCCGTCCGCGACACGGCGTAGTCGACCGAGCCGGTCGGCCCGACGAACACGCGGTCGAGCATGCGGACCGGGGTGCCGGTCAGCTCGAGCGTCCAGCCCACCAGCGCCCGCACGCCGAGGAGCCGCTTGGGGCGCCGGCCGGTGAGGAACCACAGCGCCCACGCCGCGTCGCGGGGCGGCGCCTCGCGAAAGTAGCGGCGCATCGCCGCCACCTTGGCCAGGGTGGAGGTGGTGGAGTCGAGCGCCTCGTAGAGATCCGCGAACCGCTTCATGGCTCGAAGATCAGCGGCGGCCCGACCGACGGCGCATGGAGCCGGGTGCGCGTGCCGTCGGGATCGCCGCCGAGCCAGTCCGGCAGCTGGTCGAGGCGGTGCGAGCTCCACAGATGGCCCGAGACGCCGAAGGGAAGGACCAGCGTCGTCGCGTCCGGCTCCGCGAAATCCACCACCAGGCGCATGCTCTGTCCGAAGCGCGGCGTCGCCACGCGGACGCAGCGGTCGCACCCGGAGAGCGGCGGGGACGGCGGATTGAAGATCCATCCCAGCGGCCCACCGGAGCGCCCGAAGGGGTGCGGCACCTCCAGGCGGTTCTTCCGTCCCCAGGGCTCGTCGAGCGCCACGTCGCGGACCGCCGCTCCGAGCACCGCGTCGCGCTCACCCAGGCCGGCCTTGCGCCACGCCTCGGGCGAGGCCCGCACCGCCGCGAGCAGGGTGGGGTCGCTGTTGTACCAGCGGATCTCCGACCTCCCGATCGCCGACCCCTGCAGCGCGGCGGCGACCACCGCCTCGTAGGCGCGGCGGCGGATCTCCTCGGCGGCGAGGAACAGCGTCGAGTCCGCGTCCGCCCGTCCGTCCCAGCCCTCGAACGCGCGCGCGACGTCGGGCCGGAGAAGGGGCGCGAGCCGCTGGACCACCTCGCGATGGACGATGGCGGCGGTGTCCAGCTGCATCGTCCGGACCTGGCGCGCGTCGATCTGCTCCCTGCCGACCAGCTCGACGATGCGACGGGCACGGGTGGGAGCGGCCCAGCTGGACGGCCAGCGGAACCCGGCCGAGGTGCCGATGGCCCGCTGGTTCGCAGTGACCACGCGTCCCGAGGGCGGGTCGAGCAGGCGTGGCATCCGGTCCTGGGGGAGGTAGCCGGACCAGTCGTGTGCGGGGGTGGACCCGTCGAGCGGCGTCCGCCCGTCGTCGCCCGAGGCGCGGAGTGGAAGAACGCCGGTCGCGCGCCATCCGACGTGGCCGGCCGCGTCGGCGTAGATGAGGTTCTGTCCCGGGCCGAGGAAGCCGTCGGCGGCGGCGTTCAGGCTCGTCCAGTCGGTGGCGAGCATGAACCGGCCGATGGGGGCGCGCAGCGTGGCCGGGTCGAGCGCTGCCCAGGCCAGGGCGAGCCCGGGGCGCACCATCGGCCCGTGGCGTCCGAGCGAGACGGTGAGCGTCTCGGAAGGAGCGCCCTTCACGGCAATGGTCTCGACGCGATGCCCGACCTCCGGCTCGCGGTAAAGGTCCTGCACGTCGGTGCCGATGTTGGTGTAGCCGATCGCCAGGCGGTCGTTCTGGAAGATGACCAGCCCCGGGAGGCCGGCGGGGCCGACGCCCTGGATCCACCGCTGCACCGTTCCGTCCGCGTCGGTGAGCTCGATGCGCAGCGGGTACCAGGTCCCGGGCATCCCGAAGCCGAGGTGCGGATCGTTGGCGAGGATGGGCTTTCCGCGTGCGGTGTGCGCCCCGGAGAGGACCCAGGCGTTGCTGCCGACCTCCGGAGGGGACCCGTCGCTCCACGGCTCGAGCGGTACCCCGAGCACCTCGAGGGGCGGGTCCGGGACCGGAGGCGCGAGCGCGGGGGCGGGCGCCGCGCCGCGGGTGAGGAACGCGGTCGTGCTCGGAGCCGGAGGTGGAGCGGCGTCGGGCAGCACCACGACGTCGTCGGTGCTCACCTCGGGAGTCAGGAAGTCGCGGCGGGCCGGCGGCAGCTTGTCGAGCGCCTCGTTGACCAGGTCGTTCTGCCAGCTCTCGGAGAGCTGCTCGTGGAACAGCAGCAGAAGGCGGATGCTGTCCGCCGGCGTCCACGGCCGTGGCTGCAGTCCGAGCATCTGGAATTCGACTCCCCAGCGTCCCCGGTGCGACGCGATGAAGGCGTTGATCCCGTCCGCCAGCGCCTGCGCGTCGGCACGCTCGTTCTCCGGTGCGGTGCGCACCGCCTCCTCCGCCACGTGGGCGAACCCGTAGACCCGCTGCTTCCGGTCGAGGGGGACCGCGGCGCTGCCGACCAGCTCGGCGAGCTCGCCGCCGGCGACCCGCCGCCCCAGCTCCATCTGGAAGAGGCGCTCGCGGGCCTGGAGATAGCCCTGCACCCGCAACGCGTCCTGGAGCGTCCGTGCGCGCACGGTGGGGATGCCCCGGGCATCGAAGCGCACCTCGACCCGCGAGGAGAGGCCGGGAAGGCGGGGCACGTTCCAGTCGGGCAGCTGATTGCGGACGTCCACCACCAGCACCAGCGTCGCGACGATCACGCCGACGAGCAGCAGGCCCGCGAGGCGCCGGATCCACCGTCTCATGCCCCGCCCTCCGCCTGGACGGTCTCGTCCTGGTCGCGCCCGTACGGCGTCTCCAGCGCCTCCGCGTCCAGCCCCTGCTCCCGGAGCCGGTGGGCGAGTGGAACGGCGTAGCCGTGCGTCACCAGCACCCGGCTCGCCCCGGTGTCCCGGAGGGTCTCCAGCAGCGCGGGCCAGTCGGCGTGGTCCGACAGCGCGAAGCCCCGGTCCACGCTCCGGCGCCGACGCTCGCCGCGCACCCGCATGAACCCGCTCACCAGCGCGACCGCCGCGTCGCCGAAGCGGCGCATCCAGGTCGTGCCCCGGGCGGTGATGGGCGCGAGCACGAGCTCGCCCGCGAAGTCCTTCCCCTTCGCGGTGTCCGCCACCCGGTCCACGGGCAGCAGCTTCACTCCCGCCTCCCGGTAGACGTCGCACATCCCCGCGATGGCGCCGTGGGCGAAGACCCGGCGGTCGGTGCGGAGGGCGAGCTCGGCGAGGAGCCGCTGCGACTTCCCGAGCACGTGGCAGAAGACCAGCGAGGCCCGGCCCGCCTCGCGGTTCGCCTCCCACCATCCGAGCAGGTCCTCGATGATCGACGCTGTGGGGTCCCAGCGGAAGACCGGGAGCCCGAAGGTCGCCTCGGTCAGGAAGACGTCCGCCCGCAGCGGCTCGAACGGCGCGCAGGTCGGGTCGAGCGCGCGCTTGTAGTCACCGCTCACCACCCAGACCTCGCCCCCGGCCTCGATGCGGAGCTGCGCCGAGCCGAGCACGTGGCCGGCGGGATGGAAGGAAAGCTGGACGTCGCCCATGGCGTGCCGCTCGCCGTACTCCCATCCCTCGATGGCCGATCCAGGGAGGCGGTGGCGGGCGATGGGGAGCCCCGGCGCCGCGCAGAGGTAGGCCGCGCTCCCCTCGCGGGCGTGGTCGGCGTGGGCGTGAGTCAGCACGGCGCGGGGGACCGGCGCCCAGGGGTCCACGTGGAAGCCGCCCCGGGCGCAGTACAGGCCCTGGGGAGTCATGGTGAGAAGGTCGGCCATCGCGGGGCGCCGCCCGCGTTCTAGCCAGGCGACCCCGCGCCGCGCACGGTCCGTGGCGGACGGGACGCCGAGAACTCGACGACCACCAGCAGGAGCCCGAGGAGGCCCCAGGGCCTGAAGGCGAGGACCTGCTCGGTCGCGGTCCGGTCCAGGAGCACCCCGGAGGTGAGGACGGTGGCCAGGACCACGCCGGCGAGGACGAGACGGGAGAACCCGTCGCCCGCTCGCGCCGCAGCGACCACCCGGCGCATCGCCGGCAGCGCGAGCACGAAGTTCGCGCGCCAGGCCAGTGGCGAGCACATCGCCACCGCGAGGCAGGTCATCCGGAAGGCGGCGCCGGGGTCCTCGCGGAGGGCCAGCACCAGCGCGCCGAAGAGGAGCACCGCCGAGAGCTGGGCGAGCGCCAGACCCTGCGCGCTGGGGTGGGTCCCGAGCCAGCCGGCGACGTCGAGGACGAGGGTGGGAAGGCCCTGCGGGTTCGGGCCGGTCACCCACTCGAGCGTGCTCCGCTCGACGAGCTCCCGCCAGGCAGAGAGCTCGCGCAGGAGCGCCCCGCCTCCGGTGCGGAGCGCGAAGAGCGCGAAGGCGAGCACCACCACCCCGCCCGCCACGGCGAGCGCCGTCCAGCGCCGGCGGCCGAGGAAGAACAGCCCGGCGAGCACCGCGGGCGGCTTGGTGAGCACCGACAGTCCGAGCGCAATGCCGCCTCCGTCGCGGGCGCGGACCGCGGCCGCGGCGAGCACCAGGAGCCCGAGGAGCCAGAGGTCCACCTGGCCGTAGAAGAGGACGGTGCCGATCGGCCCGGCGAGCGCGAGGGCCGCCCAGCTTCCGTCGACGCCGTCGGGAGCGCCGTCCACCCGGGACAGCCGGCGGAGCGAGAGGAGGAGCATCAGCACCGAGCCCGTGTTCCAGAGGACGGCGCCCACGACCCGGGGGAGGAGCGCCAGCGGCGCGAGGAGCGCCGCGACCGGCGGGGCGTACTTGAAGGGCATCGGCCCGTCCTCGGCCCGGTAGAGCGAGGTGCCGGCGAGCCAGCGCGCCCCGGCGGTGCGGAAGACGGTGAAGTCGATGCAGCGCCGAGGGTTCAGGGCGAGCGCCACCCCCAGGCCGAGGAAGAGCAGGCCGACGGCCCAGCGGAGCCTGTCGCGGCGCGCGGGCTCCGGGCTCACTGTTCTCTCGGCGGGTACGTGGTCATGCGTGGCGCGGATGAACGGCGAGGAGATACTCCTGCCCGCGTGCTAGCGTCCCGTCCATCGTGATCTGGTGGATGTGGTTCGTGGCTGGCGTCGGCCTTCTCGTCTTCGAGCTCGTCACACCGGGCAGCTTCTTCGCGGTCTTCTTCGGCTTCGCGGCCATCCTGGTCGGACTGCTCACCGCGGTTCACGTGGCCGGGCCGGAGTGGCTCCAGTGGCTGCTGTTCAGCGTCTTCTCGGTGGTGGGGGTGCTCCTGCTTCGCCGTCCGGTGATGCAGCGGCTGGGCGTCCCGCCGGCGGCGCTCCCGGGCGAGGAGATGCGCGGGGAGTGGGCGGTGGTTACCGAGGAGATCCATCCCGGTGAGGTGGGGAAGGTCGAGCTGCGTGGGACCGCCTGGAGCGCGCGTGCGCACCGGACCCTGCGGGTCGGTGAGCGGGTGCCGGTGGATCGGATCGAGGGATTGACAGTGTGGCTCGGCGGAACCGAGGGCCGCGGCGGCTGGAAGCCCGGTGGAGGAAGCACATGACGGAAGCGTTGCTGATCGTTGGGGTCTTCGCGGCCATCCTCGTGGCGATCGTCCTCTTCAAGACCGCGGTGATCGTGCAGGCACAGAACGCCTACGTGGTCGAACGTTTCGGCCGGTTCAGCGGGGTGCTCGAGGCTGGGTTCCACATCCTCGTGCCCTTCGCCGACGCCATCCGGTACCGCCACACGTTGAAGGAGCAGGCGATCGATATCCCCGAGCAGATCTGCATCACCAAGGACAACGTGCAGGTCGGGGTGGACGGCATCCTCTACATGAAGGTGATGGACCCCCGCCGGGCCTCCTACGGCATCACCAACTACCTCTTCGCCATCATCCAGCTGGCCCAGACGAACCTGCGGAGCGAGGTAGGGAAGATCGATCTCGACAAGACCTTCGAGGAGCGCACACACATCAACGGGCAGGTGGTGAGCGAGGTCGACAAGGCGTCGGAGGCGTGGGGGGTGAAGGTTCTCCGCTACGAGATCAAGAACATCACCCCGCCCCGCGACATCATCGCCGCGATGGAGAAGCAGATGCGCGCCGAGCGGGAGAAGCGGGCCACGGTGCTCCAGTCCGAGGGCGAGCGCGACGCGGCGATCAACTCCGCCGAGGGCCAGAAGCAGCTGGTCATCAAGCAGTCCGAGGCCAAGAAGCAACAGCAGATCAACGAGGCCGAGGGACAGGCCTCGGCCATCCTCGCCGTGGCCCGGGCCACCGCCGAGGGCATCCGCTCCGTGGCCGAGTCGATCAACTCCGCCGGCGGCTTCGAGGCGGTGCAGCTCCGCGTCGCCGAGCAGTACATCAACGAGTTCGGAAAGCTCGCCAAGAGCGCCAACACCCTGGTGGTCCCCTCGAACCTCAGCGACGTCGGGGCGATGATCGGACTGGCGATGAGCGCCATCCGCCCCAAGGCCGAGCCGACGGCGAGGGGTCCGCTCGCGCCCCCGCGATAGCCGCCGGGCAGCAGCGGATGCTCCGGCGCCTCACGCTCACCGAGCGGTGCTGAGGACGGGCCGCGCCTCGGCCCCGCCGCAGCCTCTCGAGGTTCCGCCTCTCTCGGCTGCCAATCCGGCCGCGGGACTCACTCCTCTCGTCAGCGGCCCTGCCGCCGATCCACGCTTCGCAGGCCGTGGCCGTCCCCGGTGCCGGTCCGCCTCAGCCGCAGCGGGCGAGCAGGCCCAGCACGGCCGCGATCAGCGAGGGCCCCCCGAGGAGCGCCAGCGCCGCCCAGGCCAGCGTCCGCCGGCGGCGAGCCCCGCTCCGGGTCCGGTAGCTCCTCCGGCTCCGGCACCACGCTCGGCGCCGGACGGAGCAGGCGGAGCGCGGCAGCCTCGCGCCCCTCCGGGACGAGCAGGCGGACTTCCACGTAGGGCCCCAGCATCCCGAGGAGCGCGCGGTGGTGCTCGCCCTGGATGACGCAGGGGACGCCGTGGGCGTCGAGGACGCCCTTGTACGTCGCGGCCTCCTCGGGCGAGGCGCAGGTGAGAAGGGGAACGAGGCTCATCCGTGGTCCAGCCGGGCTGCTTCCACCAGGCCTTCGGCGTGTATAACGCGCGTCCTCGCAGCGTCGAACGGAGCCGTCTCAGCGTGTCTCACGGTGGCGTGGTCGTGGTCGGAGCAGGGCTGGCCGGGCTCGCGTGCGCGCGGGCGCTCGTCGCGGCCGGCGTGAGCGTGCAGGTGCTGGAGGCGACCGGTCGAGCGGGCGGACGCGTCCGCACCGATCTGGTGGACGGGTTCCGCATCGATCGCGGCTTCCAGGTCCTGCTGACCTCCTACCCCGAGGCGCGCCGGGTGCTCGATCTCGACGCGCTCCGGCTTCGCCGCTTCGCTCCCGGCGTCCAGGTCTTCCGCGGCGGCGGCTTCCACGTGCTCGCGGATCCATTCCGGCGACCGCTCGACGCGGGGCGCACCGCCACCGCGCCGCTCGGCTCTCTCTGGGACAAGCTCCGCGTGGTGCGGCTGCGCGCGCACGCCGGGTCAGGCACCCTCGACGAGCTCTTCGCGCGTCCCCACGAGTCCACCCACGACCGGCTGCGCAGACTCGAGTTCAGCCAGGAGTTCGTGGACGCCTTCCTCCGCCCGTTCCTCGCGGCGGTGTTCCGCGAGCACGAGCTGGCGACCTCGAGCCGGAAGCTGGAGTTCGTCATCCGGATGGTCGCCCACGGCGAGGCGGCCGTCCCCGCTCTGGGAATGGAGGAGATTCCCGGCCAGCTTGCGCGGGGCCTGCCCCCGGGCGTGCTCCGGACGCGGGTGCCGGTCGCCCGCGTGCATCCCCAGACGGTGGAGCTCGAGTCCGGCGGTCACATCGACGCGGCGGCGGTGGTGGTGGCCACCGACGGCGTGACCGCGGCGCGGCTGGTGCCGGCGTTCACCGCTCCGCACACCGTGGGCGTGACGGCGTTCTCCTTCGAGGCGACCGAGCCGCCGCTGCGCGGGCCGTGGATGCTGCTCGACGGCGAGGGGCGTGGACCGGTCAACGACGCGGCGGTGATGAGCGAGATCGCCCCCGAGTACGCCCCGCCGGGACGCGCGCTGGTGTCGGCCTCGGTCCTCGGGACGCACGCCGATCCGGGCGAGCTCGAGCCGCGGGTCCGTGCTCAGCTCCGCCGATGGTTCGGCGCGGCCGTCGACCGGTGGCGGCTGCTCCGCGCCGACGTGGTGCACGAGGCGCTCCCCCTCGAGCCACCGTCGGCGCTCGAGCCGGCGCAGCGGCCGGTCCGGACGCCGGCGGGCATCACCGTCTGCGGCGACCATCGGGACAACGCGAGCATCGACGGCGCTCTCACCTCCGGCAGGCGGGCCGCCGAGTCCGTCCTCGCGCACCTCGCCATCTCGCGGCGTTCCGGCTGACGAGGCCGCCCGGGGGTGGTAAGCGCGCGGCCCCATGCGCGTCAGCCTCGCCTCGCTCCTCCTCACCGCCTCTCTCGCCTCCGCCGCTCCCCTGCCGGGCCTGCCCGAGCTGAAGGCGGCGGCGGACCAGCTCGTCCCGACGCCGGTCGCCGTGGACGTGGCGGGGCTGCCCGCCCAGGAGCGGAAGGCGCTGGCGCGGCTCGTCCAGGCCGCCCGAATCCTCGACCCGCTCTTCGTCCGCCAGTCGTGGGCGGGGAGCGAGGCCTGGATGGTGAAGCTGGCCCGCGACACGTCGCCGCTCGCGCAGGCCCGCCTCCGCCTCTTCCTCCTCAACCAGGGGCCCTGGGACCGGCTGGCGCACGACGCGCCCTTCCTGCCCGGCGTTCCGGAGAAGCCGGAATCGGGCAACTTCTATCCGGCGGGCGCGAGCAAGGAGGACGTGTCGCGCTGGCTGTCGACCCTCTCGCCCGACGAGCGCGCCCGCGCGACCGGCTTCTTCACCACCCTCCGACGGGCCCCCGGCGGTGGGTTCACCATCGTTCCCTACAGCCTCGAGTACCAGGGCGAGCTCTCCCGGGCCGCCGCGCTGATCCGGGAGGCGGCAGCGGCGACGGCGCAGCCCGCGCTGCGCAGCTTTCTCGAGGCGCGCGCCGCGGCCCTCCTGAGCGACGACTACGCTGCCTCGGACGTGGCCTGGATGCAGCTGGACACCACCATCGACCCGACCTTCGGTCCCTACGAGACCTACGAGGACGGGTGGTTCAACCAGAAGGCGGCCTTCGAGGCCTACGTCACGGTGGTGGACGGCAAGGAGACCGAGAAGCTGAAGCGCTTCTCGTCCCAGCTCCAGGCGCTGGAGAACGCCCTCCCGATGGAGGACCGCTACAAGAATCCCAAGATCGGCGCGCTGGCGCCCATCCGGGTGGTGAACAGCCTCTTCGCCTCGGGCGACGCCAACCGCGGCGTGCAGACGGCGGCCTACAACCTGCCGAACGACGAGCGGACCGTCGCCGCGCACGGCAGCAAGCGGATCATGCTCCGGAACATCGACCTGGCGAAGTTCGAGAAGACGCTGGTGCCCATCGCGAAGATCGCCCTCGTGCCGGAGCTGGTGAAGTCCGTGCAGTTCGACCCGTTCTTCACCCAGATCCTCATGCACGAGCTCATGCACGGCATCGGTCCGCAGCGCATCGTGCTCAACGGGCGCGAGACCACGCCCCGGGCGGAGCTCCAGGAGCTGTCCGGCAGCATCGAGGAGTGCAAGGCCGACGTGGTCGGCCTCTGGGCCATGCAGCGCCTGGTGGCGCAGGGGCAACTGCCGGCCGAGATGGGGAAGACGCTCGGGCCCACCTTCCTCGCCGGGATGTTCCGCTCGATCCGCTTCGGCCTCAACGAGGCGCACGGCAAGGGCACCGCGGTCCAGCTCAACTGGCTCATCGACGCCGGCGCGTTCAGGCCCGGCGCGGACGGCCGCTTCACCCTCGTGGCGGAGAAGTTCGGACCTGCCATCGAGTCGCTCGCGCGCGAGCTGCTCACCATCGAGGCCACCGGGGACAAGCCGCGGGCGAAGGCGCTCCTCGACCGACTGGTGGTGAACCGCCCCGAGACCCAGCGCATCCTGTCGCGGCTGGGAAAGGTCCCGGTGGACATCGCGCCCCGCTACGTCACCGCCGAGCAGCTCGAGGCGGAGTTCCCCTGAGGCCGGGGGCGGCGCCGGCCGCCTTTGTGGTACTGCCTCCTCCATGGGCCTGGCCGCTGCCGCCCTTCTGACGGTTCTCTCCGCGGCTCCGGCGCCCGCTGCCGGAGCTCCTCCGGACGGTGCTCCTGCTCGACTGACGGTCGTCGTCCTTTACTCGGATCCGCCGGAGACGTCCGGGGTTCACGAGCTCAGCGTGGCGCTGAGGGAGGGGATCCACGCCGGGTCGAAGGTGCCGGTCGACGTCTACGACGAGTACACCGGCCTCGATCGCTTCTCCGGGCCAGCGTACGAGGAGGCGCTGGTCGGGTTTTACCGAGAGAAGTACTCGACGAAGACGGTGGACCTCCTCGTCGTCGAGGGCGCAGCCGCGATGGCGCTCGTGAGCGCCGGGCTGCTGCCGGGCGTCCCGGTGGTCACCTGCGACGTGGTCCGGAACCTGGTCGAAGATCAGGCCCAGGGTGAACCTGCTGCGCAGGCAACCCTCCAGAACGGGAATCTCGGCCGGCGCTCCGCGCGGCGGGCGGGCCGCGAGGTGACCGGAGCCCTGCCCGCCCAGGACGCGGCGCGAACCATCGAGATGATGCTCTCGCTGTATCCGCAGACCCGGCGCATCCTCGTCGTGCTGGGCGCCAGCGCCTACGAGCGCGGTCAGGCCGAGAAGGGGAAGGAGCTCTTTGCCCCCTTCGCCGGTCGGGTTGAGCTCTCGTACACCAACGGTCTCTCACTCGAGCAGGTGGAGGAACGGGTCTCGAAGCTGGGGGACGATGCGCTGGTGCTCTTCGGCAGCTTCCTCCAGGACGCGGCCGGACGTGACTACGACAACACCGCTCCCCTGACGCGGATCTCCCGGGCGAGTCACCGGCCGGTGTTCGGCGTCATCTACGAGGACCTCGGGGCCGGCATCCTCGGTGGAGAGCTGGTGAGCATGCAGCACGTCGGGAAGGTCGCAGCGGATCTCGCGCTCCGCGTTCTCGGCGGGGAGCGGCCCTCGGCCATCCCGTTGGCCGACGTGGGGCTCACGCCGATGTTTGATGCACGCGAGCTGGAACGCTGGGGACTCCCGGACCGAATGCTTCCTCCCGCGAGCATCGTCCTCCACCGCACGCGGGGGCTGTTCGAGCAGCACGGCAAGGCGATCGTCCTCGGGCTGCTCATCATCGGGCTGCAGAGCGTGCTGGTCGCCGGGCTCGTCCTCCAGCTCCGCCGGAGACGCCGCGTGGAGCGCGCCATGGCCGAGGCTGAGACGCGCTACCGCACGGTTGCCGACTTCACCCACGACTGGGAGTTCTGGAGGCGACCGGACGGAACGTTCGAATACGTGTCTCCAGCATGCGAGCAGATCAGCGGGCACGTGGCCCGGGAGTTCCTCGAGGACCCGACGCTCCTGGACGGCCTTGTCCACGGGGACGATCTCCCGACGTGGCGGACGGCGCTGGAGTCCGCGTCGGCGTCGACGTCTGCGGTTCCTCTCGAGTTCCGGATCCGCCGCCGGGACGGGGAGGTCCGCTGGGTCCGGTTCGCGAGCAATCCGGTCCGTCTGCCCGATGGGAGCGCGGCGGGGATTCGCGGAAGCATCGCCGACGTGACGGCTCGCAAACTGGGGGAGATCGCCCTGGAGAGGGCCTACCAGGAGATCGCCGAGCTCAAGGACAGGCTCGAGGCGGAGAACACCTACTACCGGGAGAAGATCCAGTCGGTCGAGGGGTCGGGCGAGCTGTTGGGACAGAGCGACCCGATGAAGTACCTCCATTTCCGCATCCGCCAGGTCGCGCCGTCCGACACCGCGGTCCTCATCCTCGGAGAGACCGGGACGGGGAAGGAGCTGGTCGCCGAGGCCATTCACTCGCTCGGACCGCGGAAGGACCGGCCGCTGGTGAAGGTGAACTGCGC
>Ga0134124_10004030_pt1 | contig 11805 bp, 7 predicted proteins | sample KB304_FD_96880 | JGI IMG/M metagenome (GOLD analysis project Ga0134124, IMG submission 96880) | Terrestrial soil microbial communities without Nitrogen fertilizer from Kellogg Biological Station, Michigan, USA - KB3-0-4 | ecosystem: Environmental > Terrestrial > Soil > Unclassified ... | reverse complement strand
CTCGACGAGTCGCGCATGCTCGTGCCGGCCGGCGAGGTGATCACCGCGGGTGCCGCGCTCGCGCACCTGGATCTCGCGCTGTGGCTGCTGCGCCAGCACAGTCCGTCGATGGCCGGTGTCGTGGCCCGCTACCTGATGATCGACGCGCGGCCTTCGCAAGCGGCCTACGTCATCTCCGATCACCTCGCGCATGCCGATCCGCTGGTCGAGCGATTCGAGCAGTGGTCGCGCGCGCGACTGGCGCAGGGCTTCTCGCTGAGCGAGGCGGCGCGCGCGGTGGGCGCGAGCGAGCGCACGCTCGCGCGGCGGCTCGAGCGCGTGCTGGGCAAGACGCCGCTGTCGTACTTCCAGGACCTGCGCATCGAGCACGCGGTGCATCGGCTGCAGACGAGCGCCGCGAGCGTCGACGCCATCGCCGCGGAAGTGGGTTATGCCGACGGCGTGACCCTGCGCACGCTGCTGCGACGCAGGCTCGGGCGCGGCGTGAGGGAGTTGCGAGGGCGAACCGAGCGGTAATCAGGCCGCGGCCCGGCGCCAACGGGCGCGCCGATTCAAGGCATCAAGCGGCGCAGCGCAACACCGCCGCGCCCGCGATGCGCCCGCCGCGCAGGTCGTCCAGCGCGCGGTTCGCGTCCTCGAGCTCGTAGCTGCGGGTTGCAAGTCGCAGCGGATGCGCAGCAGCCCACGCAAGGAAATCGGTCGCATCGCCGCGCGTGAGGTTGGCCACCGAGCGCACGCTGCGCTCTTCCCACAGCCAGCGATAGGGAAAGGAGGGGATGTCGCTCATGTGGATGCCTGCGCACACGAGCGTGCCCGCCGGCGCCAGCGCACGCAGCGCGCGTGGCACGAGTTCGCCCGCCGGCGCGAAGAGGATGGCGCCTTCCATCGGTCGCGGCGGGTCCTGCGTGCTGTCGCCGGCCCAGTGGACGCCGAGCTCTCGCGCCAGTGCCTGCGCCGAATCGTCGCCCGCGCGCGTGAAGGCGTACACCGTGCGTCCCTGTGCCAGTGCGACCTGCGCAATGAGGTGCGCCGCCGCGCCGAAGCCGTAGAGCCCCACGCTTTGCGCCTGCGCCAGCATGCGCAGAGCGCGAAATCCGATGAGCCCGGCGCACAGCAGCGGCGCGGCGTGCTCGTGGCTGTAGGACGCCGGCAGCGCGAAGCAATAGGCCTCGTCGGCCACGGCGTAGCGGGCATAGCCGCCGTCGAGATCCCAGCCGGTGAAGCGCGCGCGCTCGCACAGGTTCTCGCGGCCGCGCAGGCACGGCCCGCAATGCCCGCAGGTCCCACCCAGCCAGGGCACGCCCACGCGCGTGCCGATGGGGTGGGCCTGCGCGCCCGGTGCGCACTCCACGACGCTGCCCACGATCTCATGCCCGGGCACGCGCGGCAGGCCGTGCGGCGGGAGATCGCCGTCGAGCAGGTGCAGGTCCGTGCGGCACACGCCGCAGGCGTGCACCTGCAGCCGCACCTGCCCGGCGAGCAGCGCGGGCATGGGCCGCTCGATCGGGGACAGCCGCGTCGAGCCTTCGACGCGGGCCATGGCGAGGTAGTGCGAGGGGAGCATGTCGCGCGCGCGGGATCCCTGCACGAGCCTAGGCGTTGTCAGGGCTGCGTCAAGGAGTCTGCGAGCCCCGTGAAGCCTTGGATGGCGGGGGTGCGCGCGAGCGCCTAACTTGGATGGGAGTGCGTCGGCGCCGCGCGCCGCGCGCTTCGAAGGAGTTTGTGATGCGAGCCTTGGGTTTGGTGATGGTGTGTGGCGCCCTGGGGGCCTGTGGGGGCGGCGGCGACATGGGCAGCACGACGATGGGCGGGACGACCACCGCGCCAGCCCCCGCGCCAGCGGCTGCTCCGGCGAACTCGCCCGCGACCACGCCGACGACGGTGCCCGCGACCACCCCGATGACTCCCGCGCCTGCGCCCATGCCCATGTATGGGCCGATGGGGATGAAGAAGTCAGGCTAGCGGGGTTGCGCTTGGCCTCAGCGCAGCCGCGTGAAGCCGTCGGCCGACCAGCGCTCGCTGCCAACGCCGTGGTGCACGACGAAGAGGCCTTCGGGGTCGTAGCGGTCTTTCACCGCGAGCAACCGCTCGTAGTGATCGCCCCAGTACGCCTGCTGCCATTGCGCTTCGAAGAAGTCGCTCTCGGACACGTAGGCGCCTGAGAGGCCCACGCGGCGGCGCAGCGTGTCCATGGCCGCGCGCAGGGCCTGTGCGTTCCGGCGTGCGAGCGTGACGTCGGGCTCGTGGGCACGGACGCCCGGATAGGCCGGCGGCCCTTCGGCGGCGCAGATGACCAGCGCGAAGGCATCGAGGGCGGCCGGGTTCATGGCCGTGTCCCGCGCTGCGTCCAGGGCTTCGCGCGGCGCGCCGGCCAGGCCCTTGTTGAGATGCAGCGACAAGCCTGCGTGGCGCGTCGCCTCGAAAAGCGCGTCCGCAAGCGCCGCGCGGCGCGACGGCTCCAGGAGCGCCGACGACAGCCAGCCCGAGTGAAAGGCGTGCAGCACCTGGCCCGCCTGGGCCTGATCGCCGGGCCAGAAGACGTGGCTCGATGGGGCGCCGGCGCGGTCGTCCTGGGCCATGAAGCCGAGCGCGCGCTTGACGAGGCTCGGCGCCCAGAAGTCGCGCGCGGAGGTCGTCACGATCTTCAGCGGAGAAAAGTCGATCGAGAAGTCGTGCGGCGCGGCGTCGAGCGCGTCGAGGAAGGGTTGCCAGAGCGCTTGCGCCTGGGCGCGATCCAGTCCCTGGAAGACCATCGCGACATTCAGCGCGTTGCTGCGCAGCAGGCGCAGCTGCTCGCCCCAATGCGGATTCACGAGCTGCCCGGCGCACAGATCGAGCACGAGGCCGATGAGGCGGCGAAAGGCCGCATCGGAGGACGCGCGCACGGTGAAGTTCACCGCGCCGAAGCGCTCGGGCAGGGGATGCACGCGCAGCGTCATGCGCGTGACGACCCCGAAGCTGCCTCCACCGCCGCCCTTGAGCGCCCAATGGAGGTCGGGGTTCGTGCAGGCATTGGCGATGCGCAACTGGCCGTCGGCGGTGACGATCTCGGCCTGCAGCAGGCTGCCCGCGGCCGTGCCGAATGCTTTCGAGAAGCTGCCGAAGCCCCCGCTTTGCACGAGGCCCGCCACGCCCACGGTCATGCAGCCGCCGCCTTGCACGTAGCCGCCCGCGCGCGTGGTGACGGCGTCGTACGCCTGCGACCAGATCGCGCCCGCGCCCACGCTCACCGCGCGAACCGGCGCGGCGTCGCAGCCCTGCGCAACGAAGGCCTCGTGCAGCTCGATGTCGTTCATCCGGCGTGTCCAGACGAGCAGCGAGTCGGCCGCGTTCGAGGTGCCGAGATAGCTATGGCCGCCGCCCTTCACGGCCAGGCGCAGGCGATGCTCGCGCGCGAAGTTCACCGCGGCGACGACATCGCCTGCGTGGCGCGCGGCAACCGCCCGCACGCTGGGCGAGGAGACCCACGCATCGACCCAGCCGTAGGTTTGCGTGAGGGCGGGATCGTCACCGATCGCGTAGGGGTTCTGCGGGAACTTGAAGCGCTGCGTGCACGCGGCGCTGTCGGGTTGCGCGATGCATTCGGCCCAGGGCGAGCGGATGGGCACGAGCGCCTCGCCCACCTGTTGCGCAAGGGCCGCCCACTGCGCATCGGAGGGCCAGGCCGCGTCGCTTGGACGCACGCGCGAAAAGGGCTGCGGCGTCGACGCGCCTGCCGGCGTGAGTGCACAGGCAGCGGCAAGCTGGATCCAGCGTCTGCGATCGATTCGAGTGCAATGCATGGGCAGCGGGCACGAGAAGTGGGCTGCCCGCGAGTGTGCCGGAGGGCGCTCGGCCAATGGATCGCTAGCGCTCGCTCGAATCGTCGTCGCGGGTGGCGTTCACGTGCACCACGATGCTCACGGGGTCCGCCAGGAACGCGGACCAGGTCGTCATTCCGAACTCGCTGCGTCGGACCTGCCCTTCGAAGCTGCCCTCGCAGACATCTCTTCGGGCCGGCTCGTCGCGTTGGCACGCGAAGCGCGTGGCAGTGAGCGTGAGAAGGTGGCTCTCGCCCCGCAGGTTGAGCTCGCCCGAGACGCTCGCCAGCGTGGCGCCGCTGAAATGCAGGCCGTGCGCAATGAATGTGATCTGTGGCGCGTGCTGTGCGTCGAAGCCCTGCTGCCCGCGCAGGAAGTGGTCCCACGGCGCGAAACCGGTACTGACGCTCGCCGTCGGCACGCTCACGTCGATCTCTCCGCCACCATGGGTTCGGTCGAGCACCACCTTGCCCATCGCCGGACCCAGGCGCCCAAGCAAGGTCGTGGTGGCGAGGAGCCGAACTTGGAATTGGACGAAGCTGGCCTGCGCATCGATGGAATATTGCTCGGGCGCGGCGTCGGCGGCGCTCTGCGCGAACGTCGCCGCAGCGAGTGCCCCGCAGCAGCATGCGAGGCCGCGCTGAATCCACCGCGGGATTCGAGGTTTGTCGAAAGAGGGCACCCCGGTTGATGCCGATGCGGGGCCGGGCGGTTCACCCGTTTGTCAACGAATGAGTGGACCGCCGCCCGATGTGGCGGCGGCCTTGCTCGCGGTCGGCTGGTCAGCCGGCCGGGCGCCGCCTCACAGCGAGCGCAGGAAAGCCAGCAGGGCGTCTCGATCGGCCTTGCTGAGTGCCTCGAAGCGTTGCCGGCTTGCAGTGCCCTCGCCCCCGTGCCAGAGGATGGCTTCCGTCAGCGTTCGCGCGCGGCTGTCGTGCATGTAGCCCACCTTGATCTCCTTGCCCGCCACGAGCTCGGTGTAGCCCAGGCCCCAGAGCGCGGGCGTGCGCCACATGCTGCCCGTCGCCTGGCCCTCGCTCAGGTTATCGGCCAGATCGGGGCCCATGTCGTGCAGCAGCAGATCGGTGTAGGGCTTGATGGTCTGATTGCGCGCCTCGGCGAGCTCGGCCCGGATGCCGGTCTTCATTTCGCTCACGTGGCACGCGGTGCAACGCAGGGTCGCGAAGACCTTCGCGCCGCTTGCCACCTGGGTCGGATTGACGTCCAGCGGCGGCAGCGGCGACACGCCCTTCGGGAAGCCGCTGGCGAGGCTGCGCTGTGCGGGCACGCCCAACAGGCTGACGTAGCGCGTCAAGAGCTTCAGCGCGTCTTCGGAGATCCCCGCCTCGACCTTGTTCGCATTGCACTTGGCCGGCCCGAACAGGCAATCGCGGTTGGGAAAGACCGGTGAGGTGACCGACATGTCGAGCAGCGCCGCCCCGGCCACCTGGTGCCGCAGGCTGACCTTGGATGCCTTCCAGCCGTAGCGGCCCACGCGCACCTGCCCGGTCTCCGGATCGAACGCGTAGTTCACCTGGCCCTTCACGCCGTCGGCGTCCGGGGTGGTGCGAGCGCGCGCAATGATGTCGGCATCGGAGACCGCCTCCAGCAGACCCATGCCGATCACAGGCATCGCGGCGCGCAGCGAGAACACGCCGGGTGCCGGTCCTTCGAACGCCACGATGGGCTTGCTCAACTCCACCTTCGTGCCGTCGACGAGGACCACGGTCTTCGTTTCGAACCCGGCCACGCGAACGCCGGTGCCCCAGTCGGTCTTCGTGTCGCTGGCAAGCGGGCGCGCATTCATCTGCGCCGCCATGCCATACACCGGGTGCGGCATCTGCCGCCCGCTGCCGTCGATCTCGGCCGTGCGCACGGCCATGGTGTCCAGGCGCTGGTTGATGATGATCGGTGCGATCCCGCGGCCGTTGTTGATGTGGCAGCCGAAGCACGACGACTGATTGAAGTGCGGCCCCTGCAGTCCCACCGCCGGCTGGTTGCGGTCGTTGCCGGGCTCGTTGTGGTCGCCCGTGCGCATATTGGTGTGGAACCAGCGACGCCCTTCGACGAAGCGCTGCATGTTCTGCATGCCGATGTGGTTGAACGGCTGCTGGAACATGAAGGGGCTGTTGTCGGAGTAGTCGTACGGGATCGACCCCGTGCCGCCCTGCAGCGTCTCGTCCGGCAACGGTGCATTCATCAGCCGCGGCTGCACGCCATACCAGGGACGCAGGCCCACGCCCACCACGTAAGTCCACTCGCCTGCGTAATAGCGAATGCCGCCGGTGTCACCGAGCTTGGCCATCGCATCCTTGGTCGAGAAGAACGAGGGCGAGACTTCGATGGCGTCGCCCACACGCAGAGGCCGGCTCGCAACGTCCTTGCCATTGGGGAAGCCGTTGGCGTCGAGGTCGCGATGGCTGGGATAGTCGGCGACCGTGAGGCTGCAGCCGTTGTTGAGCAGGTTGGCGCTCGCCAGCTGGCCGGCCGGGGGATACGGCATCGGCGGGCAAATGGTGAGGCTCCTGTCGACCAGTTCGCCAGGCCGCATCCAGCCATACCCGGTGACGTTCGGGTTGTCGAAGCCGCGGAACCAGGCCACGCCGCCGGGCAACTGTTCCTGCTGGAAGTACTGGTTCACCTTGAGCGACGGGTTCGCGACCCCGGCCACTCGGCTGTTGTCGATGATCTCGAAGCCCCAGGTGCGGTTCTTGAAGTAGTTCGCGACGAAGGGCAGGTACGCGCCCGGGCCCTTGTCCACCGGTGCACCGGTCGCGGGGTTCACGGTCTCATTGGGCCCGTAGCCGATCTCGTTCCATTCCTCGCCGCGCTCGCGACCGTGCCGGCCCACGCCGCGCACGCCGAAGCGCGTGACCAGGGTGCCGTCGGGCAGTGTGAACTGCAGCACTTCCAGCGGATCCGTCGCGGCGGGGGGAGGCGCGAGCTGATCACCGCTGGCCGGGAACGGCACGAACGAAGTCGCCGCCGAAGTGCCCAGGGTGTTGTCGCTGCCCGGAGACCTGAACTCCACCTCGAACAGCGAGAAGCCGTACTGAGTGGCGCGCCTCACGCCCTTCATGCGCACATAACGGACGTTGGCGTTGAGGTTGAAGAACTCCTCCGTGCCACCGGAGCCGTCCGCGATGTAGCGAAGCTGGTACCAGGTCACGCCGTCGTCGGAGACCTGGATCGTGTATTCCTTCCCGTAGGCGTTCTCCCAGACCAGCTTCATGTAGCCGATGAGGGTCTTGGCGCCGAAGTCGAACTGGATCGAGCCGCCGTCCTCGTGGGTGCTTTCCCACCGGGTGCTCAAGTCGCCATCGATGGCCATTGCCGCGGTGTTGCCCCCCATGACTGCCGGGGAGCTTGCGGCCGTCGGCTTGATGAGCACGCCGGGCTTGCTCAGGTCGACGCCCGAAGGCAGTTGAAGCGACGGGGGAGGCGGGGGCAGAGCGTCGGCGGTGGACGTGGGGAGCGAGGGAATCGTGGGCACCGCGCCCGGCTCATTCGCAGGCGGATTGGGGTCATTGATCCCAATGGGCGCAGACGCAGGCGCACCGGGCGCGTCGCCGCCTGCCGGCGGTGCGCTGGGCGCCGAGCCGCCGCTGCCGCCGCCGCATCCGCTGAGGAGTGCGGCAACGACGAACATGGACGTCAGCGCCCTCAAGGCGCTCGACTGCCTCTCCCCCGCGGGAACCGTTCGCTTCTTGTTCATTCGTCTTCCGATCAAGTCCATTGATGCGGCCAGGCGTCTCGAGAATTTCAGTAATCCTCAGCGCCAGGCGCGTACGCAATGGATTGCGCAGCTTTAATGCCAGCGATTCGACAAGACGAATGCAAGACGGCTTCATTCGGAGAGAACGCGACTCGGCCTCGAGTGAATCTCTTTCGAGGCCCGAATCATTCAGATACATGACTGGCTGAATCGGTTCGGCCCGCGACAGCCCGTGTCGTTGGCGTCATACCGCATCAGCGGACCGTGCCGGACTGCATGGCGGATGAATCGGCGGGTTGTCGATCCGATCGCGCAATACGCTGCTGCGCCCGCTCTGCGACGAACAGCGCCGCGGCGATGAAGGCGGCGCCGACGAAGCCGAGGGCATGGCGATCAATCAAGGTGATGGCAGCGGCACCGAGGAGGCCGGACATGGACACGCCGATATAGACGGCCGCCGAGTTCAGCCCCAGCAACAGCGGCGCCGCGGCGGGCGTGATGCCAATCAGGCGGTGCTGCTGCGGCACCAGCAGGCCCCAGCCGCACAGGCCCCAGACGATGAGGGCCGGGATGGCGGTGGCGAGCGACGCCGAGGTCCAAGGCAACAGCACGAAGTCCAGCGCGGCGACGGCGATGGCCGCATTGATGATGCGCCGGCTTCCGAATTGGTCGGTCAGCCGGCCGGCGCCGAGGTTGCCGATCGTCGCGGCCACGCCCCACAGCAGCAGCAGCCCGGCCAGCACGCGCGCGTCGCCTCCGGTGGCGCGGTCGAAGCTCAAGCCGATGTAGGTGTAGACGAGGAAGAGGCCTGCATACACCAGCCATGTGGTCAGCAGCGTCAGAAGCACGCGCGCATCTCCCAGCGGCGCGAGGCGGCGCGCGAGGCTCACGGCCGGTGGGGTCGCGATGCTCGGCAGCCGCCAGGCCACGCCGATCGCTGCGAGCGTGCCGACTGCCGAGACGAACCACATCGTCGCGCGCCAGTCCAGCCATCCTCCGATGAAGGTGCCCAGCGGCGCGCCGAGCGCCGTCGCGCTGGACAGGCCGGCAATGACGATGGCGAGCGCGCGGCCGCGCTGCTCCGGCGGCACGAGCGACGCACCCGTGGCTGTCGCCGTCGGGCTGAACATGGCTGCGCCGAGGCCGGCGAGCAACCGGCTCGCCAGCACCAGTCCAATGCTGGGCGCCACGGCGGTCAGCACATTGCCGACCACGAAGATCGCCAGGCCGCTGAGCAGCAGCCGCTTGCGCGGCCAGTGCGCGGCCGCGGCGGCGATGATCGGCGACAGCAGCGCATAGCTCAGCGCGTAGATCGTCACCATCTGCCCCGCCAGCGCGACGGACACACCGAGCGAGGCGGACACCTGCGGCAGCACGCCGGCCACCACGAAGCTGTCGGTGCCGATGGCGAACATGCCAGAGGCCAGAACGAGAAGTCTTTTGTCCATGATTTCAACCCTGCGAGTTATCGCCGCGCACATCCCACGATCCGCCGAGCGCGCGGATCAGCCCCACGGTCGCCTGGTACTGCGCCGCCCGCACGCGCGCGGCCTCGCGGCGGTTGCGCAGCTCGCTGCGCTGCGCATCGAGCAGCTCCAGCTGGCTGATGAGCCCGTTGCGGTAGCGCGAGCCCGACAGAGCCGTCGCACGGCTTGCCGATGTCACCGCGGTCGTCTCGGCCTGGGCCCGCTCGCCCAGCAGCCGCAGGTCGGACAGCTCGTCCTCGACGTCCTTGAAGGCCACGAGCACCTGCTCGCGATAGAGCGCGAGCGCCCCATCCATGTCGGCCTTCGCCGCGTCGATGCCCGCATTGCGCCTGCCGCCGTCGAACAGCGGCACCGACAGCAGCGCACCGATGCCCCAGGCTCGCGCCGACCACTTGAACAGGTTGGAGAGGTCCGACGACGCGTAGCCGCCGGCGGCGGTCAATTGCACGTCGGGGAACCAGGCTGCCTGCGCCACGCCGACTCGCGCCTGCGCGGCCAGAAGCTGGCGCTGCGACGCGGCCACGTCCGGCCGGCGCGCGAGGACGGTGCCGGGCACACCGGCGGGGATGAGCGGCAGCGTTGCGTTCCAGTCGGCGGGGGCGAGCGAGAAGCTCGATGCCACGTCGCCCACGAGGACCGCCAGCGCGTGTTCGAGCTGGGCACGCTGACTCTGGATCGCGAGCGCGTCCGAGTCGGTGGCCGCCGCCTCAGTACGAACGCGCGCGACGTCCAGCTCCGCCACGTCGCCGGCGCGCAGGCGCGCTTCCGTCAGGCGCAGGGAGTCGCGGTATGCCGTCGCGGTGTCGCTCACGATGCCGTGCTCGATGTCCAGCGCACGCAGCTCGAAGTAGGTCTGCGCGACCTCGGCCTGAACCAGCAGTTGCGTACTGCGCAGCAGCGCCTCGCGGGTCTGCGCATCCAGCGTCGCGGCGTCCGTGGCGCGAGCGATCTTTCCGAACAGATCGGCTTCGTACGACAGGCTGGCGCCGGCCGTCAGCGACGTGAGCGGGTGCGTGCCCGTCTGCGGCTGCGTGCCGCGCAAGCCGCCCGCCGAAGCGCCGATCTGCGGCAGCCCCTGCGCCTGCGTGGCCTGCACCAGGGCTCGTGCCTGCGTGAGCCGTGCGGCCGCGACCTGGATGCGGTCATTGCGTTGCAGCGCGCGCGCCATCAGGTCGTCGAGCACGGGGTCGTCGAAGGCTTTCCACCATTCGCCGCGCGCCTGTGCGTCCGCAGGCGCGGCCGCGATCCAGTGCCCTTCGCTTTCCCTGAAGCTCGCAGGCGGCGTGGGAAGCTGCGATGCGTCGATGGGCGGCGGCGATGCGCAGCCGGCCAGGATCAGGGCCGCGGCAAGGGTGCTCAGCAGGCCGAAGCTCTTGTCGAGAGGGTTCTTCATCCAGTGCCTTCGATCAGTGGTGGTCCGCGTGCGGCGCGGCCGGCAGCGCACGGGCGTCGCCCGCTGCCGAGGGCAGGTCTGCATGAGGGGTCTGCCCGTGGTGGCGCAGCGGCCGGTTGCCGACCAGGCGGCGCATCAGCACGTAGAACACCGGCGTGAGGAAGAGACCGAAGGCCGTGACGCCGATCATTCCGCCGAACACCGCCACGCCCATGGCGCGCCGCGTCTCGGCGCCGGCGCCCGTTGCAAGCGCCAGGGGCACCACGCCCATGATGAAGGCGATCGAGGTCATGAGGATGGGGCGCAGGCGCAGGCGCGCCGCCTCGATCGCCGCTTCGATGGGCTTGCGCCCGGCGAACTCGAGCTCGCGCGCGAACTCCACGATGAGGATGGCGTTCTTCGCCGAGAGGCCGACGAGCACGATCAATCCGATCTGCGTGAAGACGTTGTTGTCGCCGCTTCGCAGCCACACCCCCGTCATCGCGGCCAGGAGCCCCATCGGCACGATGAGGATGATGGCCAGCGGCAGCGTCAGGCTCTCGTATTGCGCGGCCAGCACCAGGAAGACGAGCAGCACCGCCAGCGGGAAGACCCAGACCGCGGAGTTGCCGGCCAGGATCTCCTGGTAGGTGAGGTCCGTCCATTCGTAGCCGATGCCCGGCGGCAGCGTCTTCGCGGCGACGCGCGCCACCGCGTCCTGCGCCTGGCCGGAGGAATAGCCGGGAGCCGCGGTCCCGTTGATGTCGGCCGACAGGAAACCGTTGTAGCGAATGGCGCGCTCGGGGCCGTAGGTGGGCTCGACCTTCATGAGCGCCGACAGCGGCACCATCTCGCCGTTGGACGAGCGCACCTTCAGGCGGCCGATGTCCTCGGCGTGAGAGCGAAACGGTGCGTCGGCCTGCACGCGAACGGTGTAGGTGCGTCCGAAGCGGTTGAAGTCGTTGACGTAGACGCTGCCCAGGTAGATCTGCAGGGTGTCGAACACATCCGAGACCGACACGCCGAGCTGGCGCGCCTTGGTGCGATCGATGTCGGCATAGAGCTGCGGCACGTTGACCTGCAGGCTCGTGAACAGACGCGCCAGCTCCGGCGTCTTGCGAGCCTCGGCGAGGAAGGCCTTGGTGGCCGCGTCCATCGCCTCGTAGCCCATGGCGCCGCGGTCCTCGAGCTGCAGCTTGAAGCCGCCCGTGGTGCCGAGGCCCTGCACCGGCGGCGGGGGGAACATCAGGATGGAGGCTTCCTGGATCGTGCCGAACTGCTTGTTCAGCCGCGCCGCGATCGCGGCGGCGTCCTGGTTCGCATGGCGGCGTTCATCGAAGGGCTTGAGCGCGGCGAACACCACGCCGGCATTGCTGCTGTTGGTGAAGCCGTTGATCGACAGGCCGGGGAAGGCGACGGCGTGCGCGATGT
>Ga0134124_10004029_pt1 | contig 11806 bp, 7 predicted proteins | sample KB304_FD_96880 | JGI IMG/M metagenome (GOLD analysis project Ga0134124, IMG submission 96880) | Terrestrial soil microbial communities without Nitrogen fertilizer from Kellogg Biological Station, Michigan, USA - KB3-0-4 | ecosystem: Environmental > Terrestrial > Soil > Unclassified ... | reverse complement strand
TACTGGAACGCGATCGTTGGCAACGGCGGCAAGGAAAGCCAGTGCGGGTGGTGCACTGACCGCTGGGGGCTCTCCTGGCAGATCACGCCGCGCGCTCTAACCGATGCGTTTGCGGCTGGTGGCGGTGAGGCCAAACGCGCCTTCGAGGCGATGATGCCGATGAAGAAGATCGACATCGCCACCATCGAGGCGGCGCGGCGCGGTTGACGCAGCCGTCCGACCGCCTAAGGCCGTTCGGCTGGTTGCGCGGCGGCGCGATTGATCTTCGGCGCGGCGTCGGGCGTGACTGGAGCGGTCGGCGCCAGGTGAATCTCGATGATCTTGAGATACCGCACCGGCCGACCCTGCTTCTCCGCGGGCTGAAACTTCCACTCACGGGCCGCGCGAATGAGCGCCTGATCGTAAGCGGGACGTGTACCGGTCATCATCGTCGCCGATTCCACTGAGCCCGACTTGTCAATCATCAGCCGAAGCATGCCCCTGTAGTCTTGCGCCGCTTCCTGATAGGAGGGACGCCACTGCGGCGTTCTCTGCGCCAGCGACACCGGCGGAGTAACCTCGGTATCGGCCACCGTATAGATGACCTCAGGACGCTCGATCGGCGGAAGCGGGCGGAACTCCGCGGGTTTGACGTCGGGAACCGGTGCCGCCGGCGGCGCCACGGCCGCCGCCTTGGCGAGATCGCGAAACGCCGAGGCCACAGCGCGCAAATCCGAAGCCGCCGACCACTCTCGCAGATCAGGATCGTCCAGGAGCGTCAGGAGCTCGTCGAACCGCCGCTCTGTCAGGGGATCCTTGCGCTCGAAGGACGCCTTGGCGTCGGCGTACCGGGCTTTCGCGATCTTCGGCAGCGTCGCGCGCCGAACGTCGCGAAAAATGGTCCGGATCTTTGGCGGGGCCTCATCGGCCGACGGCGCAAAAAACGGACTCTGTTGCAGGAGGCCGTCGATGACCGCGCGCGCTTCGTCCTGGCGATTCAGCGCAAGCAGACAGTAGCTGCGGTACGCGGCAATCGACGTGGGATCGTCGGGCGCCGGTGTGCCCGAAAGCTCGTCGAGCACGGTGAGCGCCTCGTCATACGCCGCCGACGCGTAAAGCGACCTGGCTCGGTCGAGACTTTCGCCGCCGGCCGAGACGATGCCGGCGAAGGCGGCCAGTAACAGGACGACGGAGCAGCTGATCTGTCTGAAGCCCATCGCAGCCCCCAACGTGAATCGTGACTCTGGGACCGTGGTGCAGAGCGTCATCGTACCGCGTTGATGTGGCGAGTACAAGAGTGATCATTGGGGCGCGGCTGTACTAGAATCAGCCTGCACGAGAACATGCTTCCCCGCGCTGGGAGTCTTGAACTACGACTGGCCGATCTCGAGGCGCACCTCAATCGCCTCCACTCGTCGATCCAGGAGCGTGAGGAAACGGCAGAGCCTCCTCTCCCCGTCGAGCAACACCTCGCCAATCTCGCCGAACAATGCTCCGACATCCTGAAGCAATGGGCCGCGACCAGCGAGCGGCACGAGCAGGCCGTCAGCCAGCTCGAAGCGAAGCTCAGCGACTGGAATGACGCGGCCGGCCGCATTCAGCGCGACGCGAGTGGGCGCTTTCAGGACCTCGAGCGCCTGATCGAACACGAGTGGGCCTCTCTTCGCCGCCTGCACGAGGAACCCGTGCGGCAGCTGCGGGATCAGGCAGAGAGCCTGACCGAAATCTGCGTGACCACTGCCGGATCCACTCAGACAGGAATCGAGCGGGCCGAGGCGCGCCTCGCCACACTCGAGAAAGACCTGCATCGACGGATGGACGACCTGTCACGAGACGTCCACGCCGTCCTCGACGAGCTGCGGCAACAGGGTGGGGGCGCGCTCCGCGGTCCCGCCAGCTCGTGGGCACTCGACGAAGTGACGCGCCTGCACCACGAGATCCGCGACGGCGCGGGCGCCGGCAAGAACACGCTTGCGCCGAGGACGGGGTTTGCACTGACCCAGTCCGCCGCCGACATGCGCCGGGGACCGACAACGGCACCGGTCGATGCCGAGGATCCCCTGCCGGCTCCCCAGCCGGACACGGGTGGTCGATTCGAACGCAAATGGCTCGTCGCCGCTGCGGCGGCCGCACTCGTCCTCGTGATCGGCGGCGGGTTCGGCCTGTTCTACAACCGGGCGAGGCTCGCAGCCGAGCAGGCGGCCGTCGCGCGACAACGCGCCGAAGCAGCCGCCACTGCGGCCAACGAGCGGATCGAAACCGCGCAGCGGGATGCGGCTGCGCAAATCGAGATCGCGCGCGACGCCGCGTCACGAGCGCAAATCACGAGCGACGTGCTGGCGGCATCCGATCTGATGCGCTTCAACCTTGTCGGCAGCGAGGACGGCGCCCGCGCCTCGGCGCAACTGTTGTTCAGCCGTTCACGAGGAATGGTCTTCAGCGGCTCGCGTTTGTCGCCGGCGGGGGCGGGACGTGTCTATCAAATCTGGCTCCTGACCGCGACCGACCCGGTCAGCGCGGGCACGATGACCCCGGATGATTCGGGTCGCGTGACATTTGCAACGGACCGTCCACCAGACGTCCCTCGTCCAATCCTCAGCGTGCGCGTGACGCGCGAGCCCGCGCCCGGCCGCGAGACGCCGTCCGATCAAACGGTCCTGTTCCGCCCCCAATGAGCATCTCGCTCGCCGAGCTGCTCCCGCTCGTGGGCCGTCTCGATGACGCGCCAGGATTCGATACGCCGCGAGAGCGGCTGCGCCGGTTTCTCCTCGAACACTCGGCTGCTCTTCCGACGATTCATACGCTCGTCGACGAATGTCAGCGGTCCGTCGGCGAGCAGCATCACCGCGTCCTTCAGGATCTCATCGTCGTCGTCGGCCGAGCGCTGCGGTTCGCCGTCACGTTCGGCGTCTACGAGCGATCGGCTGACAATCTCGAAGCGCACGGCCGATGGAGATCGGCCGGTCTGCTGGATGTGGTGCTCCAGATCGAAACCGATCACACCTCGGCGACCCTGGAACCTCTCGCTCGCGCCGTCGCGGCGGGCGCCGCAGCCGCCAACGGCGAGCCGCCCACGATCGGCCTCTGCGTCGTGGCGCGGCAGTCTGCCGCCCGCGGCAAGATCGCATCACTCGTCGCGCAAGGACAGTTCCCCGACATCCGCGTTGTCTCGGCCAGATCGCTGCTGTCGCTCGCCGCGCATGCCGCGGCCGGCCGGGTCCGCCACGCCGAGATCGTCGAGCTGCTGCGAACAAATGCGCAGCTCGATTTCATGATCGACCTGATGACGCGGCCAGGCGCCGCCGATCGATCGAGCGAGCCCCTCGCGGCCGGGGCCGAGGGAGTCACCGTCACCGACCGTCGTGGCGCGTTCTGGGTCGCCATCATCAACGGCGACGCAGTGGTCACGCCCGAGCGATGGCTGGCGTCAGTCATCGTGGAGCGTCATCTGCTGGCCGTGAGCGATACCGGCGAGTGGCGTGGTCACGGCTCGCCGGGAGACTCGGTGTGCTTCTTCCTCGCGAATAAAGGGATCGTCGGACACGCTCAACTGGCGTCCGTCGTCGAGGACGGCGGGAGCGTCATGCGAAACGCAGACAAGTTCGGCCGTGTGTACCGACTGGCGCACCTGACGCTCTACGAGCGGCCTGTCGTTCAGGCGCTCCGCGCCGGACGCCCGTTCGACATTCCCGCCGGCGCCTCGCCGTTCGCCGGGTCGTGTCTGGCGCCGATCACGCGGCAGGATTTCATGGGGTTGATCAGCGTGCAAACACCGCGCTGACGCGCGTGGCCGCATTCGCCTTGACGATCACTTTCTGCGTGCGCTCGCCGAGCTGCGGATGACGGAAAGTCACCTGATGTTCCCCGACCGGGAGGACGACGTTTCCGAGCGGTGTCTCACCAACGGTGCTCCCATCGATTGACACGGTGGCCCAGGGCACCGCGTTGATGCTCACACGGCCGTCTGGCGGCAGAATTCTCATCGGGACGATCTGGCCGGCCTTGATCTCGACGACCTGGTGGGACTGGTAGCCGAACTCCGTGTTCACAAAATCCAGCTCGTGCCTCCCAGCCGTGGCCACGACCGGACCATCGGTGCTCGAGCCCAGCACACGGTCTCCTTCCAGCACCTGCAGCTCGATTGGCGAGGACACGCGCAACCCTCCGCGACGCTCGCGAGCCGCTGCCTGATTCAGCACAGCCGCGGACGTCATGTCGACAGGGCGATCGACGATGGGCGCCGATGGAAGATCGGCGGCAACGGCCGGCCGGGTGCGCACACGAATCGATCGCATGCCCGCCCTGAGCGGCAGCGTCATCGGCGTGACGCCGGCGTCACGCCCGTCGACGATGACCTGATCGCCCGGCTGCTGGGAATCGATCACGATTGGCACGGGCGGCTCTGGCGTCACTGCGGGACCCGCACGCATCAAGCCCGTTCGTGCAAGCACAATCGCCTCAGTGGCCGCAATCAAGGCAAGCACCGCAGCGACGGCCCAACCGGCGCCCCAGCGTTTCGGCCGGGGAGCAGACGGCGTGCGAGCCGGTATCGTGGCCGGCTTTTCAGCATCGACGGCCTCGGTCACCAGTTTCAGCGGCTTCGGCATGTTCGGCACCTCCGACGCGCTATTCGAGACGTCCTCGGCTGCACGAAAAGCGATTTCGGGCTGTCCTGATTCCGATCGGATCGGATTCGCCGGTGGAAGCTGCTGCGGGCTCGCGAACGCGAGTTGTTCGACGTTCGTCGTGCCGGCCGCAAAGGCGATGGCGTGCCGCCCGCTGTGTGATTGCAGGTCGCCGAGCTCGGCCTGTGCCTCGATCGCCGACGAGAAGCCGCCGTTCCCCGCGAACAGCGCGCGTTCCAGCCAGCCGCGTATCGCCGAGACCAGCGCCGGTGACCCTCCGTGGCTGGCGTCTGCGAAATCGTCGAGCAGCGGGCCGATGCGCCGGGGGTATTCGCCGGGACTCATCCGCCGGCCCAGCAGCAAGGACAGCGCGATCCACGCGAGTTGAAGGACATCGGCCTGCTGGTCCAGGCGTGCGCGGCTGTTCGCGTCGCCCGGGACGGCGATCCCGAGATCCTGCATTCCCCTGACCGTGAGTCCCAGTCGATCGAGCGCGGCGCCGAGGACGTGTTCGACGATGACGAGGCGGCCGTCGGGTGCGAGGACCACGCGGTCGGCCGTGAGGGCCCCGTGCGCAATGCCATCGACCTGCCGGTGCAGGGCCGCGATCGCCGACACCGATTCTCGAATGAACCACGCGGCAAACGCAGGATGCACTCCGGGACGCACCCGCCCGCTCCGGAAGAGCTCCGACACGCGCTTGCCCGTCGTGAAGGTCGACACGAGGACGAGGTCGCCGCTGTCCAGGTGCTCGACCGCACGAACCTGCGAGAACGCCGGATGTTCGAACGCGTGGAGCGCCCCGACCCGCTGGCGCAGCGCGTCCTCGAAGCCGTTCGCACCGCCGAACTCGGGGCAAAAACGCAGCAGCTCGAGCGACGGCGTGCCGGTGTTATCGAACATGAACAGTCGATCACCAATGGCGTCGCGGAGGCTTTCGGTGTACCAGCTGGCCAGCGGTGTCGTTGCGGTCGAGTCGGCCCAATCAGCTATGGCCGTGCGGCTGCGAGGCGTCATGTTTCGTCCCTCGGAATGCCTGGAGGAGTCCGCTGTTTGGCGGCATCTGGATTGTGCACAAATCCGCGCGGGAGTACAAGCGGGAAAGTTGTCCGCGTCGTGCGGGCACCTACAGGAGCGCTACGTCACCCTGGCATAGAGGACGTCCCATTCCAGATGACGCTGGTGTGACCGACCTCGGCTGCCGGGAAACGTCTCGTCCAAGGCGACGCAGTTCTCTACTTGCGACAACTCCATGAGACGCCAACCCGTGGCACTCCCGCGCTCCGAACGTGCCGGACCGCGTTGCTGGTACACCAGGACTTTCTCCGTGCCGCGGTGAACGCCGTAATCATGGGGCTCGGCGACGCGGTCGTATCCGTGATAGCGAATCTCGATCAGCCGCTTATGTCCGATCGCAAATCGCAGCTGCTCGTCGATCGAACGATCCGTCGCGCCGAGACGCGCCTTCACGTCCGTCCCCCTCGCCTTTCGCTTCGCGGTCATTCTTCGGACATTCTGCCATCGACGCGAGGCATCGCGGGCAGCGTGTGAACCGTTCACGTGATCAGAAACGCCGAGCGCGCCAAGAAAGCCCAGGGCGCCCGCTCGGGCACTGCTTTACGTTCCCTCGCTCAGAAATCGACGGTGATGTTGAACCGCGCGAACCGGGGATTGAGCACCGTGCTGGGCGCCAGCCACGTCGAGCCGTTGGTGATGGGGTCGTACGTCTGGCTGAAGACCGTTCCCGTGTTGCTGTTGAACAGGTTGTAGAAGTCGATCGCGATGTTCGTCCGCGTGCGGCCGAATTTCAGGATCTTGCCCACGCGGACGTCGACGGCATTGAGGCGCTCTGCGAAGTTGTGTCCGAGCGGCAGGAGGTTGACCGTCTGGAACGCCTGGCCCGGCGCCAGCGGACGCCCGGTCTGCTGCTGCAGAATCGCGCTGGTGACGTTGTAGTTGGCCGCGAGCGACGCGCCGTTGCTGGCAACGGAGGTGGTCGACGGCGCCGTGTTCGGCAGCGACCGGAATGAGGCGCTCGCGAGCACGTCGAGCCTGGGGATCGTATATGACGCGAGACCGCGAAGGCTCGTCAACCAGTCCTCGCTCGTCGCGCATTGTCCGACCTGCTGGTTGTTGAACATCGCACCGGCTGTCGTGTAGAGCTCGGGCAGCTTGGTCGTGACCGCGCAATAATCGCGCACGCCGCGGCCGCTGCTCGTGCCGGCTTGAAGGAAGAGTCGGTTTGTCAGGCGCGCCGTCGCCTGCACGTCGACGCCATGCCAATAGGTTGTCACGTCGCCGTAGTCGCCGGCGAACGTGTAGTAGTTGTCGGTGGCGCCGAGCGGGGATCGCGAGTTGCGCGTGAGAAACGGCACCGGGTAGCCGCCGCCGCCGGGCAGATTCGGGTTCAGCGGCGCCGTGATCGCGACCTGGTCAAAATCCTGTGGGCCGAGGGCCACGTTGTCGGTGAAGAAGAAATTGCCCCACCACCGGCGGTTGTAGCTCACCTCGATCGCCATCCGCGACAGGACCTGCTGCTGCACCGCGACGCCGAATTGCCAGTCGTAATTGCGGATGCCCCATCCGTGCTGCACATCGGGGTTGACGCGAGTGGTCACGAATGGATTGCCGAAGTTCGAGTTGCTCCAGGCGCCGCAATTGTCGCCGCCAGAGGCGAGGTTGTTTTGGGCGGCAGGGCTCATCAGATTGCAGTCCGGAATGAAATTCCGGTTGCCGTCGGTCCAGCTCCGGTTGGTCGTCTGCTGGAACGTCACCGCCGGGTTGTTGATGGTGTAGAGGCCGCCGTTTTGCGCGGTTTCCAGGTACTTGCTGATGTTGACCTTCAGCGACGTCTTGCCGTTCCCGAAGAGATCGTAGGCCGCGCCCATGCGCGGCGTGATGTCATGGAACCCGGTGACGCCGTCCTGGCGGGGGAAGATGAAACGGCTGCCGAAAAGGTTGTCGGCCAGGATGCCGTTTTCTCCTTCGGGGAACCAGCTCCACGCGTGTTCGTACCGCACCGCTCCCTGCAGTGTCAGACGCCCGCGGGTCCATTGATCTTGTGCGTAGAAGCCGTCATAGCGCGTGCGATTGCTCTGTTCGTGCGGGCCGTCACGCATCGTGAACTGTGTGGCCGAGCCGTTGCTGAGTGTGTAGCTCAGCTGGTTGTCCACGTTCTGGATCTGCCGGTACACCTCGTACGCCGCCTGATAGCCGACCTTGAAGCTGTGGGCGCCGGTCACGTAGGCGAGTGACGCCCGCCAGATGTTGTGCTGTTGATTGTTCGACGCGGCGGACGCCCAGCCTCGATACGTGAAGTTGGGGACCGGAACGCCGGCTGCCGTGCTCGTCTCCGTGACGGCGACCAGGCCTGTCGCCGCGCCCGGCGGAATGTAGCCGCCCCACTTGCTGCTGAACGAGGAGAAGCCGGCTTCGAAGAGCAGGCGATTCGTCAACGGCGACGACCACGTCGTCTGCGTGATCTTTTCCCGGTCGGGCCACATGTTCCCCGATTCTGGCGACGTCGTCGACGTGCCGAGCGCGACCCAGTTGTCACCGCGGTCGCGGCATCGATCGCCGGTGTTGACGAGCGCCGACCCGACGCAGTTCGACTGGTATTCCCAGTAGACTCCGACCTTGTTCCTCGGCGTGAGCTGGCTGGTCAGGCGAATCGCCTCGATCTCCTTGTCGGCCGCCGACCGCGCCTTCACATTCGGATCCTTCACGTAGTTCCATTTCGTGGCGTCGTTGAAATTCGCATTGGCGTAAAGACCGGGAATGTCCTGGTGGGTGCCGTAGCTGCGCACGTTGTTGAAGAACCAGAGGCGGTCGCGCTTGACGGGGCCGCCGACTGCGGCGTTCGTGTCCCAGTTCTTGATCAGTCCGGGCGGCTCGGTGATGCCGAAGCCACGCAGCCGATCGTCGAGGTTGCTCGCCTGCGACCACTTGCCCGCCGTGCTGCCGAACGCGGTGCCGCTGAACCTGTTGCCCCCGGTCTTGGGAATGATGTTGAACGCCGGCCCTCCGCGGTCACTTTCGCCCATGCCCCCCGCGACGGTGACTTGCACCTCCGTCGCGTTCACGAAATCGTAGGCGAAGCTCGAAACGCCCCCACCGCCGAACGCCGATCCGACATTCATGCCGTCTACTTGGACGGTGCCTTCGTTGCCACGCCCGCCGCGGGACGTGAAGAAGAAGTTCGTGGCGGTTCCAGTCATCGACTGGGTGGAGCTCACGTCGAGGGTCAACGATTGGACCCCCGGTACCATCGCGAGGACGTTGCCGTACGTGCGCGTCGCCGGCACCGCCGCGAGCACGGAGCCGGGCAGCACGACTTCCCGCTTCGTGCTCGTCTGGACGTCGACGACTGGCGTCACCCCAGTCACGGTGACCGTTTCGGCGACGGAACCGACTCGCATGTCGGCGTTGATGGTTGTCACACCGGCGCCCGTCAGTTCGATGGCCTCACGCTTGACGGTGGCGAACCCGGACAACGTGAATGTCACGCCGTAGGTACCCGGCAGCAGGTCAACGATCCGGTACTGGCCGGTGCTGTCGGTCACGACGGTCCGCGATTTCTCGATGAGCGCCGGGCTCGACGCCTCGACGCTGACGCCAGGCATGACGGCGCCGGACGCGTCTTTGACGATGCCGGCGATCGCCGGTTGGGAGGCTGCGGGCGCCGACAAGAACAGGAGAAGTGCCATCACCGCCGATCCCGTCGCCAGAGCACGCATGGGAAGCCTCCAATCTCTGCGTTACGTCACGCCGAATGACAAAATGCGGTGGCTAGCCTACGGCAAGGGGATGAAGCGATCAAGCCAAGTCAGTTGAGCCTCGGTCTACGGCTTGACCTGCGAAATCAGCGACAACAGAGCGCCGCCGGGCTCCTGAAAAAATGTCAGCCACTCTTCCAGACCGTCCGGGTGCTTGAAGATCATGTGGGGCGCGCCCGTAAACTTCACACCCCTTCGTTCGAGCTCCTGCTGGGCCGCGTGGATATCCGGTACCCGGAAGTAGAGCACCGAGTCGTTGTGAAGGTTCGGCACGTCGATGATCGAGCGATCCTCGAGCATGAGGCGAACTCCCCCGCAATCGAAGAACGCCAGCTTGCTCACCGTGAACAGGTGCCGCAGGCCGAGGACGTCGCGGTAGAACCGCTCGGCTTCGGCCAGATCCGGCACGGCTCGCGCGATTTGACCAATCGGGCCCAGGGTGAGTTCCTGCATGTGACGATGCTCCTTCGACGCAAGGGGGCTGTCCGCGGGGATGCCGGGCCAATGGCGCAGTTCCGCCCGCGTCCGCGTGCCTTGGTCGGGGCGTCACCTTTCCCGTCAGTGGACGACACGATATCGATAGGGAATCCGCGCCAATTCATCACCATTGAATTGCACGAAGTTGAACGTGTCGATGAAGACGTCGCCGCTCACCGTCTTTCCGATCCTGGCGGGATCGGGCCGGATGTGGAGGTAGATCACCCCGCTCTGGCCTGGCGCCAGAATGAGCGGGTTGAATGTCGCGGTGGATGCAACGAGATCCATCCACATGTCGCCACTGTCAGTAATCATCGCGGTATCGAAATCCCGCGCAAATGCCGTGGCCGACATGCTCACCGGATAGGTCCCGGGGCCGCCGGGCCCGAATGGGCCAATCAAGGCCGGCTCCATAAACCAGGTGCTGTAGGGAGTCTCGCGCGCGAACAGAGTCGCGGTCGTGGTGCCGGTTCTGTCGGGTCGACCGAGAATCATCGAAGAGAAGGTAGACGCGCCGGCCGTAAACGTACCTGCGAGATCGAAGGCCGTCAGGCCGAGTGGCACCGTCGATTGGGCGACGAAGGAGACGAGTTTCGACTGAGGCGGTACATACGAGAAAAAACACGCGAACGGCACCATCGGTGGGTTGCCGCAGGCCGAACCGACCGGCAGATCCATGATCACTGACGTCGAACGCCGAGGATCGGCGAAATACGCCTGCGTGGTCCGTGAGTTGTTGGTAACCACGATCGGAACGTCCAAGGGCGCTGCGCTCGCCGACAGGGCGACACGGTCAGAGTTCGGCATGCCACCGGCCATCACCCGCGCCGCGTTGAATGCGAGGCTCGCGCTGAACGGCGTCTCGGTCCGAAGACCCGACGTCGTGAAGTACTCGGTCAGCGAGAATTGCCAGCGTCCCGGCGTGGGCTCGTAGCGATTCAACTGAATCGAGGTGGTCGGAGCGCCGGTGAGCGGATCCTCGTTCGAATTGAAGCTGTAAGGCAGGCCATGGGGATCGACCAGGATGCCTTGCACCAGGTAACCGTCACCGAGCACGTCGAGGATCAGGCTCATGTCCTTGACGCCGGGTGGAACGTCGAACGAGTAGAACTGGGTGGGCCCGGCACCGAAACGCGAATTACCCCCGGTCAGCGTTCCGGAGAACGTGGCGCCATGTGCGGATACCGGAACGAGCGTCCGCAAACTGATGGGAACGACAGGGTCCGATTCCGCGCCGGATCCGATGGCGTTCAGAAGCACCTCGGCGGCCGAATCTCCCGGCGATGCCGGCATCGAAAAAGCGGCCGTGAGTTTCGCGCTTGCACCCGGCGCGAGCGTGAGGTGGGCCGGCGAGACGGTGCCGACGCTTGTCATCCGGTCCGCCCGCCAACTGAATTGGATCGGCCCGGAATAGCTGCTGACGAAGCCTTGTGGGGCCGTATAAGCCACAGCCGTCCAGGTCCCTGCCGCTGGCCGCACCGCCTCCACATGCTGGAATCCGTTGTTCGTCCCCTGTGGCCTGGAATCAACCACGAGACGGCCGGAGGCGTCGATCAACGCGAGGACCACGAGGGGATTGCTCGCGCTTCCGATCGTCGTCGGATAGCTGATGGACACACTGAGATGGTCCGCGTCGGCGGGCACGACGATCGGCTGCTCCGTGAAGTTGCGAGTCGTCGTGTCGATCGAGATCACCCCACCATCACTCGCGACCTTCTTGTTGAGCGACTGCATCGTCGGGCTCAACGATTGCGGCATGGAACCAAGGTTCGTCAGCGTGATGCTGACCGACTGCGCCTCCCCAGGGTCGTCGGTCAGCGCGAAACTTCCCGGTGCGGCCGTGACGAGCAGGCTGTTTTTTGCTGCTGCGGGGTGTGCCGCCGGTCCCTGCCCCCCGTTCGATGCCAGCGCGGCATAGACGGCGGCGAGCGCGTTGATCAGGCCCGCGCC